>Ga0307379_10012828_pt1 | contig 10895 bp, 7 predicted proteins | sample UN2MG_FD_202237 | JGI IMG/M metagenome (GOLD analysis project Ga0307379, IMG submission 202237) | Soil microbial communities from Risofladan, Vaasa, Finland - UN-2 | ecosystem: Environmental > Terrestrial > Soil > Coastal area > Acid sulfate soil | place: Finland: Risofladan, Vaasa | collected... | reverse complement strand
GGCATAAGAAATCCGATGGCTGCAGCCCATCGTTTTTGTCCTCTGTCAGGCGGCATATTCAGTATTTTATGGTCTGGCTCAAAAAACAGGGTTTCGATCCAGCCCAGAATAAGACCAATGACCTGACATCGGTGATTCTTGCCGGTTATCGCCAGATGTTAGCCGAAAACAACGCCATTTCAATTGTAACCGCAAATCACTATATTGGCCATATACGAATGCTGCTTAATTGGGGCTGGCGAATGCACGGGGTCAGTCATCCACCTATTGGTTCAATCTCACAGTTTTCTACCAAAAAGAGGCCCAAGAAAGGCCATGGCCGCAAACAGTGCAGAGACCCTTTAAGCTGGAACGAACTGGAAAAACTGTTCTCAGTTGCAAATGTGACGGATTCGGGCCTTCTTATGCTCGGCCTTAACTGTGGTTTTGGCAATATGGACATCGGTACGTTGAAACTGTCTGATATCGACCTGGAAAACGGAACTATATCACATCCACGCCCCAAGACAGGCGTGGAACGAAATTTCAATTTATGGCCTGAAACAATAGATGTTCTAAAGGAATACATTGCCGAATACCGCGGTAAACCTGTAAATGATGATGTTGTGAAACTGGTCTTTGTCGGCAGCAAGGGCAATCCTTTATGCTGGGATAGGATAGATGAAAAAGGAAAGATGAAACGCTCGGATGCGGTACTGACTCGATTCAAACGGCTATTTGAAAAAGCCGGATTAAAACGAAAATATGGTATTGGTTTCTATATCCTTCGCCACACATATGCAACTATCATCGGCTCAAATTCCAATGACCTAAGAGAAGTCCAAGCAGCGTTAGGGCAAACAACTTTTGAGCAGCAGGAGACGTACCGGCATGATCGGCATCAAAAATCTATTTCGGCACAGAAAAAGGTCAGAAAAGAACTTCATAAAACGCCTATACCTCAAATACTCCGGAGTAAGTTCTCTGAATCTGATGAGCAGCCTATCATTCAGAAGTCACTTTCACCGAAACCTTTTGCTCAGGGCTATCTTTTTTGATATTAGGACAAGATCATCGGACATACCTTCCTGACACGTGTCAGTACAAGTAATCTGAAATTCTTCATATATAGGGTTTGACCACACTTACTGATGGCGTATGGTCATAAACTGTTTACCACACATTCTGTGAGCGTATGGCCAAATCCTCCCTAATATGAGCAACGGACACGTAATCCGATGCTCCATCCTCTTGTAGTACAAAAGGATAAGGCAACCGGCTTTTTACCCTGTTTTATGGACGCAATGGTATCCTGAGATAATAAATACATTGACATGGCGAAAAGATAAGGTTATAAGTAATGAAACTCTACATTCATGTCATACTTTTTAAGGGGTCTTAAAATGAAAAAGCGATGCAGTAAAAAAGGCAAAAACAGTCAAAGCCAAAGAGCAAAAAATTCTGAGCTAAAATTCAACGAAATTACCTCCGTTAAAACAACTTCTTTTGGTGATGGCCTAGAGTGTTTGGTCGATGGAGTAGACAAGAGAAACTGAAATTGAATTTTCTGGAATCTCCAAGGCATACTAAAATACTTTTTCTTACTAATTCTATCAAGCAACATAGTAGCTTATTCCTAAATGGTGAATCTATAGCCCCTTTTAGAAATGTATAATCTTTCTCCGTGCATTCGGTTGGTGAATGGATATGAATCTGCAGTAATATATGATTCTCTAGGTAAAAAGATTTATGAAGTTAGCAAGGATGTCGGCAAGCTTATCATTCAAAACAAAAATGTTTTATCTAAAGAGCATTTTGAAAAATTATGTAGAAGAAAATTTAAAAATCATATATTTAAAAATAATGATTTCAAAAAACTTGTCGTCAATATTTTTGGAAATAAAATATACGTCAGGACTTCTAATGTGAGTTCAATACCTGAATTTAACTTCGATATTTTGCCGCCGGAGAAACCAAGCCGCTCTAAAATTGAAATAACAGGCAGGTGCAATTTTTCATGTAAACATTGTTATGCTTCAGCGGGTTCTAACCTACATCAAATATCAAAAGTAAAAATTATATCTTTAATTGAAGAGTTGTACTTATTGGGCGTGAAATTTGTGCAATTTACCGGAGGAGAGCCACTTTTGAATATTCACCTAAGAGACTATATCTCCAAAGCGTTATTCTTTTCAATGCAGGTTAAAGTTGCCACTAATGGTTCGCTGCTAAATGACGCCACAATCAAATTTCTAATGGACAATAACATTGAAATTCAGATATCATTATACGGAATAACAGAAAAATCTTATCTGAAAATTGGATGTAGCAAAGAGCAATTTAGAACGATCTTTAAAAATGTCGAAAAGATAGCTTCAATTAATCAGGGCTTGTTATCTCTTACTCATACACTTAACAACACCTCTATTGATGAAACAAATAAGTTGATAAATTATATTAAGGGCTTGAATGTTGAGATGATTTTAGGCAAGCCATATAAGGTAGGTAGAGCTGCCAGCAATTGGGCTGCTCTTAAAACTCCTTTTGCCAATAAAGGGTGTTCTGTTCCTTATTCTGTTGAAAAAACCACAGACAATCTATATGTGCCATCCTTTAAATGTACCCCCTGTAAGGTTAACAGCATTGATATTTTATACGATGGGAGCGTTTCAACCTGTGTTCTTATCAGAAACAATGATATGACACTGGGTAATGTTTACGATTCAAAGTTGTCAGATATCTGGAATAGTAAGCGGAGAAAATATCTGTCTTCAATATCTGTGGACAAAATACCGATTTGTTGTTCTTGTGAATACAAATATCTCTGTGGCGGGGGGTGCATGGCTGGTGCATATTCATTGGTGGGCATGGTTGACAAACCTTTCCCATATTGTCGGCCCCAGGAAAGCAGGATCCGTAAATATTATAAAAATATGTTTGGAGTTAAGGATCTTTAAAGCATCATAACCCCTTAAAGATTTACTTTTCTGTTTTTCTATTTTTTGTGATGTATATAAAGAGCGCCTTAAAATAATTCAACTAATTTTTATATAAGAAGTTAACAGAAAAACAAAAAACGGAGATTACAAGAAATCATAAGAACGAACCGCTTTGGGGGTACTGTTTAATTTCTGTGCATCTTGGATAATATCCATTGCATCTGTGGCCAAGAACTTATCGTATCCTTTGACAGATTGAATCATTTTTTGTTTTGTGCTTTCAGGTATGTTGATAATGGCCTCTACCGCTGATTCAAATATATCTCCCTGGAAAAAAGTGCGACATCCTGGACAATTGTTTTTTGTGAGCAAGTGTGCTTTTATTAAATCAGGGAGAATTTCAAGCAACTGCCCAAAGCATTTATAAGTTCTGTCTTTTGTATCAGATATCATATATTTATTTGATTCATTAAGAAGAGGTACAAAAAATGGAGCAGCTCCGCATAAAATTCCCTTTTCTTTACTTTTCATAAAAGCTTCTTGCTGCATAGATGCTGCAGAAGATCCTTCATTTGATTTCGAGGTGCTGTGCACCAGTTTTATTTCGGCTTCATATTTCCCTGCCGATTCTCTGATATATATAAACGGAAGTATAACAAAGCTGGCTTGTGTCAAAAGTAGTAAAAGAACAGGAAAGACTGCAGTAATAATTTCTGGTCTTGTGTGAACAACCTTTAATGCTCCAAGAAGAAAAATCACCATATCACTAACAAACCGATGTGAATCTTTGGGGAGTATAAGAGAAAACAATTTCTTAAGTTCCTCTGTTTTTTTCCATTTAGCATCTAGTTTTACATAGATATCTAAAAAAATGCTCCATTTGTTTTTACAGTCCCTTGGAAGTGGAAGGCCAGCAATAATATTAATAAGCTCCAATTCTATACCTGGACGGTGAGGAACAATGTGCATTAGTAATATACATATCGCGTTCACTGCTTCTTTCAATGTTTTTTCATTAGCTGAACTTTCAGGGTCATTTGAAGCAATGTTTTGACTAAGTTCAATAAGCGCGCTGAAAATATCTGGATACTTTGCGTCCCGTATCATAAAAGGAATGTCTTCAATTCCTAATTTTGTTTCTGCCCAGAAGCAAGCTTCACAAACAGTTTCTACAATTCCATCAAAACAGTCTTTCCCTGGTCGGTCAACGTAACCGAGCAGTTCGGCTCTTAAGAATAATAATTGTGAAGGCTGCAGAGAGGTAGTATACATATGCATACTTTCATGTGCATGTATTAGTGCCAGTTCATTTTTTGTTGTAGAGCCAAAAATCCAAACTTGGTTAAGTGCAGGATGATAGAGAGCGGAGGAGTCTTTGTTGCCCGTAGGTATTTTGTACCCTCCGCATAATTTTGGTGTGATAACCGGCACTTTTTTTCCTGCCATGTGAGATTTTAACCTCGGATTATAAAGCGGTTTATTCCGATTATATGTTTACAAAATCTTTTGCACTTAATTAATATCTTTTTCTTCTGGCTTCTTCTTGGTTTTTTTCGGGGAAACCGACTTTTTAAGTTCCTTGCTTTTCTTGTTTGCATACGAGAGAAGCTCTTCTGACAATGCAATTCGTTTGGGTATGGGTATTTTATCATCTCCGAGTATTTCAAGTAATTCAAGCATATTATCCCCAATATCAAGTCTCTCTTGTGTGACACTTGTCTCATCTTTATCTTCATCCGGTTTAGTGTATCTATATCCAGTGGTTACTAAAGATAATCGCGACTTTTTTATATCTTTAGGAGGCAAATCAATCTCCGAGAGAGTGTTGATAAGCTGCCTGCATAAATCTTTGAGTTTATCCCACGAAGAAGAGCTTTTTAATGGAAGGGACAGCAATGTTTTTACCTTACATATCACTTCTGATTCTAAATTGACTGCTTCAGGCTCTTGAAGATTTCCTTGTTCTGCCATCATATCAATTTTTTGTTCCAGTGCTTTGGCGCACAGATGGCATTCTTTGAGGTGTGCTTGTAGCCACTCAATAAGGTCTTTTCGTAAACTCAGACCGCCTCCAAGATATAAAGACATAGTTATATCATCAATATGTTTATTTTTCATTTCACTGCCCATCTTTATTGCTTTCAAAAAAATCACTTTCCTTGAGGTGTATACATATTATTTTTTTGCTATCATTATATCGGTCTCGCAATCTAGCGTTATTGTCTCCCTTAGGGTTGTTTTTGCGTGCAAATCTCAAATTCTCTGGCACAAAGCATATATTCACTAGATATTGCCATGTTTCGTAGTCAGAGTTAATATTATTTTTGTGCTCCATTAATTTGAGGAACCAGCTTTTGATGTCATGACGGTATAGGACTTTCTCTGTTAGTTTTTTGATAAATCTTTTTAATATTTCATCTGCTTGAGTGAGAGTTCTGGCAGAGGTGATATCCTTTGAAAAATTATCGATCAGTTCATTAAAAAGTTTCGCTATTGTACTGTATTTCCAACCCAGCAGACTCAGAGAAGCTATTATTCGGTCATGCAGGGGGAATATTTCCAATATTGGCAACAATTTTTCGATGCATTCTTCATAAGAAATCAGTTCTTTATCCAAAGGTATTTTCTTTTTGTAGTATATGCGATTAAATAATAATTCAGTTGAGGGGTTCCATAAATATGCTATTCTAGCAAGCTCTACGTACACATCAAATTGATTTGGATAGCATTCTGGCCTTGAAATAACTGCTTCAAAGCCAGCCTTACACAGTTTTTCCGATAACTCTGGATGCCCCATATTGTTGCATAAAACCCCCGCTTGCCGAAGATATCGCTTCCTAAAATTATCATAAGACAGTGTCATTTTCACTCTCCAATTACAGCATATTATAAGCAATTTAGTATCAGTTATCAAGCGCGGTATTCACCGCGCTTCGGCTTTTGTGCGAAATATCCCGCGCTATTTTGAGGTTGAGATTTTATATGTTTAACTTAAGAAAATTTTGCTTCGTTAGATTTATTTTTTTCAGATGGAGAATAAAAGAAGCAATAAAAAGTAGCTCATAAAACACTTCAAGCAGAGAATAGATAGGTGGAAGGATGATTAGACAAGGATTTGTTCAACTGATACTAAAAATGTTTAAACGGCCGGTTAGGACGGTTTTTTGGGTTACGGTCTTATTTGTCGTACTGTTTGTATGTTGGTTTATGTATTGGTTCTGTATTTTCTTAAGAGAGTATTGCAACAATACGATTTTTTATGACAGCTGGGGTAGTTTTTAGATAGTTAAGCTTATGGCAAAGGGACAAAATAAAAATTACTTAAACAGTCTTATGGGGCTCTTGACCAATCGAATCCACTGTCGACAACAGCAAAGTCGTGTGCCAGGACCGAAAGGTTACAGAGTTATAGACAATGTAATCGACGACACCGGCGTCGGCAGCAACAACGAAACCGAGAACATTATTACCGACGACCGTTATATTCTCGATTGCGGGCATCCGGCCAGAAACAATTTTGGAGGCAGATCGCATTGCTGCGATTCTTTGCTATGCAAATCCTGCATATATATCTGCTCATGTTGCGGCCACGCTCTGTGTAATTTTCACTGTGTAACTGAAAACTTTGATGGCAGGGAAAAACCATATTGCGAGACATGTGCCGAAGAAATCCAACATTCTTTGGAACTTCGAGCCCTTGGATTTCGAGTGCTTTCATTTTTCATAGAGAGTGAGAAAGACAAGTAAGGACGAAATAACATGAAATCAAATAGACAAGACAAAATCGAACTTCTAAAACGTGCCGCAAAATTGCGAGGCGATATATCTGCACGTAATCACAACAGGTTCCAGACACTCTTTGCAAAAGGGCACGATCCAAAGGAGTACGCCAGCCTGGAGGCAAGTCTTGCCTACCAGGAATTAAGAGAGTCTTTGGATACGAATCCCTTTAATAAACCGGGCCAAATGCAGGGTGACATCGTATTAGGAAAGAATTCTTCAGGCATTAGTCGTTATGATTCCGCCAATGCCCCGAGCCACCTGTTAGGAATCGGGGCCACGGGTGTCGGCAAGACAGTTTTTCTAGTATTTCTGCTTTTGCAGTACATGCTTATCGCCTCAGGAATATGGATATTTGATTTCGTCAAGCAGGAAATGCGCGGGCTTAAGCGCCTGGCCGAGAGTATAGGGAAAAAAGTTATAGTGTGTAGGCACGAAATGCTAAGAATAAATCCGCTTGAGCCACAGGAAATAGAACCGTCATTACATGCGAATACAGCATCTGAGTTTATAACGCTTAGTCTCAATTTACCTCCCGTTGCAAAGCTAATACTAAAGGTTTGCATAACTAATTTGTATACAAAATTCGGCCTTTTCGTCAATCCTGAGGCAGACCCGCCAACCTTGTTTGATTTGATAAAAGAAGTGCGGAATTTCAACGGCCATAAATCTGCCAAGGAGGCTATTTTGATACGACTCCAGGCTCTTTTGGTGAACCAAAAACAAACTTTTAATGTCAGAAGAGGGATGCCGGTAAGTAAGCTGGCCGAATATTTCATAATATGGGAACTTGACAGTCTGGAGATGGAGTACCAAAACCTCAACGTTGCTTATTTACTCAGTACGTTATTTGCCCAGCGAGTGAAGAACCGCTCAAATAAGCTTGTCATGGCTGTGCTGGACGAGGCAGCCAGAATTTACTCCAAAAAAGCTGAAGCCGCCAACAATGGACCGTCTTACATCTCAATAATGACAAGTGTAATTCGCAAAATGCGAATAGCACTTTTAGTAATGTCGCAAAGCTGCAAAGACCTGAATCATTCGATTCTTGCAAACAGTGCTATCAAAGTGCTCTTCAGGGTTGGTTCAGCTGATGATTATGACATCTTTGGCCGCTCTATGGGTCTGGTACCACGCCAAATCCAATTTTGCAAAACAGGATTAGATATCGGAATGCAAGCTGTAAAAATGGGTTTTGGTTGGTTGGAACCTTTTTTGAATACGAGTCCCAATGTCTATATCCCGGAAGATGTCAGCGACTTGGAGGTACATCAAAGTACTCAGGAGCTTTTGGAACTGGTACCAAAGCCGGTAGTTCCCAAGCTGTTACTACCGCAATCGGCTTCTCATGCCCCGGTTTTACCACAAAAAGATACTTTAGTTGCTGATGAAGACGCTCTGCTTAAACAAATCAGGGCTAATTCAGATATTGTTTCTGCGACCCATCATTATCGGATGGCGGGGCTTAGTACTAAGCGTGGTTATATTGCAAAGCAGGGGTTGATACAGAAAAATTCGATCAAAGAAACGCCTGTGGAATCTGGCCGTCGAGGAAGGGCTCAACTGTTTCTTGAGGCTACCGATAGCAATACTGCCGGTAGAATGGGCGGAGCCCTGCACAATCACATCCGTGACAGGGCAGAACGCTGGCACAGACACCAGGGATGTATCACCGAGCGCGAGATATTGATTAAAGTTGATGGCCAGAACAGGTATGTGGACCTTGCGGTTACCTGGCCTGATGGAAGAACTGAAGCTGTTGAGGTTGAGACGGGCTATACCGAACGAGCAATCGAGAACATAAAAAAGAATCTATCAGTGTATTCCGACCGAATTTCGGTTTTAACACCCAACAAAAAGGTGCGCGAATCGATTAAAGACAAAGCTTTCAGTGAAATCAGTCAAATTGATTTGGACCGAGTTGAATTCCCATCTCTTGATCGTTATGAGCAGCGTTAATTGATAATAAATATGTGCTTTTAAGGAAATATAAAGAAGTTATTGATTTTCAGGAGGTCTTAAAAATGAAGATTTATTGGGCAAATATTTTCGGGCTATTACTGCTGATATTTGCAGTTTACCTGTTTTTTAAGAATCGACCAGCTTTGGATAATCTTTTTGATGGGAACAACCAGGTTCACTATTACGGCTATGGCCCGACTATGCTGATCGACGTTTTAAAGCTGGGTATTGTGTGCCTTACAGCAGTTGCGATAGCGAAGGTGATATCAAGGCATTGATATCACAATAAAGATATTAATTGCTGTGGTTTGGCAGGCCTTTAAAGAAGCCAGAATGGAGGTAGCTATCAAAGGCTTTTGAAAATCAAATATAAGATACGATTTTCAATCTAAGTTAATAGAAATGATAACGCAGTTTTTAGTTAAGGAGTTTCTAATATGATTAAAATTCAGAATAATTCTCAAAGAAAAACAGATTGGCAAGAACACACAAAAGAAGTAACAGAGCCCCACAGTCAGTTCAAAGCAGCTACGATGATGCTGTGTGAGGCCATGTTGCAATTCTTCTACGGGATAGATAAAAGTCTATCTGAGAAACTACAAAGTCATAATCTCCAGGTTTTGTCTCAACTTGGCCAGATTGAGACTCGCCAACAGCAGATGGCTTATCGCCTTGATGCTTTGGCCGGGAAGCTCAATGATTTTGGTTCACTTAAGAATCTGCTTGAGCAGGAATGTCAGAGTAAGCGTATTCTCACCAAACAGCACTATGAGAACCATATCATACAACCAATGGTCAGGACGCTAGCACCGATTGCTGACATGGTAGATGATGCACAAAAGACTCTGGACTCCGGACCTGATGGGACAGCTGATAAGGTGTCGGAATTGGTTAATGCTGTCTACACTCAGTTAAAACAGTTCCTTAATAGTTACGGAGTTGAGAGTATCAAGCACAGACCAAACGCCAGGTTCAATCCGCGTCTGATGAAACCGGTAAAGATTGTACCGACCACTGACAGGAATCTAGATGGTTGTGTAGCTGAATCACTACTGACCGGCCTGATATTAGGTCAAGACAGGCTTGTAAGACCGGAAAGTGTCAGCCTCTACAGGTATGAGGCTGTCCACGAAACAGAAATGTTAACCTTAAACGAAAGGATGGAAAACAATGTTGATACCAGGATTTGATGCAGGTAATTCACGTTTCAAGTCTGCTGTGGCGGATATGTCTGGAGCTCCAAAGTTGATTACTAATCGGTTTGGTGAACCATTCACGCCAAGCGCTGTATATTTTGCTCCAGACGGTTCTATCATTGTTGGTGCTGAAGCCCTTAATGCTGGCTTTGCGGATCCCAAACGGCAGGTAGTCAACTGGAAACGGGCAATGGGTACTGATAAACCATTGTACACTGACGAGAATGGTAAGGTTTATTGTGCAAGGGATATCCTGGCGATTTTATTAAAAGACGCCAAAGACACTCTTGAGGCCAAGACCGGTCAGGTCGTTAATGAGGCGGTAATAACCGTTCCTGCTAATTACAATGACCTTCAGAAACAGGAAACCATTGACGCTGCAGCTGTGGCCGGGATTATAGCTATTCTTCTGCCCCATGAACCCACTGCAGCAGCTTTGGGTAACGAGCTCTACAAGAAGAATAACTGCACCTCACTTGTTTACGACCTTGGCGGTGGCACCCTTGATGTTTCAATTGTTCGCTCACAAGGCAACGTTTGTGAGATCATTGCCACTGGCGGCGAGCCTCACCTGGGAGGTATGGATTTTAATAGCCGGATTGCAGAGAAAATTCTAGATGAGTTTGAAGCCAAACACGGGATGAGACCTTCAGCATCTGAGTACCCCGTGTTCTTCCAGGAAATGATGCAGCGGATCGAACAGGTCAAGATCAGCCTGTCAGCCCAGACGCAATCCCAGATTATAGTGTTCTGCGAGGGTAAACAGTTACAGATGACAATAACGAGGGAACAATTCAACAATTGGGTTGGCGATCTGGTTGAAAAAACCATGCAGATAAGTGCCAAGACCGTTAAGGATGCTGGGATGGATTTTTCTCAAATCGATGAAATTTATGCCGTAGGTGGTGGTTCAATGATGGTAGTGGTAATTGAAAGCCTGGAAGAGTTGACCGGTAAAAAAGTTTCCAAGCGTTGTGAGCCACACTGTGCTGCTGCATATGGAGCGGTACTGGCAGGGCGTATCGAGTATGAACGTCAG
>Ga0307379_10012827_pt1 | contig 10896 bp, 9 predicted proteins | sample UN2MG_FD_202237 | JGI IMG/M metagenome (GOLD analysis project Ga0307379, IMG submission 202237) | Soil microbial communities from Risofladan, Vaasa, Finland - UN-2 | ecosystem: Environmental > Terrestrial > Soil > Coastal area > Acid sulfate soil | place: Finland: Risofladan, Vaasa | collected... | reverse complement strand
TTAATTTTCATAATTATTTTTCAAGAAAAGGATTTAATATAACTTGTAACCAGATTAAGGCTATATTTAACGATGTTGCAGAGAAACACTCAAAGAAGGAATGGGAGCGGCAGACAATTGAATTGTTTGATATTATGAGAAAAAGAGTGGTAGACAGAAAGTCAAAACACGAAATTGTTAAAGAATCTTTCAAATATTATTTAGAAATTGGTGAATTTGAAAACTTAACCTGGGATTTGGGAAAACCAGATTTTGAAACAGGAACTTTGGAAAAGCATAAAACTTTTGCGCCAATTAATATAATTTGGATAAAGGCTTTACTTAAAAAATTCGGAATTTCGACCAAAGAAGACGATAGCCTATTTGAAGGTGAATTATATCAATTTTGTACAATTGTTTATAATGAATTAATCGATGAATTGGGCGCAGAATCATTCGAAAATAGCTTTGATTCTTCTTATGAAGAATTAACTAATGATTTGAATGATTCACCTTCAGAAAGGATTGCCATTTCATCAAATGTTAAACGTGAAGTATGGAGAAGGGATCAAGGACATTGTGCGAGATGTAGCAGCAGAGAAAACCTTGAGTATGATCATATCGTTCCTGTTTCAAAGGGCGGGAGTAATACCGCAAGAAATATTGAGCTGCTGTGCCAAGAATGTAACAGAAAAAAGTCAGATAAAATAATGTAATGGACAGTATAAAAAAGGGGTCAGGTCAGCCTTTGACCCTTAATGATATTATTTTTATTGGATGTTGTATTTTCCCACTCTTCTTGCCGTATATTCTGAGCAATCTCCTCATCAAACTCAATAAACCGGTATCATTTCTTTCTTCTACTTCCCTTTGTACTTTTGCCATAGGCAGATTGCTTTTCCTTTACTATAAATCCAATCTTCTTACGTGGCTTCGCAGTTGGCGACATTAAGGCACGGATCGCGTCAAAAACAACCTTGAACTGCTTATCGTATTTTTGCTCTAAAGCAGTCAGCTTGCGTGCAAGATCAGTGTGTGTGGCCATTAACTGGCGAAGCCGCACAAAGGCTCTCATGATTTCAACATTCACTTTAACGGCCCTCGGACTGTTTAATACACCGGAAAGCATGGCGACACCCTGTTCAGTAAAGGCATAGGGCAAATATCGGCGTCCACCTCGTTGCTTTTTTGAGGTTCCAATTTGGAACCTCAAATTTTCCGCTTCTTCAGCCGTGAGCTGGAACATAAAATCCTCTGGGAATCTATCCAAATTTCGCTTTACAGCTTTGTTCAGAATTTTTGTCTCTACTCCATACAACTGGGCGAGGTCAGCATCCAGCAAAACTTTTTGCCCTCGTATTAAAAAAATAGCCTGTTCAATCCGCTCAATAGAAATATTGATCATTTTTTCATCCATAATAAATACCTTGTCTATCCTGTTATCCTGTATAAATAATATGATCCGTTCGGGAGAGAAGAGTATATGCACCCAATTAATTTGTTTTTTTATCCTTCTATTTCTCCGTGGCCTCTGTGTGCTACGTGGTGAAAATAGTTGGTTTTTCCTGCCATCAGCTCAATTTCTTTCAGTAGAACATCAACGAGTTTTTCCTGAGAAAACTTTTTTATCACCCTTCCTTTTTTGAACAGTATCCCAGCGCCGTCAGCGCCTGCAATTCCGATATCCGCTTCCCTTGCTTCTCCAGGGCCGTTTACAATGCATCCCATTATAGCTATCTTAACCGGCAGAGGATTCGATAAAAGGGCGCTTTCAACACGTTCTACAATATTAAACAGATCAATATTGCAACGACCGCAGGTTGGACATGATATTATATCAGGACCATGCCGGCGAATATCAAGAGCCTTCAGGATTTCATAGCCCACACGAACCTCTTCGACAGGATCTCTGGTCAAGGAAACACGGATCGTATCACCTATCCCTTCTGCGAGAAGCATCCCTATGCCGAGTGATGATTTAACTATTCCCGGATAAAGAGGGCCAGCCTCTGTTATACCCACATGAAGAGGAAAATCGGTTTTTGATGAAAGCAGCCTGTAAGCCTCAACACTGCGGAGCACATCTGATGCTTTTATAGATAATTTTATATCATAAAAGCCATATGATGTTAATAATTCTATATTACGGATGGCGCTTTCAACCATGCCCTCAGCAGTAACGCCTTTATATTTTTTCAAAATATCTTTTTCAATAGAGCCTGAATTAACTCCTATCCTGATTGGAATATTAAATTCTTTTGCGCAGTCAATAACTGCCTTTATTTTTTTGGCCCCTCCTATATTGCCTGGATTTAATCTCAAGCCATCAGCTCCGGCCATAGCCGAGGCAATTGCCAGGCGGTAGTCAAAATGGATATCTGCTATAAGAGGGATCGATATTTGATCCTTTATTGCAGAAATTGCCTCGGCTGCCTCCTTATCCGGTACAGCAACCCTGACAATCTCACACCCGGCTTCTTCCAAACGTTTTATTTGTAAAACCGTGGCTGCGACATCCTGCGTAAAGGTATTAGTCATGGACTGAACAGCAACTGGAGCCATTCCACCGACCTTGACTTTACCGACCATGATTTGACGTGTTTTTTTACGTTTTATTTTCATAATTAAAAACATTAACAAAGGCTTCAATTTTGTTCAAGCAAATAGAAGCTCTATGCTTTATAATTGTGTTTTTAATTGAATTGCTGTATAAAACCGCCCAACATCAACTTAGCGCACCTTCGGTGCGAACATAAGTGCCTAAAGTATATTAAAGTGAGCTAAAGTGCCTAAAGTTAAGGAATGCACCTTCGGTGCAACGGATTTTAAAGTTATGAGTGTCTAAAGTAGTGGAGTGACAACATCCTGTAGCTCCTGCCGGATAGCCGGCCGGCAAGTGGGTTATCAATTAGCACGCCGAAGGCGTACCACAACTTTAGGCATTTTAGGCACTTTAGCTCACTTTAGGCACTTTCCTGCTCAGCGATGCATTTGTCTTATAGCGCTGAATTCATTAGGCAAAAAATGGGATTTCCTATACTATCAAGCCATATTAACAAAAGGGATAAAATAATGATCGATCAGAAAAACAATCAATTTGCAGCAAAACATCAAAACAAAGCACAAATAAATACTATTATTAAAAATGAAATTTTAAAACAGAATAAAGACGGCAAGCTCCCATGTCTTGTTGCATTTCAGATTGCAGATAGTCTGCAGGTTGCAGCCGCTGAAGTGGGAAGGACTGTCGATCTTCTAAATTTCAGGCTGACCAAATGCCAGCTCGGCCTGTTTGGTTATAAACCTCAAAAAAAAATCATTAAAGCTAAAAAGCCTGAAGACCAAAACTTAAAAAAAGCAATCCAGGACAGGCTGATTGAAGGAAGACTGCCCTGCATAAGTGCATGGGAGATTGCATCCAAATTTAATGTCAACAAGATGATGGTAAGCTCTGCCTGTGAAGCCCTTAATATCAAAATAATCAAATGTCAATTAGGAGCTTTTTAATTGCAAATGGACGGCAATAGCTTCAATAACATTCTGAAACTTCCGCTCAATAAAGCAATTGTTCTTTTGTTAATTTCCTGCAATCTGCTTTTTGTCTATATAAATTCATCAGGATTTAGTGAACTGGATAAGATCCTTAACGCAGGGAAAATTACGATAATAACTTATAACAATTCACATTGTTACTATTTATACAAAGACCAGGCCATGGGTTTTGAATATGAGCTTGCAAAGCTTTTTGCGGATTATCTTGGAGTCGTTTTAGAGGTAAATATCGCTGAAAAATGGGACTCTATGATTTCGGCTTTAAAAGATGGAACAGGTTCGTTTGTAGCCGCCAACATGGCTATTACATCTAAAAGGCAAAAAGAGGCTGCCTTTTCAGATGGTTACATGTCAGCTCAACAATATGTTATTGTCCGCCGCGACAATACAGGTATTAAAAAAGCCGAGGATCTTGCAGGCAAGACTGTTCATGTCAGAAGGGGAACATCCTATCAGGAAAGGCTTGAAGCTCTTAGAAGAGATGGGATAGATATTAACATTAAACTGCATGACAACATTCCAACCGATGAGTTAATACAACAGGTGGCGGAAGGAACTATTGAAGTCACTATTGCGGACAGAAACATTGCTTTGCTTAACCAAAGATACTATCCTCAGATAGCGCTTGCATTAGCAATAAGTAACGAGAAGGATTTGGGCTGGGCGGTAAAGCCTGGTGAAACCAGACTTCTGAATAAAATCAATCTCTTTTTTAACAAAATTAAAGAAAACGGCAAACTCACCGAAATATACAATAAATACTATACAGATATAGATAATTTTGACTATGTTGATCTTAGAAGATATCATATAAGGCTTAAAATCAGATTACCCCGATACAGCCAACTTATTAAGGATGTGGCAAATAGATACAGATTTGACTGGAGGCTGATAGCTGCTCAGGTATATCAGGAGTCTCATTTCAACCCTGAGGCAACAAGTCATTCAGGAGCTTTTGGCCTTATGCAACTGACAGTTCCGACTGCCGGCAGTCTTGGCGTAAATGACGTGTTTGATCCGGTCCAGAATATTAATGCAGGAATTCGCCATTTAAAGAATCTATATGATCATTTTGACGGGGTAGATTCTTCAGACAGGTTGCTTATCTCTCTTGCCGCATATAATATCGGGCAGGGGCATATACTGGATGCAAGAAATCTTGCGAGACAAATGAACTTTGACCCGGACAAATGGTCTTCTATAAAAAAAACTCTACCTCTTTTACAACATCAAAAGTATTATAAAAATTCTAAATACGGTTATTGCAGGGGAGAAGAACCAATAAAATATGTTAAGCAGATAATGATTTATTACGATATTCTTAGACGTCGAAGTTTAGAATTTACCGCAGATGAAAAAGCTTATCAGAATAGGGATGTTAAAGGGTAAAAGGATTGCGGCTGGGTAGTTCATTTTTTGGTGCGCCCGGCTGGATTTGAACCAGCGGCTTTCAGCTCCGGAGGCTGACGCTCTATCCCCTGAGCTACGGGCGCATATTTTTGAAGGGTCTCACATGATAATTATTTAATTAGTGCTGATAAGTCAAGAGCCTCTTTTGCTTCTCCAACAAGGTATAGAGAGCCTGCGATGCAAATTACATCATTAACAGAAGCTGTTTTAATTGCATATTTAATGGCTTTGCCGACGTCAGGGATAATCTCTATATCCTGAATGATTTTCTTTGCTGCATGGAATAATCTTTCCGGAGATAAAGCTCGGTCAATCTTAGGGCGGGTTAATATTGCCTTGCTGCAAAGAGGGAGAAGGCAGGCAAGCATTGCAGCATAAGGTTTGTCGTCCAGTATGCCTGTAACAAGTGTTATCTTCCGTTTAGCCAGGTTTTCGGACAGAAATTTTGCCAGATAGCGGGTGGCGATTAAATTATGTGCTCCGTCAAGGAGGATGAGCGGAGAGGAGGAGACTATTTCCAGCCTTCCGGGCCATCTGTTTTGCGCAAGGCCATCTTTGATATTCTGGAAGGAAAGGTTTGCTTTATTCTGGTTGAGTATTTCGCATGCGGCAAGGACAATGGCTGCATTGTCAATCTGGTAGCTGCCGAGCAGACCTGTGCGCATATTTCTCCATACTGTGTTGATCCCAAAATAGGAAAAGCTTTTATCTTTGTTTCGCCTGATACGGAATTCATTGCCCAGGCGATAAAAAGGGGCGGATTGTTTTGCGGCCATCTTTTTTAACACCGAGGTTGCTTTTTTTTGTTTTACGCCGGCAATAACAGGAACCGATTTTTTTATTATACCTCCTTTTTCAGATGCTATTTGGCTTATAGTGCTTCCCAGATATTTTTTATGTTCAACAGATATGTTGGATATTATAGAAATGACCGGTTTTATAATATTTGTTGCATCAAGCCTTCCTCCCATACCTGTTTCTATGACAGCCCAGTCAACCTTTTGCCTGCTGAATTCATAAAAGGCCATTGCGGTTGTTAATTCAAAAAAGGTTGCTTCAAGGTCATTTGGTATAACCTTATTTACAGCCTTATAAGTTTCTACAACTTTTTTATCTGAGACAGGAAGGTTGTTTATGCGGATCCTTTCATTAAAGTTTACAAGGTGAGGTGAAGTATATAGGCCGACTTTATATCCGGATAGTTGCAGAATTAAGGAAAGAGCAGAGGCGATTGATCCTTTTCCGTTTGTTCCTGCTACATGTATGCATGAAAAACCATCCTGCGGATTATTCAGGCTTTTTAGAATACCTGCGATGGTTGAAAGACCGAATTTTATTCCGAACTTTTTGAGGCTATTCATAGCCTTCATGCAATTAATATAAGAATCTTTTGTATGCATATTAATAAATACGACGCCATTAATAAAAAAACCCGGCAGAATTTATATTCATACCGGGTTAATTTTCCATACAAATTTGTATTATCTATATCTCGAAGCTGTAATTCTTCGCCTTCTTAAGGCTTCACGCTGTTTACGGCGTTTGTGCTCACTCGGCTTTTCATAGTTTTTTTTGAGTTTTAATCTTTTAAAAAGCCCGTCGTTTTGAATCTTTTTTTTCAAAATGCGCATAGCCTTTTCAAGATCATTGTCGAAAACTTTGACCTGAATTTCCTTCAAACTCGCTCGCCCCCTTCTTTCCATCAGATGAATATGGTTTTAAGCTTTTGCAAACCGCCTTAAACCATTAATATTTTCGATGGTTATTAACAAATCTCAATATTGAAATTAAATAGTTTAGTCTAAAACATATCTTTAAGCAAGAAAAATATTTCCTGTAAATACAAAATATCAAACACAGGGCAAGAAATTGAAGAATCTTCTCGCACGGTTGGGCTTGATTTTACAGCTTTGAAACAAGCTCTGCAGTAACATCTGTTACGCTTGGTTTGCCGTCAAGCGTTATATATTTAATAGAGCCGTCTTTAGCGGCAAGATCTTTAAAATAGTAAGATGCCGCAAGTGTGCCGTTTTCGGTGTTATAGTAAATACCGTGTCGTTTGCTTATTGCTTCCTCATCCTGGTCATCAGCCCTTTTGGTTAATTCACCTCCGCACACTCTGCATTTGTCTCCATCAGGTTTAATGGCATCAATAAAGATATTGTTTGGATGATTATTGTTGTTAACACAAAGCCTGCGTCCCATAATCCTGTTTTTGGCGATTTCGCGGTCAAGAATAATTTCTACGACAATATCGAGTTTCATATTAGCTTTCTTAAGCGATTCATCCAGTTTTATTGCCTGTGTCTTGTTTCTTGGAAAACCGTCAAGAAGCCATCCTTTTTTGCAGTCATCCTTTTGCAGGCGGTCGAGTATCATAGGGATGGTTATTTCATCAGGCACCAGATCTCCTCTGTCGATATATCCCTTGGCTTTTGCCCCTAACTTTGTTCCTCCTTTAATATTGTCACGAAATATAGCTCCTGACTCAACATGGGGAGTGTTGTATTTATCCTTTAAAATAGCTCCCTGAGTTCCCTTGCCGCTGCCGTTTGGTCCAAAAAACAAAATGTTCATTAAATTCTCCTTTCTCAATTATAAATAAATTCTTTTAGATAGTTTTCTGATATTCTGGTTTTAACCACAAATACCCGATCATAAGCGGCCGGATAGATTAAGACCTCTGCAAAAGCCCCCTTTTGCCCAATCTTGGTGTCAGGCTCAAATTTTAAGCTTCGAAATACTCAATGTATTCCTGCAGTTAAAATTTTCGCCTTCCTTGAGATCGAACAAAATTGAGCATTTTTCAAAGGTCTTAGATTGAGACCTTCAACAAAATTGAACATTTTTCAAGGGTCTCAGATTAAGTTTGTTATTTTTAGCTTTACTATTAAAATAGCTATATTTTGTCAAGAACTGATGAATATGATGAATTTAATTTTTTAAAGGTTTGTCAAAAAATCTTTTACCAGCCTGAGGGCTTCCTGTCTGGTGTTGATTTTATCAGAGAGCCTTTCTTCTCGAACAATCTTCAGTATTTTTTTAAATAAAGGCGAAGGCGTCAGGCCAAACTCATGAATCAGGTCGTAACCTGTTATAAGTGGCGGCCTTGTTCTCCCCGGCATAAAATCCGAAAAAAAATCGTGGAGCATGGTTTTTGCAAATTCGATAAACGCCGCGTCCCTGCCTGTGCGTTGCACGCATACAGGTCTTACATCCTCTTTGTTACCTTTTCCTTGAATATCGGCAATTGTATGAAGCAATAAAGCAGGGGCATTATCGCCACATTTTATAAAGAATCGTGTTATACCTTTTTTTGTTAATATTTTTTTTTGGTGAGATATAAAAAGAAATAACGACCTTATATGGTTGCGTACAATAAAATCTATATAATATCTTTCATCAGTTGAAAGTTTCAGCCTTTTGCTGATTTTGTTTGCCATATCAGCTCCCTTTTTGCCATGGCCGTAAAAATGAATATTGCCCTGACTGTCGATACTTCGCGCAGCAGGCTTCCCAATATCATGCAGAAGGATTGCGAATTTTAGAAGATATCCTTTGTTTTTATTAAGCTGCTTTATGTTTTGGTCGTATATTTCAGGTATATACTCCGAATAATCATTAAGGATTCTTTCAAGACAGCAAAAAGCCTTCATTGTATGGTCAAAAACATCATAAGAATGATACCTGTTTTGCACACATCCCTTTAATGCGTCTAATTCGGGAAAGATTTCACAAAGAAGCCCGGCGTTGGCCATTTGGGATAAATAGTAATATGCTTTATACGATCGAAGTATTTTGAAAAGTTCTGCCCTGACCCGTTCTCCGGCTGAGTTTTTAATAAGCTTTGCATCTTTTTTAATCGCGGAAACTGTTTGCGGATCGATTTTAAAATCAAGGGATGCACATATCCTGTATGCCCTTATCATTCGTATCGGATCCTTTATAAAAGCCTGTTTTGATACCATGCGAATTTTTTTATCGGCAAGGTCCTGTATGCCGCCGAGCGGGTCGATAATTCTACCTGAAGATAAGGAATATGCTAAGGCATTGATTGTAAAATCTCTTTTATTAAGGTCTTCTTCAATCGAGGCATCATTTATTGATGAAATATCAAAAATTTTATTGCCTGAGACCACACGGATTATCATCTGCCCTGGTTTCCCCATTCTGACAATCCGGCCTGATATTTTAGAGGCAATATTTTTTGCGAATTGTTCTGGATTTCCTAAAACAGCGATGTCATAATCAATTGGAGATAACCCTAAAAGAAGATCTCTGATTGAACCGCCGACAAGATATGCGTTTTTTGTTTTGGGAATAATATTTGAATTGATTTGAATCATAAGATTATTAAATCTCAATATATCTTAAAATTTAATTTTTTTCAATAAACCATAATAAACAAAAAAATCGGGTAAAAATTTATGCTTAAAATTGCCGTGACAGGCAGCGCCGGTTCCGGAAAAACATCTGTTTGCAACCGTTTCAAAGAGTTAAGTGTAAAGGTCATCAGCTCAGACGTTCTCGCAAGAGAAGTGGTTGCAGAGGGTTCGCCTGCTTATAATAAGATTGTTAATTATTTCGGTAAAAAGGTGTTAACAGAGGATGGGAGTTTAAATCGTCGAATGCTGCGCAGAATTATCATTAATGATAATTCTGCAAAAGAGGCTCTTGAGAGCTTTGTACATCCTGAAATAATAAAACTGATGCATTCACAGATGATTAAAGCAGAAAAGGATGAGAACCATGTTGTACTGGTAGAGGTTCCGCTTCTTTTTGAGTTAGGCATAGAGGGTTGCTTTGACGTAGTTATCGTTGTAATTGCAGACCGTAAACTGCGTGTAAAAAGGCTTATGGATCGTGATGATGTTTCCCGCGAAGATGCCGAAACTCTTTTGAGTCATCAATTACCGGATGAAGATAAGGCAAAGCGGGCTGAATTTGTAATAAAAAATGACGGTTCATTTGCTCAAATGATACAATCCGTTGATCATCTCTACAAAGATCTGGTTCAAAAATATGTAAAAGAGTTTGAAAGTGCTTGACAAATACAAAATTATAATTTAGTTTTTTTTAAATTAAAGTATTAAATTTACTTGTTGGAGAGAATACCTCGTTAATTTCTTCAGTTAAGACCTTTGATTTTATCCTGTTTTTAAAGCCCTTGACAGATTCCATTTTCTGTTTGATTTTTGCATAAGCTATATAGATTGCGATATTTGACTTGAGACCTTTTCAAAACATCCCCTTTTGCCCAATTAGTGCTTTAGTAAAGCGCCTATGTCAGGTTCAAGTATAATTTTGAGCTTTCAATTTTTAATTGTGAATGAAGAAGAACGCCTTATGGACCGGAGCCCCCCTTAAACATAAAAAACAGAACATATAAAATTAAGCATTTTTGAAGCTCCCTGCCGCAAGCAGCGGGGAATGCGCTCGCTTTTGCGGTTCAAAGGTCTCTAACAGGAAGGATAAAACATTTTGAAAGGTAAAGATTTAATGAATGTAGTTAAACTAAAAGACAAGAAAATAAATGAACTTATGGAGATGGCCAAAACATTTCGGATTGACAGCGCTGCAGGAATGAGGAAGCAGGAACTTATTTTTGCATTACTTCAGGCACAGATTGAGAAAAACGGGCAGATATTTGGAGAAGGCACACTTGAGATACTGCCTGACGGTTTTGGATTTTTAAGAGCACCTGATTACAACTATTTGCCGGGACCTGATGACATATATGTATCACCATCACAAATACGTCGATTTAATCTCAGGACCGGTGATACCATATCAGGGCAGATCCGTCAGCCAAAGGAAACCGAGCGGTATTTCGCATTATTAAAGGTCGAGGCCGTTAATTATGAAGATCCGGAAAAGGCCAGGGATAAAATACTTTTTGACAACCTGACCCCGCTTTATCCGGACAGGAAAATGCAGCTTGAAAACTCTTCCGAT
>Ga0307379_10012826_pt1 | contig 10896 bp, 7 predicted proteins | sample UN2MG_FD_202237 | JGI IMG/M metagenome (GOLD analysis project Ga0307379, IMG submission 202237) | Soil microbial communities from Risofladan, Vaasa, Finland - UN-2 | ecosystem: Environmental > Terrestrial > Soil > Coastal area > Acid sulfate soil | place: Finland: Risofladan, Vaasa | collected... | reverse complement strand
TCTTAGCATGTTTCTTATTATAGCGGCTTTAATTTTGATGGGACTTCTTTTTGTATTCGGTATCGAAAGCCGCCGCGAACAGATTGGCATGTTACTGGCAGTGGGTTTTTCGCCGAGGCTGGTGAGACGACTGTTATTTATTGAAGGTGGCATATTGGCCGTACTGGGAGTTCTTTTGGGTACTGCAGCGGGGCTGATCTATACAAAAGTTATGATTTACGGACTCGCCACGTTATGGCAGGCTGCGGTCAGCGGTTCAGAAATATATTTTTATGCGAAACCTTCTTCTTTGTTCCAGGGGGCATTGGCAGCGGTAGCTGTTTCTCTGATTGCGATATGTTTGACGTTGCGTAAACAGGTATCTCGGCCGGCTCGTGAGCTCCTTGGAGGTGGATTGGAGCTGCAATTCTTTACTGACAAGAAGGTCTTGAAGGGTAGAATCGGATTATGTGTAGCGGCGGCAGCAGCAGCAGGAGCGGTATTGCTCCTCGGTCTGATGGGCAATGCCGACAGCGCCGCTGTTGCCGGTGTATTTTTCGGAGCGGGGGCCCTGCTTTTGATTGTCGGACTTGGATTAACTCATGCCTTATTAAGAATGATAGCGTGCGGATGGAACAATACGATGGCGTCTCTTGCCGGATTAGGATTGCGCAATACAACAAGACGAAGCGGGCGAAGCTTAGCGGTTGTCGGGTTGCTTGCGTGTGGAATATTTCTGGTTGTTGCCGTCGGAGCCAACAGACATAATCCATTAGTTCAGGCCCACAAACGAGATTCAGGGACAGGCGGCTTCACACTTATTGGTGAATCGTCTATAAGTATCCTACATGATTTGAGCAGCCCATCAGGGCGTCAGTCAATGTCTTTGGATGATAATGTAATGGAAGGTGTGCAGATAGTTCAGTTACGGATACATGAGGGGGATGATGCAAGCTGTCTTAATCTCAATCGCGCACAGATGCCTCAATTGCTGGCACTACAGCCGAATAGATTACAGGAACGTGGTTCTTTTGCTTTCATTAAGACAATCGAAAGTGACAATGGCAACAAGCTGTGGGATTTACTTAATGAGAATCTCGGTGATAATGTAGTACCGGCTGTTGGTGATTATGCGACTATGTACTGGGCCCTCGGCAAGTCTGTCGGAGATGAGCTTGATTATGTCGATGAAAAAGGTGTAAAATTTCGGCTGCGCCTCGTAGGAATGTTGAAGAACTCAATTTTGCAGGGAAGCTTGGTTATTTCTGAAGATGAGTTTATCAAACGCTTTCCGTCGGAAGATGGATACAGGCTTTTGCTTATAGATGCTCCGCAGGAAAAAACTGAAGCAGTGACTGATTTGCTTTCTGCACGATTGAGAGACTATGGTCTGGCACTTACACCGACTACTCAGCGATTGGCCGAGTTCAGTGCCGTTGAAAATACGTATCTGTCTATATTTCAATTGTTGGGTGGTTTGGGGCTGGTTCTCGGCAGTTTGGGGCTTGGTTTGGTCGTGCTACGCAACGTGCTTGAGAGGCGGGGTGAGTTTGCCATGCTGCAAGCGGTTGGTTTTGACAAAGCCGCACTTAAGAGAATGGTGTTTTACGAGCATGGTGGACTTATGGCAGGTGGTTTGGTTTGTGGAATTATCGCTTCGCTGGTAGCAGTGAGTCCTGCTCTGAAATCCCCCGGAGCACAAATCCCGTATTTTTCACTGACGATTACAATTGCTGCTATAGCTGCCAGTGGGTTAGTATGGATACGGGTTGCGACTGCCTTTGCGCTCAGTGGCAAGATGTTGGAAGCGTTAAGAAATGAGTAAGTATCGAGAGACCTAAGAGAGGAAAGTATGAAGGAATCTACTGTCGCAAAGACATTACCAATTGGATTAGCTATTCTTGGAGTGGTATTGCTGTTTATCTGGCTTTTTGCCGATGCGGCGAAGGATCTAAAGGAGCGTCTGCCGGGTGAAGATAACAGGAAGAAAGTTCTTGTAGAAGAAGACGAACCTATCAAGATAACCGGCCGGTTGGTTAAATACGACGGTGTGCCGGCTGATTTACCGGGTGCCTGGCCTCGATTTCGAGGTCCGAACATTGACGCAACAAGCAGTGATGAAAATATTACTCTCGCAAGATCATGGCCGGACAACGGACCCAAAGTCCTCTGGGCTGTTGATGTCGGAGAAGGTTACGCAGGAGCAGCAGTACTGGCGGGGCGTGTGTATGTTTTGGATTATGACCAGGAAAACAAAGCAGATGCTGTTCGATGCCTGTCGTTAGATGATGGCAAAGAAATATGGCGCTATTCTTACGACGTCAAGATAAAAAGATTCCACGGAATGAGCCGAACTGTCCCTGCGGTAACAGAAAAGCATATCGTAACTATTGGACCGAAATGTCACGTAACGTGCCTTGATTCGATGACCGGCCAATTTCGATGGATGCTGAACCTTGTAAGAGAATACGGTACGACAGTGCCCCAATGGTACACAGCACAATGTCCGTTGATTGAAGATGGCAAAGCTATAATTGCTCCGGCGGGTGAGGTGCTTATGATGGCGGTGGATGCAGCTACAGGCGAGATTGTGTGGGAAACACCTAATCCGGATGGCTGGGTCATGACTCATTCATCTATCGTGCCAATGGAGTTTAATGGTAAACGTTTTTATATATATTGCGGTGGCGACACGGCCAGTGGAGGAGTTATAGGAGTTTCGGCCAAGGACGGCAGCGTTCTGTGGAAGACCGACCAGTGGAAAGTGCGTACTAATGTTCCTTGCCCTGTTATTGTCGGTGATGACAGGATATTTCTTTCGGCGGGCTATGGCCAATACGAAAACGGCTGCACGATGCTGCGTCTTACTGAGACTGATGGAACAATTGTTGCAAAGCAGGAATATATATATCCGACTGATGTATTCGGCTCGATACAGCAAACCCCTATTCTTTATGAGGACCATATTTACGGTGTAAGGACTGATAAACAGTTGGTTTGTCTTGACCTGGACGGAAAGGTTGTCTGGACCAGTACAAGCGCGAACAAATTTGGAAGTGGAGCATATATGATTGCAAATGGGCTGATATATGTTTTGAATGATTCAGGTGTCCTTACTCTTGTTGAACCCACATCGACCGGTTATGTCGAACTGGCCAGGGCAGAAGTGCTCCCGGGCCATGAGTCATGGGGGCCTATGGCAATTGTATCGGGAAGGTTGATTATACGTAATTTGAATCGAATGATATGTCTTGATGTTACTGAACAATAGGTTAGGTCCTTGACGGATTGGGTGGGGAAGTATAAAATATATTTTCCTTAAAGCGTTATGATGGAACCCGTTAATGAATAAACTGAAAAGCAGATTAGGAATAATAAATATTAAAATATTTATAGGCATACTTATTGGGATGGCTGTTGTCATCGCTGTAGTTGCACTGATACGCCTTGATATAACGGGCAACAAGGGCAGCGGTCTTGGTAACGAGTATCTCTATGAAATTGATTTATCAGTTGACCCGAATTTAATTCTTTATGAGGAATCGGGCGAATCTCTCAATACCGGCTTTACCAGCACACACGCTATTATGCTGGATTCTCAGGGTTCTATTTATGTGGCTGGTGACAATGCTGTTCGTATATTCAACGAAAGCGGGAAATTGCTCAACGAGATAGCACTTACTGGTGTCCCGCGAAGCCTGACTGTTGCTGATGATGGTAAGATATACGTCGGAATAATCAATCATATTGAAGTGTATAATCGGCAGGGAAAAAAACTGGCAACATGGAAAAGTCTTGGCGATAGGGCCCTGTTAACGAGTATCGCTGTTTCAGGCAGCGATGTATTCGTTGCTGACGCAGGAAATCGTATTGTTCTGCGTTATGACATCAATGGCAATTTAATTAACCGTATCGGCGGCGAAGACGAAGACCGTAATGTCCCGGGCTTTGTTATACCGAGTCCTTATTTTGACCTTGTGATGCGTCGTGATGAGCTGTTACGAGTGGTCAATCCCGGACTGCATCGCATTGAGGCATATACTTTTGACGGTGATCTTGAGTTTTCGTGGGGCAAATATTCAACGAGCATAGAAGGTTTTTGCGGCTGCTGCAATCCGATTAATATTGCCGTATTAGGAGATGACAGCTTTGTTACTTGTGAGAAAGGGCTGGCGCGTATCAAAATTTATGGTCCTGAAGGCGCTTTTGTGGGTGTTGTGGCAGGGCCGGAGCAGTTTGGGGTAACCGCGCATGTTTGTACTACACCGGAACAGTGTCAGAGCGGCGGATATGATGTGGCAGTCGATGCTCAGGATCGAATTTTTATTCTGGATACAATCAAAAATGTGGTGAAAATATTTTCCCGAAAGAAAGCTGGATAATGAGCAGGCAGTGTGAAAAAGTACAAAATCGGCGACAGCTATTTACATCAGTACTGCGATATGCAGCTTTAGGCGTGCTGGGAGCAGTCGGAGGTTCTGCTTTTGCTAAAAAACGCAGATTAGCGCAGGGGGGCATTTGTATTAATCGCGAAATCTGCAGGAGCTGTGGGATTTTTGAAGAATGTGGTTTACCCCCGGCTTTGTCGGCAAAGACAACTTTTGAAGAGAATAAATGATGAGCGAAAATAAGAAAAATATTAATAGACGTCATTTTCTAAAAGATGGTGTTTGGGCCACTTGCTTAGCAGGTCTCGCTGGTTTAGGGGGGTTTTTACTCAGCAAGCTCAAAAAGAATAATACTGTTTGGCAGATTGACCCCTATGTCTGTGTTGCTTGCGGTAACTGTGCAACTTATTGCGTACTGGAAGATTCTGCCGTTAAGTGTGTGCAGGTTTATGAAATATGTGGTTATTGTGACATCTGTACAGGCTACCTTGAACCGGAAGTGAACCCACCGGATACCGGTGCTGAAAACGAGCTTTGTCCAACCGGAGCTTTAAAGCGGGTCTTCGTGGAAGATCCCTATTTTGAGTACAATGTTGACGAATCTCTCTGCAACGGTTGCGGCAAATGTGTAAAAGGCTGCACTGTCTTCGGAAACGGCTCTCTTTTTCTTCAGGTGCGTCACGACCGCTGTTTGAATTGTAATGAGTGTTCTATAGCAGCAGCTTGCCCTTCTCAGGCGTATAAGCGGGTTCCCGCTAACGAGCCTTACTTGCTTAAGAAAATGGACCACGCTTAATGATACGTATTGGTTATATCATAATTGGGATAGCTGTCTTGTGTCTTTCATCCGGTGTTGCATCGGCACTTGAGCGTTTTCCTCCACCCGAATTCGAAAGCGGCTATGAGTTTCCAAGCACCACTACACCACACCCGCAACAGGATATCTACGAATATATAGATACTTTTGTCCTTTTGGCGGCTCTTGGCATATCATCCTATCTGGTATTGAAGAAGCGCAGCCGACGTGCAATATTTATTTTAATGGTGTTTTCCCTGCTTTACTTCGGATTTTGGCGGAAGGGTTGTGTCTGTCCGATAGGGGCTACTCAGAATATTGTTTTATCGATTTTTGACCACAGCTATGCCGTACCTGTTGCTATTGCCTTTTTTTTCCTTTTGCCTCTTGTCTTCGCATTGTTTTTTGGAAGGGTCTTTTGCGCGGCGGTATGTCCCCTTGGAGCAATACAGGATTTGGTGCTGTTACGGCCTGTCTCGGTTCCGAATTGGCTCGAAAGCGGACTGCGAATGTTTGCTTATGTTTATTTAGCTGCGGCAGTCCTGTTTGCAGCTACCGGAAGTGCTTTTCTGATATGCAGGTATGACCCGTTTGTTGCATTCTTCCGATTGAACGGAAATCTGAATGTTTTAATAATTGGTACCTGCCTGCTGCTCATAAGCGTATTCATCGGACGCCCTTATTGCCGATTTATCTGCCCCTATGGCATACTGCTCAGACAGTTATCACGGCTCTCAAAATGGCGGGTTACTATTACTCCGGATGAATGTATTCAATGCAGGCTCTGTGAAGATTCCTGTCCATACGGTGCTATACGAAGGCCTTCGGTTAATTGGCCGGCAACGGAATATGGCAGGGGTAAAAAAAGACTCGCCGTTCTGCTTGTTCTTTTGCCAATTCTAATGATTTTGTGTGGATGGTCCGGTTCCAGTCTCAGAAAGGTAACGTCCCGTATGCATCCAACTGTCAGATTAGCCGAGCGCATCTATTTGGAAGATGCCGGTAAAGTAGAAGATACTACTGACGCCAGCCTGGCTTTCAGAGCGACGGGCAAAGAGACAGGAACTCTTTACGAGGAAGCATTAAATATAAGGGCGAATTTTGGTCTTGGCGGGTGGTTTTTTGGAGGTTTTGTAGGCCTGATGATTGGCCTTAAGCTGATTACCGTTTCCATCTGGAGACAAAGAACCGATTATGAAGCCGGCAGGGCGAGTTGTCTGGCGTGTGGTCGATGCTTCAGATATTGTCCCATGGAGCGTGCGAGATTGAAGAAAACAAAAGAGGCGCCGGTTTAAACAATGGAATCAAATAGTGACAAAACTTCACAAATTAACGAAGTGACGAGCCCATGGTACCGTAGCGCAGTTACAACTGCGATCGTCTGTGCGGTCTTTTCTCTTATTGTACTTACCCTTTTTGTTATCAATTACATTCAGTTTAGAATAATTAATACCAATTGGGAAATACAATCATTGAATCTGAAAAAAGAATTTGGACAAAATCTTGACGATGAGCAGCTCTTATCGAAGATTCGACAATTGGATTTGGAATTCAGACAATATAGAATACGAAGGTTGGATTTTTCTCGCAAAGGCGGCTATTTGCTTTTAGGCAGCGTAGTGATAATGTTAATAGCCATCAAATCTGCGGATACTTTCAAAAAGAAATTGCCGGCGCCGCAGGTGCTCAGTAACAAAGATAACGAGCAGCTCCTCCATGCAAAGTTTGCTCGATGGGCTGTAGCTGCCGGTCTGGCGGTACTTGGTTCAGGTGCTTTAATCCTTGCAATGGGCACTGATATTGATTTTGGCCGAACTAAGGTATTAATAAGCACTTCATATCCTTCTCTCGAGCAGATTAACAAGAATTGGCCAGGTTTTCGTGGACCTGAAGGACTTGGGATTAGTGCTTATACAAATGTACCTGATAGCTGGAACGGCAAAAGCAATGAAGGAATTCTCTGGAAAACCAAGATACCGCTTCAGGGTAATAATTCCCCGGTTGTCTGGGAAGACCGTGTTTTTCTATCCGGAGGCAACCAGAACGAACTTAAGGTATTCTGCTTTAATGCGATTTCAGGTAAACTTCTTTGGGCGGGGGAAATTGCGAGTCCACATTTAAAAAGTGATGAAGAACCATTCGAAGTCATGGAGGATACAGGCTTTGCTTCTCCTACCGTTGTAACAGACGGCCGGCGGGTGTATGCTATCTTTGTCACCGGGGACATTGGCTCTTTTGATTTTAACGGCAAAAGCGTCTGGACAAGAAGTCTGGGAATCCCCGACAGTTCATATGGCTACGCCTCTTCTCTTGCAATTTATAGAAATCTGGTTTTGATTCAATTTGACCAGGGAGGTCCTGAGGACGGAATATCCAGAATGATAGCTTTGGATGGACTCACCGGCCAAACTGTCTGGGAGACAAAAAGGCCGGTCCCGAATTCGTGGTCTTCACCAATAGTTACCAAAATCGGCGACCAGTTTCAGTTGATAACTTGCGGCGACCCCTGGGTCATAGCATACGACCCGGCCAAAGGCACTGAACTCTGGCGGGTTAAATGTCTGTATGGCGACGTTGCACCATCGCCGGTTTATGCAAACGGATTGATATTTGCCGTAGAGCCGGACGCAAGGCTGATTGCGATTCGTGCGGATGGACAAGGTGACGTTACTGAAACCCATATTGCCTGGGACAACGATGAATGGGGTCCGAATATATGCTCTCCTGTCAGCAATGGGGAATTAGTATTTCTGCTGGCCAGCGAAGGATTGCTTGCCTGTTATAAGAACTCGGATGGAACAAAATTATATGAGCATGACTTGAGAGAGAATTTTATGGCTTCGCCGAGCCTGGTTGGGGATAAGCTGTATCTTCTGACCGAGAAAGGTGTAATGTTAATCATCCAGGCCGGGCCGGAATATAAGGAATTGACCAAATGTGAACTGGGCGAGAAATGTTATGCGTCGCCGGCTTTTGTAGATGGCCGTATCTATATCAGGGGTTTGGAAAATCTGTACTGCATAGGAAATAATGCTTCCGAATAAGACTTTATGAATGAACTCGATTTGACATTTGTGGACCGGGCCGTTGAGAAAATCGGTACCGGAGAAGAAAAAGTGCTTGAACTCCTGCAGGCTGTCCAGGGGCACTTTGGCTATTTGCCCGAAGAAGCTCTTGAGCGGGTCTGTGACTTGACGCAGATTACTCCTGCGTCAATTACAGGTGTTTCGACCTTCTATAACCAGTTTAGACATCGTCCGGTTGGACGTCACATAATTAATGTTTGTATCGGCACTGCCTGCCATGTAAAAGGTGCCGACCGTGTATATGATGCGTTTCTGCGCCATTTGAGAATTCCTGAGGGGGATGATACGGATTCACAGAAACTATTTACTGTTGAAAAAATTGCATGTTTGGGATGTTGCACATTGGCACCGGCAGTGCAGATAGATAAAGTAACTTATGGGCATCTGACTCCCGATACCATCCCGACGGTAATCAGTGATTTTCTCAGATATGAGCAAGCTCGTGCAAGCCGGCAATTGACGGCAAAGAAGCATCCGGAGAAAGAATCAAAATCCCGCGGCGAGATTCGACTCGGTCTGGGTTCGTGCTGTATCGCCCGCGGCAGTGATAAAGTGCGGCAGGCTTTGGAAGAGACCTTGGCCCAAACAGGTATCCGGCTGGTAATAAAGCGTGTTGGTTGCGTTGGCATGTGCCACCAAACACCGCTCGTGGAAGTAGTATTGCCCGATAGCAAATCTTTTCTTTATGCCAGAGTTCAGCCTGAAGATGCCAAAGCCATTGTGTTAAGGCATTTTAGGCCTAAACAAATGGGATGGAAAATCAAAAACACCGTCTCTATAATGCTGGACAGGATACTAACCGACAAGACATCGGAGCCCGTTACCCGTCATTCGATAGATGTACGGGATAAACCTGTAGCGGACTTTCTGAATAAACAATTACATATTGCCACCGACCTCTGCGGGGACATTGACCCTGTTGACATTGATGAATATGTTCACAACGATGGATTCAAAGCGCTAAAAAAATGTGTAAGCCGGATGCGCCCTGATGAAATTATCTCAGAGATTGAAATAAGTGGACTTCGTGGTCGAGGTGGTGCCGGCTTTCCGACATATCGAAAATGGTCTGCTGTAAGAAACAACCCTTCAGACAAAAAATATGTTGTGTGTAATGGTGATGAGGGCGACCCCGGAGCTTTTATGGACAGGATGCTGATGGAGTCCTATCCGTATCGTATAATTGAAGGTATGACAATAGCTGCATATACGGTTGGCGCAAATGAAGGTTATTTCTACATTCGTGCAGAGTATCCGCTTGCTATGGAAAGAGTCGGTAAGGCTATAGAAATTTGCGAGCAGCGTGGTTTTCTTGGTAATAATATACTTGGCACTGATTTTTCACTGCATCTCAGGATTGTAGCCGGCGCCGGAGCTTTTGTATGTGGAGAAGAAACTGCGCTTATGGCAAGCATTGAAGGACGCCGGGGCATGCCCCGATTGCGACCGCCGTTTCCAGCCGAAAGTGGGCTTTGGAGTAAGCCAACACTTATTAATAATGTCGAAACATACGCCGCTGTCTCGTGGATAATACGAAACGGCTCCGACACGTTTGCTGGCTTTGGCACTGCCAGCAGTAAAGGAACAAAGGTTTTCGCGCTGGCAGGAAAAATAGAGAGAGTCGGTCTCATTGAAGTACCGATGGGTATTACTATGCAACAAATTGTACAGGATATTGGCGGCGGCATTGCAGACCAGTTAAGGCTAAAAGCAGTCCAGGTTGGAGGGCCGTCAGGCGGCTGTGTGCCGGCCAACCTTGCGCATATTCCTGTTGACTTTGAAGCGCTGAAAGATGTTGGGGCGATGATGGGTTCTGGTGGCCTGGTGGTACTTGATGAAACCGATTGTATGGTGGATATCGCACGGTATTTTCTGGAATTTACACAAAATCAATCTTGTGGTAAATGTACTTTCTGTAGAATAGGCACTCGCCGTATGCTGGATATTCTCGAGCGGTTGTGTGCCGGACAGGGAAAAAAGACCGATATCGAAGAGCTGGGAAATTTAGCCCAAATGGTTCAGAAAACAAGTCTGTGTGGGCTTGGTAAAACAGCGCCGAATCCGGTACTTTCAACTATCAAATATTTTCGTGATGAATACGAAGCTCATATCGAGAAACGCTGCCCTGTTGGGAAATGTACAGCTCTTATTACGTATTCGGTAACGGATGATTGCATCGGTTGCAGTTTGTGCGTACAGCACTGCCCGGTCGATGCCATTGAAATGAAACCCTATGAGAAACACGAAATCGATCCCGGCAAATGTATTCGCTGCGGTACATGTAAAAATGTGTGCCCGGTTGACGCCATTAAGGTTCAGTAAACAATGCCGAAACTGTTCATAGATAATCGTGAAGTTGAAGTTAATAAAGGCGCTACGATTCTCGATGCAGCCGGGAAGCTTGGTATTGAAATTCCGACAATGTGTTTCCTGAAAGATTATAAGCCTTCGACCAGCTGCATGGTGTGCGTGGTCAAAGTCGAGGGCATGGCTTCTCTTGTGCCGGCCTGCGGAATTGTTGCTGCCGAGGGTATGCGGGTCGAAAGCAGTTCTGAGTCGGTCTATCAGGCACGAAAAGCTGCTTTGGAATTGCTTTTGAGCGACCATTTGGGTGATTGTCTCGGGCCCTGCCAGGTGATATGCCCTG
>Ga0307379_10012823_pt1 | contig 10898 bp, 6 predicted proteins | sample UN2MG_FD_202237 | JGI IMG/M metagenome (GOLD analysis project Ga0307379, IMG submission 202237) | Soil microbial communities from Risofladan, Vaasa, Finland - UN-2 | ecosystem: Environmental > Terrestrial > Soil > Coastal area > Acid sulfate soil | place: Finland: Risofladan, Vaasa | collected... | reverse complement strand
TAACTCACAAACCTGGGGATCTGGCGCAGTACCCGGCCAGGCTGTGTTGTTCTGCGGCGCCCAGGCACTCGGTATGGCAGACATCGGTCTTCCGTACTGGGACGAAGAGACGTTCGATTATGGCAACCAGCACGGTGTCTCGATCGGCAAAATCTTCGGCCTGTTGAAGCCTGTCTTCAATAGCATCTACAGCTCTAGCTCGGAAGACTTTGGCGTAGTGCGAGTCGATACGGCTATCTAAGTCGGTCTTTGGCCCCCTCCTGACGGCGGGGGCCATTTTTTTCACAGGAGTTGTTTTCATGGAATTAGACGAACGCCCAGCCTCAGCACTGTTTACCGCAGCCCGAGACGTACGCATTGTCTCCGAGTTTGGCAATATGTGTTCGAATTTCACCGCCGGTGAAACCCGACGTATCCCCAAAGCGTTGTTCAACGCAGCTTTAGTGGCAGGCTTGCTTCCTGAGGAGTCATTGCAGGTATCGATCCCCGTCAAAAAGCCTACGCAAGCGATCATAGTAAGCGATGGATTAAGCGAAGCGTGTAAGACGCTCATCACGCGTGGTGTACCAGAAGACTTCACTGTGTCAGGCTATCCTCGTGCGGCCTCAGTAGCAAAGCTAGTAGACTTTAATTTCACAGCAGCAGACATGCGCGTGGCTTTCGAGAAAGCCATGCACGAGGTAAATGGAGATGGCAACGACAGTACGGAGCATTCTGAACCGAGCAGCGTCACTGCTGAATGACGAAGAGTTCGTCCGTTGGGAAGAATCCGAGCTTTTAGAATGGTTGAACGATGGGCAACGTGCAGTTGCCAAAGGACCGGCCACTGATGCCTACGTGCTGCGTGACAACGTTACAGCGGCCCCCGGCACGGTGCAATCGCTGCCAGTAGGCGGTATTCGGCTAATTGATGTCATCAAAGACGTTACCACAGGCAGGTCAATCCACCAGACTGACTACGCCCTGGTTGACGCGCTCAGCCCTTCGTGGCGGGCCGCGGCAGCGGGCACCGCGGAGAACTTCTTTTACGACGAGCGTAATCCCAAGCAGTTCGAAGTGTACCCACCGCAGGCGGGGGGCGAGTTCATTGAGTTGGTGTACAACGCTACGCCGGGCGACGCCACGATTAATGGCAACATCGTCATCAGTGATATGTACGCAGATTCCCTGATCGACTACGTCGTGTATCGGGGCATGAGTAAGGACACTGAGGATTCTTCAGCAGAGTTGAGCCGGGCTACGGCGTTTTACCGAGCGTTCCTGATCGGCATAGGGTACAAAGAATCCACTGATGTGATCGTTGAACCGAGGAGATCGTAATGGCGGCAGTTAGCGCACTGGTACCGGACATTCGGGCGTCAATACCAGACATCCCCTCCTTCGTGGCGGAACGCCAGATACTGCGCGCAGCCCGTGTTTTTTGTGAGGAAACGCGTTCCTGGCGCGTGAACTTCCAACTATCTGTGGTGGGGGCGGTAACCACGGTATCGCTGGTGACATTGCTGCCCTCGGGCACAGAGCTGGTAGATGTTATCTCCATTAAGAACGTCAATGGCGGTGCACCGGTAAACCCGACTACGTATTCCTGGTTGGATAAAAACGTTACCAACTGGCGTAGTGAGGCAGACCCGAATGCCAAGTACTACGTGCTGAGTGGTAATAACGTCCTGCGACTGGTGCCGACGCCTTCGACAACAACTGCGTTTCTTTACGATGCGCGCGTTGCCGTGAAGCCCTTACGTATAGCGACCACGCTCAACGATGTGTTGGTGAATAAATATGACGAAGTGCTGATCGACGGAGCCCTGGCCTACTTGTACCTGATGCCACGTAAGCCCTGGACTGACGGCGCACTAGCTGCGGTACATAGTGCGCGGTTCCAGGCCAGCTTCGCCGGTGCCCGGGCAGCAGCTGCTGATGAGTTCCAGGTTGGCGTGGCACGTAAAGTTCGCTACGGCGGACTGTAGATGTCGGTTATACGGATAGGGGGATTCCAGGGCGAACTGCCTCGTATCCACCCGCGCTTGTTGCCGAACAGCTCCGCGCAGGTCGCGGTGAACTGTCGCATCGAAACTGGTGCGCTGGACTCGATCGACGAGACGGCGAACGTGAAAGCTACCGTATTGACTGATCCGATTTCATTACATCGATACTCAGCGACTGTGTGGCTGGAAGCGACGACTGATGTCGATTGGGTGCCGTACCCGGTAGCTAACGATCAGTATGGGCGGCTTATTTTTGCCGACCCTTCTGCCGGTAGCATCCGCGTTACCGATGGAACGTCGGTAGGAACCGGTGGATACCCGAGCGGGTATTTTCGTCTTGACGTACCGCCGCCAGCGCAGGGCTTTCCGGCGTTGCTGCAAGGCACCGCTGATGACGCGACTGAAGTCCCGGAGTCTCGGTACTATGTGTGCACGTTTGTTAATAGCTGGGGTGCGGAAGGGCCACCGTCGCCGGTCTCTAATGAAGTTGAGTGGCGCACTGGTCAGACGGTGCTGTTGTCGGCGTTACCTACCGTTCCTACTGGCAACTACAACATCACGCATCGACGTATCTATCGCATCAACACTGGCTCTACAGGAGCTACGAACTTTCAGTACGTCACAGAAGTGGCGGTAACACAGTCACAAAAAGCGATCGCTTCGATCACGCAGGCGAACCCGGTGGTTGTAACAACGACAACCGCGCACGGCTTGACCGAAGGACAAGAGGTAGCGTTCGCCGGTCTTGGGTCAGAGACGGCAAAGGATATTACTGGTATCAGTAAAGCGAACCCCGCCCGCGTCACGGTGGTAAATCACGGCTGGTCAACCGGGAATTACGTCGAACTGACTAATCTCGGTGGCATCAACGGTATGGATGAGCTGAACGACGTGCGCGTGCAGATCACTCTGGTGGACAGCGATCGCTTCGACCTCGTCGGCATTGATGCTACTGGATACGTTACCTACGCAGCAGGCGGTAACGCAGCGCAAGCGCACGGTATGGATGAGCTGAATGCCAACAGCTTCGTGACTGCGCTGGTTGATACTACGAGTTTTTCATTACTTGCCGTAGATGGTCTGTTGTTCAAGCCGTACCTTGATGAGGGGCTCGTAGCGCAGGTAGCGGGTGTCACTTACGTCGACACAATTCCCTCTGCCAACCTGGCCGAAGTGATACCGACTGAGCTATACGATCCGCCCAACGTTGCTATGAAAGGTCTTGTTGTACACCCGTCAGGATTTTTGGCGGGATTTTACGGCAACACTTTGGCACTTTCCGAGCCCGGTGCTCCGCATGCGTGGCCTATTAACTATCGACTGGTAACCAGTCATCCGATCGTCGGGCTGGGTGTGTTTGGTAATACCATTGCGGTTATGACGAAAGGTTGGCCCTACCTGGCGATGGGTTCAGATCCGGCGGCTATATCAATGGTCGAGCTGGAGATAGACCAGGCGTGCACCGCCAAGCGCGGCATCGTGGACTTTGGTTCGGCGGTTGCGTACCCCAGCCCTGACGGGCTGATTGTAATGTCGAACAGTGGACCAACGAACGCCAGCAGTGGCATCTTTACGCGTGATCAGTGGCAGGCTTTAGTGCCCACCTCTTTCGAGGCATATAACTGGGAAGGACAGTATCTGTGCTTTTATGACAATGGCGTGGTGCAGCGCGGCTTTATCATCGATCCCTTCGACGGAGCTGCCGGTGTGCGCTACGTCACCAAGTACGTCACTGGTGGGTTCAAGGATCTCGAAGAGGATATACTGTATTTCATTGACGATAATCAGATTGAGCAATGGGATCAGGGCACTACCAAACTCCCGTACACTTGGAAATCAAAGCCCACTTACACTCCGCACGCTGTTAACATGGCAGCGGCGAAAGTCATCGCTGACAGCTACCCCGTGACAGTGGAGTTTTTTGTCGACGATGTACGTCGTTACACTCGACTGGTGACAACAGTCGATGCCTTTAAGCTGCCTGGCGGCTTCAGAGGCGAGAAGTTTGAAGTAGTATTGAAAGGAACCCGCAAAGTATCCGAAATCATAATGGCCACGACCATGATGGAAATGGCCGCAACTGTATAAGGCGCAAACCTATGAGCAGCACAGCACAAGCGGGGGTAACGAGCTACCCCCCTACAGTCAAAGTCACTAACAAAACAACGGAACAAATCAAGTACGAGAAGATGTGGGCGATCGACGATTACCGCACAATCTCTCCCGGCGAGCACTCCGCACAAACTTTCTTGCAACAAGCGCGCCCATTACCCAACAGTACCTGTATAGACTTCGGCTGTGGTACAGGCCGCGGCGGGTTAATGGTGGCGTTGTTTGGTAACATGATTGTTAAGCTGGTAGATTTCGCGGAAAATGCGCTCGACGAGGAAGTGCGCAATGCGTGCGTAACGCAACCCGCGCGTATTTCCTGGCTCCAGGCGGATCTGAATAAGCCGATACCAGCAACTGCCGCGTACGGCTATTGTACAGATGTCATGGAGCATATACCGCCGGAGGAAGTCAGCGCAGTACTGAAGAATATCCTTCGTTCCGCTAACCATGTGTTTTTCCAGATTTCTACGGAAGATGACGTCATGGGCGCACGCATCGGCGAGCCTTTACACCTCAGTATTAATTCCTATGAGTGGTGGCTGAAGACTCTCCGGCACCACGATGTGGTGGTGCACTGGTCGCATAATTACGAAGATCGTATGTGTCAGTTCTACGTCAGTGCCTGGGCCAGCAAGGACGAGGTCATCATGGAGGGTGAAGTCAATACCCAGCTGGAAATCGTGCGCGAACATGTGCGCACGAACGCCAAGACGGACTATCAGCTGGTTCAGCCGCACCCCCTGCAGGATACTGAGGTCATGCTGATCTGCGGAGGACCGTCACTGAATGACTACAAGGATGAGATCCTGCAGCTACGCGCTACGGGCATGCCGATGATCACTACTAACGGCACGTATAACTGGGCTATCGCGAATGGTATGACACCGTCTATGCAGCTGGTCATCGACGCGCGGGAGTTTAATAAGCGCTTCGTACAGCCGGTAGTTGATAACTGCAAGTACGTGCTGGCGTCGCAATGTCACCCAACAGTCTTTGAGGGGCTGCCGCTAGACCGTACGTATATCTGGCATGTCACGTTGTTGGAGGAAGTGGCGGATTTGCTGGATGAGTTATACCCCGTATGGTTCCCCTGCCCAGGTGGTTCCACGGTTACTCTGCGGGGCCTTTGCTTGCTCCGTATGCTCGGCTTCCATAAGATTCATGTGTATGGTTTTGACAGCTGCTATCGTGCGGATGAACATCATGCGTACGAACAGCCTGAGAACGACTACAAGTCAAAAACGTTCCCGGTCTCTGTAGGGGGCACGATTTTTTGGTGTGATGGGTGGATGTATTCCCAGGCCAAAGAGTTTATGTTAATGGTAAGCAAGTTTGGTGATGAGATTAGTTTAGATGTAAAAGGTGATGGGCTGATTGCTCATATTATTAAAACTGGCGCTGTACTTAGTGCCTTGGAAGGGAATGAGGAATAAACTATGGCTGCTACAGCATGGACTTTTTATAACGACGCCAAAAAGAAAATCGGTAACGGCACGATTTTGCTGGATGCAGGCATCTGGAAGATGGTACTAGCAACGTCGGCATCGAATGCATCTACAACCACTATATCAATCACAAGTCAGGTCACTGGCCAACTCGCGGTTGCTGGTGGCTACGCAGCAGGCGGCAGAACCATTGCTGGCGTTGCGTGGACAACTGCTGGCGATCCGTCGTCAGTTAAGTGGGATGCAACCGATCTGGTCTTCACAGCGAGTGGTGCGAACCTCAGCAACGTGAAGTTCGCGGTTATTCATAACTCAGTAGGTGCAGTGACATCAGGGCACTTGTTGGTCTGGTCTCGTTTGAGCACAGCGCAGTTTTCGGTAACGTCGGGTAATACTCTGACAGTACAGTTCGCTGCGGCAGGTATCTTCACTCTGACCTAATGAATGACCACGTTGTATCTCTGCCTCCGTTTGGCAGGGTACACGTGAGTTAATCTTTACGTAGCGCCGGGTCGAGCGTACGCGCGGTTGTGGCCAGGTGGTTGCGGCTCGCACGCGTAGGCTAAGAATGGACTCAAAAAACGTTATCATAGTGCAGCGGGCGTTACCTACTGAGGTAGCGCCCAGCATTTTGACGTTGAGTTCTTCAACCTATGTAGTCAACGAAAACTCCGTTACGCAGTTCACCATCAACCGAGCGGCGGGGTTTACAGAAACCATCAGTGTTAACTGGGCACTTACCGGGGCGCTGGTGTCGCCGAACGCAGGTACGGTGGTGTTTGCCCGGGGCGAGGGGCAAAAGGTGGTCCGCGTTACCACCGGCGAGGTTGTCTCTAACGAAGCAGGTACGTTGGTACTATCCAACGCCGTCAATGTTAGTGGCGACATAGTGCCAATACTGGGTGTGCCAGCGTCTGCCAGCTACACAGTAGTTGATACAAACACACCAACACCGATCGACATCAACCTATCGTCGTCGTCTTATTCTGGCAATGAAGGTACTAATATCAGCTTCTTCGTTAACCGCGTCGGAGCGGAAGCCACCGATGCGGTCTCTGTAGATTGGGCAATATCAGGCACGAGCTTTGTACCACAATCAGGCACGGTGACGTTCGCCGCTAATGAATTTCTGGCGCGGGTCGATGTCACTGCGAAGTCCGTCACTGGAACTCAGATAAGTACTTTGACTTTGTCCAACCCAACGAATTTGAGTGGTGGACTACTTCCGTCACTACAACCCCCATCAACAGCGTCAATCACAGTGTTCGATGCTGGGGTGCAAAAGCCAGGATTTACTCCTACCGTAGTATTTAATGTGTACTCTGACATCGTTACGTTGCGAGGTCGTACGCCTATCTCCCAAGCTAATACGCGGTATTGGGAGTGGGATAGTAGGACCGAGGCACTGGCTGCTTATCCTACAGGCGGGCTCATTTACAACACAGTAGCCGCTGTTAACAGCGCGCTTGCAGCGGCGACTTCAGGGACAGTTGTACGCATGGCAGCTGGGACGTACTCAGGCGGCACGATCACAGTCCCGAATAATAATACGAAGCTTGTCGCTGATAGCCTGGGGGCAGTGCAGCTCAAAAATACATTGAAGATTACTATCACCGGCAGCGGCTGCGATGTGTGGGGCTTCGAAGAACAGAATACCGAGCACACCGCCGGAAGAGTGTTTGCGACAAATGGTGATGACAATCGGTTCATCCTCTGCACTATTTCCAACATCACCAATTCCGACGCAGGGAATCGGCAGTGGTTTGGTTTCAGCGGCGATCGTAATCGACTCTGTTTCTGCACGCTTAGCGAGAAAGATGACGACGGCAATATGATTGGTATTCTTCGTACTGGCTCAATCGGTTACGTCGACAACGTCATAGATCACTGTTGGTTGTTGGACAATCGGAACGAAGCCGGTACCGGTACCGGTGAGGTCGCTACTATAGGACAGACACAGCATTACGTTGATTTTTTCACGCTGTTCCATAGCAACTACATTAAGAATCAGAACAACAATGGCGCCGGTGCGAATGTCCATACGGACACAGAGGTGTTCAGTAATAAAGCCCGCGGCAACATGTGGATACACAACGTTCTATGGGACTGCGGTGGTGGCTTCAACGATCGCACCGCGAGCGACTCAGCCTACTACGCTAACTGGATTATTGGCGCTGGCATCCCCTTGGCTCATGGCATAACGGGCGGTGGTACTGACGGTATTCGAGCGTGTAATTACATGCTCAATTTGAACCCAACTGATGTCGCTGGCGGCTCCGCGATTGATTTTGGTGGTGGCGAAGCGGTCCCTTATGTCGGAACGGCGACGCGCTTGGAAGCAGACAGAACTATCGGCGCGTTCAACACAATTATGAATTGCTACAAGCCGCTGTCTTATAACCGTACCAATTACCCGATTAATCCATCTGACGTAGTATTGATTAATAACATCGCCAACAATCCTGGTACTGGTAACACCATCTGGGATCTGAACGCGATCGATCCGGTTTTTGCTGGCAACACTCTGTCGCCGCCTGCTGGAGTGACGAGCGCAGGTGTGCTCGCACAAGACCCAGAGATGATGCTGGTTGCTGGGTACTACGTACCGATACCTAATGGAAACTGCTATCAGAATGGCGCGTCAGGATGGAGTTCAGTTATCTCAGTCGACATTTTAGGTAACCCGATTCCGCTTACTAACCCAAACCGTGGTTGTATCCAGGAGGGGTACAACCTGAGCGTTGACCCCGTACAACAAATTATTGACCAGGCGGGCGCTTCTGCGCCGCCACCGATGGTGAATAACACCGCGTTGGCTACGTACAATAGCGGCGGCAATCAGTACGACACCGTGCTTAATTCCGCGTGGCGTGATGCTGACGACTATGTTACTGGCTGGGACTGGTCGATGCCCGCTACTGTCACACCAATGGAACTCAGCGGCATCTGGACCTTTGAGTCCAAGAGTATGCCGTCTTATTTTCAGGGCAAGAATCTCAGGAACATCGCTAGTAAGTGGCGCGACCTTGAGCCGACCGAGGGCGTCTATGACTTCTCGTATATCACGAGCCGCATCGGTACAGACCCCATCGGACAGAACCCCGGCTGGCAGGGTTCGATCCTGCACGTTCGTGGTCTGGTTATTCGGGTTTACATTGACGGTGTAGAGCAGGGATTGAACGCGGAGCAGAGCTGTCCTGAGTGGCTGGCGCTGAAGCTGGACCCGACCGGCGTTTACCCGGACGACCATACCCGCTTCTGGGTAGAGGGGCCGATTGCTGGACCCGGTTACGCAATGAAGTACGTGTACATTCTGAATCCAACGGTCAACGCTGCGTATTACGCCCTGCTAACCGCGCTCGGTGCGACTGGACTTTTGCAAAACCCCGGTATCACCTGTCAGTTCATCCATGCAACGTCCGGCTCTCGTGGTGAGGAATGGACTGGTGGACAGGCGAACACGCCAGAGGTACAGGCTGAGTTTGTCAACATCATCGCGAAGTGGGCGCAAATCTACGGTCCAACCAACATCAAAAAGCTGGCGTGGATGCGTGACTATGAGGTCAACCCGCAGCAGATTGCCCTTGATGCGCTGGATGCTGGAATGGGACTGCGTGGCGGCGGTATTGAGACATTCCTGTCCTACGGTTACACACCGGGATCGCTGACATTCAATGATTTCCCAGCTAACCCGTCCGGTCAGGTCAGGGATGCTAACGGGTATCTGTACGTCGATCCAGCGTTTGTTGTGACAGCAGAAGGTCGCTGCTTCGGTGATGAGAACGAGGTCTACAACAGCCGTACCGAGCTGGCCGCTATTGCTAAGCCACGAGCATACCGGGCATCACAAATCCGCGTCGTGCAGATGGGCCGCAACAACAACACGGTAGCGAACGTCGCAACACTGGACGAGCGCATTGATAACTGGCAGGCAGTCGTCATGGGCCATCCTGCGTCCAGTTCGCCAGAGGCGTTTTGTTACCTGATGAGGACGTTCTCAAAGTTCGCAGGGAATGTGAATGATAACGTCAATAACTTTGAACGCTACCTGATCCAGCGTGAATCGTATGGCGCAACCACGCCGACGATCGATCAGGTCTGGGAGGGTACGAGCGGCATCAATGTAAGGCGCGCTAGTTCCAATACCCCGTCATCCGAGTGGCATCAATATCATGCGCGACGTGGCCCAGTGCTGGGGTTCGAACTAACAGACGCGTTTATGACTGGCGGGCCGCACTCGGTTGCGATCAAAGTGATCTTTTACGACAGTGGCACGTCAACCTTCTCCCTGAACTACACCGGCGGCGGAAGGGTGTTCACTAAGAAAAACAGTGGTGTTGTTAGGACAGTAACCTGGTTCCTGGATAATTTTAATGCTATCGGCGAATTTGCCGGGGGAGCAGATTTCACTCTGACTGGCAATGGCCAGACAGACTTCATGATGGTGAGGGTAATCAAAATAGCGTCCACAGGGGCTAGAGCTGTTGGATATGTCTGGGATGGTCAGTATGCTACGACCAGAGCACAAGGCGACATGGATCATGGTGGCCGAGTCCTTAATATGACACGGGACGCACTATCGGGTGTGAAGTGGGAAGATTCCAGTGGTATCACCACCCTTAACTCAAATTCAGATACGCGTCCAGCCGCCGCTGGTTACGTCACCCCAGCCAACGCTAACGGTGCTGGAGATACGGTCAGCCCACGATTAAACGATTACTTCATGGAGAGCCGCCTTAACTGGCAGAAAGACTACAATCAGCAGAATAGTGCGCCAGCGGGTTCTGGCGGCTGGCCTGACGACAAGCCGCGATGTGGATTCTACCCGTTCAAGGTAAATGCGGACGTTGGTGCATTCGGAGCCATGCCGGTTCGCTGGGATAAAACCTTCTGGATGGGAACGTCAATCTATGTGCCAACTAACTGGGAACATGAAACACTCCATCTTGGTAATAGAGATGCGACTAGCTGGATGATAATACCAATCGCCGCAGATACAGCCAGTACCGATTGGTTCCACATGCATCTGTGGGGTAAGGAAGCGGGTAAAACAGAATGGATGATAGAGTGGTCATTGAATCAGACGGGTCATCCTTTCATCACAGAACCAGCGTATAACACTGGAGTTTATACGGAAATCGACTGCGGAAATGTAGTCGACGACCAAGATCTTGGCAAGTGGACGGATTGGGTTATCAAGATGCGGGTAAACCCGTTCGCAACGACCACAGATGCGGGAATATTTACCGGTTGCCGACCTGAAATTTATCAGGGCAATCGTGGCATCCTTGAGGTCTGGAAAACGTTTGGCCCCAATAACTACGATGGAAACGGTAATCGACAATTCAAGAAAGTG
>Ga0307379_10012822_pt1 | contig 10899 bp, 13 predicted proteins | sample UN2MG_FD_202237 | JGI IMG/M metagenome (GOLD analysis project Ga0307379, IMG submission 202237) | Soil microbial communities from Risofladan, Vaasa, Finland - UN-2 | ecosystem: Environmental > Terrestrial > Soil > Coastal area > Acid sulfate soil | place: Finland: Risofladan, Vaasa | collected... | reverse complement strand
GAACGTGATCCATGAACGTGCTTTCACCCGTCTCTATTCGACCAGTGTCCCAATCCGACTTGGCTTTCCCAAGATCAGAAATCCCCTGCTCAACCAAGTGTTCTTTCAACGGACGCCCGATCGCAGTCGTCAAGTTCATCGTATCGATCGCTTCCCACAAGCTCGGAGCACATTGAGCAAAATAGCTGCCATAGAACTCCGGAAACACGAACTTGTTCTTGGCACAATAGCGAACCTCCGCATTCACCTCGTCCTCTTCGAGCATGTACAACTCGGCCGCCAGAGACCGATGAAAGTCGTAGCCACTCTCCAGATATTCGATCATCCTGGGATCGCGATGGTAGCATGCACCGACTGCCACTTCCAGCTGCTTGAAGTCCACCTCCACCAGCACGTGCCCATCTCTCGGAACGAAGCAGCGGCGAATCAATTTCCCGATCAGCTTGTCGCGGATGGGTATGTTCTGAAAATTCGGACGATCCGATGAATTATGCACGCAGATCCCACCGGCGATAAAGTTGTGGCATCCCTCAACCTCGATGTCATACACGTCGTGCTCTCCGTCCAGCCGTTCTATCCTGGTAACCTGATGATTATTCGGAACGAACGGACCGAACTGGTTCGCCCATCTTCGATCCAGTGACAAACCCCTTTGCTCCAGCAGTTCCTTCACCTTGTAGAAATTTATGCCAAACTCCCTCTGGATGCCACTGCGTCCTCCCACTTCCAGCACTCGCTTCAGCCTACCCAAGGAAATATAGTCGCCATTCCGATCGTACCGAATCTTTACCGCCCGCAGGTCAACTCCAAACATTTCAGACCGACGCTTCATCGAAGTGAAATCGAAGTTAGCTTTCGAGACCCTGCCTCCAGACAACGCCAGCCTACGAAGCAATCCGAACTTCCCAAAATCTACCCAATCGTAATGATCTGGTCCGGATAGCCAACGATCTCCATACTTCTTGTGATTCCTCATCCTGGACAAAACCGCCTTCTTCCTGGCACCGACAGTAAGCGTCTCTTCGCAATGCTGCTTAGAATGCTCGGGCAGCGTCATCTTTTCCAAATTGGCAGGAACGTTATTGAAATGATTGCCGTCTCGATGATGCACAACATCTGTATCATCCAAGCTCCCCACCAACTGCTGATACACAAAGCGATGGTCATGCAAATCAGGTACTCCGGTCGGGCAGATTCTATCTCCAGCCCTCCCAAGTGACAGCACCCTGATTTTGGGAGCATGTCTGCTAGCTGACGGGCCGCGGAAGTCTCCCGTCAATTCTCTCGCTTCCACATATCTCCCGTCACATAGTCGCACCTTGTGCTCCGGAGTGAGATCGACATAGCCCCGCTTCCCCCTAGCCCTCCAATGTACCCTTACCAACTCCCGACGTCCCGTTCGTCCCGCCCACAACACTCGCCTTAAAACCAACTTTTTCTTGTCATTGTAACAATAAACATAATCGCCCGGTTGCACATCTTCAATCGGTACCCCCAGCGGTTGTCTCAACACGTCCCTTACGACCTCGATCGGCGTACCCTTCGCTACGCAGCTTCGATACGTGACCACCGTGTGAAGATTGAAAAACGGATGAAGCAATCCATCCACCACCTCCCGACGCATGCCAAGCAGGTACGTACCGTGCAACTTCTCCAGCTTCGCAATCTCCAAATAGTCGTGAACGAATGGTATGTCCAACCGTTCCAGCGACACCTTGTCTGCCTTCTGTCGATGGCCGCGCCGAGTCTGCCCTCCAGACATCTCATGCCCCATCTCCTTCAACACCTTGACGAGTTGTGGACGAGAACCCAGCGTCATCTTCGATCCGAACATCCGTCGCCACTCCGTCCATTCTTTGCTCGTCTTCAACTTTTCACTCAGATCATCGATCCGACGCTTGACTTTCAAAATCGTCCGATCGAGCAAATCTGCGTCGATGCGGATGCCGTTCTCTTCGACGCGTGACAGGGCAAGACCTCCGTAGTGCATCAACTTCCGTGCGTCTTCCCGAATAGCTTTCATTGCCCACCCTACTCTTCCCTTGCGAATGCCCTGGGAAATCATAACACCTTGCTGGTCTTCAATCCCGGCATGTATACTTTGCTGTTCCTGTTGGCACACTTGTCACAAAACCTGTTGCCTGGTCCTTCACTGGCAAACATCAGACGGCACTTCAGGCATCGACGCATCTTCTTCGAACCCACCATTCTTCCCTCCCTTAGTCGTACCACCTCGCCGGTGAGAATGGTCACGGTGACGAAGCACACGCTTTGATATACGTTCCGGCGTGTACTTCTTGTCCACAGTCGGACGCCAAAACGCCGAGCACTTCGGCGAAAACATGAAGTCTGATCTCATCTCAAATCCTCCTCTTGCTTGCGAAACAATTGCCTCGTCAACAATGAGTCCAACCCGTTGTACAAAAGCAAATCCCTCACGTCTGCTTGTCGAATCCGATTCGGCGTGTTGGAACCTCCCTCCAAAAACGGAGACACTCGATCGTTGTACGATCCTTGCCCTAGACGAACGAACGCCTGAAACTTCAGACCAGATATTCCGCGACGGTTGTCGAGCACGTGAGCCGTCTGCATCGTGCACCAGTGCCAATGTCTCACCGGAGTCTTCATCACTTGCCTCGACCAGCGATCTTCGAACTTCGCGTTGTGAGCAATCTTCGGCACCGGCGAACGGAGAAACTCCACAACGGCATCGCGAGTTTCCGGCAGCATGGGAAACGCCACGGTCTCTTCACCGTTCGACAGCGAACACGACACGATCTCCGCCCGCTCGGAATCCGGCTTGAGCATGTTCGTCTCGTAGTCAAAAGCCACTGGTGCAGAACTTGAGCAGAATTTCCCACGAATCAACCTGCAGGCTGCATCTGCATCCATCTCGATTCTCACCTGCCCTTCGTATCTCGGCTGCTTCTTCCACGGCCTCCCCACTAGCTCGAACGCTCGGCGGAGATGCTTGCGAAACATGACGGAAATCACTCGCACCTGTTCCCTGTCCTTCGTCCGCTCGTTGGCATATTCTGTTCGTATCACGTAGGACGGATGGTAGGTTGGACACACCCAAGCATTCAACCGCTGATTCGGAATCTGCCATCCAACCCACCGCCCGACCTTGCCTGGGCTCTCCTGCCACAACCATCCGATCAACGACGAAATCGCCGAACCTCCGAGCAGCAAGATCATTCTCGGCTCCAGTTCGCGGACGGTCTTCAACAAGTTGGGTCGACAAGCCTGCACTTCGTCCGGCGTCGGATTGCGACCTGGACAGCAAATCACAGCGTTGGTTTTCCAACAGTCTCTGTCAAGATCAACGTCCAACTCTCGCAAGTAGCGACGAAGCGTCTGACCAGCGAGCCCGATCAACTGAATGTTCTGCTCGTCTTCTTTCCGTCCAGGAGCTTCAGCTACGACCAACACGCCGAGTTTTCCTTTGCCCGTCACGGGCATCTTCGGCGATCGGCAACCAGCGTGAAGTCCACATCGACCGCATCGAGCCAATCGCGGATCATTTGCCACTCTTCCCAACTCAGACGTCGAAAACAAAGGCATCAGTCTTCTTCTTCACCAATGGCCAAGCAGCTCACGTAAACGAACCGATCCCCATGAACGCAAAGCTTGTCGTGGCCGATCACGCACTGCTCAGATCGACTACAGACTTCTCGCAGCAATCGCGGGGCGACGCGGAAGCGGAGCGGTTCTCCTGCATAGTCCGTCTTCTGGCGTTCTTCGTACCAACCCAACGGCCCTTCTCCACGCAACAGCAGGCGAGAAGAATTCAAATCCACCACCAGCCCCGCCAAATCTTTGGAATCGACGAACACTTCCGCCTTGTTCGCAGCTTCGATGAGGCTCTTGGGCAGAGAAGTTTCCTGTCCTTCGACGTCGAAGAACGGCGTCAGATTCGGGTACCGCTCGTTCCACCGGCGGCAGGATGCCACCAAACCGGCCGCGTTGCGAAAGTGAAACCACGAATCCGCCACGGACCACTCTTCCACATCCAGCTTGGTGATCTTCACCAACTCGACCCGCTTCACCAGCACGGGTTCTTCCAATCCGGTCTTCATTCGATACCGGATGGCTTGATAGTTGTCGCATGCTTCGATTCCTCCTGGAGTGAATCGCAAGCAGGACAGCACGAACATCGACGCATCCTTGCTTGCACAACCCTGGACGGTCTCCACAGCTTCGAGCAAGCCATCTGGAATTTTCTTCCACGTGTCCGGCAGACTTATTTCACCCACCGGCAAAGCAATCCGCATCTGAACTCGAAGGCCGGCCCGACGTTTCTTCGTTTTCAATACGAGCTGGCCTTCAGCAATCGACTTGCCATCTCCGAGAGACACGTCGATGTTTTCGTCGTCCAGCTTGGTCAACAAGCTGCGCAGTTCCACGGCTGGCACGGCACACTCCATCTCTTCCATTGCCGACGGCAGCCCGGCACTGCATGCCACATCGTCGTTGAACGTCCAGATCCTCCCGCCTTGGAACACGTAGCAAGAAGACTGTTCGATGATGTCCCGAGCCGAAAGTCCGGCGTCGACCGCCGCCAAACTCTTGACCAAATCATCCCGCTTCAACATCGTCATCAGTCTGCGTCCTTTCCTTCTTCGCGAAGAATTGCTTCATGTACTTCCTTCCGATGCACGGGCACTTCCTTCGGTGCATCCACTCCCAACCGCACCTTGTCTCCTTGAATTTCGATGACCGTGACGGTGAACCGTCCATCGATTACGATCGATTCGTTCTTTTTTCGACTGAGAATCAGCATCTATTTTCTCCTCTGACAACTAGCATCACTCGGAATCGGTCCACAGTATTCTCCTCCCTTCCACTTTCAGCAACCCGAACAGAACGCCGGCTTTCACCAATCGACTCAACGTCGACGTCGAGGCCTTGAGATTCTCCCGGCGTCCCTGCTTCTTCCATCGTGCCTCTACCTCTTCGACCAGATGCTCCAAAACGCCACCCTCCGGATGAGCTCGCAGCACACGAACGGCGATCTCGTCTCGGCGGAGCTTCTTCGCTCTCGCATTCTTTTCTCCACTGTTTCCCTTCCGCTTCGCCTTCAGAGCCCGAATGCGTTCCTGAAGACTGCGCATCTCTGCCTCTTCCTCATCCTTCGGCGGCTTCCGCTGCCGCTGCTGAGCCTTGCTGCTGACTTCCGACGCCTTCATTTTCAGCTCACACTTTCCTACAGCCACATCCCAGGTCTCGCCCTTCTGGTCACGGACTTCAACATAATCCTTGCTGTGGATTATGTTGACGATGCCCTTCCACTCGTCCCCGACCGTCTCGCAAACGAGCACCCGATCGCCGATCCCCAGCGGACATCCCTCAACAGGAGCATCTTCGTCCTCGTCGTCCGCCATGAACCGAGAGCCTGAACCCTCTTCAGCCTGTTCGTCCGCTTCCTCGAATTCCGCCTCCTCGCCGTCGCCAATCTCCAGCAGTTCCTTGGCTTTGTCTGCCTCGACCAGTTGCTTCAAGACATCAGCCAGCTTGTCGTTCTCCAGCTCGAACTCGCCGGAGCGCTCCAGCTTGATCAACTCACCCAACTTCTTCACCAACTTCACATCAGACCAGCCATCCGCCGTCGCGAATCCATAATCCTGACAGATGGCCACAGCAGCTTCTTTGCTCACTCGCATCATCGTTCTCCTGTTCGCAAACTATGAAAAGTACAAGCGGCTCCGGCAGGAGTCGAACCTGCAGGAACCATCATCATCTGCAACTCACCATCAGCGGGCAGCCGATCGCCAAGCATCCAGCCACGGCGATCTGCCAATTCTCCGAGCATTCGTCATCACGACGCTTTAACCAATTCACCCTCGTGACACCTCTGTCCCTGTCCTCATCTCCGACATTCAAGCCAAAGGCGGCCGTGACGTGATCGTTTTTCGTCCGAGAGTCGGAGAAGTTGCCAGCCCGAATCAAGCTGACCCGATACGACGCGGCATCTCCCTGCGTGGCCGTCACGACGCAGCAGTGATAATCCTGAGACAATCGCCGCAGCCGACGCCACGTCTCGTCAATTCCCTCGCGCTTTTCCATTCCGGGAGGGAGAGCAAGAAGATCCGCATAGTCCAATACGATGACATCCGGCACCCAACCCTCCCGCTCTCCGCTCGCAACATGAGAGGCGAGCTGCTCGGCCGACAACGACCCAGACGAATGCACCATCAAGCGAAACCTCCCGACCCGATCCAATCGACTCCACGCCCGCCATGCTTGCCTCGCATCCACCGCCTCCAACTTCCTCTTCTCTATTATCGGACCCGCTTCAACTGTCTCGAAGCGGACCGGCCACTTTACGTCCATCGTTCGCTTCGGACGTCGAGCAGCCCGCTGCCCCATCCTTCTGAGCACCTGACGACGAGTCATGTCTCCACAATCAACCAGCAAGACGCGTCGCTTCTGCCGAACGGCTCGAAAAGCGATGTCCTGCAACCACCATGATTTTCCTCGCCCGAATGCTCCGGTGATCGACACGAACGAATCTCGCGAGAACACATCACCGACGAACTCGCCGAACGGGTTCGGGAACTCGATCAGCGGACGAGACTGCTCAAGGTCGAAGGCATCCACCCACAGCTCGAACTCCTGAGACGGGAAGCAGACAGAGCCAAGCCCCAACTCCACGCGGAGAAACGACTGAAGCCGCTCTCCAGCATCCTCCACCTGGCCCAACTCCAGATCCGTTTCTACCTCTTCCATGAGACGTTTCATCCGGACGGCATTGAAATGCCGCCCAGCGAGATCGAGCACGTAATCCGAGGCCAGCTTGTCCTCCCGTTCGTACTCATCGCTGAGAGCATTCAAGAACTGCTCGGCCAGTCGGATCGTCTCCTCGTCGGTCCGCTTTTCGGCCCACTGCTGGAACATCGCCTCGACGGCCCGACCAACCGGCTGACCATAGCGAACAAAATGCTTCACGCACCACATGCCGACCATGTTCTCCCACCGGCAGGCAAACAATCCTTCCGGAGTCCACCGCGAAGAAATCCTTGCACAAACCGTGCGATCGGTGACCATGCCGACCAGCACCCGCCGAGCGTCGTTTCCGCTGTAGCGAACAGTCTTCATACATACTTGCTTTCATCAGCTAAGCCTCAGCAGACCTACCTTTCCCCCACAACAGCTCTCGAGCCTGACGCACGTCTTCGATCGGATATCGACAATCTCTATCTCTATACTCATCCCAAAACTTGTCACAATCAGATGCGAACAAGGGATCGTACTCTCGCTCGTCTTCGTCATCATCGTCTTCATCTTCCCAGCCGTCGTCGGAGAATTCATTCTCATCTTCGACATCTTCATCCCAGCCGGCAAAGATTTCCCAATCGTCCACTTTTTTTTTCTCTTGTGCTCGCTCTCGTCTCCGTCGCATCTCGTCCAGCTCTTCTTCGATTTCCCGCTTCAGAGCATTCTGTTCTCTGCTCATTTCCCAACCTCCGTCGATTCAAATACATGCCAGACAAACCTACCACCTGTCACGCGAGCAAGACGCCTAAAACTTCTCCATCCAGCCTCCTATCCCACTATCCCACACGTCCTATTATCGAGACTGCCAAATCTTCCACCTCCGGAAAGTCCTCTTCGAGCACCTGTTTCAATTCTTCCGGCAAAGGCAGCCCCCGACCGAACCTCTCCAGCACGCGGCGACGAACCTTGTGCAAAAGACGCCCATCGTACTCTCGCCCGTCCTGGCCGATCTCGACTTTCAAGATCCCGCCGGGAAGGACGTTCGACGGCTCGTCCCACATGTTCTCGCGAGTGAGACGTTTTCGTCCGTTCGTAGCGGATCCGTTCTGCGAACGACGCATAGCCGACGCGAACTTTCCCTCGTTGAACTTTTCCCGAAACGCGGCGGCTGAATATGCCTCTGGTACGTACTCTTCTCCGATGTGCTTTCTGTACCACACGATCATCTTGCGGATTTCTTCCTCCGGCGTCTTGTCCACTTCTCTCATCTGGCGGAAGACGTTGGCCCACCGACGAAGGTCGCTGTTCTTCTGAACCTTGCGGTGAGAACTTACGACTTTGGCAAACTCCTGAGCCGCTCGTTCGTCCCACTCCGACGGACGCTTCTTCGGTCTTCCTCGGCGAGGCATGTTGTTGCCTTCTGACGACGGTGAAGCTGGTTGGTTTCCTTCGTCAGAAAAAGGCTGAACTTCGATCTGTCGGTCCGAGGGTTTTCCCTCGGACATAGACTTATGATCTATATCTATTTCTGAAGAATCTACCCTTCTAATATCCGTCCCGGTTTCCGGGGGTTCAGACTCCCCGTTTTCTGGGTTTCTGATTCCTCGTTTTTCGGGAGTCTCTCGGAAGCAGACTCCCCGTTTTCCGGGAGTCTCTCGCTGCAGCTCCGCCGGGTTCATGTTGTAGATCACCTGCAGCGTCCGTCGTCTTCCGTCATAGGCGGTGATTATGACGAGGTTTAACTGCCGCAGTTTTGATATAATCTCGCTGGCACGCTTTCCGCTCACTCCGATGCAGTTGCCTAGATAGTCGTTCGACGCGAAGCATCCCCGACCATTGTGGCACAGTGAATGAATCGTGCATAGCATCAAAACGTCGATCGCCTTCAGCTTCCTGTGCTCGATCAACTTGAACACGTGCCACGGGATGTAGACCCCGTTGAATCCCCTTTCGTGTCTCTCTTCTGCGGACGGTGGTTCGCCGATTGCATCTCGTCTCATGACTGTTCCTTTTTCAATTTTGCTTGCTCGCTTCGAGCATTTTGAAGTGTTCAAGCAGATCGGGATTCTGCTTCTGAAACTTGTCCGTCATTCGTACCTTGTAGTAGAAACCATCGCTTCCGTCTTCCTGCATCTCGACGACCAATACGCGATTGATAATCAACTGTGTGACCAACTCCACTGCTTTTTCTTCCGTGAGCCCGCGAGCAGCCAGCTTGGACATGAGCCCGGACTCTCGCAGCCAGTCCTTTGCCAGGGAGTTGAGAATCTTCAGGCAGTCGCTATCAAGCTGTTCTTTCTTCTTTCGTCGTTTCCGCCTACCCATCGGCTTTTCCTTTCGGTTGTACCAAAAAAAGAAACCCGCTCCGGTGTGCAGCCGGAGCGGGTTCAGGATTCTGGAGACCAAAAGGCACAGAATGGTCTCGCATCGAATTGTAAGCAACGATAGCGACTGCTATCATTCTGTGCCTCACTTCTTCGACCAGAATCCAACGCTGCCTCTTCTCTGCTCCGGCACGGCCTCGACGGGCGAGGGCACTACCCATGCCCGGAGCACACATTCCCTATTATAGGTGAAGACCGAAAATCCACCTAGCAGGATTTCCGAGAAAATCCCGAGCTGTTTTCTCAGTCTTCGATGTTCTTCAGCAGTTCGTGCATCGTATGCTGATACTGCTGTTCTATCTCCTTCGTAGCCTCTTCTTGCTCCTGACGAAACTCTTGGACCGCTCGCTTCGCCCTAGCTTCGTTGGCCCTGTCTTGGATCACAAGCCCGACGATCAAGGCAGCTTGATCCGGGGCCCGTCGAACCGCTCGACGACGCCCGCCTCGCGCCAGACGCCGTCCCGATTCGGCCCTCGCCACTGGGGCCAGTCGTCGGCACGGGTTGCGCCGGCAGTAGACAACAGGATCAGTCCGGCAGAGAGCAAGACTCGTGAGTTCATCTTGGCCAACCTCTGGTGAAGATCGTCGCAGCTCAGGTTCGTCGGCAGAGCGCCGCATAGCAGTCGTTGGGATCGCCCGACCGATGCGGCCGGAATCGAACCACCACTGGGGACGGTCGCCCGACGTCGAACCCCATCCGTGCGAACCACCCGGGCTTCGCCTCGATGGCTTGCTGCGTCTCTCGCGGCGGCGCAGCACGCCCGGTTTCCGCGGGGATCGGCTCGATCGCGAGCACGTTGCCGCTACCGTCGAGGAACGCGATTTCTATGTCGAAGGCGACGACGCCGAACCCGTAGTCCCGGTTGTCGAAGTCGCCCCATTCGGCTCTGGCAGAAAGGAAATAGACCGTATCGTTCTCACCGAACGTATCGGGCTGCACCCCGGCGAGTCCTTGCCCTGCAAGTGAGGGTCGGTCGGCCAGATAGACGGTCTGCCCCGCCCATTCAATCCGGCTCCACTGGGCAAGGTCGACTCGTCGCTGAGAACCAGTCATTGCAGAACGCCTCTCAAGGGACGAAGAGTCCTTCTTCCTTCACGACATCGCAACACGCGGGTCGTACGAGGATGCCGGGCACCGCTCTGCCAGTGGTGAACAACCACAAGTCCCCCTGTGTGAAGAGTGCCGCGCGACGGCCGATCAGCTCCGCGTCAGCTTGCGGAAGCGTTCGGCCAGCCTAGCAGGATTTCCGAGAAATTTTCTTCATCAGCAGATCCATTTCTTACTGAGCTTGCTGAGCTTCCAACTTGAACTTTCCCAAGTCCTCGGCGAATTCCTGGCGAAACTCCTGGATCGCTTTCCTCGCTCTGGCTTCAGCGATTTTGTCATGGATCACGAGTCCGAGAACTAGAGCGATTATCAATGCCAACTCTACGAAAAGGACTGCTACCAATCCCACGAAAAAGGTTGTTATAGGTTTCATTTCATCACTCATATAGCAGAATTTGGAAAAGCCTTTTCATCAGCGGGAGGCGTCCACGGCTGACCAGATGTGGACGATCCAGCCCAGCAGTATAAACCACAGCAGGACGGCTGCAATGAAGTGGCCGATCGCTCGGCCTAACCTGCCGAGCAGCAGTTGCCCGAGCCCGGGTATGAGTAGCGAAAGGATCGCGACTAAGCATCCGCCGGTAGTTCCCGATCCTCGGTTGTCGATGTAGATGTTTCCCATCTTCGATTCTCCTGTCTATTCGAGGTACGATCTCAACTCCGCGACTTCTTCGTCCGTCGCCTCACCCG
>Ga0307379_10012821_pt1 | contig 10899 bp, 13 predicted proteins | sample UN2MG_FD_202237 | JGI IMG/M metagenome (GOLD analysis project Ga0307379, IMG submission 202237) | Soil microbial communities from Risofladan, Vaasa, Finland - UN-2 | ecosystem: Environmental > Terrestrial > Soil > Coastal area > Acid sulfate soil | place: Finland: Risofladan, Vaasa | collected... | reverse complement strand
AAGAAGGAAGAAAGAATTATTATTTGAATTAAATGATTCAAATACTGAATCTAATGAACAGAATAAAGAGAACGAATTAATAGGAGATTTATTTTATGAGTCAATGAAATCATTTTTTGATTTCGGAATTGAACTTGCGAACAACTTGACGAATGAATATTCTGAGAAGGAATAATTCGATATACTTTTTATGTGAAAATGAATGTTTCAGTATTCTTTCTCATTTTTCATCAATCCAAAATATATAGATCCCCCATTTAAACTTCTTGCCTTTATAGCCTCTATCACAAGTGCCCATTAAGTTAAATCCTGAATGTTCATACCACTAATTAATTGCAACTGTGGAACTAAACCTAAAATTAATTTTAGAAAATAAAAATTATAAAAATAAATAGTAGAAAAAAAAAATATCTTTTAATACCTTGTTCTCGTCGCTTGAATTCTGAGCTTAGCTTTTGTTTTTTCCTTTTCATCTTGTAGGATGACATATTCAGTCTTCTGAGGTAATCAAATTTCATATTCTTGTTCAGCTATGGTGGAATCCTTCTTCATTGGATCCTTTTCTCTTAGAATTACTTTAACGGGAACAATGATACTTTCATCAGCACACACGGTTTTAAATTGACTCCATAACGACATATCGGCTTTAGAGACAAATTCTTGATTTCGCTGTAATTTGATGGTTCCTTTATTGGGCCAACGAGCTTTAAACAGCTTCTCGCCGTCGCACTTTATATAAAATTCGCCGCGCCATCCAAGGACATCGTAGTCCTTAAGAGTTTTTAAACTCATTAGGGAGATATTGATTAAGTAACGCTCTTTTTCTTCTCCAACTTGGTCCTGAGTAAATGACTCATTCTTGGCAATTCGCTTTTTTTGACAGATATAAACATGTTTTCGTTGCGGTTGAAAAAATCCTTTTTTCAACTTCATTAAAAAGATTTTTATGAAAAGTTTTTCTAGTATCCTAAAAATCTTATTTTTCCATGAATTTTTTACCTTTTTCGGTTAAATGAAGATGGGGAAACCACGGATTGTTTCGATTGCTACCAGGAGCTAAAATTCCTGATGTAATATATTCCCAGATTTTATCTGCTACTCTTAAATAGTCCTCGTCTTTTAAAATAATAACTCGCCCTAAATCCATTGGTTTTATATCCATGTAACCTAACTTAGTTGCTACTGTCTGAGTTTTTTGGTATAATGCCCGTTCTATTCCTACCACAAAAATAACTCCACTTTCAATTAATTCTTTTACAATATTTTCAACTTTTTGTTCATCAAATCTCTCATACTTTTCTGATATTTTCATCACCCTTAATTTATTTTATTTTTATAAAAGGGGTTTCCACTCCCCTATATTCATTATTTCTTCTTTATTTACAATCTGAACAGGATGACCAGAATGTAATGAATCGAATTTTTCCAATTGTTCCTTATTCAAATAATCATTTTCAAGAATCGGTATATATTCACGGCACATAAAACATACTTTTACTCGCATTAAATTTATACCTCTCCCTTCTTTAACAATTAAGTATGACCTTCAAATTTTATTATAGATCTCGTTAAAAATTCAAAAATCTTATCAACATTTTCTCCAGTTTTAGAGGAGCATTCGAAATTCTTAACAAATTTATATTTTTTTGAGATTTTCTCAGCGTATTTTCTGGATATTACTCTTTCTTTATGGAGATCTAACTTTCCACCAACCATTAATAGAGGAATTTTCTTTTTTTCATTAGATAAATTGTCTTTGAATAATGTTAACCATTGTTCAACGTTTTTTATACTGGAATAATTAGTGATATCATACATAAAAATACCTCCTGATATGCCCTTTATAAAAATGGGGAAAATAAATTGAAATTGAGGATCACTTCTAAGATTCCAAATTTGAAGTATAATTTTAAAAGAATTTATTGTTAAATTTTTTATCGCAATATCTATGCATATTGGTGGCTTTACTTCCTTTTTTTGAATACCTGCTTGGGTTAATGAAGTTTTTCCAACATTTCTATCTCCAAAAAGACATATTTTGCAGATTAACTCCTTGCTCATTTCTTACACCTTTTGTTTTGAGTGCATTCAGAAATTTAGCTAAAATATTATTCTTATAGATCTTTCTATAAACTTCTCGACATAATAATCATACCGACAAAATTTAAACCTTTACTTCAATGTCGAAAATAGTCAATTTTAATTAATTTTTGTAGAAAAAGCGAAAAAAAGAGAATCAAAAGTAATTAAACCGACAAAACTTTTAATTTTTTATATTTACTTCCAATCTAACAATAAAAAAAGAAAAAATAGACTATTTTAAAGACTTATTAATCTCATCCAAGAGAGAATCAAAATCTAATATTCTATCTTTTAACTCGTTAAGACTTAATTGAAAAGCTCCTATAGCTTCGTCAACCTGCTCATTTAAAGATTCTTCCCTTTTTAATAAATCTCTTAGTATTTTGTTTGAATTTTCTAAATATGATTCGAAATCTTTTTGACGAAGAGCTTTTTTCATTAATAAATTTATATCTTCAGTTATTTTTTTAAATCTCTCTCCTTGATAGAGAATTCTATTCATCATAAACATTGATCGAACATCTAGGTAATCCCTAAATGTTTTATTATGGTTAATCATTATATTTTTTAGTGTTTTCAAGGCATTGATTAGAGATAAAACAATTTCTTTATTCATTTTCATCTCCTTTTTCTTCTTATTTTCATAAAAATAGTTTCCATTCTTTTTTATTTTCTAACTCTTCTTCATTTACAATCTGAACAGGATGACCAGAATGTAACGAATCGAATTTTTCCAATTTTTCTTTATTGATATAATTATCCTCAAGAAGAGGTACATATTCATGACATTTAAAACATACTTTTAGCCTTATTTAAGTCACTTCCTTTCCTTGTATTAATCCTGATTTACATAAATTTAATTTTTATTATTTTCCTGAATTCTTTTATGAGGAGAAGGGAAAAGAAATATGAGCAATTATAAAAAAAACAGGGAGAGATTAAACTCGCTAGAGTTTAATAGAGGGCGAAATCCAATGTTTAGCTCAAATTATCTTTGAATAAATTACCCTTCCTAATTTTTATAGGATACATTCAGATATTAAAATATTTATATTTTTGTGGATATATCTCAAAATCTAACAATTCTAAAAAAAGACGGTTTAATTTTTAAACATTATGTACGGACGATAAATATAAATGATCCATATCTAATAATCTCTATTACAGAAAAGGGTTATCTTTAGTAAATAAAATTTTACATGAAGGATTAAATAATAAAGAAATAAAGAAATTACAGAATAACTAATTGACTGTTATCTTAAATATCTCAATTGCATAATAGTGATAAAATTAAGTGAGCTTTTCAAAATAAGGATATACAATCCTTGAAAACGACCGTAAATATATTCAAACCGTTTTGTGTGCGTTCGAATGTAAAAATTATTGTTTTACATGACCTAAAAGGAATAATATCCCAAAATATTTAGATTCATTTAAAACTAGCCTTCTTCATTATTGCGAGAGTTAAAGTGTTAAAAATTAAAATAACATTTTCACCCGTCTTAGCGGAACATTCTATAACACCAAGAATATTATGATATCTTGAGGATTTGATTGCATCCTCAATAGAGACAGTTCTCATATTTAGGAGGTCTAACTTATTACCAACGATTATAATCGGGATATCTGTCTCCTTTCCAGATAAATCTTGTTTAAATAAATTTAACCAATTGTCAAAATTATTTAAACTAGATGCTCTAGTAATATCATACATGAAAATACCCCCTGATGCTCCACGTCCATATATTGGTAATAAAAATCTGAAACGCTCATCACCTGCCAAATCCCATATCTGAAGGGTAACTTTAATATTTTCAATCACAACTTTTTTAATACTGATATCGACTCCCATTGTTTTTTTAATATCCTTATTGAATTGTTTAGTTAGATATCTACGAACTAAAGTAGTTTTACCCGTTGCAACTTCCCCAAAGATTACTATCTTTAACGTAATATCAGTAGCTATCCTATATCCCCTATATTATAATATGATAATTATTGAATTCTTTTTTAGATTTTAATTCAATCTCATTAATTAAAGATAGTTCTTAAGATAACATATTATTGAAAAATCAAAAATAGCTAAATTAAACCAGAATTTTTCAATATTTTTTGTATTAATTTTTCATATACGAGTTCGACATTTTGACCAGTTTTTGCTGAACATTCAATATAACTATCTAAATTATGTAATTTTAGGAACTTTATCGCATATTTAGTTGAAATGGTTCTTTTATCTTGAAGATCTAGTTTTCCCCCAACCATTATGATAGGGATTTCACTTTCATCCTTGGTTAAACCTTCTTTAAAAGTTGCTAACCAATCTTCTATTTTTTCTAAAGTAGAATTATTTGTAAGATCAAACATAAAGATTCCTCCTGAAGATCCGTACGAATAAGCAGGTAAAAGAAATCTGAACATATCTTCACCACCAAAATCCCATATCTGCAAAGTTATTCGTATATTTTTAACCTCTACAAATTTCACAAATAATTGTGCTCCCATTGTATTTTTTATATTAAGATGAAAAATATTCGTTAGGTACCTTTGGGTTAATGTAGTCTTTCCAACACCAGTATCACCGAAAGTGCATATTTTGTAAGCCTTTTCCTCTTTAAATATCTTTATCACCGTAAATGCTTTTTAAATTTGTTTTTTCTTTTAAACAATAAAGACTTGCTTTATTGGAATACAAGGATGAATAAATACCTATTTTTGACACTCTATGCACATATGAGCTTATAAATTAAACATTTCATAACATTATTTTTTATTAAATAAACATAAATATGAGTGATTTATATAAAACTATTTTCAAATAAAACAAATCTATCCAAAGTTAAATATGTATTTGGAATAAAATCGAAATTTTAATTTTCGTAAAATTTCTTATGAATATCAATAGTTGCAAAAGCTTTTCTAATAATAATTACCAACTTACACGTGATTTAATATAAATCACCATCAATGATACATTTGATTTCTATTTGGGCTTTACTTTCACGATATTTTGAGTAGATTTAATAACTCTAGTTATTTCTTTTATTTGATCAAATTTGATCTTTAAAATGATACTCCAAAATATTTCGTTTTATCATTAAACAACCTATCTATATTTTTTTACATATCTTTTAAAATATCCTGTATCAATAATTATAAATGATATTACCTATAACCATAAGAAGAGAAAATTCTCTATAGTAGGAATATAAAATTTTAAAATATATACAAATAAATCTTAGATTTATTGAAAACACGGGTTAAATACTTAATTATCTTCATTTTTTACTAATCTAGAGGTTTGAAAGAAGATATTGGCGATTATTTTTATTGCATGTGTTTAAATGCTGATTTAAAAGGAAAAATATAATTTAGATGAAATTAATTTAATATTAATTCTATTTTAAACTATTTAGAATATTAATAACTTATGGCACATTAAATGATAAATTAAATATTAAAACTAGAAATATTTATAATTTATGTTTTATAACATCTTAGATTTTTATTTTCCATTTATGATTTTAGAGCTTCTAATTGGATATCAAATATCATTTTATTTCTTATATCAATACTACAAAATTAAAGAAGAAAAAATAGGATTAAATAAAATTCTTTTAGCTTTTAGTCTTTTATTTGGATTGGGATTAAGTGGAATTGTCATTCGGAATTATAATAGCTATTATATTAATGATGTATTATTGAATAATTTTTTTCTTTCTTTTACACATGTTATAATCGCTGTAGCTGTAAGTTCATTTCTCTTAATAATCTCTTCAAAATCTTTTCAAATAATTATAAATATTAATGTAACAAGAGCAGTTAGCATTTTTACTATTGTTATTTCAATTTTAATATTTGTAGTTCAAATAAAGTCGATTCAATTTATTCTTATTATAATAAGCGTAATTCTTGGTTATTTTTATTTAATATTCTTCCACCTTAAGTTAATTAACCATTCCAAAGGAAAAATAAGGAAAAGAATTATTCTTATATTTATAGGAGAAGTATTACTAATTAGTAATATTTTAATTGGCAGTGAAGAAACAGTAGTTCTGATTTTTCTGCAGCATATGCCATTTATAACTTTAATATCTAATTTTGTGATTCTTTTCGCATTAATGACAATTTTACTAGGTGTATATAAATTTCCTATTTTTCTTGAATTCAACTGGGACAAAAATTTATTAAATTTATTTATTGTAAATACCCAAAATTTTGAAATAATTTATACATTCAATTTTACTGAAGAAATGGAGAGAAATGAAAACACAATAAAGAAGCCCTCAGAAATAATAGAAAGCGATTATTTCTTTTCAAGAGGGATTATTGGGATAAAGGATATTATTTCTGGTATAACCAATAAAAAAGAAGAAAGAATTGAAAAAATTAGACGGGGAGAATTATTAATTCTTTTAAAATATGGAGATTCACCATTATCTTTCATATTGTATTGTTTAATAGTCAAAAAAGAAATGAATAGTATTAATTATTTTTTAAAAACGGTAAAAAATGAATTTCAAGAGTTGTATAAAAACATCATAGTTAGTTTTGAAGATTTACAAGGATTAGAAAATAAAATATTTTCAAGTTTTGATAATCATATAAAAAGTATCATAATAGGTTGAACTTAAACGTTGTAAAAAACATGACTTTTAAAGAAATTGAATTTCCATTGACAGGACCGTTAAAGCAACCATTATTAATTATGGAATGGATTATATTTTTTTTATTTTTAGAATTAGCTATTATATTTTGGGTAAGAGTCATGCATAAAGAAAAGGCATTAAAAAATTTACAAGAAAAAGCCTATATTTTTTTATTTTTAGGAAATTCTTTTATGTGGATATTAATTCTTATTGGAGAGTTTTATGTAGATAGCGTGCATGTAAGATTACTGTTGTCTAACTTAGGGTATTTAGTACAAATGATTGGTGCCCTATTTTTTATTTTTTATATTGAAAAATATAAAATTTTGATAAAAAAAAAATTATTTACTTTTATTTTTACGTCTATGGTAATTATCTTCCTTTTTATTAGCTTTTTGGCTGTAGAATATACAATTGTCATGTCTTTTACATTTTGGCCCGTTTTTTCGGTGTTTTTTATATTTTATATCAAAAAATTGAATTCAGATTTTTATAAAAAAAAAGGTTTGAGAAGTTTCAGTTCCGACATTCTCAAATTTATTTTAGGATTTTTTTTCCTTGTTCTTGGATTTGGGTTAACAACAACTTTAATGATAAATTTATTTGGCTTAGGTATTCGTCTATTAGGCGATATATTTCAAATAATAGGGATAATTCTTTTCGGATTATTTTTTATTTCTGTACCTTCTTTTTCCGAAATTGACTGGCAAAAAAGAATCGATAATGTTTTAATCATGCATAATTCTGGTCGCTTAATATATAAAAAGTCTTTTAGAACAGAAAATATTCATGCAAACGAATCTTTAATAGCTGGAGTCATGACTAGCTTAGAAATGATGCTGGAAAGAGTCACCCATAAAAAAAGCATGTTAATTATTGAAAAGAAAGGGAAAATTATTATAACTCAACCTGGTAAATTTATTTATGGCTTATTAATATGTGACGAAAACTTAAAATCACTTCAAATTTTACTAAATAATTTTATTGAACAAATTGAATTAATTTACTCTAAAGTTCTGGAAACTTGGGATGGTGATTTAAAAGTATTCATACCGATTAATGATATAGCTAATGATATTTTTCTTTAAAACTTTTAAACATAAATCAATATAATAATATAGAAGTGAGGAAATTTTCTAAAAATAAAATCTCCCCATCCTCCGTCTAAGTGGATTTATTATACTTTAAGTTTATTATACTTCAAAATATTGGAAAAAAGGATCACTTGACTGGGCTAAATCTAATAATAAAAATGTATTGGTTCAAAGAGCTCGAAAAGTATGGAAAGTACTTCCGGAGGGAATTGATTGAGAATGAAGATTATGAATTAATCAATTATAATTAGGAAATAAATGAAAAAAAAGATATAACAAGATTTTTTTCGATAGATTGGAAGAAAATTAATTAATTTAATTCTATATTATTCTATTGATATGATCAATAACTCACAAGAAAAACGTTTGTTTTTAGACGAATTATTTAAATATCTACTTTAGAACATTATTGATGTAATCAAGTAAAACCTAACTTATTTCTTGACGGAATTTAGACGAAGACCAAGCGTTTGGTGGGGATTACTTACAATTTTTTACGTAGAGGAAGTCTTTTTCAAATCAGTTAACGTTTTTTGTAACGCCTTTATTTCCGTGTTTACATCTTTAATTCTTTTCTTTTTTTCGCTATCTAGTTCCTTCAATTTTAGGTTTAACTTTTTCTCTTTTTCATTAATTAATTTTACCGATTCTTTTTTTAATCCTTTTAGAGAAGGCTTTAATTCCCCCTTTTTTAAACTCCATTCATCAGCTTTTTCTACTGCTTCATTTAACTTTTCTTGTTCGGCATTTAGTTTAGACTTAATCTCATTGAGTTTAGGGGCGAACTCCAGTTCAACTTCGCTTTTAATAGAAGAGCGCCTCTCTTTAAATTCTTCTTCTTTTTTACTTATTTCTTCCTTTTTTGAATTAATTTGGTTTTTAATTTCATCTTCCGACGTTAAATTACACCTCATTTAATATTTTTAACAATTTGGGCACTATAAGCCCTATTATTAATTATTTGGTTCGTATTTAACTCTTAGTATTTCTACATTTCTCTACGGAAAAGGTCAAGCAAAGAGTAAGAGATTTGCTTAACTACGGCATGAATGAATACCAAGACCCCGCATGGGTGCAAGCGGCTGAATTTTTTGATGAAGTCATGGTTCCGTGCGAATCGTATCATTCGAAAGGACTTTATACATTAGGAATCGATCTCGTGAAAGAAGCAGAAAACCACGGGTGTAAAGTGGTATATCAAAAAATCCCTGGAATGTATAACGTGAAGTTAGTTTCGGGAGATGAGTATTCGAAAGATGAAGGAGATATTTTTGACTACTCAAGTACGGTAAATTCGATCAAGCCTGGATTGCTAAAATGAAAGAGTGTTCTAAATTTTTTTCATCTTTTTTTATTTTTTCCTTTAAATAGTTTAAGCCTAACTAGTGGTTAACTACTAAAATTAAAGGAGAAGAAAGTGGAATATATCGGAAAAAGTTTTATTTTGGTCATTGAACCTCTCGAGTACAGCGTCTATGATAAAAAATTCAATCATGAAACCTTGGGTGTAGTCTTCGGCACGCAATCGACGTGGCTTCGCGACCGATACTATGACCTCGCGACCACGTATCTTGAGTTTTGGCACCAGCATTTCACTCCAAAAATCATAAAGGAAATTCAGGATAATATTTCCAATTTTATCACAGCGAAAGTAAAGCGGGAAGAGGTTAGCATTCGTTTTTTCTGTGCGTTGGGATTGTTAGCGTACTACACCGCAATATCTCATGAAAAAACTCTGGCAATGCGAAAATTTACTGCCATTGAAGACATTAATAATCCCATGTATCATGTCTATATTGGAGTCAATGATTATAGCATCGCAGAAATTCTGAAAAAGATCGAGCAAAAAGTAGCCCATTCGAAAGCAGGAGTGGAATGGAAGGATTCTTGTTTCGAGTTGATTCAAGTCAATACAAAATAATAATTTAATTTAGAATTCGAAATCATCCTCAAGATCATCCCAATTATCGTCATCATCAGAGTCCCAAAAGCTAGAATTGTGGTCTTTCTCAATATTTATTCCTTTCATTTCACTATAACATGAATAGCAAAATTCATATTGTTCCTTACGATACTTTTTTTTACATTTCTCACATAATTTTAGCCCAAGTCTGGCAGCACTATGACATTTTTTGCATAAAACTTTGGCATCCACCATTTCTTCGTAATAAGAAATTAATTGGTGTATGTGATTATTATATTCTAATTTGGCATCACCATAAATCAATGGATAAATTAAACTAAATTGTTTACTCGGCGAAATATGGATATCAGAATAATCTTGAGATTTTAACTTAGACTTCATATTTTCAATGCTTTTTTGAAGATTTCCATAAGTTCGCTCTTTAGGGTTATCAAATTCATTTTTACACGCACTACATCTATATATAGGTGTCCTAGTTGTTCTATATGTAATGTTTGAACTTGAACAATAGGGGCATACTTTTACTTGAGATTCTTTTGCTTTTGTCTTAAATTTTTTTAATTTTTGATTCAAGGTTTTCTTTTTCTCAAGTTCGGTGTTTAACGAAATTGATTCTCGAAGATTAGGATTTTTCTCCAATAATTTATCTCTATGATCTGATACTATTGTGTTCCAGATATAGTCATAAGTACGAGCATTAATTTCATTGGGATGATGTACTGAGAAAGGAGTCTTCTCTGACTGACACCATTCACACCGATTTCCTGCTTTTTCTATTAGTTTTGCTCTATTCTCTGTCCACTTTTTCCGCCTACGTGCTTTTTGATGGGGTAGGCTACCTTTCTTGTAAATGTAAGGGGAACAATCCGTGCACAAGGGATAATATGGATTGGTTTTCATCTTGCCACAAATTACGCAATACAGATCTTTTTCCATTTCAATCTTGGATATTGTTTTTTGTCTGATGAATCCAAGAATGCAGAATTGTATATTTAATTCATTTTTTTTCAGGCTTTCAGATCAAGTTTAATTTTAAATATGTTGATATTAAAATGAAGTCCTGTACTATTTTGTATAAAATAACATTTTTATAAGGTAATACTGGGTTTTGTACGCCTTATAATTTCAGTTATTTCTTCTCTGTAATTTT
>Ga0307379_10012820_pt1 | contig 10900 bp, 7 predicted proteins | sample UN2MG_FD_202237 | JGI IMG/M metagenome (GOLD analysis project Ga0307379, IMG submission 202237) | Soil microbial communities from Risofladan, Vaasa, Finland - UN-2 | ecosystem: Environmental > Terrestrial > Soil > Coastal area > Acid sulfate soil | place: Finland: Risofladan, Vaasa | collected... | reverse complement strand
TTAATGTGATCCCACGGCTGCGCGCTATCGGTCCAGATATGCATATCTGGCTCGACTGCCGCGGGTTCATCAAGGCTCGCAATCTTGACCCCCCAGATGCCAGGATAGCCTTTAGCGTCGGTGAACAGCGGGGAGCCGCAGGTGCTGCAGAAATGGCGTGCGATCAGGTTGCCGCTGTCGGCGGTAAAGACGCAAGATCGTGATGTGCCCTGAAGCATCCTGAAATCGTCTTTTCCGAAGAACACAGTGGCTCCCATCGCCCCGCCACTTGCGCGCTGGCAATCCCGGCAATGACAATAAATTACAAATACCGGCGCGCCACTGCATTCGTAGCGGACTTCGCCGCAGGCACAACCACCCTGGACTGCTTTCTTCATTGCGACCTCCTGATCAATAAAAATCCGGAGAAATCCAGCACCGCCGTATTACGACCCGCCCTGACTCCCCCCCCTGACAGCTGTCAGCCTAGCAATGGCCACATTACCGATAACTTACGGCTAAGGTGATCGCGCCTAAGAGTGGCCCGTATGCTGCCCCGTATCGGGGATGGTTTGCAGTTCACGGAACATCTGCTGTGTCTCTTTACCTGGTGCAACGCCGAGCACAACAGACAACATGTCACGGCAACGGCGATAGACATCCATCGCTTCGGCAACGCGTCCCTGCCTGTTGAGGCTGCTGATGGCGCGCCGATAGAACTCTTCGGCCAGCGGATCCAGTTCAATAATGCGCTCATAGAGGTGCAGGGCGTCCGCTGGTCGTTCTTCAGCGTCGAGCCTGTCTCCAAGGATGCGCACAGTTCTATGAAACCGGGCACGAACGCTTTCGCGCAGCGGCAAGACCCACGCATCTTCGTCATTGTCGAGGAGGTGGCCGCGATAAAGCGCCAGAACTTGCGCAGCATCATCGACCTGTGGTGCCATGTCCCCGAACTCGATGCGATCTGATAGCGCGACGAACGCCTGAAGGTCTGTCCAGCAAATCTCTTTATCCAGCGACACCACGCCATCACTCAACCGCACTGCCTTATCATTTGCAAGCAGTTTGCGCAGTCGATGCAAGGCAACCGTAAACGATTTGTGGGCAGCATCGCCTTCAGCGTCGGGCCAGAGTGCCGCAATTACTTTCACAACACTCACGTTTTCGCCCCCGAATGCCGCGATCGCTTTCAACAGGGCAAGCGTTCTGTGTTGCGGCCGTTTGGTGAACCTGACTGGTTCATCCTCGATGGCGACCTCGAAGCCGCCAAGTGCCTTGACCTTGACCGGATAAGGCCAGTCAGCGTTGCCCGAATCCATTGGCGCCAGGTCACGGCACCGGATCAGGTGGCAAACGTAGCGGCGCTCGACGCTATTCTCAAGCGCAAAGCCCAACAATGGAGCCATCAACTGCGGCACCCACCCCAATGTCGTCGAAAAACGCCGTGCCGCCCCGATTGTCAGCGCCTGTGCCAGCGAGTCACGCGCTTCGTCGAAACACTCCCGCCTCAGCAATACAAAGCTCTTCATCAGCAGGAGATTGAAATTCAGGAAAGGACTTTTCATGCCTTCGAGCGCCGCATGCCATTTCGTAACACGTTCCAATGCATCGGCACTTTTCCCCGACTCGCAAAGAAAGAATACCGCTGACTGATTGTAGGCCGTGTTGAACGGCACTCCCGCCATTGGCAGTGTCCCGAACGCTTTCCATAATTCAGCCGCCCGCGCCATGTCCCCTGACAGTACAACAGACCAGAATTGAGCCCAGTAGAAATGAATCACGATGACCAACTGCGAGTGCGGCAGGATACGTCGTCCCCGTTCCAGATCCTCTAGTGCTCCTTGCCATTCACCAAAGGCGTTGAGCATGTGCGCGCGCAAGTCCAAGGCAAACGCAAGAAGACTGTCGGGAAGTCCCTCTTCCTGTCCAAGCGCGATGGCGCGATCCGCGCCGTCGATCGCAGCGTCCCGATCCCCTCCCGACATTTCGAAGTGACAGGCGTAACGAATCCACCCCATCATCCTGGCGCTGGGCGCGATTTCCGGGTTCGTCAGCAGCCCGTTCTTTTTATTCTCGATCAGGGGCTGGCACCGGTCGAAATAGCCCATGAGATCGTAGTAATGCAGCAGACAGGTTGTGAGTTCCAGGCGTTGCGTCGGGTCGTCCTGAACCTCGAGGTTATCAGCTACCCATTTCGCGCATACCGGAAGCAGTGAATGCGTTGGCTTGCGGTAGAGCAATGCGACCAGCATCGCACCATAGGCGAGATGCAAAGCCTCATCAGTGACGGGTGCCGAATCGGCAATCAACCCTTCCATCACCGAGATCCACGGGTCAAGCGTAACTACAGCATCCCACGCCAGGAAATACCCGCGCAGGATTTGCGCGACCGACATAAACGTCCCGGTACGGTTTCGCGACGCGGAGAATTTTTCATATGCTGCCTCGAAAATCGACCGGGACTTTGGCGCGTCGACGGCGAGCTCGGTCATGCCGCGCCAGTAAATCAGCCACGGCTCTGCATCAAAGTCTTCCCCTCTCAATGCAGACAACCATTTTTCGAGCGTCTGCCAGCGCCCCTGCTTGAGCATTCTGTCGGCATGGTCGAGCACCAGTCGGCGTGCGGAAGCCCAGTCCGTCGCGCCGACAAAAAGTCCGAAACCGGAATCGGGATCCCCGGACACAAGCAACAACTTTGCAGCCCTTCGCCGCAACAGAGACAAGTCCTCTAGGCCAAAGTGATCGAGCGCCCGGCTGCGCAAGAATTCACGAAACAAGGCGTGCAGTTCATACGATTTGTCCGGACGTTGGTTGACGAACAGGTGGCGGCGATAGAGGCCATCCACGATTGCGCCTGCATCGGTTTGTTCGGAAACCTGCTCCGCCATGTCGGCGGTGAAGTACGGAAGATAGGCGGTGCTTAGCAGAACCTGTCGCGTTTTCGCATCCTGCCGGTCAAAAATCTCGGCGGCAAAATAGTCAAATACGGCGGTGGGTGATGATTCAACCAGACTCCCGCGTTCTGTCCCGACGGCCCGCGCCTGCTCCCGCATCAGCACGAGGCCCGCCGCCCAACCGTCCAGTTTGCTGAATACAGCCTGATCAATAAATAGCGGCCCGGAGTCCTTGTACGAAGCAAGCGCGTGCGCCTCTTCATCGGTAAATCGCAGGATGCTCCAATCAATTGACGTAACACGTTGCGAAGCAATATGCGGTGAGAATCCCCGTGGCAAATCCGTCCGGGTAATCAGGCAAACAGAAATGCCAAGCGGCACCTCCAGCATCATCTGGCCGATCACCGTTTGCAGATCTGGCGCGTCATCAATCTCTTGCAGATTGTCGAGCACAAGCAACGTGCCCTTGGTCAGGCCCTCGAAGAAACGCCGAAAATACTGGCGAGCGAATCCTCTCAGGTCATGCATTTGCTCCGGGGACACGTTTAGCGCCGGTGCGCGAGCTCCAGAGAGGCTGTTGCAGGCGCGATTGAGATAGAAAAAAAACGTTGTGACATCCCGGTCGCCGTCATCCATCTGAAACCACAGCGAGTCGATGCCACGGGTTTCGATATAACTCGCGACGAGGGTGGTTTTTCCCGCTCCGGGCTGCCCGGAAACCAGAATAACAGGATGCGCGCGCTTCTTGTCCAGCAGCCGGAACAACCGTTCGCGCGGCATCGCTTCATAAAGACGCGGTCGAGAAAGTTTCGCGAGCTGCGGTGTGCCGCTTGTCATTCCCCCTCCGCGAAAAGGCTACCCAGCACAAATATAGGCGCCTGAGCTGAAGAAGTCGACCCGGCCTGTGGGCTAGACACTCTCCAACGTAAACATCGGCACCGGCGTGCCGTCTTCAGCGGGTTTGAACACCAGGCTGACCTTGTCGCCAATCTTGAGCGCGTCCGTGTCGCAATCGACGATGTTGGTCATCATCGAAACGCCTTCATCGAGCGTGACGTAGGCGATCGTGTAAGGCACCGGCACGCCGCGGCGCATGGTGCTCCAAGTGTAGATCACACCGGTGCCTTTGGCCGGCACCCACTCGGTGTTGTCAGAAAAACAGTGCGGACAAAGCACACGCGGATAGAAGTGATATTCGCCGCACGCATTGCACTTGCCTATCAGTAATACGCCTTTTCCGGCCGCATTGAAATAGCGTTCATTTTCGGGGTTGATTGTCGGCGCGGGAGCTTTTCGCTCTGCGGTTTCAGCCAGTGTTGTGTTCAAAGCTGCGATCTCCTATTCCCGTTCCATGATGACAGTGGCACTGCCGTGGCGCGACCCCAGTTGCCCGCCGGTACCTTGCGCCAGTGCGAGACGGCAGTCCGGCACCTGCACCTTCGGATGAGCTTCGCCACGCAACTGGCGCACTGCTTCGATCACCTTGGTCATGCCGCCACGATTTGCCGGATGGTTGTTGCACAGTCCCCCGCCGTCGGTGTTGAAAGGCAGCTTGCCGGTACCCGAGATCAGGTTGCCATCGGCCACGAACTTTCCGCCTTCGCCTTTTTTGCAGAAACCCAGGTCCTCGATCTGCATCAGCACCGTGATGGTGAAGCTGTCGTAGATGGATGCGTACTGAATATCGGATGGCTTGACCCCGGCTTCGGAAAATGCGGCCGGTCCCGACCAGGCCGCACCGGATGTGGTGATATCGAGCTTGCCGCCGTTTTGTCCTTTGGGGGCTTCGCCGGCACCGAGGATGTTCACGACGGGCCGATTCAGGGACTTCGCGATTTCCGGCCGCGCAACAATGACAGCGCCACCGCCGTCGCTGACGACGCAGCAGTCGAGCCGGTGCAGCGGATCGGAAATCATTGGTGAAGCCAGAACGTCTTCGACCGTGACAACGTCGCGCAGCATCGCATGCTCGTTGTGCTGCGCATGATGTGATGCCGCGACCTTGATCCACGCCAATTGCTCGCTGGTGGTGCCAAACTCGTACATGTGGCGCATCGCAACCATGGCGTAGCCGTTGGCAGTCGCCATCCCGTAAGGAAATTCGAAAGCCACGTCCGGGGCGGCGGCACCGTAGTTGCGCGCCTGGGTGCCCGAAGAACCTTCGGATCGTGGTCTGCCCGCAAGGGTCACCAGCGCCACGTCACATTTACCGAGTGCAATGGCTTCGGCGGCGTGGGCCACGTGGACCACGTAAGACGAGCCGCCGGTATCAGTGGAATCAATGTGGCGCACCTTAAGACCCATGTAATCGACCATCGACAGCGGCCCCAGACCCGGCGCATCGCCGGCACAGAAATAGCCGTCGATATCGTCCTTGGTCAGCCCCGCGTCAAGTAAGGCGCCCCGGGCTGACTCGGCGTGCAGTTGCGCGACAGATTTGTCCGGCGCCTTGCGCGCGGGGTGCTCAAACGCACCCACAACGCAGGCTTTGCGCTTGATGGTCATAGGTTTATCCGTTCTGTAATTCGTCCAATCGAAGCCCAACTATAGCAACACTGTCGGTACGCGATGGTCCGTTGCGTTAAGCTTTGCAAACGAACGAGGGTAGACGGAGTTCGTCTACCCAACACGCGAATCATGGAGAAAGTGCATGGGCAAGATGCTGGAAGGCAAGGTCGTATTGGTCACGGGTGCGGGGAGAGGTATCGGCCGGGATTTCGCCCTCGCGATGGCCGCAAATGGCGCACAGGTCCTGGTCAACGATGTCGGCGCCTCGGTGGGCGGCGAAGGCCAGGATGCCGGTCCCGCGCAGGAAGTCGTTAACGAAATCACTGCCGCCGGTGGCAGCGCTATCGCCAACACGGACAGCGTGGCGGACTGGGATGCGGCGAACCGGATCATTCAGACGGCGCTGGACACCTTCGGGCGGCTCGACTGTGTCGTCAACAACGCAGGCATTCTGCGTGATCGGTTTTTCTTCAACATGAGTATCGACGAATGGAAAGCGGTGATCGACGTTCATTTGAACGGATCGTTTTACGTCGCGCGTGCGGCTGCGCCATATTTCAGAAGCGAAAATCGCGGTTGCTACATCAACATGACTTCGACCTCAGGGCTGGTCGGCAACCTTGGCCAGGCCAACTACGCGGCGGCGAAACTGGGTATTGCCGGGCTGTCGAAATCGATCGCGATGGACATGGCGCGGTTCAAGGTCCGGTCGAATTGCATTGCGCCGTTCGCCTGGAGCCGCATGATCGGTTCGATTCCAACCGAAACGAATGAACAGAAAGCCCGGGTCGAGAAGCTGAAGCGGATGGAAACGTCCAAGATCGCGCCGCTCGCGGTCTATCTCGCGAGCGACGATGCCGCGGATGTCACCGGGCAGATTTTCGGCGTGCGCGCCAACGAGATCTTTCTGTTCAGCCAGAGCCGGCCGCTGCGCTCGGTGCAGCGCTCCGAAGGCTGGACGCCGGAGACGATCGGCAATCATGCAATCCCGGCCCTGAAAGCGCATTTCTATGCACTGGACCGGTCGCAGGACGTGTTTACCTGGGATCCGGTGTAGAGACGCTGCTCGCTTGTCTTCGTATCGACCGGATCAGACAAGCGGAAGCGGACCTGCCGATAGGCTCGATAACGAACAAACCAATTTCGGAGTCACGCGACAATGGACCGCAAGAAACTGAAGCTTTTGCTCCCGGCCACAATGGCTCGCGCGGGCTGGGAGGTCGCCACAACCCGCGCGGACATCGAGGCAATACCCTTCGATGTCGGCATTCCCACTCCAGCGCTTCACGCCCTGCTCGCTGATGTGCACGGTGTCGCGCTTGGCCTCACCCCGTTTGCCGAAGCTGAAGTGCAAGCCGCGCCGAACCTGCGCGCGGTAGCGCGTATCGGAGTTGGCTACGACACCGTCGACGTGGCAGTCCTGACCAGAAACAACATACCACTGATGGTGACTGGCACCGCCAACTCGCCCTCAGTCGCGGAGCAGGCATTGTTCTTTATGCTCGCGCTCGCCAAGCGTGGCGCGGCGATGCACGCCATGGTTCGTGACGGCCAATGGGCGAATCGTTTCAACGAACTTCCGGTTGACCTGTTTGGAAAAACGGTGCTGGTGATCGGTTTTGGTCGCATCGGCACGCGGATTTCCCGAGCCAGTCTGGCACTCGGCATGACCGTTCTCGTCTACGACCCCTATGTTGCAGCGGAAGCAGTCAGGGCGGCGCAGTGCGACCCTGTTACCGAACTCGATGCCGCGCTGGGCCGGGCAGACTTCGTCACCATCCATTGCCCGAAGAGCAGTGAAACCATTGGCATGTTCGACGCCGCTCGCCTTGCGCGCATGAAAACCTCAGCGTATCTCGTCAACACCGCGCGAGGCGGCATCGTGGACGAACACGCACTGCACGCGGCACTAACCCAGGGCACGATTGCAGGCGCTGGACTGGACGTTTTCGACCAGGAGCCGCCACTGCGGGACAACCCGCTACCCGCCCTTCCGAATGTAATTACGGCCCCGCACATAGCAGGGGTGACCGTCGAAGCATTCGACCGAATGGCTGTAGCAACGGTACAGAACCTTCTCGATGTCCTCGATGGCAAACCAAACATGGACCACGTCGTGAACAAGGAAGTATTCAATACACGTTGAGCGCTGGACGTTCGAGACGAACATCGACCACGCAATGCCCACATTGAAAGGGCGTTTCTGTGCAATGGCAAGACAACAGAACGTGGTTACCCGCGGTCCAGTCCAGGGACGCCGAGTTTCGTGCGATCTCGATGCAAAATGATGGCTCAAAGAAGTTTCAGTACTGGAAGGCAATGACAAGATGGAAGAATTGATTCGATTTGACAGAGGCGGTAGCCGGCAACAGGTCGCAATTGCGACGTTGGTCCGTGAAAAACCGCTTAACAGCCTGTTGCTCGAAACCATCGACCGACTCGCTGCAAAAATAGATGCATGGCTGGCCGATGACAGCATTGCCTGTATCGTTCTTGACAGCAGCAGTGATCGGGCATTCTGCGCTGGCGCAGATATCACCGCGCTGTACCGCGCCATACGCGAAGCAGACGGCGGCGACAATCCCTACGCGCAAGCCTTCTTCCTGAACGAATACAAACTGAACTATGCGCTGCACACTGCGACAAAACCCATTGTCGTCTGGGGTAACGGCATTGTCATGGGTGGTGGTCTCGGACTTCTGGGAGGGTGCTCACATCGCATCGGCACGCCCACCACCAGAATTGCCATGCCCGAGATCACGATCGGCCTGTTCCCCGATGCGGGGGGGACGAAATTTCTGTCAAGCCTGCCCGACAATCTGGGATTGTTCGCTGGCCTGACCGGTTGCCAGTTAGCTGCCGGTGACGCACTTGAACTCGGTTTGCTTGACGTAGTCGTTGATCCCGAAAAGAAGGAAGACATCTTCGCTTCGCTGGCGATTCTCCCGTTGGGCTCCAGCGAGCAGGACAATTCCCAGCTTGTTACGAAGATGCTTGAGCAGTACCGGACATCGGAAACCTTGCGGATGAATTTGCTGCCTCGTCGGGACCGCGTTACGGAGTTGATGGAGGCGTGTCTCAAGGCCGACAATTTTTTCTCTGTCTTTGATTCAACGGCTGCTTTCGGGGACGAGTGGCTGGATGCTGCCATGGCGACCTATAAACACGGCTCACCCACCACCGCGAGAATATTTATCGAACAAATGCGACGCGCGAAGGGCATGTCACTGGCGGACATGTTCAGGATGGAACTGGTGATCGCGTATCAGTGCATTCGACACCCGGATTTTGCAGAAGGCATACGTGCGCTGCTAATCGACAAAGACCGGAATCCGAAGTGGGCATACAAGACCGCGCTGGATATTCCCGACAGCTATGTCGATGCGCATTTTGAGCCAGCCTGGTCGGGTGCCCATCCGTTGGAAGCACTCGGCGGTTAGCAAATGCGCCAAAGAGGGAAAATCGGCATCAGTCTGGAGAAAGCAGTCGCCATTCTCTGAATGAATGCTCGTTTATCAAAGCAGTCATTCAAGCCCGGGAACACTTTTCCCTGAGCCACAGCTGCTGACATAGCAGTGGCACTGGAAGATTTTCAGACAGTCTTTCATGACAATAGAGGATCGTCGGCCAGCTCTGCGGTCAGGCCTTCGTCGTACTCTTGCTCAGGCGTGAATGCGTCGAGAATTTTCGCAACCCCCTTCGTTCCGTTTACACGAGCGATATGAAACAAGCCATCGCCCTCGTACACCAGGGGCAGGTTGGTGCGACCGATGAGGACGCCGTCGCACGGTGATTTGACCTCCACCTCGCTCTCGCCCAGGGAATTTGCGACAAACCCCAAGCCTTCTCCCTCACGAACTTGTGAGCCCAGCACACTGCTGGCGCGCAGGATGCCACTCGCCGGCGCGCGGACCCAGGTACTTGATTGCGCGATGATCGGCTCGGGTTGCTTTGCCGCATGCTTGCTGGCCGGCAACATTTCCAGCGCGCGCATGACGCGGACCACGCCTTTGACTCCTGCTCGAATGGACATCTCGTCAAAACGCAAGGCTTCACCCGCTTCGTATACGATCACCGGCACATTCTGCTCTACCGCCGCTTGACGCAAACTGCCGTCACGCTGAGTGGCGTTGATCACGACAGGCACACCGAAATTCGTAGCCATACGTGCCGCCTCCGGATCGTCGAGGTTGACCCGTATTTGTGGGTAATTCACCCGGTGAACCGCTCCAGTGTGCAGATCGATGCCGTGAGTGCATTTCGCTACGATCTCGCTCAGAAAAAGATGAGCGAGCCGACCGGCAAGCGACCCTTTTGGCGAACCGGGAAAGCACCGGTTAAGGTCGCGCCGGTCCGGAAGGTACCGGGATAGCGCGATGAACCCGAACACGTTGACGATGGGCACAGCGATTAGCGTACCGCGCAGACTGCGAAGGGCACTCAGCTTCAAGATGCGGCGGATGATCTCGACTCCCGCAATTTCATCACCGTGAACCGCCGCTGAAACAAACATGGTGGGGCCGGGGCGCCGACCTCGGATGACCTGCACCGACAGTGTCATCTTTGTGTGAATGGACAGGTCCGTAATCGGCAATTCAACCGTCGAGCGTTCCCCGGGACGAACCGAGAATGCCCCGATGACGAATAGCTTGGATTTCGGCTCAGCCACGGCCACGGGTCCTGGTGTTGTTCGGTTTCGCATTCTTCTCCAGAAACTGGATGATTTTTCCAGCCACGTCAGTGCCAGTCGCTTTTTCGAGACCTTCAAGACCAGGTGAGGAATTCACTTCCATGACAACCGGGCCGTGATTTGAGCGCAACAAGTCAACACCACAGACGTTGAGCCCCATGATGTTGGCGGCACGCACCGCGGTCGATCGTTCTTCCGGGGTTATCTTTACCGCGAGGGCGCTACCGCCACGATGCAGGTTGGACCGAAAATCTCCCTCGGCACCTTTTCGCATCATCGCCGCAACAACCTTGTCACCGATAACCAGGCATCGAATGTCCTGATTACCAGCTTCCTTGATAAATTCCTGAACCAGGATGTTGGCCTTCAGACCACCAAACGCCTGAATCATGCTTTTCGCCGCACCTTCTGTTTCGCCGAGAACTACACCAATCCCCTGAGTTCCCTCAAGCAGTTTGATGACAACAGGTACGCCGCCGATCATTTGCAAGATGTCATTTGCCTGACTGGTCGAGTGGGCGAACACTGTGACAGGAAGACCGATACCCTTGCGCGCGAGCAGTTGAAGGCTTCGGAGTTTGTCGCGCGACCGGCTGATTGCGACCGATTCGTTGAGGGGATAGACACCCATGATTTCGAATTGCCGGAGAACCGCTGTTCCAAAGAATGTCACCGAGGCGCCGATACGAGGGATAACGGCATCGAAGCCTTCCAGGTTTGCACCCTTGTAGCGTAGTTCCGGTCGGTGAGAGGCTACGTTGATGTAGACAGCCAGGGTATCGATCACGTGAATTTCGTGACCCCTTTTCTTGGCCTCTTCGACCAGGCG
>Ga0307379_10012819_pt1 | contig 10901 bp, 5 predicted proteins | sample UN2MG_FD_202237 | JGI IMG/M metagenome (GOLD analysis project Ga0307379, IMG submission 202237) | Soil microbial communities from Risofladan, Vaasa, Finland - UN-2 | ecosystem: Environmental > Terrestrial > Soil > Coastal area > Acid sulfate soil | place: Finland: Risofladan, Vaasa | collected... | reverse complement strand
CCGGTCGCGCGTGGGCCGCGGTGAGACGACGTCCCCTCCGGTTCACATCGTCCACGGGCAATCGACGTACGGTGGGGTCTTGTCAGTCGGGCCAAATGTGCCAGACCCCGGGCCAAGATGCAAGGAAAAACTGAGCGCCCCACAAGGGGGGCGCACTACACCAAGAAGACGTAGTCCGGGTCCCTTGTGGCCCGGCAATCGCTCCGGGAGTATCGGGGATCAACAGGACGGGTCAAGGGGCGGCTCGGACGACGGTCCCGTCGCTCTTGAACGTCACCGAGCCCTCGAGGGCGTGCTGGAGGTCGACGCGGACGATGCGGAGGTTGGCGTAGTCGGCGATGTAGAGGTGACGCTCCGTGGCCGCGGTCGCGATGGGGTTCTGAAGCGGGATCGCCGGCTCGGTGAACGTGCCGAAGCGTCCGCGGCAGTCGCGGTTGCCGTAAGCCCCGACGTCGGTGACGACGTTGCCGGCCGAGTCCATTACGCGCACGCGCACCTCCCTCTCGTCGGGCACGAACGCATAGAGGTTCCCGTCCACGCACAGCTTCGGCGTCATGCACCCGCAGCCGTCGTAGCGGGAGTAGGAGAAGGCGTCTTTCTCCCAGAGCCGTCCTTCGCCCGGACGATAGCGGTAGACCTTCTGGCCGGTGAAGAGCCACACGCATCCCGTGCGGTCGACATCGAGGTCGCGCATCGGTCCCGGGATCCTCCCGAGGAGGTCTTTCGTCTTCGAGGTCCCGTCGGGGTTGAAGACCTCGACGACGCGGTTCCACCCGGCGCCCCGCGCGGTGTCCGGACGCTTCGTGTGCGTGAGGGTGTAGATGTTCCCCTCACGGTCCGCGGCACAGCCGCGGAACAGTCGGAAGTCCCCGACGTCCGAGGTGACCGACGGTTTGCCGCCGGCGGGGAAGTTCAGGGGCGCCCCCGTCCGGCGGTCGAACCGCGAGATGTGCTGGCCGTGGCTGTAGACCATCGCCCCGTCGGGCGTCAGCACCAGACGGTTGACGAACGAGTTGTAGCCCCCGCCGAGTTCGAGGTAGGGGACCTTGTCCTCGCCGGCCACGTCGGCCGGGGAGCCGTACGTGCGCAGGCGCGGCCAGCGTTCGAGCACCTCGAACGTCCCGCCGCCGCGGCCGTCGAGACGCACCACGCGCTGATAGACCGCGCTCTTCTCGACACAGTAGACCTGCTCGTTCTCATCCACGTCGATCGACGTGACCTGCATCAGCTTCCACGTCTTCCGGCCGCCGAAGTGCGTCACCTTTCCGAAGCGGTCGCCCAAGTCCTCGATGCGCGTGAACGTCCCGGTGCCCGCCCCCTTCGTCGTCCACAGAAGGAAAGGCTTCCGCGAGGTGTCGAGCGCCAGGTTGAACCCCGCCAGCTCGTGCAGGTCGACGGTCGCGATGGTCTTGTGCGGGTGGACCGGGTGCAGTTTGACCAGCCGCTTGACGGGTCCGGCGTCCGACTGTGCATCGACCGTCACGTAGATGAATCCGTGGGGGTCGACGAGCACCGCGGCACAGTGGGTCAGCGGGAGTTCTTGTCCGTTGTATTCGTACGACTCAGCGGAGCGAAGGTAGTAGCCGTCCCGACGGAACACCTTGATCTTGTGGTTGCCCGAATCGCAGACGAAGATCCGTCCGTCGGCGTCGACGGCGACGCCGGCGGGTCCGTTGAAATGCTCGGCGTCGTCGCCCGCTTCGCGGAGCGTGCCCAGATACGAGCGGGGCGCGTCCAGCTTGCGCCGGCCCGCATAGGTGAACGTCTCGAACGCCTCGGGGCCGCGGTGACGGATGAGACAGTGCACCACCACGTGGTAGCACGTGGGGTTCTTGGTGGCGAAGGCCTGGGGCCTGGCGTCCTCGGCCTCGGCCTTGCCGCGCGGGGCCCCGTCGCTGATGAGCATCGACGTCGCGCTCGTCGGACACAGCCACATCAGGTTCCAGTGCTTCGGCACCCAGAACGGGGTGTTGCCGTACTCACGGTAGCTTTGACCGTCGGCGCCCAGCCGCACCAGCCGACGCACGACCGGATAGGTGTCGGACCCGCCGTGGTCCATCCCCAGCGCAAAAAGATGCCCCGGCGGCACATACGCCAGCATCGCCGTCTCGAAGCGGTTCGCCCACGACGGCACGCTCCCCGTCGCGTTTGAGCGCTGCCGGCTGTGAGCGTAGTCCGGCGCGACGTTCGGGTTCGGCGGCAATATCTCACGCTGGTAGCGTCCCTCACGGTCGTAGACGTAGACGTGACTCGGGCTCTGGTGCATCACCCCCGCGCGGTGCAGGAGATACACGTTCCCCTTCGGGTCCACCTGGATGCCAACCGGGTGGACGAGGGAGTAGGCGTCCGTGTCCTCGCCGAGGAACGCGCCTAACTTCGGCGTCATCTTGGCCGAGACCGTGAGCGTGTACGTCCCCGGCGGCAGGGGCTCGCCGTCGTCGTCGGTGCCGTCCCAGGGGATCTTCTGCGCGAGCGCGTCGGCGGCGAAGGGCGCGGGGGCCCGCGGACCCAGAAGCCCCGCGGCAAGGTGACGCACGACCTTGCCGTTCCCATCGACGATGCGCACGATGCAGTCAGTGGCTTGATCCAACTCGAAGCTGACCACGGCGGAGTTGATGCGCCCGCCGGCGGACGCGACGTCGGTGAGCCTGGGGGGCGAGACGAACTTCGGCGGCGGCTGTGGCGTCAGCTCCGTCGGCTCGGCGACGCCATCGACGATCTTGACTTCATCGAACTCGATGACGGTGCCGACCGGCGCGTTCACGGTGTTCATCAGGAAGATGTGGACGCGGCCCCGGCGTCCCGTCCCCAGAAGGTGGTCGAGGCTCCTGGCCATCTTCTTGAGCGGCACGCGCACGCGCTCGTAGCCGGGCTTGCCGCTGCCCAGCGTCGCCAGCTTGTGGTGGAACTCGTTGAGCCCCGACCCCCGCCGGCCGCGGATGTGCAGCTCCAGTCTCACGTCGGGGATGACCACCCCGTGCGTGTCCACGTGGAACTCGAGGTATGCCGTCTCCCAAGCGATTTCCCCGATATCCTGGTCGGCGCCGATGACCCCGAACCGGTTGATGTTGTTGCCGAAGACGTCCTTCTCCTCCCCACTCCACACCACCACGTGCTTCATGTGCAGGTGCCCGCCCTGCGGGTGCTCGGTCGAGTATTGCGTCCCGGCGAAGGTCCAGCCCTCGCCCTTGCCGCCGTCGTGAAAGAGGAACCACTCCCGTGCCGACGACACGCCCGACGTCATCGCCAGCACCGTCAGCACCGCACACAGCCGTCTCATGACCTTCTCCTGAATGTTGCGGGGTCCTGCCCCTGCGCCGCCGACCGGGCGACTCGCGCCCCTGATTTGACTTGAAAAAACGCCTCCCGTGCGGCTACCATTATAGCAGTGCCGCCGAACATGACCAGCCATTCGTCAAAGGAAGAGCACGTGAAGGTCAGGAAGCGAGACATCAAGGTCGTCTGCCACAACATGGACCGTCTGGTGACGGCGCCGTTGAGGACGTTCGGCCACCCGCGTGGGGCGTATGTGCCGAAGCTCTACCGGAAGGCCCGGGCGCTCTACCGTGAGCCGATCTGCTACCACGCGGCGGCCAGGATCCTGGCGAGCCCCGGGGCGCACGTGGCGATCGTCACCGGCACCTATAACCCGGTCTATTTTCCGGGCGGCGAGACGGACGGTCCCATCGGTGCGGCGGTGCTGGGCCGGGTGCTCGCTCAGCTCGGGCACCGCGTGACGTTCTGCGTCGAGGAGCAGATCATCCCGGCGATGTATCGGTTCGCGGAGGTCGCAGGCGCCGAGGGGGACTTCGAGGGCCTCACCATCGGCCGCGAGGACGGTCACGCACCGCTCGCCGACCGCTTCGACGCCGCCGTCTTCATCGAGAAGATCGGCACCAACCGCGTCGGCGTCCATCACACCTCCTCGGGCGTCGCCAGCGACACCGACGACGCGAACGTCTCCGGTTTCGTGCGCGCCATGCAGGCGCCCGGCAAGTGGACCATCGGCCTGGGCGACGGCGGGAACGAGATCGGCTTCGGGTGCATCGTCGACACGGTCCGCAAGATCGTCCGCTACGGCGACGTGTGCCGGTGTCCGTGCCGGGGCGGCATCGCCACCGTCCTCGCGACGACCATCCTCTTCCCGGCGTCCATCTCCAACTGGGCCGGTTACTCCATCATCGCCGCGATGGCACTCATCACGGGCGACTTCTCGCTCCTCCACACGCCCGAGAAGGAGATGGAACTCCTCGAGACCGCGCCCACCGTCGGCTGCTTCGAGGGGACTGTCGCCAAGGACAAGCCCTACATCGACGCCGTGCCCCCGGAGGGCTCGGCCGCCATGGTGCAGCTCCTGAAATCCGCCGTCGACGTCGCCTACAGCGAGACACTGCCCCTCGACTCACGACCGTATTGACCGCGGATTTCGGGTAGTCGTGCCGATGGTGTTGCCTCTGTGCCGGGGAATGAATGGTCTCTGTAGGAAACGTCCCGAAACGCGACGGCTGTTTCGGTGCCCCAACGGGGCTCCGGCGATAGCCCGGGGCAACGCCCCGGGAATGGGAACCGGCTCTCATTCTCCGGTGAACCCCGAAGGGGTTCCAGAGCCCCTACAGGGCTCGTCCGTGGGCGTGCGAGCCACCTCATACCCAGGGCGCCGCCCTGGGCTATCGATGTAACCCCTTCGGGGTTGACCGTTCATCCGCGCGGGGGGAATGAATGACGACGAAAGGAGTCAACGCGATGAATGCGAGAAGGCGGTGGATGGCGGTTGTGCTGTTCGCTGCGTTGGCGGGGGCGGTGCTGGCGCAGCCGGCGGAGCGGCCAAGGGCGCAGCCGGGCGAACGGCGGCCCGAACGGCGGGGGCCGTGGGTGCCCAAAGGCGTCAACCTCCACCAGGACATCCCATACGTGGAGGGCGGTCACAGGTCCCAGCGGCTCGACCTCTACGTGCCCGAGGACGCGAAGGGCCCGACGCCGCTCATCATCTGGGTGCACGGCGGGGCGTGGCTGGGCGGCGACAAGCGTCAGTGTCCGGCGACGGGCATCACGACGCGCGGGTATGCCGTGGCGAGCATCAACTACCGGCTGAGCCACGAGGCGACGTGGCCGGCACAGATTCACGACTGCAAGGCGGCGGTGCGGTGGCTCCGGGCGCACGCGGCGGAATACAAGCTGGACCCGGACCGCTTCGGGGCGTGGGGGTCGTCGGCAGGCGGTCACCTCGTCGCACTCTTAGGCACCTCGGGCGGCGTCGCGGAACTCGAAGGCGACCTCGGCAGCGCCGGCGTCTCGAGCCGCGTGCAGGCGGTGTGCGATTACTGCGGCCCCACCGACTTCCTCGTCATCGGCAAGTTCCCGAGCCACCTCCGGCACGACGCGGCCGATTCGCCCGAGGCGAAGCTCCTCGGCGGCCCCATCCACCAGAACGTCGAGAAGGCCCGACAGGCCAACCCCATCGCCTACATCACCGCGGACGACCCGCCGTTTCTCATCGTCCACGGCGACAAGGACATGACGGTGCCCGTCAACCAGAGCGAGATCCTCTACGACGCACTCAAGAAGGCGGGAGTGTGGGCGAAGTACGTGCCGGTGCCGGGCGGCGGACACGGCGTCGGCCCGCCGGGCGGCGTCAGGACCGTCAACGCGTTTTTCGACGAGCACCTCGCGGCCAAGGACGCGAAGGAAACAAAGGAGGACAAGGTCATGATCGATATCCACTGGCACGGGCACGACACGTTCCGGATCGTCGATGCCGGGAAGCAGATCTACTTCGACCCGTACAAGGTGCCCGACGGGCTGCCGAAGGCGGACGTGATCTTCATCACGCACGAGCACCGGGACCACTACTCACCCGAAGACGTCGCGAAGATCGTCAAGGATGACACGAAGTTCGTCGCGCCGACGGACGTTGCGAAGACGATCGGCGAGGCGGCCGTCGGCATGAAGCCGGGCGACGAGGTCACCGTCGACGGCCTCAAGGTGAAGGCGATCGCCGCATACAATATAGACAAGTTCCGAACCCCCGGCGTCCCCTTCCACCCGAAGGAGAAGAACTGGGTGGGATACGTCGTCACGCTCGCGAACGGGACGACGGTCTATCACGCCGGGGACACCGATTTTACGCCCGAGATGAAGACGGTGAAGGTGGACGTGGCGCTCCTGCCGGTGAGCGGGAAGTACGTGATGACGGCGGCGGAAGCCGTGGAGGCCGCGAACGCGATCAGCCCCAAGGTGGCCGTCCCCATGCACTATGGCGGCGGGGTGGTGGGCACCGAGGCGGACGCGGAAGCCTTCAAGAAGGGGTTCAAAGGGGAGACGTGGATCCTGAAGGCGGAGAGGTAGCGCCCGCGACGAAGGGACCGCTCCTCCGTGCACCTGTTACGGCAGGCGAGGCTACGTCCTGCGTCTGCGGCACAGGAGCACGCCCACACCGCCCAGGCTCAGCAGCACCATCGTGGCGGGCTCAGGGATCGCGCCGTTGACGCGAAATCCGAGGTCGCCGCCGAAGTTATACTGGCCAGACTCCTCCAGCTTGATGACCGCGCGACCGCCCGGATAGAGGTCCGTCCCGCTTACCCACTTGCCGTACCACCGATACGCGTCGTCGGTCATGTTGTCCGTCTTGATGACGACGGCATACATGGTTCCCACGCTGAGGTCCGCCGGTGACAGGGGGATGTTGGTCCAGTCACTGGTGCCGGCGATCCCGCTGTTGTCGTGGGCAATGCTCCCCTGGGCGATGATGGTGTTCGTCGGCAGAATGCCGTTGGCCCCGGAATCGTACGTTGTGCGGAGCTGGACCCTCAGGGGCAGGTTGTCGGGATTGTTTTCGACGTTGCTGACCAGAGCAAGGTCAACGGAATACGCCGTCCCGGTCGCGGCGGCCGTGAAGGTTTGGGCCATCCATTGCGCGCCGTCGTAGAGCACTGACGGAGACCACGAACCCGAGGAGCTGAAGACGTCGAACTCGGCTATAATCTCGTCGGCCGACGCACGCCCACCGCAGACGAGTACCCATCCTACCATGACCACCGCCAGCACCGCAACGTACCACTTCTCGCACATACCGTCTCCTCTCAAAACGCAAGACCAATCATATCGTTCACTCCCCGGTCCGCATGACGCCGCAGCGCATCCGGGGACCTCCGTACAGACCCGAGGACCCTTGCCCTGCCTCGACGCGGGTCCCCTTGACTGCGCACAGACTCCGAATGGCAGCACGGTACCCCCTGCAAACTCCGTGCCAAGGCGCACGAGAATCAGGCCCGGGTCTTAGGGGCCAAACATAACCTTAGTCGTGCCAACGGGTTACGTCGCAAGAAGATTCGGCCCTGAGCGTGGCCCGCCGGGCAGACAGGGCCGCCGACGTTCGGTTTTCCGGACACCGACGCCCGTTCGGGGCCCGCCGACGCGCCCTAAGGGACTGGGCACAAAGCACTTACGTCGATGTCTGGCGTGGGGACGCTCGTGTTTAATATTTTCAACAGGCCTCGGGTGGCAGCCAGACTCGGGCGGCGCCTGTGCTTCGTAACAGGGCGGCCCGCCAACGAGAGAGCCGCTTCGGACGGTGATCGGGACGAAGCCTGGCTGCCCGCGGCGGCAAACTTCAGAAGACAGTGGACGCGCCGGGGAAGGCCCCATACACTCCCGAAAACTCAGGATCGGTCTCGCCGGGCGGTTTGCCGCAAGAGGGGCACGCGAGGCGGCCACTAATAGGGGGACAGTCGGGCCGGCGCGGCGTCGCGCTGAAGACCCCGACATCACGCACAAAGGGGAAACGGATATGTCGCGCAAGGGAAAGTCCAGTCGTCGGTCTTTTTGTGTCGCCGCCGCGGGGCTGGTGTGGGTACTCACGCTGGTGCTGACCGCACAGCGTGAGGCGGCGGGGGCGTCTCTGGAGCTGCAGCTGAACGGGGCGGCCGACGGTGCGGCGTCGTTTCCGGTGCGCACCGGCGTCCCCATCGACCCGGGCGAACTCACCGATGGTGAGAACGTCCGGCTGATGGTCGACGGCGCCGAGGCCGAGCTTCAGACGGAAGTTCTCGCCCGCTACAACGACCGGAGCGTCAAGTGGCTGCTCCTCGATTTCCGTGCGACGCCGGGCGCGAAGACCGTCCTCGAGTTCGGAAAGGACGTCCGACGGAAACCGGTCGCACGAAGCATCCGCGTCGCCGAGGACGACGCTAGCGTCACCGTCGACACCGGCAGGCTCAGGGCCGTCATCCGAAAGGACGGGACCGGATTCCCGGACGAACTCTCCCTGGACATGAACGGGGACGGGAAGTACTCGGACGACGAGCGGCTGCGCACCGCCGGGGGCACCCGTGCGAACCACATGGATTTCGTCCACACGGCGACCATCACCTCGCTGGACGTCCTGTCGGCGTCGGCCGACGAAGGCACGCTCGACCCGTCGAAGGTCCAGATCACCGAACTCAAGACCGAGATCACGGGACCGCTGCACGCGGTGATCAGGGTCGCCGGCAACTACCGCTACCAGCACGTCGGCACGGTGACATACCCCTACGCGAACCCGCAGTACCGTGATCTGACGCCCAGGGACCCCGGACGCATCCCGTTCGTGATGCGACTGCACTTCCATCGCGACACGGGCATCGTCGAGGTGCAGCACACGTTCATCTGGGAGGGCGACCCGGACCGTGACTTCCCGAAGGACCTGGCACTGGCGGCGCCGATGCCGACCACGGCCGATACGGTCCTCACCGTCGGCACGGACGAAGGCGCGGTGACGGTCGTCCGCGGCACGCTCGCGACCGTCGGGCTCTCGCAGACCAGTGCCGACCGCTTCGAGGTGTGGAAGTCCGCAGCGGGCGGCGCCCCGGCGGTTGTCGTCGAAGGCCGACGCGCCCCCGGATGGATGGACGTCTCCAACAGCCGGTGGGGCGTTACCACGGCCGTCTGGCGGTCGTGGCAGAACTACCCCAAGGGCATCCACGCGAAGCTGTCGGCCGGCGAGCTGCGTGCGTTCCTCTGGCCCCCCGAAGCGGGCCTGATGACGCTCAGACGTTACACGCGCGGGTGGGGCGTGGGCGAGACGGGCGCCCGCGGGGGCGTCGACCCCTTCGCCCTCAGCCGGCACGCGTCGCGCGGCGCGGCGAAGACGCACCGCGTCCTCTTCGACTTCCATCCCGGCCGACGCCCGGCCGCACAGGTCTCACCGGACGTCGCCTGGTTCCTCCAGAAGCCCTACGCGTGGCCGTCGTGCGACACCCTGTGCAGCACCCGCGCCGGCATCGGCACCGCCGTCTCCCCCCCCGAGCCCGGTCAATACGACGACCTCGAAAAGATCATCGACGGGTGCTTCAACTGGATGCTCTTCAACCAGGAGCACTTCCGGTGGTACGGCATGTTCGACTACGGCGACCTCCAGCAGTGCTTCCAGAACGTGCACCACCACGGCCGGTGGGAGAGTGACTACGGCCGGTGGGGGTGGTTCAACGGGGACGCCTCGGGCAACAAGCCGTACGCCGCGCTCATGACGCACTTCCTGCGCACCAGGCGGCGCGACATCTTCGACTTCTACGAGGCGGAAATCCTCCACATCATCGACGTGGACACGGTCAACTCGGAGGAGTACCCGTGGAACGACGAGGGCTGGCGTGACATGCGGGGCTGCGGACACCGTCACAACGCGCAGCACTGGGCGTGTTTTTTCGTCGGCTCACGTGCGATGCGCACGCACTACTTCGCGGAGCTCTATTACCTGACGGGCGACGAGCGGCTGCGAGACGTCCTGGACATCTCGGCGGCGGCCGCCTGGAAGGAACTGGCCGAAGGACGCGCCGGACGCGGCGGACACTCGGGCACCCAGGACATGACCACGCGGCTCTTCTACACCCTCGAGCGGACCGGCGACCGGAAGGTCTATGACCTCATCAGGGAGAAGTGGTCGTGGATGCTCAACAGCAACCGCGGGGCGGCGGAGCTCGCCGCGGCCGCCGCCGAGGAGGACGACCTGGAGTGGGTGCGTCGTCCGGCGGAGGCGGCACTCACCGCCAAGCGCGACTACCGCTATCCCGGCACCGTCGTCGGGGGCCTGGCCAACGGCATCCGGTACCTCAAGGACAAGGAGGACGTCGAACGCTACCGTGAGGCACTCGACAAGGCCGTGGATTTCATGAGGGGCCGCTTCCGGGCCGGGCCCCAGGGCCTGCCGCCCGATCAGTGGCCGGGACCGCCCGGCGGACCCATCCAGGGCAACTGGAACGCCATCCCCAACCACATGCCCCTTGCCATCCACGCCCTCAAACTCCACGACGCGGTGAGGAAAGGGGGTGGACAATGAACAGAAAGGTCCAAGGTCCAAGGTCGAAGGCCGAAGGAAGAAACCGGACGGCGACGGTTATCTGTGCGATAGTGGTCTTGTGCATCCTCGGGATGTCGGTGCGTCCGGCGTCCGCCGAGACGATCCGGTCTAAGGACGTCGAAGTCACGGTGAGACGCGACGGCTGCGGGCTCATCGACGAGGTGAAGTACAAGGGCGAGGTGGTGATGTCCGCTGCGGCGAGCGGTCACACGCCTACCCCCGGTTTCCGGGTCGACGCCAAGCGTGCCGCGTTGGCGAGGGACCTCATCCTCAAGCTGGGAACCCTCAAGGCGGATGCGCCGTGCAGGATGACGGAGGGGACCTCGGCCCGCGGGCACAAGCTCGTCACGCTGGAGAACGGTCTCGTGAAGGTGACGGCGTTGACGTGGTTCGGCGGACGCGTCATCCGTCTCGAATCCAGACTCACCGGCGCCAACCTCCTCGACGACCCCTATGAGGACCGGCCCGACGAGGTCAAGGACCCGAAGGAGCTCGGGGGCATCTGGGGGGAACTCCCCGACAAGATCTTTCACCCGCAGGTCGTCACGCAGACCGACGACGAGGTCGCGGT
>Ga0307379_10012818_pt1 | contig 10901 bp, 5 predicted proteins | sample UN2MG_FD_202237 | JGI IMG/M metagenome (GOLD analysis project Ga0307379, IMG submission 202237) | Soil microbial communities from Risofladan, Vaasa, Finland - UN-2 | ecosystem: Environmental > Terrestrial > Soil > Coastal area > Acid sulfate soil | place: Finland: Risofladan, Vaasa | collected... | reverse complement strand
CAAAAACTTCAGTAGCATTCATATCTGCAATATTTTGCGTGACTCCTGTTTTTTTGCCCCAGACGGTATCAAGGGAACGTGACAGTTCTTCGATTTGCCGGGAGTATTCGTTGATGAGAATCTGACGGGCCGCCATGCGAACATTCTCAATTGCCTGGGTCATAAACCAAAGCAGGCAGACGGTGGGTAGTATCACCGCTATCGCAAGCAGCAATATCACCCACCGTAATTGATTTTTAGAACCGGATCGTTGCAATCTATTGCTCAATTAATTTATATATCCCTTATTAACCATTTGCCGCCAACAAACTCAAGGTAGCTACCAAATTCCTGATGCGTTCCCTTCTTCATTTTATTTTCACCAAAGTAATAAACTCTGCCAAGCGTCAAATACCACTTAATCTTACATTTGCCATCTGTGACATCCTTATTGGTGATCTCAACTGGAACACTAACATCCATCGCCTTGATCATGGCCTGGAAAGGGTGATTAGATTCAGTTGCCAGCATTTCTTTGAATTCATCATAATCAGATCCGTCTTTGGAAACACATTCTCCAGCCGCTTCCAGATTGCCGTCGTAGACCGCTTTGACAAAGCTTTTGATAGTCGCTTCAGGCGTACTCAAGTCGATTGGAGATTTCGCTTTTTCTTTCATCCACACATTAAGCTTGCCTTTTTCGCGTGAATATTCTGCAATTTCGATTATTGCCAGATTGCCTTTGTCTGTCAAAACCGCACAAAATACTGTTTGTGCAGCAAGAAAACCCTTTGCTGGACTTTGCTGTAGCAATTCAAGCGATTTTTCTGCAGCTTCAATAGCTTCTTCGTGCTTGCCCTTTTCTACACCAGAAAGACTTATTATATGTGCAGACTTTTTCGGATTAACCATCAAAACCCCGCCACCGTCATTATCCCAGCCTACATCGTATTCGCGTGTAATATCCTTGCTGACACTAATTAAGAAACCACTATCGAGGTCCAAAACCGTATTGTCAAATATTTGATATTGCTTCTGTTGCCAGCTTTTCAAGCCTTGAACTGGCATCTTTCTGTATTGTATCTTTGTCTGGGTTGTTACATACTCTTTTTTGAACGCTTCAATTTCCTCGTCTATATCGGTATCAAATTCTTCTATCAGCCATGTGTTATTTTTTCTGACTAATCTAATCGCGAAACGGCCTTTTCCACCATCAGGACCGCTAATTTCTGTTGTGACAACAAGTGCTAAATTCTTTGTAAAATATATTTCATCCGCTCTAACCTTGCCGATATTGGGAGAGTTCTGAAAACCCATGACCACCCTTTCGGCTCTTGGTTTTTCATACAACAACATTTGGATTGCATCATCATTGCGATTTTGAGAGACAGCTCCAAAAAATTTTGTTATTAAAGCTGTTATCTGATTTTCATTACTATCCTTATCATAGCTTAGAGTTAATCCAGTGGAATCCGCCGAATGGATGATCAGATCATAGTTATCACCTTCGGCTGTAGTGACACTGAACCGGCCGGGTATCGTTCTAAGCTCAAGTTCATAAGCTGTCAAATCTTCCATCTGACCTTTGATTGTCAAATCAGTAAGATGGTCGCCCCGCATATCACTTACTATAAGCTTTGCTTTCGCTCCTCTTAAACAAATCAGCACTCCGTCATATGCCAGGTCACCTTTGCCGAGTTTGCGAAAAATAGTGAGTTGTTCCTGCCCTGTGCCTGCTTTTAAAAGCTCCCCGCTCGCGAGATCCAGGACAACTCCAACATCTTTTGTGTCGGCATCAGGTATAAATACCTCTCGTTCCGCTTTTTGTTGCAACATCTTATAACGTATCCTGATATAGCGAGGTGCCTGATTGGCCTGTACTTCCAGGATCTGTAAGACACCCATATTGCCCGCGATAGTTTTGAAAATAAACGTTGCCGGCAGTGTGCCTTTTCCGCTCAATACGACGGGCCGGCCGGGCTTGCCTAATGAAACAGCTTCAAGCACATCACCGGGCGAAATCTCCCATCGCTCGTTAGCGATTGGTATAACAACCATATCGATACCCATCAACCCTTGGACACTTTCCTTCGTCTCACCGACGACATCTATCCCTCGTTCCAGGATAAAACTCTCTAATGATTTACTGCTCGCATCTGAAACGGAGAAACACTTGCCGGTATCAAGGTCCAGCGTAAAATCCTTACCGGCCCCATCGTCATAGACAGTCCGCTCCATGACCGGACCAAAGCTGCCAGGCATAGGTGGCTCGAGTTTAGCAAGTTGTTTTTGAGCTTCTCTGACGAGCGATTCCTGCTGAGGAAATTCCGACAGGAGGTTGCGAAATTCTTTTGCGGCTTCCGGTTTCCGACCTTTTTTCAAATAGCACATGGCGATTCGATATGTGGCCTGCGCAGCAGCTTGCTTCATACCCTCCGACCCGGCAATTACCTGGCGATAGATTTTAATAGCCGCATCGAGGTCGCCCTCGACTTCCTCGGCGTACAAACCCTCCTGCAGCAGTACACTTGCCTCTTTAGCCGACGCCGCCGAAGCTGGTAAAACAACGGCCAGCAAAAGGATAATAATGATGTCTTTCAACCTTTTCATAATCATGCTCCTTTCAAATAGATTAACAAAAAAACAATCACTTTTACAGGAGCAATTATGCAGTCTAAATGTTACCGTTCTGTTACGGTTTTGTACTTTTTTTATTATTTTTATGACGAATTGCACACAATCAATATCCGAAAGGATGGGTCACTCAGATCGGATAATACGACATTTCACACATCAGAGCCTTATTTCTGATAAAACTCGGTCTTAAGCTTAAGCTTGTTTTTTTTATCTACGATAAGTCGAATACGTCAGTTTAACAATCAATTATCCCCTGGGCGAGACGCTTTTCCCCCCGGACAGAGCGGCAAATATACCTGAGTTTGTCAATGCCGGGCCTGCGGCAATAAAAAAAACAGCGAGCAATTCGTGGACTATTATTCTCTTGTGAGAGCGGCGAATCGAACTCTACAAACAAAATCAAGCTTGAGAAAATCTCTCAACGAGAAATAACAAAGAATAACCTTATTTCAACCGTCAGAATCTTTTCGACCGGCGCCGGAATTTAGCTTGATTTTTCTGCCGATGACGCTTAGAATAAAACAGCTATGAATTAGAAACTTCGATTGGAGCAAGGGATACTAACAAGACATGACGGCAAATTTAGACACACGCAGCGTCGAGTCGCCCGGGGCGACTGAAATCTTCATTACAAGCACACCTCAGGAAAATGCGCCGCTTCAGGACCAGGCCCGGGAAATCTTCGCCGGAATCAGTGAAATCCTCCGCGTGAGAGACGCCTCTATCCTCCAGGAGCGGATTTTTTCCACCCAGGCCGCGGCGGAAACTCTTCGCAAGGCACGTGCCCAGGTTTACGGCGAGATCGATGATGGCGTTACCCCGAGTTTCCTGGTGGCCGCAGAAGGTTCATCCGGACCGATTGCCGGAGTACAAGTCCACGCCGTCAGCGGCGGCAAGCCTGAAGTAATACAACTGGACGCAAATCCCTGCGGACGAATATTCCGCTCGCCACGCTGCAGCTATCTGACACTTTCGTACATCAGTGTCGCGGGCATCCTGCCCGCGATTCGAGGGCGGGACGCCCTCGACACGAACGAAGCGGCTGACCAGGCTAAGGCGATGATGGAAACGGCCCAAGCCGTCCTCAAAAAGTACGGCGTCGATTTCCTTTCGGTGCCCCGAACCTGGATGTGGCTCAAGGACATTCTGTCATGGTACGACGACTTTAATCACGTCCGGACGAAGTTCTTCACCGAGTGGGGCCTGGTCGGAGCCGGAACCCGCCAGTCAATGCCCGCCAGCACCGGTATCGGACTCGGCCCGGCCAATGGAGGCCACTGCGCGATGGACCTGACCGCCGTCCTCGAACCGGCCGACTCCACGCAGTATCTCCAGGCCGCCGGAAAGCAGCAGTGTGCGATGGAATACGGCTCGGCCTTCTCGCGAGCTTCGAAGGCAATCACGCCGGCGGGACATACGGTATTCGTCTCCGGAACCGCCTCGATTAATACCGACGGCCAGACCACAAATATCGGCGACGCAGCCGGCCAGATCAAGGCGACCATCGAGAACGTCCGCGCTGTGCTCGGAAATATGAACTGCGGCGACGAGGACGTTGTGCATGTAATCGCCTACTGCAAGACAACCGAAATCGAAAAGGTTTTCAAAGCTTACAAGGACACTCTAAACTGGCCCTGGATAACAGTCATATGCGATATCTGCCGCCCCGACCTGCTATTCGAAATCGAAGCCACCGCAATGCCAAAGAATTAGAATTGATCATCCCAATTCTACATTCTCAATTCAACATTCTTAATTCTATTTTTCCACCCTGTGCTTGAATGCAACAGTTCAACGATTTCTTCCTTGCCTCAACCTACGGCAAGGATTTCTCCAACAGTTCCTGACCCACAATGTAGTCCGGCATGAACAGGTACTCCCACATGATCTGACTCAAATAGACCCTGGCGTCCACCGTAAGGGCCAGCCACATATGCCCGTGCATCCGACATCGCACGAGCGGCACCACGTCGCCGAAGAGTCTCATCTGCGCTATTTTCTTATCTCGACTGGTCTTGCCTTTTTTGCCAAGCGGACTCACCGAGAATTCATAAATGTAGCTACAGGGCATCTCGGGGTCCGGGTAGTTCCTGTTATTATGCACCGGATTGTGCGGACACAGAAGCATCTCCTTGCTCAGATACTCAGGAACAAGGTCTGAAAGCCAGTCGGGCAGCTTGCCTCTGTCCTTTTCATATTCTTTAATCGTTCCGTGAATCCTTCGCAGGTTCACCACGCACGACTGCATATGCTCGGGTATTTCCAGATTCTCCCTAGGAATCGTGAACTCGGTAGTCGCACCTTCGAGCCGAGACTTGCCACGCTTCACTTGCTGTGCCTCCACCGATGCGAAGGCTTTTGCGGCGTGCTTGACCAGCAGTTCAACGATCTGCCTATGTCCGTTGTCCTTGGCCAGAGACATTGGCGTGTCACCTTTGTTCGTCTTGGCGTTGACATCAACACCTTTGGCAAGGAGCATCTCGACTATGGCCTTGTTCCCATTTCCACACGCCACGTGGAGAGGTGTCCAGCCCTTCCACCGCCTATCCGTACTGCCGGCTTTAGCATTCGCGTTGGCTCCGTGCGCGAGAAGCACTTTCACGATTTGCACATTACCTCGATCAATCGCGGTGTACAGGACAGTATGCCCATATTCGACTCGAGCGTTAGCATCAGCGCTCTCTGCAATGAGTAGCGCTGCCGTGTCGACCGTCTGCGCAAAACACAACGGCGTCCGGTCATCCGCAGTCTTCGCGTTCACGTCCGCGCCTTTGCTCAGAAGGAATCGCACAGTTTCTTTGTGACCACCACACAGCGCACAATGAAGCGGCATGTAGCCTGCCTCGTCCCTTGTGTTTACACTGGTACCCTTTGCAACCAAGGTTTTTACTGTCTCCAAATCCCCAAAATAGGCGGCCTCATGGATAGAGGGAATCTGCAGGCCTTCCGTCAAAAGCAGTCGCACCATGTCCTGATGATCTGTGTGCATGGCGAGATGCACGAGCGTCCTGCCAAATGGCTTTGTGTCTGCATTCGCACCCTTTGTGAGCAATATCTTGACCGCATCGAGATGACCCTGGGCTACCGCTCGACATAGTGGTGTTGTCTGGCCGTCCGGCAACTTGGTTTCGATATCTGCACCGTGTTCGATGAGCAGTGCGCCGAACTCGACTTGGCCATGATAAGCTGCCCAGGATAATGGTGTGGCGCCATAATTGCACTTGGCCTCAGTCTTCGCCCCCCCAGATACGAGGAGCTTGCCGATATCAAGATCGCCACATTTGGCCGCACAATGGAGGGCTGTTTGGTTCTCTAATCCCTTTGCATTAATGTCAGCGCCTTCGGCAATAAGCAACTTTGCGATGTCTTTGTGTTCACTTATGATCGCCCCGATCAGGGCAGTTGTCTCCGAGGTATCCGACTTCGCATCGATGTCCGCCCCCTTTTTGACGAGCAATTCCGCGACACCTATGTGGCCCCTCGCCGCCGCCAGTTGCAGAGGTGTCCGGCCCCGGTTGTCTCTTGCGTTTACATCGGCACCCTTCTCGATGAGCAACCTGACTTTCTCAACGTCGCCGTCCCTTGCCGGTGCGAGCAGTGCCATGACAGGCGCTTCGCTTCTTGCTCCACGCTTGAGCAACAGTTCGACGATCTCGGTGTGGTCTTTGTCCCTCGCGTACCACAGAGGCGTTCCACCCTCATTGTCTTTCACATCTATATTGGCGCCTTTTGCAGTGAGCAGCTCTACCATGCCTTTGCTCCCGGCTTCGGCGGCCGCATGCAATAAAGTGACACCATACGCAGAATACACCTTGCAATTGGGATTGAGCCCATATGCAAACAACAACTCGGCCATCTCGCACCCATTGCCTCGTGCAAGCACCACCAGCGCGGATGAAGACAGTCCGTTGACATCAGCGCCTGCTGAAAGCAGCACCTCTGCCACGGCCCTGCGGTCTTTTAAAAGGTTTCTCATCGCCTCGCGGACGGCCGGTGATATACCTCCTTCGTAAAAGCGTGCATCGGCTCGCGTGTCGATTAGAATCGTCATGGCTCCGAAAAAGACCCTGTCCAGCGGTGTAGTAGCGAAACCCACTGGTCCACATAGGGCATGGACATTGCCGCCCTTGGCAATGAGTAGCTTTGTCATATTTGCGTTTCCTTGGAATGCAGCAGCGTGCAAAGCCGTATCAACTTTTCCCCACACAGCGGCGCCAAAGGCCACATCAGCGCCATGTTCGATCAGCATCTTTGCAATATCGGTCCTCGAAGTACAGCGAGCGGCTGCATGCAGAGCAGTTTCACCACCTCGCGTCTTAACGTTCACGTCCGCACCCTTTGCTAGAAGGAGATCAATCATTTCCTTCTGCGCACCAGTGACAGCGAAATACAGAGGAGTTCCGTCATCCAGTCGAACATTTCGCGTATTCACATCGACACCCTGGCCAAGCAACTCCTGCGCTTTGTGAACATCACCTACGAATGAAGCCCAATGAATAGGCGAAACATCAGCCCCTTTGGAAACAAGCAGTGTGGCGACACGCCTGCTCTGTGCAGGATCCGTCCCGTTAGCTGACATAGCCTCAAATAAAAGAGTATTACCATCCTTGCTGGTGGCGTCGATGTAAGCACCTTTTGAGATAAGCAGGTCCATGACTTCCTGTTGACCCCTGCCCAACGCATAGTGAAGCGGCGTATAGCCGGACACGTCTCGTGCGTCAACACTGGCACCTTTAGCCAAAAGTATTTCTGCAACAGCCTTCTGCCCGAATTTGGCCGCCCAGTGCAGCGAGGTCATCCCCACCCTGCTTCTTGCATTGACGTCGGCGCCTTCTGAGATGAGTAACTTGACCCGCTCGATGTCACCTTTTGACGCCGCCCCTTGCAGTAAGTTCGTTGATTTGGTTTTTAGCTCGGCGGTGCTCTTTGCACCAGCGCGCGCGGTCAGCACCAGCGCTGTCGAGACGGTCAACAAAGCAAATAGCAGTACGACTGTCACAACTATTAAACTTGGTCGTTTATAGAATTTCTTTCCTGGTCTTAACATGGTTCTTATCCTTTCCTCGATATTTTTTACAGGCCCGGCTACAGCCAACGATGGAACCGGCCGGGTTGATTCCTGCTCGCAAATCAATATGTTCACTATCGCGCTACTATACTCTTTGGCTTTGGCGCCAAGGCGAGCGATGGCCATTTCATCGCAGCATTTCTCACGCTCAGAGCGAATCCTTTTGTTGGCCCACCACACGAAGGGATGGAACCAGAATATCGCCTGTGCGATGACCTGCAAGATATTAACTGCAGCATCAAAACGTAGAATATGACTTAGCTCATGGCCTAAGACGCCTCTACGATGTTCAGCAGTATCAACCTTAACGAAGTTGGCCGGCAAATAAATACTGCCACGAAGTAGACCCCATACAAACGGTTGACTTACTCCTTCAACCAGCCAGACCTTTGTGAATTTCCTGACGCCTACGTCGGAGAATAGGCCCTCGATCTCGCAATTTAGTTCGGCTGGAAGCGGCTTTCGCTGCCGCCTCAACCATTGGTTGGTCCGCAACGCCTTTATGCAGGCAAATAGCAGAAACACAGCCACTCCCACAATCCAGCCAAAGACGAGCCACTGACGGCTGTTGAACCTTGCCGGTCTTTCTACAATAGTTGGCGCCTGTGCAACTGCGACTGGCGTAACCGGTCTTACGGGAGGTTCAGCTACACTCCTATCCAGCATTGTGACTATTACTGCCGGCCTTTCTTCCGGCAGAACCGCCACGGGTATAGAAAGCAAAGGCGGCACGAGACATTTGGCTAAGACAATCAGCCAGAGCAGATAGCGGATGTGTGCGCTTTTATTTTTCAGCGCAAGAGTTACCGCTGCTATTACCGCTGCCAGGATTGCTATTTGCCAGCTTTGCGCCAGCAGATAATTTGTGATTTGGGTCAAGTAAGTTTCCATTTTATTTCTCCGCAGAAAAATATTGACTATTCTTTACTTGTTAGCCGTTTGAGTTTCTCGATATCGTCGGTGCTGATTTTGCCGTGCTCGGCCAAGTACTGCATAAGTGGAATCGGATCGCCGCCAAAGAGCCTGTCCAGGAAATCACCGACCGTCCTTTTTACGACATGTTCCCGCTTGACCGCGGCCGAAAAGACGTGGGCCTTACCGGTATTGCTATGCTTCAGATAGCCTTTCTTTTCGAGCCGACGCAGCATTGTTTGAACGGTTGCGTATGCGATTTTCCTTCTGGCTGGCAGCTTGTCGCAGACCTCCTGTACGGTGGCTTTGTCGAACTGCCAGACTAATCTTAGGATTTCAGTTTCCGATGGGCTCAACGCCGGTAGATTCTTCCGTACCATATCAATCTCCTTTTACAAGTGTATTTTACATTTGTACAACTACAATATCGTACATTTGTACAACATGTCAATAAAAAAATGAAAAATTATAAAAAATATTTTTTACGATAGGTCCGCGTAACATTCGGCAGGGCCAAAAATCGACTTTTCGAGGCCGTTATTGAAGAAAAACTGCCGGATACTGGTGCAGAGGTGGCATTTACCGGCGTAAGATTCCGCCCTTTTATATCCCTGCTTTTCAGCCTCTGTGAGCAAGCCGTAAGGCCCCTTGTTGAATAGCGTGCCGATTAAAGTAGGGGCGGTTCGCGAACCGCCCTTACGAGGATCGAACTGCTTCCATATATCAAGTAGGGGCAGTTCGCGAACCGCCCTTACATTGACATTGCCAATGATGATGCCGCTGCATGTGCCACTGAATACGTTGCCGAATGGGTCGATGTGCACGCCCTTGGCTCCGAGAAAAGCTGATCGACAAGCAGCTTGATGCCGGGTGGCAGCCTCAAGCGAAGCTTGGGGATGGCTTCTCGAAGGCTTACCATCCCCAAAGCCTGCGGCCCTTCGACTTCGCTCAGGACAGGCTTTGAGGCTATCACCCAACCGTGTCGCGGGCATCTTGCCCGCGATTCGAGGGCGAGACGCCCTCGACACAAACAACGAGGATGCGACCAGCTCCGCCAGTTTTCCCGCGGCCCGGCCGGTGAAGCGGCAGGGATAATCTTTTATAGCATTGATATACTGCTTTTCGAGTTCGGCAGGCGATAGATTTTTCATATCAGTTGGATTTTCCAGATACTTTTGCCAGCGAACAAGCACTCGCTCGGAACCTAAAATCTCGGTCGCCATCTCAGCCAATCGGCGCACCGGTTCTATGTCAACGTATTGTTGATGAAACGGATCGGTGCTGACCTTGAAACGATTCATCCCGAGCTCATCCAGTCTTTTTAAACGCTGCCGGACAATCTTTTCACTCGTCGCCCAGAATCCGTTCGTCTCAACTAAATCGACCTTACCTAAATTTTGTTTTTGCGCCTGTTCGAGAATTTCCAGCAAGTGGTCCCAGTACAGAAAAGGCTCGCCGCCTGTGATGTGAATCTTCGCACTGTCGCCGGCAAGGATTTTCAGCGATTGCCATGCGTTTATGGCGGTATCTACAGGCATCAAGCCGCCCTTGTCGGGATTGCAGTTGTAGTAACAAAATTCGCAGGCGCAGTTGCATTTGTACGTCAGCATCAAACCCGCCGAACGCCACAGCTTGAACTTGGGCTCGCTGCGCGTGGTCTGGCTATTATAGATATTCTCAGACAGTTCAATCATTGCGTTGGACGTAAGGGCGGTTCGCGAACCGCCCCTACCGATCCCGTCTTTTTTAAATGGATTTGAATCACAGTAATATCGGCCGGCGTGATTCCGCTTATTCGAGAGGCCTGGGCAAGTGTGCTGGGCTTGAAGACCGAAAGTTTCTCTTTCGCCTCCGGCCGGAGATGCGCGATGCTGTTGTAATCCAGGTCCTCCGGCATCTTCTTTTTCTCCAGGGTCCTCAAATTCGCCACCAGCCGCTCCTGCTTGGCTAAGTAACCCTCATACTTGGCATCGATTATTGCCGCGTCCAATACATCTTCGGCAAGATTCATATTCCGAATATCGGGATTATCAGCCAGCGTCCCGGCAAGAGTTTTATCCGTCCGGCGAAGCTGATCCCACAAAGTTATCCGGCCGGAATCCTCCGTCGTCATCGAGGTCTTGAGATAACTCTTGAGCTTTTCAATTTGGTCGAGCTTATTTTGAAACTTTGTCCATCTTTCTTCGCCAACAAGGCCGACCGATCTGCCGATCTGCGTGAGTCTGCGATCCGCGTTGTCTGCCCGCAGAGACAATCGATACTCCGCCCGTGATGTGAACATTCGATATGGTTCGTCGATGCCCTT
>Ga0307379_10012817_pt1 | contig 10902 bp, 7 predicted proteins | sample UN2MG_FD_202237 | JGI IMG/M metagenome (GOLD analysis project Ga0307379, IMG submission 202237) | Soil microbial communities from Risofladan, Vaasa, Finland - UN-2 | ecosystem: Environmental > Terrestrial > Soil > Coastal area > Acid sulfate soil | place: Finland: Risofladan, Vaasa | collected... | reverse complement strand
CCGGATTATGTCAGGGCGATGTGGTTGATGCTTCAGCAAAAAAAAGCTGATGATTACATTATTGCTACAGGAAAAGTCCATGCAGTTAAAGATATTTGTAAGATAGCTTTTAATTATCTTGATCTTGATTGGCAAAAATATGTTCAGTGTGGAAAAACGCTTATCAGAAAAGAAGAGGCTCAGAATTTTTTTGGCGATTTTTCCAAAGCAAAAAAAGAATTGGGTTGGCAGCCAAAGGTGAACTTTCAAAAGATGATTGAAAAAATGGTGGAAAGCGATTTAGAATTGATTAAGAAAGGGGAGAAATGCCCGCAAAAAAGGCTTTAATTACAGGTGTTACAGGCCAAGACGGTTCTTATATGAGTGAATTTTTGTTAAGAAAAGGCTATCAGGTTTTTGGATTAACCCGGAGAAGCAGTACGGTTACGACAGAGAGGATAGAGCATATAATTGATGAGATTAAGCTAGTTGAAGGTGACCTTGTTGATCAACACTCGTTAACTTATGTTGTTAAAGATATTAAGCCCGATGAGGTTTACAATTTAGCGGCGCAAAGTTTTGTGCCCAGTTCTTTTTCCCAACCGGTATTAACCGGTGAAGCAACCGCCTTGGGTGTTACCAGGATGCTTGAAGCAATAAGGATTGGCTATCCTGAGGCCAAATTTTATCAGGCTTCTTCATCGGAAATGTTCGGCAAAGCGCTTGAAGTGCCGCAAAATGAGAAAACACCTTTTTATCCCCGTAGCCCTTACGGAGTAGCCAAAGTTTATGGGCATTGGATAACCGTCAATTACCGCGAAGCCTACAATCTGTTTGCCGTTTCCGGCATTTGTTTTAATCATGAATCTCCCCGCAGAGGGATAGAATTTGTCACCCGGAAGATTACCCGCGGCGTTGCCCGGATTAAAGCCCGTAAACAAAAAAAGCTTATCCTAGGTAATCTTAAAGCAAAGAGAGATTGGGGATTTGCCGCTGATTATGTTGAAGCGATGTGGTTGATGCTTCAACAGGATGAACCGGAAGATTTCGTTATCGGCACCGGAGAAACCCATTCGGTTGAAGAATTCTGCCAAAAAGCTTTTAAAGTGGCAGGGATCAAGAAATGGCGGGACTATATAGAAGTTGATAAAAATGAATTTAGGCCGGCTGAAGTAGATTTGTTGATTGCCGATGCCAGCAAGGCTTGCCGAAAATTAGGCTGGCAGCCCAAAACAAGCTTTAATCAGCTTATAGAAATAATGGTAAAAGATGATTTAGAAAAGGAGAGTCAGATATGAAAAAAGCAGTTATTATTATTCCGACTTACAACGAAAAAGAAAATATCAACAAAATCATTGATCAACTTGAAGATATTTTTAAAAAAATTAAAAACTTCCAAATGGAAATTTTAGTAGTTGATGACAGTTCTCCTGACGGAACCGGCCAGATTGTCAAACAAAAAGGTAAAAAATATACCGGCGTGCATTTATTTATTAACAAAGAAAAAAAAGGCTTAGGTGCGGCTTATATTAAAGGTTTTAAATTTGCTATGGATAAACTGGGAGCGGATATTGTTTTTGAGTTTGACGCTGACGGTTCGCATCAGCCCAAGTATATTCTCGGGATGTTGGAACAAATCGAAAAAGGCGCTGATGTAGTGGTTGGCAGCCGTTATATCCCTGGCGGCTCCATGCCGGAGGACTGGGGTTTAAATAGAAAAATTGTTTCTTATTTCGGGAACTTAATTTGCCGACTCGTTTTTTTGACTTTCCAATACAAAGACATGACCAGCGGTTTTAGAGCAACTAAAACTGAGTTTTTACAAAAGATTGATTTTGACAATTTACTTTCGATGCAATATGCCTACAAAATTCATCTTTATTATGCTTTACATAAATTAGGCGCCAAGATTGTTGAGTATCCCATTGACTTTGTTGACAGGACTGAGGGTAAGAGTAAATTTCCAAAAAACAATGTTATTGATTCCCTACGCGTTGTTTTTACGTTAAGATGGCGGGAAAGCCAGAAATTTATCAAAGTTTGCCTTGTTGGTTTTATCGGTGCTATCATTCAGTTTTCCATTTTTAATCTTTTAAGAAATTTGCTAACCCCGGAATATGCCAATACGATTGCTGTGGAGATAGCAGTTATTTCTAATTTTATCATCAATAATATTTGGACATTCAAAGAAGATAGGATTCAATTCACTAAGTTTAAGCGGTTGGGATATAAATTTCTGCAATTCAACTTTGTTTCATTGGGTTCAATTTTGATTCAGTTTTTGGTAATGAAAATTGGCGTGTCTTTTTTGGGGCGCTCAATACTTTGGGAAAATATTCTAGTCGCTTGCGGTATTTTGATTGGCCTTATTTGGAACTACACGATGTACACCCGTATAATTTGGAAGAAAAAATAACTAAACTTTTTATATGAAAAAAGTTCCTCAGTTTTCTGTTTTCTTCCCTTGCTACAACGAAGAGAAAAATATTAAGAAAACAATTATTGAAGCGGTTAAGGTTTTAAATAAAATCGCTCTTCAGTGGGAAATTGTGGTTGTTAATGACGGTTCAACTGACAAAACAGCGCAAATAGTTAAAAAATTAACTCAAAAAGATAATAGAATCCGCCTAATCAATCATAAGACCAATAGGGGTTATGGCGCCGCTATAAAAACAGGAATTTTTAATTGTAAATATGATTTGATTTGCTATACTGATTCTGATGGTCAGTTTGATCTTTGTGAGAGTGAAAAATTTTTAGCAAAAATTGATAATGCGGACTTAGTTTTGGGTTTCAGGGAAAAGAGAAGTGACAGTTTATATAGAAGGGTACTAGCGAAAATTCTTTGGCTGGCTGACTGGTTTTTATTCGGTTTGAAAGTAAAGGATGTTGACTGCGGTTTTAAACTGTTTAAACGTGAAGCGATTGAGAGAATAGGCGAGTTGACGACAGAAAGCGCTATTACCGAAACAGAACTTGTTGTTCGCGCTAAAAAACTAGGCTTACGTTTGTCTGAGGTTGGTGTCAAGCACCAAAGTCGCTTAAAAGGGAACCAGACAGGAGGGAAAATAAGAGTAATTTTAAAGTCTTCAGTTGAAGGATTAAAGCTTTGGTACTGTTTATTGACTAAAAAGCAAAAAACAAGCTTATTTGTCTTACTGATTCTTATAATATTGGGTAGTTTTCTTCGTTTTTATCGTTTAGCTGAATTGATGACTTATTTGGGGGATGAAGGCAGGGATATGTTGATTGTGATGGATATTTTAAGGGGAGTGAACCTTCCTTTTATTGGTCCGCCAACCAGCGTCGGCAAGCTTTTTTTAGGACCAATTTATTATTATTTTATTACCCCTTTTGTCTGGCTTTTTAGAATGGATCCGGTTGGTCCGGCAGTTTTTGTCGCTCTACTTGGCGTTTTGACAATTCTTTTGGTTTATCTGGCCGGCAAAATATTTTTTGATTCTAAAACCGGTTTATTCGCGGCCTTACTTTATACAATTTCTCCTTTAATTGTTCAATTTTCCCGTTCCTCATGGAATCCCAATCCTATGCCCTTTTTTACTTTACTTTCCCTAATTGGATTATTTTATTGGCAGAAGACTAAAAAGCCAAAGTTTCTTTATCTGATGACTTTAAGTTTCGCTGTTATGCTTCAGCTTCATTATCTTACAATTTTACTGATGCCTTTTTTTATTTTTTCTGTTCTAAAATTGGGAAAGAGACTTGAGAATAAAAAACAATTTCTGTATGCTTTTTTAATTTTATTTTTTTTAGTAAGCCCGCTTATTATATTTGATTTGAAACATGATTTTTATAACATACGGGGAATTTTAGAGATCATTAGCGCCAGATCCACAGAAGGTTTCAGTTTCTTTGATTTATTATCCAGAACAAAAGATAGATTAAGACAAATATTTTCTTTATTTTTTGGTTTTGGTGAGCGGGAATGGAAAACTAATCTTATAGTTTTAGGGGCATTAATAGCTGTGATTATCAATTGGGCAAAATTAAAAAGATTAACCAAATTAGTAATTTGTGGTTATTTTGTTTGGGGTGTTTTAAGCTTAGGTTTTTACCGCCATTCGATCTATCCTCATTATTTGGGGTTTCTTTTTCCCTTCCCCGCTCTTTTGATAGGCCATGGTTTTAAGACAATTTTTGATAAAAACAAATTGGGTAAAGTTATAAGTTCAGGCCTATTGATTCTAATTTCAATCTACATGATAAATAAGACTTGGTTTAATCTTAGTCGACCGCCGGTTTTAAATGTTGATTTAGTCAAAAAAATTGTTACTTTAATTTCAAAAGAGAGTTACGGCGAGCCTTTTAATTTCGCTCTTTTGGCGGAAAGTAATTATGATTCTTCGTACCGTTATTTTTTTAAACTCCTACAGATTCCGGCTGTTTATGAAAAAGAAGTGGCAGAACAGCTTTTTGTTGTTTGTGAAGATAACAAAGTTTGCCATCCGGAAGGAAATTCCAAATGGGAAATTGCTCTTTTTGACGCTGCTTATGAGGGCAAGATAAAGAAAGTTGGTGAATGGCAGCCTGATCCGCTAATAAATGTCTTTAGATTCGTACCTGAACAACAATGAAGCCATTCTTATCAATTGTTATTCCCAGTTTTAACGAAGAAGAAAACTTTAAAAAAGGAGCTTTAAAAAAAGTAGCCGTTTATCTTAGAAAGTTTCCTTTTTTATTTGAAGTAATTTTGGTAGATGATGGTTCAGAAGACAAAACTCCTCAACTTTTGCAAGGCTTTATTAAAAATAGAAAAAATTGGCAGCTGATTAAAAATCCCCATCAAGGCAAGGCAGCGGCGGTCGCGACCGGCGTTAAACAGGCTAAAGCCGAGAATATTTTGTTTACGGATTTTGATCAATCAACTTCCTTAAGCGAGATAGATAAATTGCTTCCTTTTTTAAAAAAGGGGTTTGAGATTGTTATTGGTTCCCGGGAAATTAAAGGCGCCAAAAGAGAAAAAGAACCGCTTCACCGGCATTTAATGGGTAAGGTTTTTAACCTGGTTGTGCGGCTCATCGCGGTTAGTGGAATTTATGATACTCAGTGCGGTTTTAAAATATTTAAGGCAGCAGCAGCCAAACAGCTATTTCCTCAGCTTAAGATCTACAAACAGGGCCGGATTAAAAAAGCCTTTACCGGTGCTTTTGATGTGGAAGTTTTGTATTTAGCCCAAAAAAAGGGTTTTAAAATTGCCGAGGTACCAATTTTCTGGCAGCATTATAAAACCTCCAGAGTGAATCCTCTAAAAGACTCGGTAAAAATGTTTTTTGATGTTTTAAAAATCCGTTTTTACGATTTAATGGGCAGATATGGTCAATAAAGCTAAAATTTTTTTTACTTTTTACTTTTTACTTTTTACTTTTTACTTTTTTTATTCCTATGCTTTTTTAGACCATGCCCTTACTTTAACTTCGTTTAACCCCTATTTGGAAATGCAAAAGAGAATGCGTTTATGGGGATATTTCCACCGGCCCCAATCAACTATAATTTTCGTTGTTTTTACTTTGCTGTTACTGACTGGATATTTAGGACTACTTGCGCTTTTTAAAAAGAGCAAAATTTCGTTTAAAAAGATAATTAGTTTATCGCTAATTATTTCCTTACTCCTTGTTTTTGCTTACCCTTCTTTTTCCCACGATATTTTTAATTATATTTTTAATGCCAAAATGGTTTTGATTTATAAAGCTAACCCTCATTTTAAGGTAGCGGCCCAATTTTCTGATCCCATGCTGGGATTTATGAGAAATATCCACACGCCGGCGCCCTATTTTTATGGCTGGACGCTAATTTCTCTTATGCCTTTTCTATTGGGTTTCAACCGGATATTTCCGGAATTGATAAGTTTTAAATTTTTTTCCGTCTTTTTTTTCTGGCTGACATTTATGCTGCTAAATAAAATCTACTCAATTTTTAAAATTAAGAATGATAGATTAAGATTAACACTTTTTTTACTCAATCCTCTGATTTTGATTGAGGCAATCGGAATAGGCCATAACGATCTTGCCATGATGCTAGGAGTGCTGCTAGGTTTTTACTTTTTAATTAAGTACAAAAACAAAAAGAAATTTTATTTCTTGCTGTTTGCCATTCTCTGTTTGCTGTTTTCAATTTCAATAAAATACGCGACCATAGTTTTAATTCCCTTATTTATAATCTGGTATTTTAAACCCCAGTTTGACCTGGGACTGTGGGGTGCCATTTTACTTTTTCTCCTTCCTTTTGTGCGGCCATTAGATCAACTTCATTCTTGGTATTTGCTTTGGCCATTAACCTGGATATTATTAAGTAAAAATAGCAAAGCAATATCATTTTTTTTCCTCTTATCTTTTTTTAGCCTTCTTCGTTACGCTCCCTATATTTATTACGGTAATTGGGATCCGCCAGTGCCGTTATTAAGACTTTTAATCTATTTTAGCGTTCCTTTTGTTGTTTTATTATTCAATTTAATTCGCTTACTTAAGAAGAACTTCTTTATTCGACTTTATTAAGAAACTTGTTATATAATTTTGTTAATGAAATTGAAGAAAGAGTGGTGGTTAGTTTTAAGCTTATTTGGGCTTTTCTTTTTCTCAAGATTAATTAATCTTAACCTTCTACCGGTTTTTGCTGATGAGGCGATTTATATTCGATGGGCCCAAATCATGTGGCATGATGCCTCAAACCGCTTTATTCCTCTTTCTGACGGCAAGCCGCCTCTTTTTATGTGGTTGATGATTCCCTTTTTAAAAGTAATCTTCGATCCCCTGATAGCCGGTCGTTTGCTTTCCGTAGCGAGTGGTTTTTTGACTCTGGTAGGTAGCTTTCTTTTAGCGAAAAAATTGTTTAATGCCAAAACAGCCTTTTTAGCTTCAATATTAATTATCGTAAGCCCCTTTTTACTTTTCTATGATCGTGTGGCATTAGTTGACAGTCTTTTAACAGCTTTGGCTGTTTGGTCGTTTTATTTGGCCTACCTTTTACTGGATAACCCCAAAAATGATCTGGGGATACTTTTAGGAACAGCTTGGGGTTTAGCCATGTTAACTAAACCAACCGGAGCCTATTTCCCTTTACTAACTCCATTTTTACTTTTAGCCTTTCCTTTAAAAAATTGGTTGACTAAGATCAAAAAATTGATTATTCCTTCGGTTCTGGCAAGCATTTACGCTTTATCAATATATAATATTTTGCGGTTATCACCGGCCATCCATATGATTAAGGGTCGCAGTGCCGATTATTTGCGCTCGAAGCAAGAAATTTTAGCCAATCCTTTTCAGTTCATTCCCGGCACCGCCCGGGTAATGACCGATTGGCTTATCAACTGGTTGACTTGGCCTTTGTTTTTAAGTTTATTGGTAAGTCTTTTTTTGGCGCTTAAAAGAAAACAAATCAAAATAGCCATCCTTTTTTGCTGGAGTTTAGTTCCTTTTTTTATTCAGGCGGCCATTGGTAAAATTATTTACCCCCGTTATTTACTATTGATAGCCCCATTTTTATTAATAATTATAAGTTGGGGGTTAAGTCAAAGGTTTAGGATAAAAAAGTTTGAAATTCCGGTATTTTTGATTATTGGATTACTGTTGATAAAGCCTTTGGTTTATGATTTTTTCCTTTTAACAAAAATAGAAAAAGCGCCCCTTCACCGCGCAGAAAGGGAACAATATTTAGAAGAATGGTCTGCTGGTTTTGGGATTCGCGAAACAGCGGAATTTTTAAAAAGTCAGCCTAAGAACCAAAAGATTATTATTGGTACCGAAGGCTATTTTGGGACGCTCCCGGATGGTCTTTCCATTTATGTTGATGGGATTGAAAATATCGAGGTGAGAGGTTTAGGACAGCCTTTGGCTAGATTTCCTAACCAGTTGGACAATGTTTCCAAAACCAATCCTACTTACATTTTGGTTAATAATACCCGGATTAATTTTCAATCAGACAGGCTTGAGTTAATCCAAAGTTATCCTAAACCGGCCGGCCCCAAAAGACAGGAGTCACTTTTATTTTTCAAAGTAAAGCCTCAATGAAAAGGTTCTGTTTTTTAGTTTTGTTAATCCTCTTTTTAGCCTTAGTTTTAAGATTTTATAATTTTCCCCGGAGATTTTTTATTTATAGTGATCAGGCCAGAGACGCACTTGTGGCAAGGGGAGCACTACAACACCGGGTGTTACCGCAAGTCGGTTCATTTAGTTCTGCCGGCCCTTTTGTTTTTGGACCAATATATTATTGGATTTTGATGCTGGCTTATTTTATTGCCCCAAACTTCATGCTTTCCCCTTGGGTTTTATTTGTTTTCCTTGACTTGGCTTTGGTTTTGGTAATGGTTAAAATCGGGCAAGCTTTATGGCAGGAAAAAGGAGGCCTGATTGCTGGTTTAATGACTGCTCTTTCTCCGGCTTTAATTTCAACCTCGAGCAATATCAACCAACAAACTTTAGTATCTCTTTTTACTGCTCTGACGATTCTTTTTTTCATTTTGTATGGTAAGAAAGAAAATTTTTTATTCATGTTTTTAATGAGTTTGAGTGTTGGTTTAGGAATTAGTATGCATTATCAGGCTTTAAATCTTTTTTTTTATACCGGTGTTTTTCTTTACCCTAGTAAGCTTAAGAGAAAAAATATTAAAAAGATTAGTTTGGCTTTTCTGCTTTTTGCTTTGGGTTTGTTGCTACCCAATCTTCCTTTGCTTTCTTGGGATTACACTCAGCAATGGGCCAACATCAGAAATATTTTGGATTATTTTCTACTTGGTCAATACCGAATTTGGGTTAGCAGTCGTTGGTTAACCTACCTTAGCATTTTTTGGCCAAACTTATGGACCGGCGTAGCCGGTGGTAATTTGGCAGGAGGAATAGTGTTAATGCTTTTTAGTGGTTTTTGGGCTTTTCATAGTTTTTTGAAAAGAAAAATCAAAAAAGAGATCCTTGCTTTAGGAATTATTTTTCTCCTTCAGGTCATTTTGAATCGGTATTACCGGGGGCAACGTTTTGAGGGTTACATGCTTTATTTTTACCCCTTAATTTTAGTTTTCAGCACTTGGGTAATTTTAAAACTTTATCATTTGAACAAAATTTTAGGCTGTTTGTTTTTAATTTTGGTAGTGATTTTTACTTTTGTAAAAGACATAAAGATAATAAAAAATCAAGACAACAAAACAGCCCTAGTTTGGCAAACGATTGATTTTTTGCAGGCTAAATACCCGGAAGAAAAATTTAGACTTTATGATTTTTACTATTTAGATCCCAGTTTAAGCCATATGCTCAGTTTATTCATGGATTTTAAAAATCTTATTGACGAAAAAAATGGTGTTTCCCTGGGGATTAGTCAGGGTCCGGTTGACTGCCCTCCTATTTACAAAGTTAACTTACAAAAAGAGTTTTACATTTGTGAACTTGATGAGAAAATAATGAAGGAGAATAAAGGTTTGGTGAATGTTAACCCTGATTATATTTATCAAGATATAAGTTTTTGGTGGAAAAGCAAACCGCTACGATCAACATTTTATTTAAAAAATTTTCTAAAAGATAAATTAGGGCTATAATCTAATGGGAAAGAGATAGCGCAATGATGCGTAAAAAACCAGCCATAATTTTTTTTGTTGTTCTGTTGGTTGCAGCCGCATTTCTTCGTTTTTGGAAGTTATCCCAAAGATCAGTTTTTGATTTTGATCAGGAAACGCTTGCTTGGAGTGCGAAAAGGATTTTGGTTGATAAAGACCCGCCCCTGCTTGGTATGAAAGCCGGTCCAGTCGATGTTTTTATTGGCCCGGGAATGTACTATATTTATAGTTTCGTTTACTTCTTTTCCAGGATGGATCCCATAGGAGCCAACATCTTTGCTGTTCTAATGGGATTAATAACAATGTCAGTATTATTTTATACTGCCAAAGTTATATATTCCGTCAGTGAGGCTTTGATTGCTTCGTTAATTTATGCTTTTTCTTTTGTTATTAGTGGTTTCGACCGCTTGGCTTGGCTTTTGGCACCAATAATGCTTATTTCTCTTTTGATTATTTTATTAAGCTATCTTTTTATGAAAAGGAAAGAGAAAATTTTTTTATATCTTTTGCTTTTTGTTCTTGGTTTTAGTTTTCATTCTCACTTTACCGCCTTGTTTTATTATTTTATTGTTTTGCTTTATTTTCTTTGGTGCGGTTTTCCCAAGTTAACGAGAAAAGATATCCTTTTAAGTTTATTGATCCTGATTTTTTGGTTTTCTCCCCTCATCGTTTTTGAATTAAAGTATGACTTTCTAAATACTAAAGGAGTGATAAAATTATTTTCTACTGTTGCAGAATCGACAAACTATTTTAACCGTTTTAAAGATTTATGGCGCTACACCTTGGAAAATCAAGCCAGGATTTTTTTCAGCCAATTCTATAAGTTCAATAAGTTAAGCACCACTTTAACAGTCATACCACTGGTTTTTTTGTTGACCAGATTATTTGACAAAAAGGAAAATTTTTTGAGCAGACTATTTTTCCTTTTCATAATTTTTCCCATATTAGCTTTCTTATTTTATCCCGGTAACGTTCCCGAGTATTATTTTATCCTTAACTTTCCCGTTTTAATTTTAATTTCTTCCAGAATGATTGTTTATTTTTATCGTCGCTTTTGCTGCTTTAGGGTTCCTCTTATTCTTTTCTTGACAGCCTTTCCGATCGTGAATTTTCAAGACATTTTAAAAGACTCTTTCCCTGCCTTTAGTTTAGTTGATAAAAAGGCGGCGGTTAAGTTTATCATTAACCATGCCAGCCGAAAGCCTTTTAATTACGATTTTTCCGGCGAGATGGGGTTTAATACAGGTTTTGAATACCTTTTTTATTATTTTAAAAATCAGCCTTCAAAACAAAATGAAGATTTAAAATACACCATTGTTGTTCCGGCAGACTATTTAGAAAAAAAAGTAGATTTCAAAGCAGGGAAC
>Ga0307379_10012815_pt1 | contig 10903 bp, 9 predicted proteins | sample UN2MG_FD_202237 | JGI IMG/M metagenome (GOLD analysis project Ga0307379, IMG submission 202237) | Soil microbial communities from Risofladan, Vaasa, Finland - UN-2 | ecosystem: Environmental > Terrestrial > Soil > Coastal area > Acid sulfate soil | place: Finland: Risofladan, Vaasa | collected... | reverse complement strand
ACTGATATATTGTTTTTATTAAATTTGAGGTTCGCAACCGTGGTTCCTGCTCCAAGATTGCAGTGCTGTCCAATGATGGAGTCCCCTATATAATTGAGATGCGGAACATTACTATAGTCCATAATAACAGAGTTTTTCACTTCGCAGGCGTTTCCAACATGGCAGTTATTCCCAATAGTGGTATACGGTCTCAGATAGCAGTTCGGTCCGATTTTACTCTTCGTACCGATTACTACTGGGCCTTCTATGTAGGTACCTGCACGGATTACCGTATCTTTCCCCACCACAATGGTTCCATTCACGGTCACGTTCTTCTCAACGGTCCCCTGGATTTTGGTCTTCATCTTCTTTAACAGCTCCTCGTTTGCATCAAGCAGATGCCAGGGATACACAACGTCTCGCCATTCTTTGAGAAAAACCCCTTGCATTGGTTCTTTAGTAATTAGCATGTTAATCGAATCAGTAATTTCATATTCACCTCTCAGTGATTTTTCTGTCTTATGGATATAGTTAAAGATATGCTTGTCAAAATGGTAAATGCCTGCGTTGATGATGTTGGAGGATGGATGGTCCATTTTTTCAGAGATTTTTACAACATTGTTTTTCTTGAGTTCTACAATACCATACTCTGTTGGGTTCTCAATTCTTACTAATCCAATCTTGGTTCCCTTCTTTGCGATTTGTTTGATGTCGTTAGTACCAAAAATTGTATCACCACAGAGGACGATACAGTCACTCACAAATGGTTCGATAGTACCGATAGCATGTGCCGTTCCCATTGCTTTGCCTTGATTTACATAGCGTATCTTAATGTTCCAGGGTTTCCCATCCCCGAAATAGTCTCGTACCATCTCGCTTTTATAGCTGACGACAAAAATGAACTCTTTCAAACCAGCGGCACGAGCGTTTAACAGATTCCATTCAAGCAGTGGTTTGCCTGCGATGGGTAGCATCACCTTTGGTCTTGTGTAGGTAAGAGGATGCATCCGGTTTCCTTCACCTGCAGCAAGAATTACGCATTTCATGGTTTTTTTCTCCTTATTCAACGGTTACTGATTTTGCTAGGTTTCTCGGTTTATCAATCGGACATTTTCGGAGGTGAGCAACATGATACGCAAGTAATTGAAGAACAACGGTGATAGCGATGCAGGGGAGCACATGAGCGCTTGCAGGGAACCGGAGTACAAAATCAGCATGGTTTTGGATTTCTGTATCACTGTCTTCTGCAATAGCGATGACTCTTGATCCTCGTGCTTTTATTTCCCCGATGTTCGCAAGGATTTTTTCATAGGTTTCGTCTTGAGTGACGATGGCGATAACTGGAGTATCTTTTGTCAGCAGCGCGAACGGCCCATGTTTCAACTCCCCAGCAGCAAACCCTTCTGCATGGATATAGGAAATTTCTTTTAACTTCAACGCTCCTTCAAGGGAGAGTGGGTAGTTGATGCCCCTTCCAATGAAAAATACGGATGTGGTATCTTTAAGGTTTTTTGCGATAGCGATGATGTCGTCGCTCCGCTCAAGGACATCTCTGACATCCCGTGGGAGCTCTTTCATATGAAAGATGTAATTGTACAACTCATCGGACCCAAGCTTCCTTTGAAGAAGAGCGATTTTAAGGGCAATAAGGAAAAGAACAATGATTTGTGAGGTGAATGTCTTCGTTGCAGCAACACCGATCTCGGGGCCTGACTGTTGCAGGATGTATCCATCAGAGATACGGGTTGCGGTGCTGCCAATCACATTGGTCACGACAAGTGTTTTACACCCAGACAGCTGTGCTTCTCGCAGAGCAGCAAGGGTATCTGCGGTCTCACCAGACTGGGTGATCGCAATAACAAGGGAGGATTCATTTCGTGAACCAAAATACCGATACTCTGAGGCAAGTTCCACAAACACCGGTATATTTGTCAATTGTTCGATTAAGTATTTTCCAACCAGACCTGCATAAAATGAGGTGCCGCAAGCAACGATGTGAATAGAATTTATTTCAGTATTGAGAAGTTTTTCAACCTTTTCAGGGAACGTGATCGTTTCTTCGATTTCTGAGATGCGTCCTCTCAGGACATGGTGAACAGTCTCAGGTTGGTCATAGATTTCCTTTAACATGAAATGTGGGAAGCCTGATTTCTCCGCATCTTTCATATCCCAGGTGATGAGCTCTTCCTTCTTTCTGACCAGTTTCTTGTTCTTATCAAAAACATTAATGGATTGTGTAGTGATCACACAGAGTTCTCCGTCGTTAAGAAACATCACCCGTTTGGTGTATTTTAGAAATGCGGTGATGTCTGAGGCAAGAAAATTTTCACTATCCCCCACACCTATGACCAGCGGGCTTTCATTTCGTATACCAACGATTTTTCCTGGTTCGTCTTGACTGACAGCAACTATCGCGTAGGAACCTTTTATTTTTTTTACCGAAGCCATCACTGCTTCCTCGAGGTTTCCTTTGTATACCTCGTCAATGAGATGAACGATTACTTCTGAGTCTGTTTGGGAGGTGAAGGTATGCCCTTTCTTTTTTAATTCTTCTTTGAGTTTGGTGAAGTTCTCGATGATTCCGTTATGAACGATAGCGATTTTTTTATCACAACTGAGATGAGGATGAGCATTTTCTTTCGTCACACACCCATGGGTCGCCCATCGTGTATGGCCAATCCCTGTGGTTCCTTTCAAGAGGGGGATTTGTTTTTCTACGTTTGCTATCTCACCGACTTCCTTGTATACTTTTAACTTTTTATCGATGATGGCCACACCTGATGAATCATATCCTCGGTAATCAAGACGCTTTAATGCTTCAAGTAAGACGGTTCGCGCGTCCCGAAATCCTACATACCCTATGATTCCACACACGTTACATCACTTTACTTTCACTTGGAATGTTTTTTCTGATATGTTTCATGGGGCTGATTGTGCATTTTCTCCCGATGATTTTTCCAGCATCAACGACGACGTGGCTTTCGATAATGCAATCTTCCCCAACCATGGCTCCTATCGGGGAACCCATTCTTTTAAACTCATTGTCGATCTCAATTATCGTTTTCCCTGTTATAGTTGAGAAACCATCTCCGATGATGCATCCTTTGCCGATCACTGAATGGGAGATATTTGAGGTGGATGCGATGTGAACATCATTCATAATAACACTACTTCGTATTTCACTAAATGGGTGGATGACGGTGTTGTTCCCAATGCTAGTGGAAGGGAAGATGCACGCATTGGGTCCTATTTCACAGCTGTCGCCGATGACTACGGGTCCGACGATGTAGCAGCCTGCGTAGATTTTCGTGTCTTTTCCTACAGAGACTGGGCCTTTTATGGTGACGCCTTTTTCGATGGTGCCGCTGGTTGATTCGCTTGTTGCTTGTATCATCGTTTCGTTGACGGTGATAAGGTCCCATGGGTAGACGATGTCCATCCATGATTTCGCAAGGATGGTGTTGATATGTTTTCCTTTGTCAACCAGGTATTGGATGACGGATGATAGCGCGTACACTCCCTGTGAGTAGCATTGTTCGATATCTGTAAAGACGGAGCTGGGGAGTTTGTAGATCCCTGTTGAGATAAATTTGCCGACGTCTTCTTTTGGTTTTTCTACGATTTTACTGATATTTCGATTTTCGACATATACGACCCCATATTTTGATGTATGTGGGTGTTCTTTGATTAACAGTGAATATTCTGAATGGTCTTTTATGAGTTTTGCGATGCTTCCTGGGTCAATGATGTTATCTCCTGCCAGGACGATGAAGGAGTCTTTAATATGTTTCTTTGCTTGAAGGAGCGCATGGGCAGTACCGAGTTGCCTGTCCTGAGTAACGTAGGTTATCTTGACATTCTTATAGTCTTTGAAATGTTCCATGATGACTTCTTTTTTATAGCCAACGACAACGATAATTTCGTTCATTCCACTTTTTCTGGCTGCATCAAACACGTATTCAAGCAATGGCTTATTGGCGACAGGGAGCATGACTTTGGGCATGGTTTCTGTGAACGGTCTGAGCCGTTTTCCTTCACCCGCCGCTAAAATAACCGCTTTTTTTATCATGAATCTCACAGAACTATAATGTTATGTTCTTTATTTGACTTTTTTCTTTGACTGGTTTACGTTCTTTTATATTAATTTAAAACTTTCTATAAATAAGTATTATGTTTTTTCACTAAAAAAATATAGAGGTGTTAGAATGCGTTTTTCCTCTTTCTTGTCCGGTTTATCCAATGACTTGGACTACATGTTCATTGACGACAAGGAATTCCACGAGTTCTTGTGATTTTTTTAGTTCCGTAAGCAGGTTGGAACTTATCGAATGTCTAAATCGTGAGAGAACGCGGCTTCCGCTCGGTCCCCAGCTGCCGATTTCTACATATTCGTTATCAAAATCTTTGATTCCTCCAAGAATGGTGAATGATTCGGTGACCATGCGGAACGAGCAGGTTGAACATTCTACTACCGTCCTGTATGGAGTGTATGCGTTATCTGTGTCGTAGAGAGGCTCAACCAGAACAACGGTTAAAAATCCTTTACATTGAGGGCACGTCATACTTCGCCTACCGGTTTGTTCCCAAATGTCCTCTGCGACACTCGTTTTTTTATAACTCATCTCTCCGGGCTCCATTCCTTCGTACTTCTCCAATCTTTATTATTATACACGCTTCTCCCATATATAGTTTTGCTTAAAGCAAGGACAAAAGATGACAAAAAAGCTCTTGTACGAAAAAACAATATCGGGATGGTTAGATAGCAGAGGTTGGTGACATGAGAAGGATTACGTTTCTTACGGACTTCGGTACCAAAGAAGGGTATGTGGCGCAGATGAAAGGGGTTGTTTCAAGTATCACCGATGCTCGGATTCTTGACATCACCCATGAGGTTTCGCCGCATAATGTGAGAGAAGGCGCCTTTATCTTATGGGCTACCGCACCGTTTTTTCCGCTGGGTACCATTCATGTTGCAGTGGTTGACCCTGGTGTTGGCACAGAGCGAAAAGGCTTACTTATCACGACGAAAAAACAGATCCTGGTTGGTCCGGATAACGGGATCCTCTTACCAACTGCGCACCTTCTGGGAGACTTCGTTGTCTATGAGATTACCAACCCAAAATACATGATTCATCCCTTGTCCCGCACCTTCCATGGTCGTGATATCTTTGCGCCAGTCGCTGCGTATATTGCACGAGGAGTACCCTTTGGTGATATTGGCACCCAGACGACACATTTTGTTGACCTCCAATTCCCTCTTGGGGAACATCGAGGAGACCGAATTGTTGGTAAAGTCCTTTATGTTGATCGATTTGGAAATTTAATTACAAACATCCCTCGTGACATTTTACCAAATGATTTCGAACAGAAAAAAATCACGGTGATTTCTGGTAGTCGTCAATGGGATCAGATTCCATTTGTTTCTTCCTATGGATATGCAAAGCAGGGAGAACTTCTTATCACCATTGGAAGTAATCATTTTCTTGAAATCAGTGTAAACCAAGGAAATGCGGCGCAAACAGTAGGGTTACAAGTAGATGCTGAGGTCCAGCTTCTGTTTGGTTAGAACGTTTTTCGTTTTGATTTATCGAGTGTTGTATAAGCGGTATCCCCGATATAGTATAAGGGGTGTACCTGATCTGTTCTGAGGAGTTCGTTTTGAAATGCGTTTTCATCAGTGGAGACTGCGATTACTTCACCGACGAACAGCGTATGATCACCAACAGAGATGCTTTTTACTAATGTGCACTCAAGGTGAGCGTATGCTTCTTTGATGAGTGGAGTAGCTGTTCTTTTTGCTGGTGCTAGGGTTAGTCCGGTTTTGCTGAGTTTATCAGTTGACCTGCCGGAATGGGTTCCGCAATACTGTGCTGCTTCAGCCAGGGCGTAAGGGAGGAAGTTAATAACAAATTCCTTGCTTTTTTCTATCAGCGTATGGGAGTGTCGTTTAGGGGAAATCGAAATACCATACAAGGGTGGTTTGCCAGAGATTGGAGTATGCCAAGCTAGGGTTATGATGTTCGTTTTACCGGTGTCATCATTACAGGTGACCAAAACGGTTTGCATGGGAAAAGCGTAATGGTAATATTTTTTTAAACTTCCTTCAATTTTCATCATACCGTCCTCTTTAGTGTTGTGTTTTGAGGATCGCATCAAGAAGTCCATGGGCGTAGTTGATGCAGCCGAACGCGGTGAAGTAGTCTTTTTTTTGTGTGTAGTATTTTGTATCTTCGTAGTATTGCGATGCAAGTTCGAGGGTTTTTTTTTGGCTGTCTGTGGTTGTTTTTTCGTTTATTTGTTTGATGTTTTCCTCAAACATTACGATGTCTTTTTCTATCCTGGTTTTTTCATCCATGTTGTTGATAGTAACGGGAGGTGGCGAGGGGAAATAAATGTTTGCATCGTGTGTATTTTTATCGTTTTATAGCCGATAAAATGTTTTGTCGGCTGGGAAACGACAAAATGGAAAGGTATTTAAACTCACAAAACAACGTTTTTTATTAATAGTATTACATAAAAATGGTGCACTTTAATGAACAAACCCCGTTCACCTATCAACAAAAACATTGAGACTGCCGTCCATGAACTACTGGATTCCAGGGCGGAGTCTCGTATCTATATCTACTTACTTCGCAGGAATCGGGCACGAAGCGAGGAGATCATCAGAGGCACCAAACTCCACCCCAGTACCGTGCGTGAACTCCTTTCAAAGATGTATGATAATAAGATTATTTTTAGGGAAAAGATCAAAACAGACAGCATTGGAAAAAACCCTTATTCATATGGTGCTGTTTCCCCTATTATTTTACTGCAACGTCGCGTCAAAGTCATCGAATCACGGCTCAATAAGATTGCAAACCTGACTGAGAAAACAAATGGTAACAAGTACGTACAAATCAAGATTGGTAACCGGGGAGGCGACCTATGAAAATAGCACACTCCCTAGCGAAAATTCTAGTAAAACGACCGAAAACAGTCCTCCTTGTATACACTATCATTACCATCATCATTGGTCTGCAAGTCCGTAATGTCTACATGCAGTCAGATCTAACCACCTTTTTACCTCAAGATGATCCAACATTACAGCTATGGGATAAAATCAATCAGGAGTTCCAGATAGGATCAACCATCATCATCTATGTTGAAGCAGATGACATCCGTGATCCATACGTTTTACGTGAAATGGATCGGGTAACTACAAAAATAAACATCTATGAACTCGATAAAGGGAAAACCGACGGTATTTTTTCAGTAAGCAGCATCGCGCAGCTTGTCAAAGAAGAAAACGCAAAACCATCTCTGCCTGAGGGTCTTGGTGGGACAGGCAAATATGAAATCCCTGATGACCCTGATTTAATCAACACCTACATGGCACGTATCCAATCGACACAAGGAGTTCTCTTCCTTAATTCCTATAAAGTTGCGGTAATCATATTCCAGCTTTCCGATAATGCTGATTACACTCAAATACTTAACAATGTACGAGCAGTCCTTATCAAAGAAGCTCGTTATTCAACGATGACTATCACTGGTTCTATCGCTATGCAACAGGCGATGAGAGAACAAACCCTCCAAGCCCTAACAATCGTATTCCCCTTAGCAGCTGTTGGTGTCGCAAGTGTTCTGTTTTTGTTCCATAGAACCCTGAAGGGGCTTCTCATTGGTTTTATGCCACTTGGATACGCGCTTTTACTTACCTTTGGGGTTTTAGGCATCGTTCAACCGGAGCTTACGATTCTATCGATTGCTGTTGCTGCTTTGTTACTGGGGCTTGGTGTGGATTACTCGATTTACCTTGCGAATCGATTTGCGGAAGAACGTACCATAACCGATAAAGTAGCACGAGTAGAACGAACCTTAGGGCAGACCGGGAAAGCGGTTTTTTTATGCGCGTTTACCACGATCATCGGCTTCGGTTCCTTGATGACATCCCCTATGCCTCCAATGGTTACCTTTGGTTTTGGGTGTGCCATTGGTATTATGTTTGCATTTCTCTCCGCAACAATCCTTGTCCCTTGCCTTTGTTTGATACTTAAGTTTGAGAAGCATGAAACCAACCATCATTGGAAACGTTTCGCTAACTTTGTTGTCGAGAACCGAAAACGACTATTTGTTATCGCCTGTTTCTTCATCGTTCTCTCCTTGGTCGTTCTGCCACAGATAAAAACCGATGTCAACTTCCTTGACATGGCACCACAAGGAATTCCTGAAGTAGAAAAACTCCTTGAATACTCAAAAAATTTTGGTGGAGGGACAAATTTCAACGCATTGTACATTGAAACAAATAGTCAGGGTCTTACGTATCCTGATGTCATTGATGCGATCTATAACATAGAAGTAGAGATCAGAAATGCTGGAGGGACTGCGTATTCGATTGCTGATGAGATAAAGAAAATCAATGATGTCTTAGAACGTAGTGCGATCATTGAAAAAATCGGCGAGCTTGTAGGAGTCAATACCATTATTCTCGATAAAATCGCAAGAAAGGGGCTTGTCGACGATCAGTATTCAAAAACATTCATTGTCGTCTCGTTCCCTGCTGGGACAAGCGTTGGAAGCTTAGAAAAACTTGTAAACAATGTAAACGACATCGCACAGAATGCAAAAATTCCACAGAACGGACGCATCTCTTCCCTCGCAGGTCAAGATGTCGTCAGTGTTGAGATCAATAAACAAATCATGAGTTCACAAGCAACATCTCTCTTGATTGCTTTACTGTTAGTCCTTGCCTGTTTAATCATCGGATTTAACTCTATTGGAATTGGATTCTTAGCACTTATCCCTGTTCTTGTCGTTCTTGCTTGGGAACCTGGAGCCTTAGTCATGCTTGACATCCCCCTTTCTATCGTTAACATCACCGTTGCCTCAATTATGATAGGGACCGGTATTGATTTCAGTATTCAGGCGACACAACGTGTACGAGAGGAAATCGCAAAAGGAGGATCAAAAACCGAGGCAGTGAAAACCATGATTGAAACCACAGGGTGGTCCTTACTAGGAGCAGCTACTACAACCAGCGTTGCGTTGCTCTCGACCTTTGCTGTTAATATCCCTTCGCTTCATCAATTTAGTATCGTTGTGATAACTCTGATTGGTTTTTCCTTAGTTGCAAGCCTTTGTATTTTACCGACTCTGTTAACCTCACGGTTGATCAAGTAATACTTTTCTCTGATTCTCATAAGATAAAATTCTCTTAAAATTACAACAGATTTGACGAAGCTTGAGACGATATCATTATTGTTGTTGGGACATATGGTATGTTTTTAATGCACGATTATGAATGAAGAGCATATAATGGTGCACTCCTTTTTTCACCGCGATTTTGAATAATCATGGCTCTTTGGTTCTTGATATCATGATAAGAAACGCAAGCACTTCGACTCGCCCAAGAAGCATAAGAGCAACAAATAACCATTTAAGTTCTATTGCAAGAGATGGGCTGATAATCCCGGTGCTTAAGCCTGTTGTGGCGACAGCCGAGGTTGTTTCGAAAAGAGAATCAACCGGTTGGAACCCATACGAGCTGACAATGAACGCAGAAAAAAAGACCAAAGAAATCATCAAAAGAACAACTATTGCTGCTTGGATGATTCCCGCATCAGTATATTCTTTCCCAAAGAGCTTCACTTTGTATTCACGTTCGGTGATGCTTTCATACACCGCTTTTCGTACCGTTTTTATCATAAGGACAAATCGAAATATTTTAATTCCTCCCGCTGTCGAAAAACTCGCACCACCAACAAGCATGAGGAAAACCAAAAAGAATTTTAACCCATCGGTAAACTCAGCGACAGAAACATAACTAAACCCTGAGTTTGTCATCGCACTCACGATATGAAACACCGCTATGTCTGTAGAAAGTCCGAAAAAAATGACCGCAATGCTAATGGCTAAGATCGCCATTACAAGAAATACCGATGTCTCTGATGAGAAAAATTCTTTAAATCTTCTTTTAAACAACCCGGCTATGATAAAAAAGTTAGAGGCGCCAAGTACCATACATATAATAAGTATAGCGTTCATAGGAAATTGAGTCGCTATACTTGTGATATCTCCTACTGGAGCGAATCCTCCCGTACTAATCGCTGAGAAGACGAACGCGATTCCTTTTACAATATCGTGGTACCCAAGGAGATAACTCATAATAACCATTATGATAGTATAGGCACTATAAATCAAAATAATCAAGAGGAAGGTTTTTTTGATTTTTTGATCTTTGGAAAATCCCATGCCTCTTGCAAAATCCTGTAATTTTGCCTCAGGATAAAAGAACGCAAGAAGCACTAAAACGATACCAATCCCACCAATGAACTGGGTCAATCCTCGATAAAATAAAATAGATTCTGGTACGGCAGATATATTTGGTATAACTGAAAATCCTGTGGTGGTGAATCCTGACGCTGATTCAAAAATACTATCAGATATGTTTTGGATGATACCGCTGTTTGATATGTTGAGATACATGTACGGGATAGCACCAATCAGGGTTAATAGAATAAATATCAGTACAATCAGGCCACAGGAACGTTTATAACTTAATTCTCGGCGTTCACAGAAGGCATTAAGTGAAAACCCTAATGTTAAGAAAATCATCGCTGCGATAAACAATGCAATAGTAGCTGATGTTTCATTGTTAATAAACGATAAAATGATCGGAAGGACAATAAAAATACCAGAAATTTGAAGAACAAAACCCATATTCGCAAGAAGCGTTCGCATCCTTCTAAGAAATAAAATTATTCTTTTTATATTTTCGTATAAAAAATTCTTTAGATAAATCCTTGTTATTCCGTTTTATTTCCATTAATTATTTTTTCTCTCTTCAATGACTTAAGAGATTTCATAAAAAGAATGTCACAAAGGAGATTTCCAAAGAGAATCACTAACCCAAGAATTAGTTCTCCATCGTATTGTGAGATTCCCC
>Ga0307379_10012814_pt1 | contig 10903 bp, 8 predicted proteins | sample UN2MG_FD_202237 | JGI IMG/M metagenome (GOLD analysis project Ga0307379, IMG submission 202237) | Soil microbial communities from Risofladan, Vaasa, Finland - UN-2 | ecosystem: Environmental > Terrestrial > Soil > Coastal area > Acid sulfate soil | place: Finland: Risofladan, Vaasa | collected... | reverse complement strand
ATGTCCATGTCGTTTGCAGACTCGTCGTATTGACCGAGTGCCATCTGCGATTCAATCATCAGGATTCGCCACTCCACCGAATAGGCGCCATCTTCGATGGCCTTCCTGCTGGACTCAAGGCACTGAGCGTATCGGCCGGTCTGGAATTGTTCCTGGATCTCGCCAATGTCCGCCGCCGATGCAGACTTACACGGGCCGGTCAGCAATGTTGGAAAGACGACTATCCAGACCAGCCAGACCATGCGGCCGGGGTGCGGGCTGTACCCACGCGAGGGAGCGATATGCCATCTACTCGACTTGCTGTACATCCAAATCTCGAATCGCGAACTCGTTTATGCTAAACTTGCCTGCCTCCCGGCATCAGGGCAGAGGCACGGTTGCGATGCCAACGTTTCTAACCTGCATATATACGTAAAGACGGGCAAAGCGACCATAATTATTTCAAAGATTTCGCAAGAATCTTCTGGTTTTGGCCCCGCATCTCATTGTTGAGAAGCGTTGCCCGAGCTTGCACATGCCACCTGTTCCTCGCGACCTTTGGAGAAAACCATGCGTCTTGGCAATCTTCAACGTTTACACAGGCCGGCGAATGTGATAGGGTATTGGGAGATGTCCGCTGCAAATCTGAATTATGGAATCATCGGGAACTGCAAGAGTGCGGCACTGATTGACCAGTCCGGCAGCATCGACTGGTGCTGTCTGCCCAACTTCGATTCGACGTCCGTGTTCGCAAGGATTCTGGACGAGCGGAACGGCGGTCGCTTTGCCGTCGAACCGCTGGGCAAATATCAGATTCGGCAGGAATATCTCGGAAAGACAAACATTCTCGTTACGAAGTACTCATGCGCCGAACATGCCTTCGAGCTGATTGATTTCATGCCTCGTTATAAGACAGACGATGGGCTGTACCACTGCCCGCCTGATATCGTTCGCTACATACGACATCTCTCGGGCAAACCCAGAATCCGGATTCACTATCAGCCGCGTCCGGCTTACGCGCAGCATCCGACCCGAGTTGAGACCACGGATGAGTTCATCAAGCATCTGACCGTCACGGGACAATACGAATCCGTTTATCTATACACCGATTTGCCGTTTGAGAAGGTGATAGGCGCCAACCCCCTCACGATTGAGCGGGATTGTTTTCTTTTGCTCAGCTACAATCAAAAACTCTTCCGCCCGGACCTCGATTGGATCCGATTGGAATTCGAGCGCACGAAAGTGTATTGGCTGGGATGGGTGGCCAAAACCAAGGTGTTCACCCACTATCAGAAAGAAGTCGAGCGAAGCTCGCTGGTTCTGAAACTTCTGACGTATCAGAAGACCGGAGCCATTCTCGCCGCGGTGACAACCAGCCTGCCGGAAACCCTTGGCGGCATACGAAACTGGGACTACAGATACTGCTGGATTCGGGACGCCTCCATGACCCTTACGACGCTGGCGAGGCTGGGGCATTTCAACGTCGCCAAACGCTTCCTGCAGTTCATACTGGATATCGTGCCTTACAAGGACGAGAATATCCAAATCGTGTATCCCATCGACCACCGCCGCCGCCTGACGGAGAAAGAGCTGCCCTGGCTCGCGGGTTACGCAGATTCCAGGCCCGTGCGTATCGGCAACGCCGCCGTCAAGCAGAAGCAGAATGACATCTACGGCGTGCTGCTGGACGCGATTTATGACAGCTTGATGATCTTCCGTCACTCCCTGAACAACAAAGACGACGTCTGGACGGTGGTTAGAACGCTCGCACGTCACATACGGAACAACTGGAAGAAGCTCGATTCCAGCATTTGGGAATTCAGAACGGAGCAGAAACATTTTACGTTCTCCAAGATTCTCTGCTGGGTGGGCATGGACCGGGCGGCCCGAATTGCCCACTTCTTCGGCAAGAAGAACGACGCCGAGAGCTTTACCCTCTCGCGTGATGAAATGAGGGCCGACATCCTCACGAAAGGCTGTGATCCCGCCACAGGAACCTTGACCCAGTTTTATCGCGGCACGTCGATGGACGCGGCCAACTTGCTGGCGCAGCAGTATGGTTTCCTGTCACACAAAGATCCAGTATATGTCAATACGGTATTGCAGACCTTCAATGCCCTGTGCAAAGATGGATTGATGTATCGCTACAGGACCCCGGACGATTTCGGCGTGCCGGAATCTTCCTTCACAATATGCACGTTCTGGATGATCAAGAGCCTGTACCTGATCGGGCGGGAGAAGCAGGCGGTGGAGATGTTCGATCGCGTCCTGCAATATAGCAATCACGTCGGTCTTTTCAGCGAGGACATAGACTTCGCCTCGAAGCGGCTTCTGGGCAACTTCCCGCAGGGTTATTCTCATATCGCTTTGATCGACACGGCTCTGACTGTCTCCAACAGTCCGGAATCGCTCAAAGAGACGGAACACTTCCAGCCGTAGAAGCTCATGTCGCTTCGGACCCGGACGGGACTCTCGGCGACACCTGCCGGGTTCTCAGCGGCCGCTCAACAGGCCCGGGGCGGAGTTACTTGCCGACGGCCTGTTGCTGTTGCTGGCGATGTTCATCGAGGATAGCTTCGCCGATCTTGACCGGAACCCTGGCGTATCGGGACATTTCCATCGAGAACGTCGCGGCTCCTTTGCTCAGCCCGCGAATCACCGTAGCGTAGCCAAACATGCTGGCCAGGGGGACCTCGGCCCGCGCAACGGTATAGTTGGCACGGGCTTCCGTGCCGAGGATGATGCCTCGCCGAGAGTTCAGGTCGCCGACAATGGATCCCTGATATTCGTTGGGCATTTCAATCTCCACAGCCATGATCGGCTCCAGCAGGCAGGGCCGGGACCGCTTGAAGGCCTCAATAAAGGCGTCCCTGCCCGCGATGCGGAAGGCCATCTCGCTGGAGTCCACCGGGTGGTACGAGCCGTCGTCCAGGCACATTTTACAGCCGACAATCTCGAATCCGGCCAGCGGGCCTTTCTTCATGGCGGCTTGAAATCCCTTGTTCACCGCCGGGATGTATTCGCCCGGGATTCGCCCGGAGGTAATATTGTCCTCGAATTCATACGAGACTTCGCCGTCCCGGGGCAGCGGAATCAATCGGCCGACCACGTGGGCGAATTGCCCCGAGCCGCCGGTTTGCTTCTTGTGACGGTAGTTGAATTCGGCCTCGACCGTCGGGGCCTCTCGATAGCTGACTTTTGGAATCCCAACCGTCACGTCCGCCTTGAATTCCCGGCGGATTCGCTCGACGTAGATGTCCAGGTGCAGCTCTCCCATGCCTGCGATAATCGTCTGGCCCGTTTTCGGATCGGTCGTGACGCGGAAGGTGGGATCTTCTTTCATGAACCGGCTCAGGGCTTTGGCCATGCGTTCCTGATCGGCGGAGCCGGCCGGCGTGATTGACAGGCTGATCACCGGGTCGGCCACGAAAATGCTCTCCAGCGAATAGTTGATGCCGTCGCCGCAGAGCGTGTCTCCGCTGGCACAATCGGCGGCCAGCAGGGCGACGATATCGCCGGGGCCCGCGTCGGCAACGTCCTGACGGTCGTTTGCGTGCATCCGGACGATCCGGCCGACGCGCTGCATCCGGTTCGTACGCGCGTTGCGATATTGCCGGCCCTTGACGATGGTGCCCTGATAGACGCGAACGTAGCTCAACTGCCCGAACGATTCATCCACGAGCTTGAAGACCATGGCTACCAGCGGCCCATCGGGATCGGCCGCCAGCGGTATCTCCGTGCCCGCGTTGTCGTGGTCGCGCGCGAAGCTGGCGCGGTCCAGAGGGCTGGGGAGGAAATCGCAGACCGCGTCCAACAGAGGCTGGACGCCTTTGTTTTTGAACGCCGATCCCATCATCAGCGGCACGATATCGCGGTTGATGGTCGCCTCGCGAATGGTCCCGCGGATCATCTCCTGATCCACGGGTTGTTCGTTCAGCAGCCGCTCGGTCATCTCGTCGTTGAACATGCTCAGGGCATCGAGCATCTGCTCGCGCGCCCGCACCGCCAAATCCATATATTCAGAAGCGATAGGCCCGCGAACGACTTGTTCGCCGCAATCGCCCCCGAAAGTGATCGCCTTCATTGCGATAAGGTCGATAACGCCCCGAAAGTTTTCACCTGCGCCCATGCTGACCTGAAGAGGCACCACCTTCAGGCCGAGCTTGTCCGTCAGCTCCTTGCGGACCCTCTCCAAATCGGCGCCGACCCGGTCCATCTTATTGACAAAAGCGATACGCGGCACCCGGTAACGTTTCATCTGCTGATCGACCGTGACCGACTGGCTCTGGACGCCGCCCACAGCGCAGAGAACCATAATGGCCCCGTCCAGCACGCGCAATGATCGCTCCACCTCCACGGTGAAATCCACGTGGCCCGGAGTATCGATCAGGTTGATACTCTTGCCGTTCCAGTTGACCTGCGTAGCGGCGGCGGTGATCGTGATGCCTCGCTCACGCTCGAGTTCCATGTAGTCCATCGTGGCGCCGCCCTCGCCGGAGTGGACTTCCTGCATACGGTGAATGCGCCCGGCGTAGTACAAAATCCGTTCGCTCAGTGTCGTTTTGCCCGAGTCGATGTGGGCTGAAATACCGATGTTGCGAATTCTGCTAATCTTCTCCATGTTTTCTCAATACCGTCGTTCACAAAAACAAATTACATTCGTGCCCCGCACTTCAAGGGGCTCTTTCCTCCAACTCTGGCTGCACGTTTCTCCTGAAGTGGAGCGTCGCCACTAACAATCTTTCAGTACTTTCCGCAGATTACAGAGGAGTTAGAGGTTCTTAGCGTCTATAATAGCGAAACAATTAATTCTATCGCCATTTTGCCCCGAACGCAACAAAAAAATTGTCATTTTTTGCTCAATCGGGCTGGATCCCTCCTGCCGGCGGCTGTTCTCCGCCCATCCTATCCCCCTCAAAACCAGCCTTTTTGGTCGAACGGCGCGACCTGTCCGGCAGCTCAGAGCTTCATGAGGCTAAGGGGAGCCCCCGTTTTTCTGCCGTTCCTTTGGGTTTGAGGGCCGCAAATGGCCTTTGGCCCGGCCGGCGTGGTCTTCCAACGCTTCAGCAACGCCTCAACCATTTCGGGGTGCGTGCGGCCATAAGTCTTTTTAGCGAAAGCGATTAGCTCCTTTGGGTCTATTCCGTATGTGTCCGGCCACTGCTGGAATTGGCTTTGTTTTTCAGAATTTGTCTCTTTCGCCGGCTGGGCAGGGCGCTGCGTCTCAGCGACGGCGCTCATCTGCCGCATCAGTTGCATGGCCCGAAGCTCAGCCATGGTCTTGTACAGGCTCTTCTCGATCCGCCGTTCGTACTCGAACAGCCGCTCAATCAGCCTTTCGCCGCCCCAATCCCGCTTGGCGACACGCCCGATAGCCAAATACTCGGGCACCTCGCGAGGTTCTTTCGGCGTCCGGCGGCCCAAATTCACCTGCTCGTGGATGATATGAGATTCGACCATGTCCTGCGTCACTTGGGCCTGCATGGTTTCAGCGCGTCGCAGCCGCCATGACAGGCTGATGGCCCGATGGGCGAGCATGGATTCGACCGCCCCGCCCGGGGCTAATTGGGCCAGCATCTGCTCGCGCAGAAGGTCGAACTCGGCCTGGTTCTCAGTGGTTAAGACATCCTGCACCGCGAACAGGCCATGCTTGAGGGCATTTTGCGAAACCGCGGCCTTGCCCTCGGCCGTCGCAGGCCCCGTGGATTTCTGGGCGTTTTCGCGATTGGCATTGATTTGAGCGTCGGTCGTCATGAGAAATTCCCCTTTCTGAATTGATTGTGTGCCACTGGCTGTTGGCGATCTTCGATATACGATATACGATATACAATTAGTTATATACATATTGTACCCGATACCAAGTTCGCTGTCCAGTGAAATTTCAAAAAAAGAGACAATTAGCCACAGAGAACACCGAGGACACAGAGGAACAAAATTGTAGGGTGTGCAACTTGTTGCACACGCTGGGGAAATGTTTCCAACGGCCCTATGTCAAATTACAGACGAGCGAGCCTTTGTGAAGACACGTAGAGTGCGATATTTCGCACCGTTCTGATTATGTCGATTCATTCTCCAACGGAATGAGAAATGGCCTCAAGACATGGGAGTCGTGAAATATTTTCGCCGGCTGTATGTCACGACGGTAAAGAAATATGTCCCGCCGGCACGAAACCATCGTTTATAGTCCGGCATGGTTCTATCCTGTTAATCATTGGTGCGATTCATCGCACCCTCGGCGACATAAGCTCAACAGAGAAATATGTATGGTTTCCCCGCGTTTCTCGATTGCCTTTCGAAATAAGTAAAGTGTCCCCGGAATGGGGACCTGCCTGCTTTTCGGACTTAACTTGGACTGGGGTGCTGGAGCGCTGGAGCGCTGGAGCGTTGCGTCTCGACTTATAGTCTAATCCGGGGCCAGTGGTAATCGAATCTGCATCAGCCTGCTTCTGGTAATATTCTGCCTGCTGTTTAGCCTCATTTTTCTTATCCTTTAAGGTTGTGATGTTCAAAGTATGCAGCAGTAACTCATAATCTTCCCTGCTTAACCATGCCTGTTGCACGGCCTGACCGACTGCATCTTGATTGCTGATAACACGATCCAAAACCTGTGCCTCTGTCTCATATGCCCTGGCTTCTTCTGCTGCGAGATTCCCGAGCCTACCGGACATCTCCACATTTAACACGCGGCCGAATACTTCATGGATTAAGGTAACCCATAACTCCACAGGCGGTTTCTGGAATTCCCTTTCGTTGATGATTACGGTATAAACCGGCAGCCCATCTTCGTCTTCGGCGATGAAGGTAAAGGCATTGACGTAAGCAAAGCCTTCCATTACCGTGTTCAGCTCTTGGGCTAACCCATAAAGGGTAGACATGTCTTTTTCGGCGACCCTGACGAAGCTGAGACGTCCTTCTGCGGCCAGTGTTTCTAATCTTTCAAATTTGGCTTCATCTACTAACATATGCGTTATGGATCCGGCGAGATTAAGCATCGGGTCATCATCAACATTCTCACCTGAATTCTGCAATAACGCCTGAATCTGAGCCTTTATTCTGCTTTCTTTTGCTTCTTGAGACTCAACGGTAATGCTTGAGCTGGCCGCAGGCTGAGAAGGTGTTTCTTTCTTACATCCCGGTAGAACCAGCAGAGCCAGTGAGCCCGCAGCCCCTAAGACCCCTAACACAAACTGCCTGCGGTTAATCGGGGTGTAGTTTAATTTGGGGCCGGCGGTCTCTTGGGTAGCACCTGGGACGGTCGAATTGGCGTCGGCCTTCCTCTGATAATATTCTGCTTGCTGCCCTGCCTTATCCTTCTTTTCTATCAGTGTTTCTATATCCAAGAGCTGAAGCAGCGATTGTAAATCTTCCTCGTTTAATCTTGCCTGTTGAGCGGCCTGAATCATATTATTATTATAACGGAGGGCCAAATCTAAAACCTGAACTTCTGTTTTATATGCCCTGGCCTCCTCTGCTTCAATGCTCCTCAACTTGCCAAACATCTCTGTATTCGCCACGCGGCCGAATAATTCATGAATAAGAGTAATCCATAACTCCACAGCCGGTTTCTGGAATTCTTTTTCGTTGATGATGATGGTATAAACCGGAAGTCCATCTTCCTCTTCGGTGGTAAGAGTAAAGGCATTGATGTAAGCGCGACCTTTTATTACCGTATTCAGCTCTTGGGCTAACTTATAGAAGAGGGGCATATCATGTTCGGCGACCTTGACAAAACGGAGGCGGTATCCTTTAGCCAGCTTTTCTAATCTGTTAAATTCGGCTTCTCCTGCCAACATATGCGTTATCGGTGCGGTGAGATTAAGCTGTGGGTCATCACTGACACCCTCACCCAAACTCCGCACTAACGCCTGCATCTTGGCCTTTATTCTGCTTTCTTTTGCTTCTTGAGACTCAGAGGTAATGCTCGGGCTGACAGCAGACTGAGAAGAAGGCGCAGATTTTTTACATCCCGGTAGAACAAGAGAACCCACGACTCCCGTGGCCCCTAAGATAAATTGTCTGCGGTTAATCGGCCTTGGCTCCGAGTAGTTCCCGGACGCACGCGAATTATCAATCATTGGTGCGATTCATCGCACCCTACTTTCTTCTATTCAATGTTGTGTGTTGTAAGGAACATTGCCTTCTCAAAGGCTGCAAAGAATTGTTGGTAGGGTTCGGGGTCTTCGATTGCTTTCAGCTTATACTGGGCATTCGCACGAACACCCATTTGAGTCACCCCGCGCGGTGCAACAGTGATTGTGATCCGCACTGCATAACGATCCAGTTTTGTTGCACTGACACTTCCCAGAACATCGTCGGCTTCATCAATGACGAATCCCAAATCTTGAAGAGTAGCCATCGCAGTTCGTAGGGTCTTGATTTTATCTGTTGTGTCAAATACGCGGGATTGCATACTGCGTAACTCCACCGGACCGGGCTCACGTTTCGGAGGCTCGCATCCACAAAGAAAGAGAGAGCTTAAAATCAAGGATAACGCAGTTATAAAGTTGACTGGGCGCTTCATATACCATGTGCCTCCAGAAATACCGCGTTAGAAAGCGTCTCAAAGAATCCCTGATATACTTCAGGATCATTAAGTCTTTCCAACTTGCTTATTTGACCATAGCTGTCCCAGACGATTCGCTGGAAAGTCACGCGAACGGCTGTCTGCTTGCCGCTCTCTCCGGCTGGCCTCGATATGAGCGAAACCCATATCTTCTGCTCAGCGTCGTACAAAAGCGGAGCACGGGTCAGCACCGACCAGACCACTGCCAACAACACCTGCCCTGTCTCCACAGCAGAGCGTTCTTTTGACGCAACAATCAAGCCCAAATCGGTTTCACTTGCATCAAGGTTAAATCCAAGGTCCTGGAGGGCTCCTGTCGATGCCGACAGAATCTTTTTCTCGTCGGAAGTGTCGAACAATCGAGTCTGAAGCCGCCTGTCTTCAAGTGTCGCGTTGTTCATGCGTAACGCATCTTTAGGAATGCCGGCGCAACCCTGAAATGTCAATATGAATGGCATCAACAGAAAACAGCGTAAATAGAATCTTCTCACTCTGTACATTCCTTAAAACTGCGTCCCGCGACATGCAAAATCCCGTACTTTGTTGTCCTGATCGAAGTAAATGAAAATGGTAAGTGTTCGCTGACTTTTCGACTCAACGCGCCGCGATTGACCACCCAGGATCACCGTCCAATAGCCTCCAGATGCACTGCTGTCCGTTGCGATTCTGTCCCAAACCCAGACTACGCGGCGCTGCTCATCGGTTGTTTGGATATTGGGCGGTCCAAGAGCCTCTATCACCTCGGCGCCACTCATGCCCAGACGTATCTCACGCTGGACGGTAGCTGGAGTCACCTCATCTCGTTCAGGCCCTTTTTTCCCGCCATCACCTGAACACCCCATCGTCCCAAGGATTGTAGCTGCTATAAGGGCAAACCGGATGGCTAAAATGTGTGTGTGTTTCATGACCGTATCTCCACAAAAAACGTTCTTGTCGCGAAAGCCACTTGGCGTCCACTCTACGCTTTCTATATCATAAACTAAACACGAGTATCTCTCAATCGTCAAAACGACATATTTTTGCGTCTTCTTCCGTTGCCCGGCCTTTCTTGTATAGTGAACGATCTTCGCCCCGAAAATGCTGATTACTCTTTCAAACAAATTTACCTATACCACAACCTACGAAATTCGTCAATTGTGGCGACTACGTATTTTTTCATAAAATCATCGGGAATCGTCAAATCCGTTGACACCTGACTTATTCCTCCGTTTTCATCGAGTTCGTTTCGTATCCTGCATGATCTCCGAAATCGGCGGAATCCGGGGTCGAAGCTTGCGGCGGCACAAAAATACGTGGCAGCCGCAGCGAACAAAATGGGCCTCAAGCGGCTATGGTAGTTAGGGCGGATAACGGCCGTTATGCCAATCGCTCTTCATCTTTTCCGGAGCCCCTGCTTCGATATATGCCTTCCGTCCAAGCAGGGGTTTCTTCTGCGCTTATCTCGGCCTGTGTTCTCAGGCAGAAGGGCGGCGCGACAGGACGCAAGAATCGTGCGGGGATTCGCTTTTCACGGCAAAAATGGTCGAAATCCCGGGGCCCCAACACAATGTGATCTCGATGTCGGGAAGCGAGACGGTCAAGACCACATAATCCGAGTTTTCCTGCCCAGGTTGCCCCAAATCGCCGCTCTGGTTGAGGGCACGATAGTTTTGCAGTTCAACGGGTTCGTCTGAAGCATACTCGTACATAATCGACTCCCACTACATTCCATTACCCTCCTCTATATATATGGCGTTTGAGACAGGCAAAATGTTGATAAGAAAATTGCCAGAATGTGAAATTTTTTTTCGCGCTCGCTCGGCTCAACCAGGGCCGCCGGACACAACCGGCTTGAAAATGCCCTCAGACGTGCTATAGTACCCCCATAAGTGCCCTGAAAAACGGGGTTTGGGTTCGCGTATTGCCTGGGTGAGCCGGTCGAAATGAGCCGGCTGATTGGGACGAAGCAAGAGCGATGATCGCACAGTATCCTGATTTTTCCGAGCTTTCCCTGGATATTCGGCCGGAATTGCACCTCAGGTTCAAGGCTTTGGCGGAAGGTATCTCGGAATTTACGTTCGCCAATATCTACCTTTTCCGCGAGACGCACGGTTACAGCGTATCTCAGTTGCAGGACGGGCTGCTGGTCATTGGCGGTCGGGACGGCGATACGCCGTTCTTCATGCTCCCCTTCGGGCTGCCTGATGAAGGGGTTCTCCGCGAGCTTTTCGAGGAGCACGGGGCCATGAAAGCGGTCAGCGAGTCCCAGGCCGAGCAACTGGCGGCTTTGGGGTACCGCGTTCGGGAAGATAGAGACAATTTCGACTATCTCTATTGCCGGGCCGACCTTGTGAATCTGACGGGTCGCAAGTTTCACAAGAA
>Ga0307379_10012813_pt1 | contig 10903 bp, 13 predicted proteins | sample UN2MG_FD_202237 | JGI IMG/M metagenome (GOLD analysis project Ga0307379, IMG submission 202237) | Soil microbial communities from Risofladan, Vaasa, Finland - UN-2 | ecosystem: Environmental > Terrestrial > Soil > Coastal area > Acid sulfate soil | place: Finland: Risofladan, Vaasa | collected... | reverse complement strand
CCAGGCGCGGCTGTCCTCGGCGGCAGCTTGCATATCGGTTCAGATAGACCCGGAGACCCACAAGTTCCTGGCATCACACAACGACGCTTCCACCCCTCAGTATAGGCAGACAAGGGCTCTGCTGCGGCGCTTGATGGCGGTGAATCCGGAGATCAAGGATGTCTACACCATGTCGCCCGGCAAGCAGCCGATGATGTGGGAGTTCGTCGTTGATGGAGATGCCGAGCGCGCGGCTCGGCCTGGTGAGAAGTACGACGTCACTCCCTATCCTCAACTCAGAGAAGCATTGTCCGAACCATCCGCGGACACGCGGGTCACCAGGGACAAATGGGGCTACTGGCTCTCCGGATATGCGCCTATCAAGGATAAATCCGGGCGGTCCGTGGGGATTGTCGGCGTGGATATGTCGGCTGACCAGTTGAACCAAGAGATGGCCGGCGTGCACGTCATTGGCATCCTTGCCATAACGCTCGCGATCTTCGCCTCGGTTGTTCTAGGCCAGGCCATCTGCTCGTTCTTCACCGGCAAGATTTCCGCCTTGGTGGAACGGCTGAATGCGGCCGCTCATGGAGACCTTAGCACCTTGGCTGACGACAGCCGAAAAGATGAGATCGGTGATGTGGCAAGGGCCTTCAACCACCTGATTCTTTCGCTTCAACGCAAGGACAAGATGATCAGAGAAACGAACACCGATTACCTGACGGGATTGAACAATCACAGGTATTTCCAGCAGCGCCTGCGTGTCGAGCTGGCTAAGGCCGACGAAAACTCAACGCACGTCGGCCTGCTCATGATAGACATTGACTTGTTCAAGCTGGTCAACGACTCTTTGGGCCACACAGTCGGGGATGAGATACTTCGGCAAGTTGCCGGGTTGCTGATGCAAAACGTGGCAGACAACCAGACAGTATCAAGGTATGGCGGCGAGGAATTCGCGGTCATTCTTCCGGATACCGGGGCCGAAGAAGCTGAGGAAACCGCCAAGCGTCTGCATCAGATCATCACCGAGGCTTCCTTCGAAGTGCAGCCGGAACGCGTTAACCAATCGAAAGCCGGACACCATTCCACTATCGCATTGACGGTCAGCATGGGTGTCGCCGCCTATCCGCTGCACAGCAAGAAGCAGGACGGTCTGATAATGGCCGCGGACATCGCCCTTCACCAGGCAAAACATACCGGCCGCGACCGGGTATGCGCATACAATACCATCAAGGAAGCTCACATAGACCCCTATGAGGTATACACATTCATCCATGATCCCAGCAAGAGTGCGATCGAGGCACTGGCTGCCGCAGTGGATGCCAGGGACCATTACACCAGAAACCACTCGGAGCAGGTTAGCAAGTACGCGCTGATGATAGGCCGCGGTCTGGGTCTCAAGGAGGGTGAGATAGAGCTGCTTCGAAAAGCGGGACTCCTGCATGACGTGGGCAAGATCGGCATCCCGGACTATGTCCTGAATAAGCCCAGCAGCCTGACGAAGGAGGAAGCCGGGATAATCCGTACCCATCCGGCCATGGGTGAGTCTATTATCAGGAAGTCCCGCAATCTCGACGCCGTCCTGCCCGCGATCCTGCATCACCATGAGCGCTATGATGGCAAAGGCTATCCGGCGAGGTTGGCAGGCAAAGACATACCTCTGCTGGCGAGGATTATCGGGGTCGCCGACGCCTTTGACGCCCTCCAGGCAAACCGCCCGTATCGGAAATCGCTGACGGCGCAGGAAGCCGTCAATGAACTTAGGAGGAACAGCGGTATGCAATTCGACCCCGAAATCGTGGAAGCGTTTGTCAGCCAGATCGAGTTAACCACTGAAAGCACCTTCCTTGACAAAGCTGCGTGAGGATGAAAATGAGAACACTTGCTCTGGTTATAGGTCGGCCTGCTGATGATTTCCAGCCTTGCGTGGGCCTATCCGACGTCCATGAACGTTATGCCAACTGCGGATTTGCTCGATCCAGGCTCCATGAGAGTCGAGGGCGGTAATCTTAGCCGTATTCTGCGTATAAACACTGGTGTTCTCGTAGGCGATGGCCTCGATGAGATGCGGGCCGTCACTGGCAGCCATCGTATCCCACTCGAACTGGTAAGGCGGAACAAAGCAGGTTCCCGACTGGTCATCTACGAAGAATATCACCTTGTTTATGCCTGAGGCATCGGACGCTGCAGCACTCACAATGACCCTTCCGTGTACCGGAGACGGATGCTGGATTGTTATGGATACAGTTGGCGGGGTGGCATAAGGGGCCATCAGCGGATCTCCGACTGTCACTGCCTTCCAGTACAGCTTCAGAGTGCCGGCCAGGAAGCTCTCCGCCACGTTGTATCCCTGGATATACCTGTCGAAAAGAAAGTTTGGGAACGTCGCCAGGTTCACGTATGGTTCGGAGACGTACCCATTCCCGGCTGAGAGCCCCTGGGGAATCAGGTCGGCGATCAGCGACTGTCCGTAGGTCGGCGGATAGGTGAAGGTCCTCCCGCTTGTCGAGACGAAGGTATCGGCGATAGATCCCGGCACGAACTGGTTGGAGGTATAGAGCGGAAGAGTGTAGGACGACTCATTGCTGCCCCAGCTAAAGTAGCCCATGATCCCCTGCTGGCCGCCGACGAACTCGTTTACCATGGAATCAAACGTTGTATCGTTGTAGTAGGTGGTCTTGCCTGCCGTCAGGAGATTGTAATTTGCGGTCCGCAGCCGGTTATTCGCGGCGATGTATGTGGCGCTCGTCTGATAGCACCCATCCAGCACGAAAAGCCCGCTGCGGCTTTGGGCGGCAAGTGAATCGTCTATCATGCGGTGGACCTGGTCCTCAGTGTAGGCGTCCAGCCTGGTGACGGCGTAATAGCTCTTGCCGCTAAAGGTGAGCTGGTGGGTGAAGTATTGTATAGGCAGGGCAGGGAAGCGATCAGACCGTAAGGATTAGTCAGGGCTACTATCGGAGGTTCGCCCACGCATGTCAGGTAATAATACCTGCGCCGACTAGCATAGCAAGAGGGAGAGAGCAGGGCAGGAGACGGGTCGGTCCTATCGAGGACCTCTACAGATCGTGCCCCACAAACGTGCAATCCACGTTTTGCCCGATAGGCATGGGGGTGTATACACCGTTGGCAGGGCATTCGGGATCTTTCCTGATATAGGCGGGCACCAGATCTGGGAAGTTCACCGGATCGCCGTCCGACTTTCCGCATTCCATCGCATACTCCTCTTTCGCCGATGAAATGATCTGCATGTTCTTCAGGCATGATTTGAGACGGGTGTTGTCGCGAGCTTTGGTGAAGCTGGCCGTGGCCACCGATAGCAGTACACCGATAATGACCACTACTATCATTATCTCTATGAGAGTGAAACCGCCCCTACGGCTCCTCATGCATGGAAACACGGCCGTAACCCCCAAAGCGCTATGGTATTGGGAGTATTCCATATTTCCGAGGGATTCGGCCAAAGCACTTTTGCGAGGGGGGCCGATATCTACAACGAGTGGCCTTCAATCGTGCAGGTCGGATCCTCGCCTATCGGTTTCAGGTCATACGTGCCACCCGCCGGGCATTCTGGAGCGTCTTTAACGTATCGGGGCACCAGATCATCAAGGCTGACGCTGTTGCCTTCCGACTTGCCGTCAGCAAGTGCATGCTGCTCCTTGGCCGTTTCGATGTGCGAAAGGTTCTTTATGCAACTTTTCGTGCGCGCCTTATCACGAGCTTGGGTGAAAGCCGGCACGGCGATTGCCAGGAGGAGTCCGATGATGAAGACGACGATCATTATCTCAAGAAGCGTGAAGCCGCTTCTTTTCCGGTTTAGGGTGCGCAGCAGCAAGTTCAACCCCCGTACTGTGTGACTTTTGGCAACAGGCATTTATACTTATTCCATAATCCTTCTCCGGCAGCACAATAGCTTTTTGGCCCATTGATGAGAAAAGCCCCAGGCTGGTCGTGGGGCTTCGGTAAAACGAATTGCCTTGCAGTCTAACTCTTTCTTCGGTAGAGCAATGCTCCGGTCGAAGCAAGGCCAAACCCGATGATCAGGAACGAAAGCTCATCCATGCCGGTGGCAGGCAATTGCGCGAAACCTCCGGCTGTCCCCTCTTCTGCCGGCGGTGAGGAAGCAGCCGCTTCAGGCGCTGCAGGTGTCGCAGGCATCTCCTGAGTTGGAGGCAGTGCCGGGGCAGGAACCTCCTCCGGCGCTACAGGAGTTGGCGCGGGCATAGGAGTCGCTTCAGGCGCCGGCGGAGTCGGCTGCGGCGCAGGCGTTATCTCGGGCGGTGAAGGCGCAGGAGCCGTCTCAGTAGGTGGCGCGGGCGGCGTCTCCGGGGCGGTCTCAGGCGGAGTAGCCGGTGCGGTTTCCGGAGGCACATATCCTTCGAGAGTCTTGTTCGTCTTGTAATACTGTCCCGCAGGGGTCAAGTCCTTGCCACCTGCCGGATTGACATGGCAATAAGAGCAGGCTTTTCCTGTCTGCTGGGCATACTGTGGATAGGTGTAGGCCATCTGCGCTCCCACCACCAGGAGCAACAGGACCAGGAACAGCGAGAGCGAGGTCTTCTTGTACACCCTTCCCCTCTTGCCTGCAAATTGGCGCGACGAAATCCTCATACCCCTGGGTTGGATTCCAAAAACGTTTTGCCATGCAAGGGAAGGGCCTGGCTCAGTGGGCGACATGGAGCCAGTCATGCAGGAGGAAATACATCCGACCGATCAAGAGAGACATTCGGGCCATGACCGTGGAGCCGAACATCGCTCCAAAGGCGAACATGAGGAACCATCGGCCCATGCTCGAGGGAATTCGCCTGGCGGGTGTTCGGTGCTCGAATGAGAAGAAGAAGTATGCCATTACGGCCAATAGCACGATGATGAACAGGATATTATTCGCAACCTGGCTAATCGTCATCCCATGCCCGTAGATCGGCTTGAACGAAGCGTGGATCCGATCTATATTGATGCCCGCAAACCCCTTGAACGCCAGACCGGCGATCAGGCCGAGCAGTGTTCCGAAGATGATGCGGCTTATCCAAACGTACTTCTGGCTGTAGATGAAGTAGAACATCGCGCCTGCGACCAGGGCGAAGACCCAGTACCATTGGCCCAGGACAATTCTGTCCCACCAGTTCGGCTTCAGCAGCTCGGCCCAGGTGACATAGATGCCGTATCCCGCCGCCGCACCGATGAAGATGTGTTCGGCCAGCCGGTAAGCCGGATTCTCCTTGTATAGTACCGAGTAGATCGCCAAGGTACCAATGGCGGCAATCCATATTCCGATAGACTTGGTTAATTCAACATCTGCAAGCCAGTTGAACATTAGCTTCCTCGTCTCCGTCGGGCGCTGATATATCCTATATTTCCCGCGATTATCAGCACTATGATGAGCACATGCGACGCCGACAGCGGACCCATGGCTACGGTCGCGAATCCTTCCACATGCAGAAGCCTTTCGTAGGCAGCCGCTCCCTGAAGGCCAGGCAGCATCCCCTTGATCTGCCCGGCGTCCAGGGGATTATACCCCTCAGGTGCAATGACCGCCGTAGGACAATAGACTATGGGCGTTTTGTAGGATCCGTAGATGTAAGCTATCCAGGCATCCAACTCGCCGACAGAGGTGACGTCCGCTATCAGTCCGATGTCTCTGATGGTCTTGATGCCTTTCATTGCAGGAACTTCGGCAAGTGGAGTTCCGTTGATGTCGGCGACCATCGCCTTCACCACGTCCCTCGGGAAAGACTGCAGGAGCGGCAGCAGATTTGCCGGCGGCTTGTAACCCCAGTGGACCCAGTCTACACCGTACTTCTTGTGAAGCTCGTCGCCGATAGTGATAGCAGAGTCGTAGGCGAACTTGCTGCCCTGAGGATCGAAAGCAACGATTGCGAATTTCTTGTTGAGTTTGAACAAGTGCCGGATCAGCGCGGAAGTTTGCGGGCCTGTTTCGGCCATAGTGCCCGATCCCCAGTAAATGACGATCACCGCCATCTTGTCCGCAGGCATATCCTCGACGGTCTTGTATGCTTTCTTAACCGCCGGGCTGACCGTCACCGGCTGGTGGATGGTCCAGATCAACGGCGCGGAGATCACCAACGCAAGCAGCAGGTACATTATCCGCCGGTCTATGTGTTGTAAGCGCTCAAAGAAGTTCATAGTGCTTAGTGCCTAGTGCATGGTGCTTTGTGCTACAATTCTCTTTCAAAAAAGCTCCCTCGCTCGAGGCTCAGCCATGTCCTGAGGGCCATCGCAAGCGCGCCGACTTCGACTCCGAAATAGATCCCCCTCTGAGCCGCCATGTTCGGCTGGTTCAATATCCAGTAGCTCACATTCTCCAGCCTGAACAGGCTGACCCATCCTTCGGCGGGTATCCCCTTCGTAAGAAATGTTCCGATCGGCACCTGTCCCAGCATGACGATGAACGCCGCCACGAGCATGAGTGTCGCCTCGCCCGATCTGATTCGGAATGCCCGATACGCCGCTGATATTATGAAGAAGCCGATCGTAGAAAACATTGAGGCTCCCAGCGCCGCCACTATGCTGATGAAAAACATATTGAACGCATTCACGCTCATCTTGGATGGGGCGGCGTATTGCCAGAACCCTACGCCCATCATCAGGAAGAATGCGATGAAGAATGCCAGGTTATTGTGCCACCCCGTTCGCTTGCGCATCAGATTCGTGCCATGGAACTTGATGAGGTTGAACACTCCCAATCCCAGGGCGAAGGCGTACACCACGTTGAGAGCCTCGCCCACTTGCTGAGTAAACGGCGTCATTACGTTCATATGGGTCTTGGGATCGGCGGGAATGAAGAACTCGACCGAGTAGATCAGTCCCGCAAGGAAGGTCAGTCCGACGATGAACTTCTTCCGAAATCTGCCGGGGATCAGGTTGAGCACCCAGAAGAGTATTCCGCCTACGATGAGGAAATCGCCCACGATTCCCAGCGCCCACAGAAATGGCGGCGAATCCGGTTTTAGCAATTGGCCGGTGAACGGCGGTCTGAGATAGTGTAAATATTGCATAGTGCTTAGTGCTTAGTGCCTCGTTAGCTTGGGGCGGTGAACCACTTCAGCCAGTTCAGCGAATGCTCCCATCCCGAGTGAATCCCCAGTAAAGTGGCTGTCACGACCCCCGCAAGTATTGTCAGTACGATCACGGCCTTGGCGTAGTCCTGTCCCACCAGGCTCCCCAGGAGCGTGGGCTCGCGAGAGAGATATGCGCTGGCGGCATAGAACTCGTCGCCGATGATCGTGTAATCCGCGGCCGTGATGAAAAACGGTATCTGGACGATGGCCGGCGTCCCGGCTACCTGAATCGCACCCACCTGATGCCCCGTTTCCGCGAGGATCAGGGATTCGGCATAGAAGTACCCGAACATGAAGCTGGCTGCGACTTTCTCCCGGTTCAGAATTCCCACGCATCCCGACGCATAGGCAAACTGATCGCCCGACAGGAACCTCACGTCCTCCGCATTGAACTGCTCGGGGACACCTTCGTTCGTATATGCTTCCTTGCTGATCTCCTCGGCGATGGTGTAGACCACGGGCTCGGCGGTCGCGACTATCATCCTGGTGCGGTATTTCGCGGCGATACGGGTGATGTGCTTCAGGATGGAAAGGGCTTGCAGGGTAGGCAGGTTGAGGCCGTCCAGACCGGGCGAAAACATCATAGGTTTGCCCATCTCGGTCGCTCGACCGACTGCCTCGTCAATTGCGCTCAGGCCTGGAATCTTTCGTATGTAAAGGCTCTTGCCTCGTCGGGCCGAGAAGATCTTGCCCAGTATCAGCAAGCTCAAGATCGCCAAGAATACCGCGACAGGCAGGGTTGCATGGTCCATAAACTAATCCGTAACGAGTAATACGTAATGCGTAAATCCGGAGTTCGACGTTCAGCGTTCGACGTTCGACGTTCGACGTTCGGAATCTCTCTCCTCCGACAGGTCCTCGATTCTCTGAATCAGCTTCTCCACATTATCAATGCTGCTGAAGAGCCTGGAGTATTTCTCCGGCCCCTCCATACCGAAGAGCGGCGCAAGTATCGGGCTCGCCACCAGCAGCGCCTGACTCCCCAGGAACGCCACCGGCTTATGCATCTCCAGAAACAGGATCGCCGGGGTCTCCAGCTTCCTGTCCACTATCTTCCGAGCCAAATTCTCAATAAGCTTGTCTCGCTCTTCCGAGCTGAGATCGCCTTCCTCATCCGTCTTTGGCGCGTACCGCATCTCGCATCCTCCTCACTGCCTCGATCACCTCTTCCCGGTTCCCTCCGAACCTGAGATAGAGCCCCCGGTATGCCTCCAGCCTTCCCGGCCTGGGAAGCGTGCTGAGCTTTATCCCGTGATCGTCCAGGTAATACTTTCTTACCCGATCCCATGCCACGAACGTTCGTGCCAGCAGGGTCTTGGACGATGCCCCTCGCTCATTGATCTCATAGCGGACCGGAAACAGGTAATCGGCCAGAGAGGATGCGAGCAAGGCAAAAGTAACCACCATGAAGACAAGGCTGTGAGTGAAGATGTAGCAGACAAGCAGGCTAATCACCAGAACGGGCACTATCAAGAGCACTTTCGCCGGGTTCTCCCGGACGAGGTGCACTTTCCATGCCAGAATCGGCTCGGCCTGCGCCAAACCGGATTCAACCTGGAGATGCGCTCTATCCATCTTACGCTGATTATAGTTGAGTCAAGGGGCTGTGTCAATCTGAGGAATCCGAGGCGGGTCATTCCGGTTTTGGTTTCCGGTTTATCGGGCATAAAGAGGCGGCTCAGAATTCTCGGTTCGGAGGCGCCGTGATGGGATTGTTGACATCACTTTTCAAGCCGGAGATCAAGAGCATAGAGGAAGCCGAACGCGCGATATTTCGCGCTTTCTACGTCGGCTTCCTCACGATGGTAGTCGGTTTCGCCCTCATATTCACCATCTTCCTCATGCCCGAAGGCGTCGCCCTGATGGCGATAGGCGGGATCATCCTCGCAGCGAATATCGTGTGGATAGCGCTGGCTTCGCACAAGAATAAGATAGTGAAGAAATGCCCGCGCTGCAGCAAGCTGAACACGGTCTTCGCCGAAGAGCGATACTTCAAATGCACCGGCTGCGGCTTCCACGCGGTTCTCAGGGAAATCTAGTCCCAACACACAGTAGGGGCGAAGGAGCGTATCTCCAAGAGACACATCCCTTCGCCCCTACCCTGAACGAAGAACCAAGAACGTAGAACGCCTATTCCTCTGCTTCTTCCTTCGCTTCCTCTTCCGCCGGAACCTCTTCCTCGAGCTCCTCAGGAGCGGCTTCGACTTCCTCGACATGGACGTGCGGCAGTCGAACGCTGGCAACCACGATGTCCGGCTGAGGGCCAAGGACTTCGATGTCTTCCGGAACGATCAGTTCGCCAACCAACACGTGATTTCCCAGCTCGAGACGAGAGACATCAACGTCAATGTGGCTGGGGATATGGTCCGGAAGAGCCTTCACTTCCAGATCGCGGGTAAACTGCTCCAGGATGCCGCCCGTCTTCACGCCGGGGGCGTCGCCGCGAAGCACTATCGGAACGGACGCATGCACCGGCTCGTCCATCGAGACTCGGTGGAAGTCCACGTGGAGTATGTTACGGGTGATCGGATCCCGCTGCATCTCTTGGATCATCACGGGGTGCGCCTTCTGCGTCTTGCCGTCAACCTTAAGGTCGATCAGGGCGAGGCGGCCGCCCTCGGTCTTCAAGATGCCGATCATGTCAAGGGAGTTTACCGCCAGGGACACGGGATCGATGCCCTTGCCATAAACGGTCGCAGGGACGCTGCCTTCGCGCCTGAGCTTCTTGGTTTCGCTTTTCCGAAAGTCGGTCCTGACTTTCGAATCCAGTTTCAATCTCATGAAAATCACCCTCCCGAGGGTCTAATCATCGAAGTAAGGCGCTTCGCGCCGACTTGGTAGTATAACCAAATCGTCCCCATAAGTCAAATTTCGTTGACTTCGGCTGCTTCGGTGTGCTACATTGACCTATCGCCTGCACTCATGAGGAGCGTACGATGCTGCTGGCCATCAATGTCAATAATACCAACATTGCCCTGGGTGTTTTTGAGAATAGCGCTCTGGCCGCCGACTGGCGCGTCAGCACCAAACTGGGACGAACCGCCGATGAATACGGCATGCTCTTCAATGAGCTTCTTGAGTACAGGGGTCTGAGCCTGAAGGATGTCAGCGGCATCATCATCTCGAATGTGGTCCCTCCCACGATGAGGGAGTTGCTCCAGGTGTGCCACAAGTACAGCAACCTTGAGCCTTATGTCGTTGATGCCGAGAAGGAAACCGGAATAGTGATCCACTATCAGCCCAGGTCGAATGTCGGGGCTGATCGAATTGCCAATGCGGTGGCAGCTTTCGCGCTATATGGCGGACCGGCGATAGTGGTTGACCTGGGGACGGCTACCACATTCGATGCGATATCGGCGACGGGCGAGTATATGGGAGGCGCGATCGCCCCGGGCGTCATTATCTCGCTCGACGCTCTTTCGCGCGCAGCGTCCCGATTGCCTAGGATTGATCTGGTTCGGCCGCCTGCCGCCATCGGGACGACTACGGAGACCAGCATGCAGGCAGGCGTGCTGTTCGGCTTCGCAGGACAGGTTGATGAGATGGTAAGGCGGTTCAAGCGCGAGCTCGGCGAAGAGTCGAGGGTGATCTCCACCGGAGGCCTGGCGGAGCTGATCTCGCCCGAGACCCAGACAGTCCAGATTGTCAACCGCCTCCTGACCCTCGAAGGCCTGAGACTGATCTGGGAGCGCAACTCCGGCGCTAAAGTCTAAAGTCTGTAGAGCCTGTTGAACAAATCGGTTTTCAGGTTACTTCCAGTCGCAGAATGACATGGCATGGGCGGGAAGCGCCCTTTTCGGCAGGAAGCCGTCTATCAGACGCCATGTGCCTTCCATGAGCCGGCT
>Ga0307379_10012809_pt1 | contig 10906 bp, 10 predicted proteins | sample UN2MG_FD_202237 | JGI IMG/M metagenome (GOLD analysis project Ga0307379, IMG submission 202237) | Soil microbial communities from Risofladan, Vaasa, Finland - UN-2 | ecosystem: Environmental > Terrestrial > Soil > Coastal area > Acid sulfate soil | place: Finland: Risofladan, Vaasa | collected... | reverse complement strand
TTTTGCTCCCTCAACTGTATCTGACCCTTCATAATAGTATCCTAAATCTTTACACATATGAGCATTGTGTAAAACTGGATATCCTAAAAATGCTGCATCTAAATACAGATAATTTAGAGGATTTAGTAATTGATGACACACCAACACATCCATATGTTGAGTTAAAACATAAGCAGTTTGATAACGTTTTTCGGCTGATATTTTTTTATCTTTATACAAATCAAACGTTTTAACAATTGACATGAATTTTTTATTTGTTTTCAATTTTTCTCCATTTGTTATACGAAGAGAATCAATATACTGTTTTCCTGCCTCTGTTCTATAACATTCCTCAACCAACATAGCAGGTAATAAAGAAAACTTAACAATATTTAGATTAGGTTCCATTATACCAATTATCTTTTTATCCTTAGTTGTATCGTATTGCCAGTTTTTCTTATATGCCCCCGATTTGTATCCTTTTTCAATAGAGATAGTACTTTCATATAAGAATTTTTGATGCCATATAAAAGGAACCGTAATAGAATTTGTACGATGTAGAGTATGATAATATCCTCTATTAACTTCATCTTGTTGGGGAATATACCATAGTTCATCGACTTCTTGTTCATATTCTCCTCCAGTAGGTTCATCTTTAAATAATACTTCCTCCATTGTTAAAACATAATTGTTTCCACATTTATAAGATACTACTTTCTTATTTTCACCTGATTCTCTAAATTCCTTTAACTGACTATCAAACACTTGAGCACCCATCACCATAATCAAATCCATCTCCATAAACTTATCATTAAAGTAATGAATGTCTATATCCTTGAGGTAACTTGGTTTTTCTGTAAAATCTACTTTAAAGGTATTCAAAATACACACTTCATAATTCTTTTTGGAATTTTTCAACAGATGTATCATCATCAATACATTTTGCTTAATTCCATTTGTCCAAATAGATTCAGTATTTGATTTTAAACCTAAAGTAATACCAATCTTTAAATTTTTAGTTTCCATAATTATCCATTTTGTTCTATAAACGAATTTATTATTCTTTCTTTATCATCTTCTGTTTCTGAATGTAACCATAACCATAAATAAGATTTTTCTAAATTTTCTAGTTCTATCCTTTTTTTCTGCACAGATTTTAATAGTTCTTCCATTTTAAACTCATTTAAATCTATGATAATATTCAAATCAATACATATCATATACAACTCTAATAAATTATTTTGTTCATAATATTTTTTTGCTTTAATATATAGATTAACTAATTTTTCAGAGTTGGTTTTATCAGGGTGTGTGATTTTTACTATTTTCCTATATAAGTCTTTTATTTTTTTCTTAGTTTCACGATCAACCTCTATTTTTTTTTCTTCTTTTTTAACTTCTTTTTCTTCTTTAGTTAATGGGGGATCAATTTTAGGTGGTATCCCTAATTCATTTCTCCTATCATTAATTTTTTTTAAGAATTCTGGTTTATGTTTTTCAACCAATTCTTTTTTATATTCATCTTCGATTAGAAGGAAATCATATTCTTTGATTAATTTTTTAATTTCTAATTCTTTTAGTTTGTCTGACATATCTATAAATATTAAATAAGACTGAGAAATATTTAATATTTTAATATATTTATAAATAAAATACACATGGAATTCTTTATAAACAAAAATAGTACATTACCAAAGTTAAAAATGGAATTAGTCAATGATGGTAGAAATGATTTTCGTAATTTTTACGAAAAAATACAAAACGCCACCATAACTTTTACTATGTACGATGTTGACACAAAAGTTAAAAGGATTGCATGTTCTGCAGTGAATTTAGAAATGTCAATTTCTAATAACTGCGAAAATACAGAAACACCAACATATTACATAACATATCAATTTACAGAACTACAAACTAGTAGAGTAGGTAGATATAATGGTTATTTTACTATAACGTTTTTAGATGGGACAGGTACTCTAATTGCACCGATTAGAGATGAACTTTATATTAATGTCCTAAATAATTGATAAAACAGAATATTTTTATTATATTTGTATACAAAATACAATAACAGAATAATTATGCCTGCATCCGTAGAAGAAATTAGAGACTATTTAGAAGGATATGATGAACAAAAATATATTGTGGGGATTGAGTCTTCTTACAGAGACAACAAGATTCATTTAATAGTACATGATCCTGAAAATGGTAAGTCTATCGAAAAACATAAACTTAAACCATTTCTATGGATGAAATCACCCGATATGACTATATTTTATGGGGGAGATAGAAGAACATTAAAAAGTAAAATGAGGGAATATAAAATTAAATTTATTCCTTTATCTACTGAAGATGAAAATGGTGAAAATGTTTCTCGATTAGAAAATGGTTATAAGTTCTTAGTACAATGTAGAGGTACATATGGTGACTTACTTAACTTCTTTAAAGAAGGTGGTATGGGTGTTTATGATGAAGAACACAGAGATAATTTCTTAGCGATAAGTCCTACAGAACAATTTTTAATACAAACAGGTAAAAGATTGTTTAAGGGTATGGAAGAATATAATGAAGTTCATAGACTTTCATTTGACTTAGAAACGACAGGTTTAGATCCACACGTATGTAGAATATTTCAGATAGGGGTTAAAGACAATAGAGGATTCCAACACGTACTTTCAATCGATGGAGACAACGATGATGACTTAGACGCTAGAGAATCTGAAGCGATAGTCACATTCTTTAAAATTATCAATCACTTAAAACCATCAATCATATCTGGTTATAACTCTGAAAACTTTGACTGGTATTTCTTTGTTGTTAGATGTCAGAAGTTAGGTATTAATATAGAAAAGATTGCGAAGACATTAGGTCCGATACCATTTTATAGAAAGAAACAAACACTTAAGATGGGTCCTGAGATGGAATACTATGAACAAACTCATATGTGGGGATATAACATTATGGATGTTTATCACGCAGTTCGTAGAGCACAGGCAATTAATTCGTCTATAAAACAGGCGGGACTTAAATACATTACAAAATATTCTAACGCCGCCAAACCTAATCGAGTATATGTACAAAATGATAAAATCGGTAAGACATACGCAGATAAAGAAAATGATTACTGGTTTAAGGAAGAGGACGGTTCTTGGGGGTTAATGGATACTCTAATAGAAAAGGAAAAAACATTATTATCAGATAAGACTATAGACCAAGTACTCGAAATGGGTGGACTTATCAGAGTTTCGGGAGCATATATTGTGGAAAGATATCTAATAGACGATTTATGGGAAACTGAAAAGGTAGATGATATCTTTAATCAGGCGACATATCTTTTATCTAAGGTATTACCTACATCATTTATGAGATCTTCCACTATGGGTACTGCAGCAACTTGGAAATTACTGATGTTAGGTTGGTACTATAGAAATGGTATTGCAATACCACATACATTAGATAATAGAAGATTTATTGGTGGTTTATCAAAACTATTAGAAGTGGGATTTAGTCAAAATGTTGTTAAATTTGACTTTGCGTCACTATATCCATCAATTCAATTAACGCATAATGTTTTTACTGATTGTGATGTTATGGGGGCAATGAGAGGATTATTACAATACAACTACGACTATCGTAACAAATATAAAGAACTTAAAAACGAATACGCGGAAAAGGGAGATAAAGAGAAATCAGAATATTACGATAAAAAACAATTACCATTAAAGATTCTTAACAATGGTATGTTCGGTTCTATATCTGCACCAAACGTATTCCCTTGGGGTGACACAGATATGGGTGAAAAGATTACTTGTAGTGCTAGACAATATCTTAGACATATGATACGTTTTTTTAATTCTAAGGGATTTAAACCGTTAGTGGGTGACACCGACGGGTTCAACTTCTCAGTACCAAAAGATGTGAATAAATATGTTTATACTTCTAATGGTAACCACAGATTTAATAAGTTAGGTAAAACCTATAAAGGTATGGGTGCGGTTGTTGCAGAATACAATGACAAATATATGAAGGGTGTTATGGGGTTAGATGTAGATGAGATATGTCAGGCGACAATTAATATTGGTAGAAAGAATTACGCAGATTTAATAGATGGTAAAGTTAAGTTAGTGGGTAATTCTATCAAATCCAAAAAGATGCCGACATACATCGAAGAATTTATAGATACGGGTATTAGAATGTTGTTAGACGGTGATGGATTCGGATTCGTACAAGAATATTATGAAACAGTGGAGATGATTTATAATCAAGAAATACCACTTTCAAAAATTGCAAATAAGGCTAGAGTTAGGATTAGTGTGGAAGATTATAAAAAGAAAATGAAGACTACTAATAAATCTGGAGGTGCAATGGCAAAACAAGCCCATATGGAACTAATTATCAATGAAGGTTTAAATGTGGATTTAGGTGATACTATATATTATGTAAACACAGGTACAAAGAAATCACATGGTGATGTACAGAAAATTAATAAACCTAAAAAGGGATGGAATGGTAATCAAATAGATATGTTTTTTTCTAAAAATAATGATTATGAAGATAAAAAGAGATTTCTTCTTAAGAATGGGTGGGAAATGTCTTGGTCTGATGATAATTGGGTAAGAAGTGATGCGATTAATAAAGAGTCAAATACTGGTATACCAACTGATATGGCTTATGCACAATCTTTAGGTGAGTCAGTTGTCACACTTAACTGTAAACATATACCTAACAATATAATAGAAAATGATCTTGACGCAACTGGTGAATATAATGTAGATAGATACTTAGACGCATTTAACAAAAGGGTTAACCCACTATTAGTTTGTTTCAATCCATTAGTAAGGGACGAAATTTTAATTTCTAACCCTTCAGATAGAAAATATTATACAAAACAAGAATTAGAATTAACTTCAGGACAACCATTTAAAGATAGTGACCAAGATAAGTTAGATGAATTGTTAACTATCACTGATGAAGAATTAGAATTCTGGAATAGTATAGATGTGTCCCCTACGTATATGTTTGAAGACTATGGAATAGAAGATGAATTCTCATATGACGTAAAAACCCAAAGGACGATAGGTTAAAGATTTATTTAGATTTTCCGCTTCTAATGCTTTATTCTCTAATTGTTTGACATTAGATAATCTTTCTAATCTTAAATCTAATTGTTCTAACAATTTAAGTTGTTCTTCTTTACCTTCATTAAGTAAACTATCATAATCCATTGTGAGTTCTGCATCTGGTACTTTTAATGCGCCCTGAAACTTACCTCTAACTCTACCTAAAGTTTCTTTAAATAAAGAGGTTAAATACCTTCTTATCCATATCCTAGTAGGTTCGTTCAACTCTGAATATTGTAATTTATTTAAAGGAACATCATTAGGTAATTTAATAATATCTGGATTATCCACCAAACATTGATCTCTATTATCATCAGTAACATCATAATAATGATACCATACTTTACTTCCCGATAAACCAATCTGACTATTTACTAATCCTGCCCCTGCGAAAGATAATCTACTTCCCGGTATAGGCATAAGATGTAATAATCTTGTACCATTCGGCCCGGCGGTTACTTTATGACTCAACTCACTTCTAAGTAATTTAGATTTTAAACTAAAGTCTTGTGCTCTTAATAATACGTCAAATGCGGGTGCAACATAAAATCCACCATTACCTAATCCACCACCTTGTCCAAAACCTGCATATGGTACTTGTCCGAAACCACCACCAAAACCATAATCGCCAAACCCTGCAAATGAATAAAGTGCGTGATCTGTGGAGTTTGGAGTAATCCATAAAATCTCATTAATCTCTCTTCCTGCTGGTATTTGATATACTTGTTGGTTTTTAACTATTGTAACATAATCTTTTTTTAACTCCCAAGGTCCTCTTTGTTGTAACCCAACTTGTTTAGAATATGCATAAGAGAAGTTACTTTCAAAGTCTAATGATCTTGTAGTTAATGCAAATGCAATATCTACTTTGTCTGCCTCTTTACCCAATACAGAAGACCATTGGTTTTCAATTAACCAATCTTGTACTCTTTGTGCATAATCTTCTATTGCGGTTTCTAAAAGGGAATTCATTTGATCCCAATCCAATTCAATTTTCCTAACAGGTGCACCTAACCTATGTCTAATTTGGTTAAATAGTTCTGTTTTTAAATTATCGTTTAAAGAATTTGGCATATTAATATATTTATTTATAAATATTGCAATATTTATTAAATGATGAAAAATCTTATTAGAAAAATTTTATTTGAGGAAACTAGTCATAGTTTTAAAAAATTAGATAATCCTAATGGGTTTGAGGGTACAGATGTATATGACACAAAAGATGAAATCGCACTAGGATTATCAACAAAGGCATTGAACCACTTAATATCCGCTCTTAGAGATATTGAATCAGCATTAGAAAATGTAGAAAATAAAAACCTTAGACACACATTAGAAAAAGTTAAGTCTATGTTATCGTCAGATTATGGTAGACAAATGGCTTTTTCCTCAAGAATTAATGATAAACAACATAATACATTAATCAATATGTTGGGTGATGTTATTGATGAGAATAGTAATGAGAATTGGAACTTTAACCTAAACGGTAATCACAATTCTAAAGCACCTGAAGGTGCTTTTTAACTAACTCTACCGCTTCATTTATTGTCTGAAATGATTTATCAGGTAAAAATGCAGTCTTTTCTATTAAAATCGCAGGTAGATATTCATTATTAACTTTCTTAGAGAATTTTTCATACAATTCTTCATGTTCATCCACGTCCAATTCAATAAAATCTATATTATTTTCTTTTAATTGATTTTTTAAGTTGTCACAATGTGGACATCCTTTCATTGAAAATACTTTAACTTTCATCTTCTATTTTATTTATAAATTCATTTATTATGTCATCTTCACCCATAATGGCTCCAATGATCTTTTTCTTTTCATTTAGTATATCCCATACTAAAGTATCGATAGTATCATCCATTAACATATAATAAATATTAACAGTTTCCTTTTGTCCTATTCTATATGCACGATCTTCCGCTTGTTCGTGATTTCCTGGAACCCAATCTAAAGAGTTCATAATAACAATTTCCGCTTTAGTTAGTGTTAATCCCACACCTGCAGCTTTAATTTGTCCTACAAATACCTTACAACTATCATCTTCTTGAAATCTATCTACAGATAATTGTTTTTGTTTATCTGACATACCACCTCTAACACATACCGCCTTATTACCGAAGTGTCTGTTAAATGCATCCATTTCATCATTAAAGTTACAAAATATAATAACTTTTTTATTTAACTCTAACGCTTCTTCTGCCTTTTCAATAGAATAAGGTACAGTTTCCATTGCGATAAATGTTCTAAGTAATGTCATCTCTACTAAGTCTCTAGCAGGATTACCTTTTTTACCTTCTAACTTTCTTTTCGATAAATAATCTTCCCATACAGATTTATAACCATCGACATTTTCTAATTCTAAATAAACTGGTGTGACCAATTTTTCAGGTAAATCTAAGACATCTTCTTTTTTTCTTCTTAATATTGTCCTTTTTGTTTTAGACGCTAACTCATCTAAATTAGATGCCCCTTTAGTAACCCATACATATTTACCACCCTTTCTAAATCTCATACCATCACAATAAGTTTTAGCGTAGTGAACCCAATTATTTGTTATTGGTGAATCAATAATAGATAATAAATTATAGTAATCCATAGGTCTATTTGCGATAGGTGTACCAGTTAATAACCATACTCTTTCACATGAAAAATTCTTAGATAAATCTTTTAATATTGCACCTCTTTTAGATTTATGGTTTTTAATATAATGAGCTTCATCTAAAATTAATAAATCAGGATTAAAGTCTGCAATTTCTCTTCTTAATTCCCAATCTTCATATTCTTTATTTTTTTCTTCGACAGTATGAAAATTTTTTAATATATCATAATTAATTATAGTAAACCTTGATGGATCCCAATAAGTACCTTTGGTTATTGATACATCGTCACAAAAATTTTGAACCTCCCTCATCCAATTTATTTTCAATGATGAAGGACAAATGATTAAAACTCTTTCAGAACCACTCTCTAACGCTGCGACAATTGATTGGTACGTTTTTCCTAAACCCATATCATCCGCTAAAATACACTTTTTGTTCTTCATTAAGAACTTAATACCATCTTCTTGATGTTTAAACGCCCTCCATCCTCTTTTATCTATTTTAGAGTATTTGTTAAAGTCTATATCTACATCAATATCTTCATAATTAATATCATCTAATATTTGTGTTTTAGGTATCCATACTAATTTAACATCCTTTTGGTTTTTATATAACTTACATATAACGTGTATCGCTTTGTCCGATTCCGCCAATAAAGTTTCCACAAATATTTTTTTAGGTGTTATTTTTAATTTATGTTCTTCTTTTAATTCTTCAGAAAAATAATTAGTAAGTTCTATAACTTTATTTAATTCCTTTGGTTCGAAGGTAAAATAATTTTTTACATAATTCGACTGATTATTAGTAAGAAAATAATTTTTTTCAGTTTCCTTTTTTTTGCGCATGTACTTTATATAAGGGTTTTTACCCTCATATGTTATAAGTAAATCTTCACTGCAAAGATTTTTAATATCCTTAATATCTAACATAATTATAATAATAAGGATTTTTTTCTTAAAAATAAATATTTATCTATAAAAGATATATGACACAACCAAAAAGAGTACCGATTGAGAGGTTAAATAAGTTTTACTCCCAAGAAGATTTTGAGTTAGATATCGATTTTGGAAGAGAATGGTTAGAGGGTGATATCAACATTAAAGTTATTCTTTATAGGGTAGATAGAACTGAAACCACCAATGACGATATATATGGTGAAGCGGGTAAAGGTGAGATAAGATTTAAACCTCCTATTGAGATTCCTGTGAATTTTAATTACGCTGCACCAATAAACAAAAACTACAACTCTGATGGTTCAATGAGATATTTAGAGAGGGGTAATATTACTTTAGGTGTATATCAAGATCAATTAGATGAATTAGGTATTGATATTAGTTATGGTGATTATATTGGTTACCCTGAAACTGAAACAAAAACAAAATACTTTACAGTTTCTAATGATGGTAAAATATTTGCAGATAATGCACATACAATAGTAGGGTATAAAGGGTTCTATAGAACTATTACTTGTGTACCTACTGATTTAGATGAATTTGACGGAAGATAATTATGGGATTACCAAAGAACTATAGAAAAGACTTAAAAATAACTCCACATAAACAAGGGTTCGAACAAAGACAAAGTATCTTAGATGACATTGCAAATAAAGGTACTTATCTACCAAAAGGAATTCTTCATGAAGATATGGATGGTGAGTTGGTAAACTACGTCAACAATGAAATTGATTTAACATTGGCGGGTGAGAAAGTACCTGTAATATTTTTAAGCGCACAAAGATGGGCAGAGTTTAGTAAAACTTGGCAATATTCTGATATAGATAAAAATATTAAACTACCTTTTATAACTGTGGTTAGAAAACCTGACGCACAACAAGGTACAAACTATGCAGGTTCATTTAATATTCCTGGTAGACCGACATTTACATATATGAAAATACCTACGTGGGATGGTAATAGAAAAGGTTATGACATGTATAAAATACCTCAACCAATATCTGTAGATATTATGTATGAAGTTAGGTTATTCTGTAATAGAATGAGGGATTTAAATGTTATGAATAGAAAAATGTTGACTTCATTTTCCGCATTAGAAAAATATATTAGAGTAAATGGACATCCCATACCACTTATATTAGATAGTATAGGTGATGAAAGTCAAATTACTAATTTAGATGAAAGAAAATATTATGTACAATTATTCACTATAAAAATGATGGGCTATCTTTTAGATGAAGATGATTTTGTTGTAACACCTGCGGTTAGTAGAGGTATTCAGTTTTATGAGATTAGTGAAGAATTATTTAGAGCACCATATCAGATTAATGTTGATAATCAAAATAAAACTATTTGTTTGAATGTTTTATTTAATAGAGGTGTTAGTAGTGTTAAAATACCTATAGAAATTGATGCAACTTATACGGATTCTAATTTTACTAACGCAACTTCTTTAATATTTAAAGTAAATGGTGTTACTAAAACATTACCATTTACAGTTAATAATGGTGATGAATTATACATTAAAGTAAATAAAACGGATGGTAATTTACCTTCTGACGTTGAGATAACTGGTACAATATTATGAGTAGTTGCGACAATTCTAACATAAAAAAAAATTATATAGTAACAGGTACAGAACAAGATATTCTTAGTGCCTGTACTGCAATATACACTAATAGTATAGAAAATTGTAGTGGTACCACTTTAGATATTAATAGTAGTATTTTATCTACAAATGATATTAATGCAACTAATATAACATTAAGTGGTGTATTAAGTGCTTGTACAGGTGTACACACATCTAATATTTATGGGTGTTCACCAATTACAATACACGATGATTTATTACCAATAATAGACGGTGGATTAGATTTAGGTTCAACAATAAAAAGATTTAGAGATGTTAACACTATTAGTGGTACCTCTACAGTATGGACATCAACTGATAAAATTATAACACCACAGGTAGAATTAGGCTTAGACGGCTTAGGTAATAATAGAACAATAGACGCAAATAACTCTATCATACAAAACGATATTTTAAACGGTGGAACGTTTTGATTAATAATAACTTATATTTATAAATAAAAAAAATGGCAACAAGAAGTACAACGCACATTTTAAAGAATTCGGATATAGTAAACAGACCCTTACCGTCTTCTTTGTTAAAAGGTGAACCAATAGTAAATACCGCTGATGGTATTTTATTATTTTCAGGTATAACTACATCAACAGCAGAGT
>Ga0307379_10012805_pt1 | contig 10909 bp, 10 predicted proteins | sample UN2MG_FD_202237 | JGI IMG/M metagenome (GOLD analysis project Ga0307379, IMG submission 202237) | Soil microbial communities from Risofladan, Vaasa, Finland - UN-2 | ecosystem: Environmental > Terrestrial > Soil > Coastal area > Acid sulfate soil | place: Finland: Risofladan, Vaasa | collected... | reverse complement strand
GTTGCGCACCCCGCTGACATCCATTCGCGGGTACCTCGATCTCTACGCAGCGGGGGGCTTCCGGCAGCCGGGCGAACTCGACGACGCCGTCCGCCGACTCCAGGTCGAGGCGGAGCGAATGAACCTGCTCGTCGAGGACCTCCTCCTGCTCGCCAAGTTCGACGAAGAACGACCGCTCGACATCTCGACGGTCCGAGTGGACGAGATGACGCGAGACGTCGTCGCTCTCGCCCGAGCCGGGCATCCGACCCGACGAATCGACGTCGAAGCACCGGATGGCATTGTCGTCCAGGCCGATCGGTTGCGGTTGCATCAGGCACTTGTCGCACTGGTCGACAACGCCGTCACGCACACGCCCGACGATGCCACGATCGAGGTCTCCAGCGCCATCGTCGGCGGCAGCGTCGAGATCTCCGTGGCCGACACCGGACCCGGCCTCACACCTGACGAGGCAGCAGTCGTGTTCGACCGCTTCAGCCGGGGTGACCGGTCACGGGCGCGCACGACCGGCGGTTCAGGGCTCGGACTCTCGATCGCGCAGGCGATCGTGCAGGCTCACGGCGGGGAAATCACCGTCAGTTCCGCCCCCGGCGACGGCGCCACGTTCACCATCGTGCTTCCGGTGTCGGCGAGCTGACATCTCGAACGAGTTCACAGACGACTCACAGCCGGCCGCCATCGAACCCACAAGGGCGGTTCCTACGGTGCGACCATGTTCAAACACATCGTCAGACCGACGATCCCGACCGCCCGATTCGTCGCACTCGCATGTGGCGCCCTGCTGGCCATCTCGGCGTGTGCGTCGAGTGATGCCGGCGGCACCGACGACGTCGACGTCGCGGGCACGAGCGAACCGGCCGGTACCGTGTCGGACAACACGGAGACAACGACCGTCGTCGACTCCACGAGCCCGGACACCACGGCGGACACTGCGGCGGACGCCGAAGCAGCGCTCAGCGACGGAGCCGGCGCGAGCTGCGACGACGTCGCTGCCCTGTTCGTCACTCGTGGTTCGGCCAACGCCGACCTCGACGATCCGGAAGTGAACGCAACATGCGACGGGAACGACATTGTCGTCACCAGCAACGGCATCCCCGACTACACCTACATCGAGACCTCTCCGGGACAACCTCGAGATCAAGACAACACCTTTACCATCCCGGCGACACCGATGATTGCCGACACCGTGACCGACATCCCGCTGCTGGGCACCGCTGCGGTGTCGCTCGGCGGTATCCAGATCTTCGGCCCCACCGAAGGCACCGGCGGTGACGTCGAGTCGCTCCCCGGAATCCTGTCGGACTGTGGAAGTCACAACGGGCCATCCGGTTTCCACATCCACCTGATCCTCACCTCGTCGGACACCGACTGCCTCTTCACGCCCGAAGAGGTCGCCGCTGAGCCGCAGTTGGTCGGCTACGCCTTCGACGGCTTCCCGATCTACACCGGTATCGACCAGTACACGTCGTCGTGGCAGTTGACCGACGAGTCGCTCTTCGCGACGGACACCTGGGCCGCACACAGCTACGTCGAAGGCTCCGGCGACCTCGACCAGTGCAACGGTCGCACCGACGCTGACGGGAACTACGCCTACTACACGACCGCCACGTTCCCGTACATCCTCGGTTGCTACACGGGCGTTGTCGACCTCGATGCTCCCGGCGGCGGAGGTGGCGGCGGTGATGGCGAGCGTCCCGAACGCCCCGAGGGTGATGACGCAGAAGGCGAGCGTCCCGAACGCCCCGAAGGTGACGACGCAGAAGGCGCTCGGCCCGAGCGTCCCGAACGCCCTGAGGGTGATGACGCAGAAGGCGCTCGGCCCGAACGCCCCGAGGGTGCACCGCCCGAAGGTGGCGCCGGTGGAGGCGGCGCCGACGAATGACGGCCCGTATCTCTCGTCGCGGTCTGCTGTTGGCCGTCGGTGCGGGAGCGGCGGGAGCGGCAGGTGGTGCCGTCGTCGCCTCGGCCCGGCTGTCGGCCGATGCGCCGAATGCAGCCGACATCGGGTTCTGCATCGACATGAGCACCCATCACGTGCAGGCGATGGCCATATGCCAGCGGGTGTTGGGTCGCGACACAGGAGACCCCGTGCAGGCCGCAGCGTCCGAGGTGCTGCAGACGCAGAGCATCGAGGTCGGCATGATGCGGGCGTGGTTGGCGGACTGGGGCGAGTCCACCGGTGCTCCCGACACGGTGATGGCATGGATGGGAATGAACTGGGGAGAAGGCATCCCGGTGGATGCGATGACCGGCTACGTCAGCGACGACGAAATGCGCGCCCTCTCCCTCGCGGAGGGAACCGAGAGCGGCCGGATGTGGCTCGAGCTGATGCGGGCGCATCACGTCGGCGGAGTCCACATGGCCACGGCGGCGGGGGACCTGGCCGATGTCGAGAAGGTCCGTCGGCTTGCACGAACCCAGGTCGATGTGCAGACGTATGAGATCGAGCAGTACGACCTGCTGCTCGCAACCGAGTACGCCTGATGATGCTCGCCGCCCGGAAGCACGCTGAGGCGGTGAAGAACGTGCCGGCGGATCGGGCCGTTGCGCGTCGAAGATCTCGTCGAACAACGCTCGGATCTCCGACAGCGAAAACATTGCGGAGGTGAGTGGGTCGACCATCAGAGCGTGGACCGGCGCCTCGCGATCGTCCTCCGACACCGAGGTCGCGACGCGGTCGTGGAAGCGCATGTGGGCCGTCTCCGGCGCGGAGGCGCATTCGTCGGCCCGTTCGGTTTCGATCGACTCGTCACTTGACAGAACGCGGCGGAGCCGGTCGTCGGCCTCGGCTCGCCATGTGGGCCAGTTGTTCGCGTAGAAGCCTCTCTCGCTGCGGTACCCCGACCGGTCGCGCGTAGCGCAGTGAGCACGGGTTGAACGACACGGTCCCGGCCCGAGGTGTGGCGTCGATCGTCCGACACCGTCGTCGACACACAGCGGCTTCACAGGTTGGGTCCGTACGTTGGGCCGTCATGCACACGACGCCCATTTCCTTTTCACGGCGGGCCCGACGTCGCGCCGTCTTCGGTGCGACAGCCGTTGCCCTGCTGCTGTCAGCCTGCGGTTCATCGTCCGACGACGGTGCTGCAACGACCGCCGAACCGGTGACCACCGACCCGACGACCAGCGCTACGACTGACGCAGGTGAACTCACGTCCTACACCACGGCCGCCACCGCGAGCGGCACCGACGGCGAATCGTCGTCGACGGCTGGTGTCGACATCGGACTGTTCTTCGACGGCGCTCTCGCCGAGGATGCGACCATCGAGGACTGCACGTTGAGCGGTGGCGTCGAGACGACGTGCTACCGCATCACCGTGGCCGGCTATCCGGTGAGCCACGAGGTCGGGCCGTTCTGTCCCGACACGATCACCGACAGCGCCGACGCCGGTGGCATCTGGTTCGACGGTAACGGTGTGTACGACCTCGACGGCCAGTTCTTCGTGGACCTGCCCACGCTCTACGGCGACGACAACTGGCAGATGTACGACGAAGACGGCAACATCCTGGTCACCGAGACCGCCGAGGAGTTCGAAGCGGCGGCACGACCCGACGTCGACCCGTCGTTGCAGAACCACTGCGTCGAAGGTGCCCTCGAGTGGTTGGAGAACGGTGAGCCGATCACCACCACGGTGTTGATCCCGGTCGAGCCGGTGCTCGCCGACGCCGCCAGTGCGCCGCAAGGCAATCAGGGCGTCACGCTCGACGGCGTCGTGATCGCCGAGTCCGCTCCGGTCGAGCTCATTCTCGGCGCGTACACCATTGCCGCGTTCGACGACTGCGGTGCCCACTTCAACCCGTTCGAGGGCTATCACATGCACGGAGCCGTCGGATGTTCCGAACTCGAGGCCGGCAAGCTGGCCGATGGCGAGACCCCGATGTTCGGCTACGCACTCGACGGCTACCCGATCCACAGCCCCCTCGACGACGAAGCGAGTGCGGATCTCGACGAGTGCAACGGTCATACGACCGACGCGCTCGGCTACCACTATCACGCCAACAACGCTGCCGAGAACCAGGTGGTCGAGTGCCTGATCGGCCAGACCGTCGCCGGTACCACCGACGCTGCAGCTGGTGGACCGCCAGCCGGTGGCCCGCCGCCCGGTGGCCCGCCGCCCGGTGATGGCTGAGCAACGACCCGAAGCATCCCGAAGCATCCCGAAGGAACCCCATGACCACTACCTCCCGACGAGTCGCGGCACTCCTCGTGCCGATCGCGCTCACCATCGGTGCCTGCGGATCGTCCGACGACACCGCAAACGAAACGTCCACCTCGAGCGAGGCGACCACGACCTCGATCGATCAGACCACTACCTCCGAGGTCGCGACGACGTCGGAACCGGCCGACGAATCGGTCGACAGCGACCTGACGTCGCTGTTTGTCGACGGAGCCCTCACAGCGGAGCCCTCCGTCGTGGACTGCACGCTGGAGAACGGCAGCGAGACGACCTGCTACCAGCTCGAGGTCGCAAGTCTTCCCGACACGGTCGACACCGACGGTCCGTACTGCCCGGAGACGGTCGACGACGTGGGCGGCATCTGGGTCTGGGACGGCGACGAACCCGGCCTGTACGCCCTTGACGCCGAGGTCTGGACAATGATGAACGCCCAGGGTTACGACTTCGTCGACCCCGATGGCAACATCTCGATCACGGATCCGGCGGCTGGACCGGCGAGTTCGTCGTCGACGGCGAACTCGTGTCTCGAGGCGACCGCTGACGGTTCTTACCACCTCCGGATCCTTCTGCCGACGACCCCCGAACTGCTCGACGCCCCGACGTCATTGTCGACGATCTCGCAGATCGGACTTGCCCTCGACGGGGTGACGATCTTCGGTGACGCGCCGTCGGTCGCCGACCGTGGCGGGCTCCCCGCGCTCGATGCATGTGGCGGTCACATCGATCCGTCCGGCTACTACCACTGGCACTTCGGCGCCGAGTCGATCCAGACGAACCTCGACGAAGCGGGAACCGGTCTGACCTGCGACGTCGACCAGGACGTCGAGGCGCTCATCGGCTTCTCGTTCGACGGGTACGCGATCTACGGACCCGAGGAGAACAGAGCGATCCCGTCCGACCTCGACGAGTGTTCTGGTCACGTGTCCGACACCGAGGAGTCCGGCGAGATCTACCACTACCACCTCACCTACGACTCCCCGAACCTCCCCGCCTGCCGCGTCGGCGCCTCGGCTGTCGGCACGCTGTCGAGCCCGGACAACGCCAGCGTCGCCCTGCCCAACGGCCAGGGCCCCGGCGGTGGCGGGCGTCCCGCTCCGTGACGCGACTGCGATTCGCTTGCCTGGTCGCTCCGGTGACCATCGTGCTGGCACTCCTCGCGGGCGCAGCACCGGCTGAGGCGCACGACTCGACCGACGGGAGCACCGTCGTGACCATCGACGATCGCCGGCTGATCGTGGGGGCATCGGTGGCGTTCGCTGAGCTCGGTTACGTCGACGTGTCGGGCGACGGGCTGATCGACGACGTCGAGCTTGCTGCTCAGGAAGCCGAAGTCGCCGTGGGACTCGTGTCCACCGTTCGCGAGCGAGTCGATCTGACGGTCGATGGTGAGCACGTCGAGATCATTGGTGCCGGCGTCGCGGCGCCGAGCGACGTGGACGCAGATGACGACGGTGCGTCGCCGTACGTAATGCTCGCCATCGCCTCGGGACCGCACGACGGCGACGTCACCGACGTCGAACTCGGCTGGGGTTTCGACGGACCCTCGACCTCCGTTGTGCTGTCACATCCCGACGGCACGGTCGCCGGCCGGCTCAGCGACGATGGGTCGGTCTCGTTCTCGCTCGACGGTTGGTCGAGCGCCATGTCGTTCTTCGGTCTCGGCATCGAGCACATCCGCTTCGGGCCGGACCACCTGCTGTTCCTGCTCGTGCTCACGCTGGCCGTCGCTGGAACGACGGTCTCTGCGGCGACCACGCGTCGGACGATCGAGCTGGTCACCGCGTTCACGATCGGCCACGCGATCAGCCTCGGCCTGGCCTACTTCGAGCTGATCTCGATTCCGGCGTGGGTGGTCGAACCTGCGATCTCGCTCTCGATCGTGGTCGCCGCCGCGCTGGCGATGCGCGGCCGAGCGAGTGATGCCCGCCCGTGGATCGCCGGTCTCGTCGGCCTCGTCCACGGATTGGGCTTCGCGTCGAGCCTCGGCGGCCTCGGCGTCGCTACCTCGCAACGGATCACTGCGCTCGCCGCGTTCAACCTCGGAATCGACATCGCTCAGACGGTGGTTGTCCTGCTCGTCATCGGCGTGCTCTGGTTGTGCAATCGGCTCTTCGCCAATCGCACGGTCTGGGTCAGATCATCGGTCGCCGGGGCAGCGGCCATGTTCGGCATCGCCTGGACGGTGGCACGGCTGGCCGCGATTCCGGTCTGAGCCGGCTCGTGCATGGCAGCAGCGCCCCGCGAGTTGAATGGTGAGTGTGATCCCGAGCGCGTCAGCGAGTCGCATCCTGGTCGTCGAGGACGAGGATGCGATCAGCGACGTGGTCGCAATCGCGCTTCGCCATCAGGGCCACGCGGTCACGATCGCCGACCATGGGCGTAGCGGTCTCGACCTCGCCCGCACCGGGGACCAAGATCTGATCGTGCTCGATGTCATGCTGCCGGGCATCGACGGTTTCGAGATCTGCCGCGAGCTGCGCGCGGCCGGCTCGACAACGCCCGTGTTGTTCCTGACCGCACGAGACGCCCCGGACGACCGGATCGAGGGGTTCGTCAACGGGGGCGACGACTACCTCACCAAGCCGTTCAGTATCGACGAGCTGGTCCTTCGAGTGTCGGCCATCCTTCGTCGGACTGGACGGGAGGCACCCGCAGATCGGATCGTCGTCGCTGATCTCGTGCTCGACCCTTCCGCCCACACGGTGCTTCGTGGCGGTGAGCCGATCGAGTTGTCGCCCACCGAGTTCCGCCTGCTGCACTACCTGGTGGTGAACGCCGGCACGGTGGTGTCGAAGGCGCAGATCCTCGTCAACGCATGGGATCACGACTTCGACGGGAGCGACAACGTCGTCGAGCTCTACGTCGGGTACCTCCGGCGCAAGATCGACGACGGTCGTCGACCGTTGATCCAGACCCGCCGCGGTGCCGGCTATGTCTTACGTGACGAGGTGACGAGGTGAGACGTCCGCCGCTGCGATGGCTGATGTTGATCCCCACGCTGGTGACGATCACGCTCGGTTTCGGGGCCTTCGCCGTGTACATCGACAGCGTCGAGCGAGCCAACCTGTTGGCCGACATCGATGACGAGCTCGTCCGTGCGGAACGTCGCTCCGAAACCCTCGCGCCCGGCGACGCCGACGGCGCCCCGGCCGAGGAAACCGCAACTGCTCGTGACGGAGACGACGTGTCGCCACCGGTGCAGATCCGCCTGTCGCCCGATGGTGAGGCCATCGGCCCGGGCAACGCCGGCACCTTCAGCGAGGAGACACTGCGCGAGCTGTCGTTTCGCAGCGGAACGGTCACGGTCGCCGACCCCCGCTACCGAGTCCTCGTCACACCGGCTGAGGACGGCACCGTCGCGGTGACCGCGCTGTCCCTCGACCGATTCGACGAATCGGTCGCCGACTTCCGCCAGACGCTTCTCGTCGGCGGCATCGTCATCCTGCTCCTCGTCGCCGGGGTGATCTGGCTCCTGACCACGCTTGCGGTGCGACCTGTCACCCGGATGGTGACGTCGGCGACCCGGATCGCCGACGGCGAGCTGGAGACCGACGTCGACCCACCGAGCGGGTCACGCGAGACCGCCGACCTCGCCGAAGCCCTCGACCTCATGCTCGACCGTCTCCGCACAACGATCAACGACAGCGAACGCGCGGCACGGTCCGCTGAAGAGGCGCGGGACGCCATGCGACGCTTCCTGGCCGACGTGTCACACGAACTCCGCACACCGCTCACTGCCCTGAAGGGCTACAGCGATCTGTACGCCGGCGGCATGCTCGACGAACCCGGCGCGCTCGATCGGGCGATGTCCCGCATCGGTGACGAGAGCGAACGGCTCAACACCCTGGTCACCGACATGCTTCAGCTTGCCCGTGAGACACCGCCGACCGAGCTGACGGAGCCATTCGACACCGCGCAAGTCGTCGAGGTCGTCGTCGCAGACCTGTGCGCCGCCCACCCGTCGGTCGATGTCGGCCTCGACGTCGCTCCAGGAACGCACACCACCGTCACGGGTCAGCAGGCGAGATTTCATCAGGCGATGCTGAACCTGGGAACGAACGCCTGCCGGCACACCGCGCCAGGCACGCCGGTGCGCTTCATGATCACGTCGACCGACACGGAGCTCACCATCCAAGTGATCGACCACGGGAGAGGCGTCGATCCAGGCGAGGCCGAGAAGATCTTCCTCCCCTTCTACCGGGCTGAGACCGCCCGCGAGCGGGACGGAGGTAGTGGGGCCGGGCTCGGGCTCGCGATCGCGAGCCAGATCGTCGAACGCCACGTCGGCGCGATCACGGTGCAGTCGACGCCTGGAGGCGGAGCGACATTCGCCGTCACCGTGCCCCTCGCCGATGCCTGAGGTTCCTTCGTGCCCTGGGACACCACGCGCAACCCGACCGCATGATCGTCGCGGTCGGCGCCGCGCCCACGAACGGCCACCTGACAACACTGCTGTGACGACGAAGGACTGCCCACTCCCAGCAAGCCACCCTTCGACCGACCACGACCCGTCTGCGTCGAACCGCCGCACCGCAGATTCGCATTCAGCCCGGTTGGCGGGCCGCGCCGCACCGCGAAGGCCTACTGCAGTGCTCGATATTCGCGCCGCCGCGGCGACCTCGAACCGTCCGGGATCCGGCATTCTGCTCATCGGGGTCAGCGCATAGTGCGCACTCGATAGTCCGGCCATCGGTTCTCCGACCGCGCCGCACTGCGGCCCCGATGCGGCGCCACGTACTCACCTCGCCAAGGCGCCCGCCGCTGGTGTCCGCGTTTGGGGCCGATGTCGAGGTCGTCCCGCAGGGTGGGATCTACGGTGATGAGCATGGAGTTCACGTTGCTCTACTTCGACAGCTGCCCGAACTGGCGTGTCGCTGACGAGTTGCTCGATCGGCTTGCGCACGCGCACCAGGACGTGACCGTGCATCGTCGGATTGTCGACACCCAGGAAGAAGCCGAGCGTGTCAGTTTCGTCGGATCGCCAACGATACTTATCGACGGAGTTGACCCATGGGCTCCCGCGGGTGCACCGGTCGGATTGTCGTGTCGCGTGTTCACGACACCTGACGGTCTCAGAGGTTCTCCCACCTGGGAGCAGCTGGAGGCAGAGGTGGCGTCGAGACGACAAGGAACTGCGGCGCGATCCGTGTGAACACCGATAGGGCGACGGCGGCACCTTCGCCGAGGCCGGAAGGCACTCGGTATCGGCGCTCGATAACCCGTCGTCAATTGCAAAGCACCCACTCGGGAACGGCCCAAGCCGAGCACCCGATAATCCCGTCGACCAGTCAGGCCGTCGCTGCGTCGCGGTGACGTGCGGGCTGTACGAGCGGGGCGGGTACCGTGTCGGGATGGAATCCGAGTTCGAACGGATCACGATTGACCCCTCCAAGATGCGTGGCGCCCCGTGCATTCGAGGGCTACGCATCCCAGTGGCGACTGTTCTCGGCCAACTCGCGGCGGGTGTGCCCGCTCAGCAGATTCTGCTCGACTTCCCGGATCTCGAGCCGGCTGACATTCCCGCTGCACTGGAGTACGCCGCGGCGGCCGTACAGGAACGCGAGTTACCGCTGACGCGACTCGCGTGAACTACGTCGTCGACGCCAACCTCTCGCCGCGTCTGGCGGCGCTCCTGCGGGATGCCGGTCACGACGCAGTCCACGTTCGAGACATCGGCCTGCGAACCGCATCGGACGATGAGATCATCGACTACGCAATCAGCACCGACCGGATCGTCATCTCGCACGACACGGACTTCGGGACGCTGCTGGCGTACCGGGAGTTGAGCAAGCCGTCGTTCATCTTGATTCGGTCATCGGACCCGGTCGACGTTGACGACCAGGCACGCCTCATTGTGGCGAACCTCGACGCGATGAGCGACGACTTGGAGACCGGTGCGATTGCTGTGTTCGCCCGAGGTCGCCTTCGAATCCGACGGCTGCCTTTGCGGGGATGACGCGAGACGGACCACTCCCAGTCGAACCGCGCGACGGAAAGCCGAGATAGTCCGTCGGCGATCGGCGATGAGATTGGCACCTGACTCGTCCGTGAAACTCGCACCGCATCGCGGCCCAAGTGTCGTGCTCGATGATCCCGACATCGATCCGACGATCTGGCCGAACGCAACTCGCGCACCGCGTGGTCGACTCGCCGAGACCTGGTCGGGAGATACAATTGATCGATGCCCGGGAAGGTCGTGACTGCCGCCGAACTCGAGAAGATGAGCCCAGCCGAGCAGCAAGCGATCTTCGACGCAAGTGTCGTCACCGATCTGGACCAGGTCCCTGCCGAGTTCCTCGAGCGGGTGCGCCTTCGCCTCGAGCAGCACATCGACACGGAACTCGACTGGTAGACGCTCGGTCAGGAATCCGGCGACTTTTTTGTGCCCTCGGTCGATTCGCCCGTGTCGACGATCTCGGCCCAGATGCGGTCTTGGATCTCGAGGAGCTTCTTGGCGTTGGCCTGGCATTCGCTGCAGATGAAGATGTCGCCCGCATCGCTGAACGAGCCCTCCACCCGCAAGTAGTGGCAGACGACGCAGGTGACCGCAGATCGAGGCACCGCGACATACTCGCACCCCACAGTCGAACTGGCTGGAGCCGCTTGCCCGCGTCCGGCCGGCCGCGCCCGTTCGTCACAGATGATGACTGGAGCGGTAGCTGAGCTCGGCGAGCCAGGAGCGCGCTCGGCCCAAGCGGGCATCGTCACGGAACCGGTGCCAGCGTGTGTAC
>Ga0307379_10012803_pt1 | contig 10910 bp, 10 predicted proteins | sample UN2MG_FD_202237 | JGI IMG/M metagenome (GOLD analysis project Ga0307379, IMG submission 202237) | Soil microbial communities from Risofladan, Vaasa, Finland - UN-2 | ecosystem: Environmental > Terrestrial > Soil > Coastal area > Acid sulfate soil | place: Finland: Risofladan, Vaasa | collected... | reverse complement strand
GGGTCTCGATGTCGGCGATCCAGCGCTCGCCGCTATAGTCGTACAGCGCCGCGGCCGCGCCCGGCGGCAGCTCGTACACGCTGCTGATGTACTCGACGTTCTGCGCGCGCAAATACGCGTTGAAGAACACGTACATCTTCCGGCCCGGCACGAGTGTCAGACAGCGCACGAAGACGGCGGCGCACACCGCCACGACCGCCGCGTCGTTTTGCAGCAGGACTGCCGCCGTCTGCAGCGCCGCGGCAATCGCAGCAAACGTGTACCGTTCGCGGACGAGTACGAGTGAGAGTCCGGCTATCATGTGATCCGGGTCGGGCATGAAGAAAAAACTTTAATATGGTTGTGTGAATTTGTATATAATCTTATTGTCTCCGTCTTTCTCAATATACGGATAAATATTTTGAGTAATAGGTGTATGATTAACAGTGTGTTTTAACTTGTAGTTATGAATAATCCAGCCATGTTTCCATAATTTTCCTGTATAATGTTCAATTGTGGAATTCCAGTTCGGTGTAACTATTTTCTCATAGTCAACATTCCTAACACCAGTTACTTTTTCGATAGGACCATAATTAAAACCAACTTCATCAATAAAGATTTTGCGTGCAAGAACCTTTGTCACAATTCCAAATCGAGGTTCTGTGTTTGATGCATAACCGCCACGATCCTCAAAAAAATCGGTTTTAGGTATACGCCATGTTATCTTATCTCCGACCCTCGGCACCCATTTTCCTTGTTCGTCAAACTTGTGTTCGACATCTGCCGCGGCTTCGCTCGACTCGACTTCCTCGTAATCGATATCGTACTCGGGCTCCATCTTGCTTACTTCTTCGCGATAGCCTCCCTTCATAAAGTAGTCCTTCGCCGCCTTGTTCAACTGTTCTTTGTAGTCCATGAGAACGGTCGGGTCGGCTTTGGCGTCCATCATCAGCGCCTGTAGCACGGGCATGATCTTGTCGGCATCCACCGCGTTGCGGTTCGTGGCCGCGATCACGAGCGCAGATTTACCGACCCCGTTCTTCGCGTCGATGTTCTTCGACATTTTGATCATCTTGAGTACGGGTTCAAGATCGATGCGGTACCGAAGAAGTTGCATCAACGGCGTCTGCTGCTGCGCGTCCACGACGTCGACGTCGGCGCCGGCGTTGAGCAGTGGCACGATAAACTCCGGGTTGTTTGACACGGCCCGGAGCAGCGGCGGCAGCTGATTGACAGCGTGATTGTTCGGGTTCGCGCCGGCACGCAGCAGCAGTCGGACGATCGGTACGAGACGCGGCCCGCCTTCCATGGCGCGCGTCAACGGCGTGTTCCCGAACTGGTCGTGCACGTTCGTGTTCGCGCCGGCGTCGAGTAAAAGATCGACTATCTCTTCCCCGCCGGACTGAATTGCCATCATGAGTGCCGTCTCACCCCTCGTGTTCGTCAGATTCGGATTCGCGCCACCCTTGAGCAGCGCGCGCACCGATTCGGGCTTGTCCCGTACAGCTATCATCAGCGCCGTGATCCCCGAACCGAGGCGGTCGTTCGGGTTCATGCCGCGCTCGAGCAGTTTCTCGACGGCTTCGAACGAGTCGGAGTTGATCACTTCGATCATTTCGCCACGACTCGGTGCTTCCGGCCGAGGGCGTTTCGACATATCTTGTATCGCGCGCATAAACGCGTAAGCCTCGTCCTCGTAACCTGACATTTACTGCTTCTCAAAAAACTGTTTAGCGCCACACACCTTTTTTTAAAAAAAACGGTACATTGTTCTCGGCCGGCCGTCGGATCAGACAATGTACCGGAACGAGGCCGGCTATCTGCAGTTGGTCCGCGAGATAATCGAAAGCGACGTGCCGTTCACCGACAACCGCACCGGCATCCGCACAAAGTCGGTCGTCGACCGTACGCTGCGCTTCGACCTCACCGCCGGGTTCCCGCTGCTGACGACAAAGTTTGTGAGCATCAAGAACGTGTGGCTCGAGCTGCTGTGGATGATGCAGGGGCGCACGGACGCAAAGTGGCTGTCGGAGCGCGGCGTCAAGATCTGGAACAAGAACGGTACACGCGCTTTTCTCGACGGGCGCGGGCTCAAGTACCGCGAAGGCGATCTCGGCCCGGTCTACGGCTTTCAGTGGCGGCACTCCGGCGCGATGTACCGCAGTTGCGACGCAGACTACACGCACGAAGGCGTCGATCAGCTCGCGAACGCGCTCGAGCTCATCAAGAAGGACCCGAACTCGCGCCGGATCATCGTCGACTCATGGAACCCGTCCGACCTCAGCAAGATGGCGCTGCCGCCGTGCCACTACACGTACCAGTTCTTTGCGCGGCAGCAGACGAGCCTCCCTGACTCAAATGACGACATGGCAGGTGCCGATACGTTGTCGTGCAAAGTAACGATGCGTTCGGCGGACCTCGGGCTCGGTGTGCCGTACAACATCGCGTCGTACGCGCTGCTGACGCACATCATGGCCCGCTGCACCGGCCGGAAGCCCACCGAGCTCATCCTCTCGCTCGGGGACGCGCACGTGTATGAGAATCACGTCGACGACCTCCGCACGCAGCTCGAGCGCCCGATTCTCACGCCGCCACGTCTGCTGCTGCGCTCGCACGCCGCAACCCGGCCATGGGACTTTTGCGAGGACGCGGTCGCGCTCGAGAATTATGAGCACGGGCCGCCGATCCGCATGAAGATGGCCGTATGATATCAGTTAATGGATTTAAATATACTAATTCTCTTTAAAGTTACAGTTTGCGCGGCACGAGATCAATAAACCGGTACGTGACGCCGGCCTCGGACATCCGCACGCTCTCATGCTCGACGGTCCACGTCTTGAGCAGTTCGGTGTACGGCGGCACGAACGTGTCGCACTCAAACTTGTTGTCGATCAACGTCAGATAGATCCGCTTCGCAAGTGGATGCGCCATCGCCTCTCGGAAGCACTCCGAGCCGCCGATGATAAATATCTTGCCGATTTTTTCATTGCCGAGTATTTCGAGCGCCTCCTGCAACGACGCCGCGGTCTTTACTTCCGGCGGGAAGTCTGCTGCGAACGACTGTGTGAGCACGACGCTGAGCCGGCCCGGTAGCGGGCGGTGTGTCGGCGGAATCGACTCGTACGTGCGCCGGCCCATGACAATGGCGTTTACGGCGTTGACGGCGTTGACGGCGTTAACGGCGCCCGCCGATGTGCGCGTGATCTCGGAAAAGCGCTTGAGATCGGCGCGGAGTGTCGGCCACGGCATTCCGCCGTTCATTCCGATACCGCCGGCCCTCGTCGCGGCGACAACGATTTCCATATAGTGAAAAGTAGCAAATAATATGATTTGAGCGGCGGCATAAAACAGAAAGATGAATTCGGAATCGAGTGGGGACGACATCGCGGACTACTTGCCGTCGCCGCCGATGTCGCCGCGGTCGAACGACGGCAGTGAGTCGAGTGTGTACAGCGGTATCGGGAGTTTTGTCATTCCCGACAACGACGCGGAGATCAAGACCCTTGCTGCAGAACTCGCCGAGGCCGAACTAAAGTCTAAGCGAGCCGCCGGGCCCGCCGGCGGTCATGGAATGGCCGGCGCCGGAAGTTCGCAGCAGCACGCGCAGCAGGCCGCGCGGTCTCCGCCGCCGCCGGCGACCCGCGTGCGTGTATCGGCGCCGCGCCCGCGTATGAACGAGAAGGCGCGGAAGCAGGCCGAGGCCGGCTACGTCGACGGCAGCCTGTTCAACTCGGACAATTACGCCTCGATCGCCGGGCTGAAGAACGTGCTGAACACGATCAAAGACGCGCGCACGATCTTCATGCTCGACATGTCGACGTTCGACGCCGCCGCCGTGTACGGGTCGAAGAGTGCCGATGTGCCGCTGAACAATGCGGACGTCAAGAAGCTGCTGCTCGAAACGCTCGAGACGACGTGCGCGGAGACAATCAAACTCGGGCCCGGGCTGCTGAACAAGATGGACGTCGGCCGCGCGATCGCAGACAACAAGTGCGTGCGGAGCCTCGAGTTAGAGATCGGTGGCGCGGACCTCGTCACGGCCGCGTTCAACGTCAAGAACGCGCTCGAGAACCCGCGAATTCAGGCGCTGACACTGATCGTGCCGCAGCTCGGGCCGTTCGAGACGAACAGTCTGTTCTGGACCGTCACGTTCCCGCCGAATCTCGTCAGCCTGTTTCTTACTATTCACGGCAAGCTCTCGCTCCCCGCGCTGTTTGCGCTGCCGCCCGCGCTCCACCGGCTCGACGTCGGTGTGCGCGGCGGCTACCGCGAGGTCGGGCAGTTGTTGACGCAGATCGGGCCGCTGACCGTATTCGAGCACCTCGGGCTCGCGATCGAACTCGACGCGAGCACGGACGGCGCGGGCAGCGTCGCGGCCGGGTTCGCGGCCGCGTTCTCGAACAAGCGCCGGCTCGACAGCATACACATGCACCTGCACAACTTTGTCGGCCTGCCCGAGACCGACGGCCTGCGCGCCGCGCTGCGCTCGCTGCCGGTAATCGTGAGCAGCGTGGCGTTGGCCTCGAACATCTACTCGCCGTTCGTGGCGGCCGTCGCCGAGAGCGTGTTCAGGCGCGGGTGGAAGATCCGCACAGACAGCGTCGACTTGCTCAAGAACTTTAGCAAGGGCATGGTCGCGCGCGAGCTCGAGATCGATATTAGCGCGGACGACGTGCCGGAGCGCGCGCTGAACACGATCTCGGAAGCGCTGTCCGACCTCGACGGGCTCCGGTCGCTCAAAATTGCGGGCGCGCGGCCGGTCGCCGAAGCAGAGAGGTTCATCACGGACGACCGCCTTTCCGAGATATGGAAGAGCAAAATTTCTACTATTCACATGGAAAACATACCGTTCCGTTCAAGCCACATCCGCGAAATCGTCCGGAACATGACGCGGAACCGCAGCATGGGTATGGACGTCAGCCTCCGCGGCAGCATTCCCGACAAAGACGACGCAATGCTCGTGATCGCGATGGCCGAGAAGCGCTCCGAGTTCCCGTTCAAGACGCTCAACTTGCAAAAGTCGAGTAACACGACGTTCTTCACCGACGAGGAGGGCAAAGCGCTCAAGAAGAAGTTTAAGCGTATTGAAACGGACCTCTATCTATAAAATCAATGATTAGAGCAGCGCTCGAGACGGTGATAGGCCCTGATCGCGTATTCAACCTCGATCCCGGCACGCGCGAGGTCATTGCATTCGACACCGGCGCCGACCCGCCGAAGCGCCGGCACGTCGTCGTGCCGCGGCCGCACGAGCAGCGGGTGTGCTGGGACGACGGTACATCCGGCGAGACCGCGGTCGCAAACTGGGCGGCCGCATTTTTGAGCCAGATTTCGGCGAGCGACGGCGTCGCGGTACATGTAAATAGTCATGGTGTCGATTATATCTCATTCAAGTACCTGATCATGGACAGCAATGAGCTTGAGATTGCGTTCGGCAAACTAAGTAGATGCATGTTGTAATATATATCGGATCATTTAATGGATGTCAACGCCGTCAACGCCGTCTGCGCCGTCTGTCTCGAGAAAGGCGGCAGTAAGATGTGGTGCTGCAGCGCGCATCTGCACGCGAGTTGTTTGCGGCGGTGTATCGTGAGCGGATATGCAGACTGCCCCGCGTGCCGGCGCCCGTACGTCGACGCGCGGACGGTCTGCTACCTCACGGTGCTCGCGAATTTTATTTATAACGGCATCAAAATAGTCGAGTACGCGGGCCTGATCGTGTTCAGGGCGTCGGCGCTGATCGTGACGGCCGTTCTTCTAGCATTGTTCACGGCAGACATTATGCTGTATTACTGCGTCTGTTTAGTCAGGCAGCCGGTAGTGTGTGCTATGAGAATAGCTTCTATTATTTTCGTGATCAAGCAGTTTGGTATGGGAATTAGCGCGACGGGTTATAGCCGTGCAGAATCAAGCTAGTCTCGCGGAGCGTCGCCATGTACGCCGCGCGGTTGCATAGTGCGAGCTTCCACGTGCCGACCGGACTCTCGCCCCAGAACTGCACGCTCTTGAACGTCCACTCGAGCGACGTCTCGTGCTTCTTGTTGTTGCGGAAGAAGTACGACTTCGTGCCGGCCGGGCTCTCGAGGTAAATGTAGTCGATGAGTTTGATGCCGCTCCCGGCCGATATTTTTGTGCGCAGGTACACGTCCTCGAGCGCGGCGATGTCCGCCGTCACGGCAAAGCTGATCTCGGTGTGCTTGCAGACGCCGCCGGAGCGCTTCTGCGCGCGGAGGTCCGGCGCCGAGTACACGTGCGAGACGCCGGCCGGCAGCGGGTGCCACGACTCTGCGATTTGTACCGCGAGCGTCGCGTTCGGCAGTCCGAAGCCCATCACGTCGCTATAGTACCAGCCGGCGCCGTTCTTCTCGAACGCGTACGCGGCGTTTGTCAAAAAGTGCTCGTCGTGCGCCCACTCATGGTGCATGCGGGTCTGCGCACTCTGCAGCAGGACGTGCATGACGTCGCGCCGGCGCAGGTGCGGATTCGCCTCGAGCAGCAGGGCCACGACGCCGGCGATCGCCGGCGCGGCCGCCGAGGTGCCGCCAAAGTCGTTGCGGCATGAGGGCATTCCGTTGCGCGTCGACGTCGTCGTGATACCGGCGACGGCACCGGACGAGGGCGCGGCCACGAATACGGCCGGGCACGGCTCGGTGTACCACGCCGGCGTGCCGGCGTACGTCGCGCCGCCGACCGCGATCGTATGCGGACTCTGCACGAAGCCGTCGGCGCTGCACGTGTCAAGCTTTGTGGCGCCGTTCCCGGCCGCCCACACGTAGATTGCACCGCGGCTGTCGCAGTGCTCGAGCATGTCCGCGACGACCGGCGACACGCCCTCGAAGCGCGTCGTGCCGTCCGGCGGCCCCCACGAGTTCGAGTAGATTGACGTGTCGCCGTCGCCGCGCCCGCACATGTGCCCGAGCGCGAGCGCCTCGTCGGCCTCGTGTGCGCCGGTGCCGAGCATGCGAATCGCAGCGTACTTGGCGTCCGGCGCTATGCCGGAGCCGCACACGCCGTTGTCGCGGGCCGCGGCGACGATGCCGGCGGTCGCCGTGCCGTGCGTCGACCCGGCGTGCGGAAGCGGGCTGTCGCCGGTGCGGCCGACGGCGCGGGAATTCGTGCGCGCGTACGACCGGATTAGATCGGGGTGCGCAAAATTCGTGCCGTCGTCTACGATGCCGACCGTGATGCCGGCGCCGCGCACGTCGAGCGGTACGGCGAGGTGCACCGGCGTCTCGTCGCGGAGAAATTTGCCGTTCATGTGCCACATGCGGTCGGACTCGGGGTCGGCGGTCCCGGGGTGCGCGGTCATCGGTACACCGCGCGGCGTGCGCTCGAGCTCGCGCAAGCGCCGCACGCTGTGCGAGGCCGCGCGCATCTGCGAGTGCGCTTCCTCGCCGGGGTGCTCGTCCCACTCGACGAGCCACTGCCCGCCGACGACATGCTCAACGCGCGTGGCTTTATGCGCCTTTGCGAACGCGTGCACGTCCTCGCCGGCCACAAAATTTACGAGGTATGCGTGGTGCCCGCTACCGCCCGTCTCCTCGATTTCTGCGGCGCGCACCGCGGCGGCCGCTACGCAGAGAAAAACGCAGCCGAGCAGCAAAGCCACTCGCATTTTGCACGATTATACGTCAGCGGTAAGGAAACCGCTTTTTTGTTTATGAACGATAATAAGCAGAAGCAGAAGACGAGACAGCGGCCGTCGTCAAAGAACTCGGTCGATGAGGCACTGCTCGCGATGGCGGACTCGTTCCTCGACACGCTCGGTGAAATCCAGCAGCTGTACGTCGTCGACGTGATACCGCTCTACTTCTTCTACAGCGTCGGCGGCGACATATGGCAGTACGTGAAAGAGAAGCTGCCGCCGGACATGGCGCGGATGCTCGCTACGCTCGCGCTCAAGTACCCGAGCGCGTCCGAGCGCTCGGGAAGAGCGGCGCGCGAGGTGCTCAGAATGCGGCGCGCGGCCGACGAGTACAGCCCGTATGCCGTGTACAAGACCGTCGTGCGCGAACTGTACCCGATGTCGTTCCGCGAGCGCGTGTGGCCGCAGATCCGCGTACTGAACGCGCGCTATTTGTCGCAGCCGCTGACGAACGCTCGCGTCGGCCGTGCACGCGTGCTGCAGGACCAAGTCGATTATCTGATGCGGGGGGAGAACGACGGCGAAATGCTTGACGAGTTGTCCGGCAGCCTTGTTGAGCAACTGAAACGCGAGCGTGAGGCATATGTGCCGGCGCCACAGATACAGCAGGATTAAGATTAATAGACGTTGTGTATGTAAAGTGTCGTTATAATAGTTTATTAAAAGTTTGTGTGATACCTGAAATGGATGTCGACGACCAAGAGGTCGACCTCCCAAAAATGCATGTCACTGTCAAATTAGACCCGAAAAAACAACAAAACATGGATAATGATTTGAACAAAATGATCGATAGTTTTAAAAATAACAAGTTTACAGTGATAGATTTTATTGAAAAAATATTAGATTTTTATGAAAAATATATGTTCATTAATATACCCAAAATCGCCATAAAAGACGCACCACGCGATAATAATAATAATATTATTATAGACGGATCAGCAATATTTAAAAATTCACCTACAACATATAATGATGAAAGTGTTTATGCGTTTTTTCTAACCATATTGAAGAATCAAGTGTTCGACGCTGAAAAGATCAAAAATTCTTACGAAAATTTGCAAAAATCTATTTTGTTGTTTAAAAATCAAAAAATGATTAATAAGATTAAACAGTTTGATGGCTCAATTGATCAATTAATAGTAATGTCAAACATGGTATATAACTTAACAAAAGATTTCATAAAAAATCATCAAACTGATTTCAAAATTTTTATGCAACAACAACAACAAGGTCTCAATACTCTGCTCGAACAAGGAAACAAAATCGCTTACGAAGAACAAAAACAAAAAATCGAACAAGAATACGGTGTCCAGCTCCGGGTGCTGGTCCTGTTATGCTGTATCAACCACCGCCTGAAATTATAACGAAAATTTACAATCTTATTGATCAACTTCCTCAAGAGTATTATCCGAAAGAATTACAAGTTGCTATGTCAAATCCACAACAATTTCAGCAAATTAAGGCAAACCCATCGTTGGTTGCTGATTATATCGGTGAAATTTTTAATACTATATCAGGTGTTTTAGAAAAGAAAAATCAAATGATAGCAATTTTTGATCAAAATGTTAGTAATCAAAATCTAAAAATTGAAGAAATAACAGAAGAAAAAAAAGAACTCGTACTTCAACAAGCGGCTGATGAACGGGAACTCGAAAAAACTAAACAATTTCTACGCCAACTTACACAAAAGGCAGACAAACTGATTGAAGAAAAGGGGAAGAGCGACGCTTACAAAGATATGGAAAAACGTGAATTGGCTCTAGTTGAGAGGTTCCGTGGGGAGATTGAAATTTTGAAGCAGCAGGTGTTAAAACAAGAAGAGAATACACAGTTGCGCGAACGGATTGCACAGTTAGAAGAACAAGTCAAAAATGTTGGTGCTGTTGAGACTGAACGTGATGAGCTAAAAGCAACTATTTTTGATCTTCGGAAAAAAATTGCAAATTCTGGCGATATAATTGCACAAAAAGAGCGTCGGATACTCGAACTGAGGAACGAGATTAGCCGCCTTACGACGGAAAACAACCGTATTTACGCCGAGTACGCTGACGTGATCAAGCGCGTAAACAATTTGCATTCTGTCATCGGAGATCTGAACGCCGGCGATGATCTTCCCGAAGGAGATGAAAGTAACAGCGATGAATCTGCCACGAAGCGACAGAAAAGGATTGTTGAAGAAAACCGGCAAAAAACGCAAGAACAATTATCTGCACTTGAGGGTTATTTTCAGCGACAAAAAACACAAACTCTGCGGGAAAAGACTCGCCATGAAACTTCTGAACTGAGCAAGAATATTGAAGAACTGAACAAACAAGCCCAAAAAAAGTTAGATGATAAGAAGAAGCAGCAAGAAGAAGAAGTCGAAAAAATGAGAAAGGAGCATGAAAAAGCGATTACTGAGTTGAACAGGCGGAACTCTGAACAGAAAACAACCGAACTAGACAATGCAAAAGAACGTTGCGCCCGTGAGAAAGAGGCACTCGAAATCAAACATCAACGTGAAATGAATGGGTTGAGAGAAGAAATGCGTAAGGATATCACAAAGAGTGGTTTACCAAAGGTCGTTGCAGCGATGGAGGCATTTGAATCGATCAGCAAACTTGGTCCCGCGAATAAGAACAGCGTCATCGACACTGAGGCATCAAAACTGATCAATCTGATTAATCAATATGTTAAAAAGGGCGATATCGCCGACGAAACCGAAAAAATAATCATGCGAGCAAACGTTTTAGATGAGAAAGTCGGAGAACTAAATGTTATTGAAGATGATTTTGAAGCCACAGTTTTCAAGGTTCTACAAGATTTATTCCCCACGGTCGAAAAACGTTTTAAAAAATTCCGAGAGGATATCAAAGGCTTGAGGAACAAGAGCAACGCGCTCGATGATTTTATTCGGAAACTCAACACAAAGTATGGCACAACGTTCGGCGGCAGGATTATCACACAAGACAACTTTGCGGACGAGATCGTGAGTTTGTTAGACCGAAACTCGAACATCTTAAAGTTCTCTACGGATGTGCGGATGGCTGTAAAACTTAACGACCCTTCGGTGTCTGATGAAAAGTTGTTTGATCATCTGCGCAAGATGCAGTACTTGTGGGATCAGGTGTCAGAGCACGTGAACGATGCGGGGACATTTGACGGTGCGCAAGGGATCAACACTGTTTTCAGACGGCTGAAAGAAGCACGCGGTGCGCCGGTCGGCACAAAAATGCGTGCCGAGCAGTACGCGGAAACCGTACGGCGTATGCAAAGCACGTTTGAAAACATTGTGGCAGTGCTGCGC
>Ga0307379_10012801_pt1 | contig 10911 bp, 9 predicted proteins | sample UN2MG_FD_202237 | JGI IMG/M metagenome (GOLD analysis project Ga0307379, IMG submission 202237) | Soil microbial communities from Risofladan, Vaasa, Finland - UN-2 | ecosystem: Environmental > Terrestrial > Soil > Coastal area > Acid sulfate soil | place: Finland: Risofladan, Vaasa | collected... | reverse complement strand
CGGACGCGACGATTACCCGAATTCCGATTACGGGCTGACGCGGGACGACTTCGACATGTACGGCATCGACCTCAGCTACGCCTTCGCCAAAAACCAGACGCTCTACGGCTTCTATAGCCACGAAGTCTACGACGCCGACCAAGCCTCGCGTCAGAGCGGCGCGACATTCTCGGAGACCTCGTTGGACGACTGGACGGCGAACATCAAGGACACCGTCGACACATTCGGGGCCGGACAGACGATCGAGCTCATCACCGACAAGCTCAATTTCAACCTCTCGGCCTCGTATTCCAAGGCCACCGGCTCGTCGTTTCTCTTCTCCCCGGCTGGCGGGTCCCCGAACGCCGCCCTCAACTTCACCGACCCCCTCGACTCGACGACCTGGTGGACGGTCCAGTCCTCTTTCAAGTGGAAAATGACGAAGAAGCTCTTCCTCGTCCTGAGCTACTGGTATGAGCTGTACGACCTCAAGGACATCGTCCGGAACGAAGTCGCCGTGGATTACGCGGCCGCCGGCGCCATTTTTCTCGGCGCCAATGAGCCCGGCTACAAGTACCACGTCGGCACCGTAAAGTTCATCTACAGCTGGTAAAAAGTCCGGGCCGGGAAGGGGACGCGCTCCCCTTCCCGGCCCGGTATTTCTTCACGCCTCTCCCCTATCATAAAAACCCTTCGCCCATCTTTGGACGGACCTCTCCTACGAGCTCAAGAAAGGGATGCGTTCCTGGAACCTTGTCAGGAAGAAGAGACCGGATCAGGCCCTGCTCCCCCGGCTTCAAAGGCCTTTTGCCTCTCGGCCAGGATCTTCCTGTATTCCAGAGGGTGAAGGGTCTTCAGCTCGTGGCCCGTGATCCTACCGTTGAGCCAGATCTTGCTCATCGGGAAGACCTCGGGATTGAGGTGGACGTTGTACATATGCCAGATGATGATGGCCAGGAAGGCCAGCATGGCCTCGTAGCCGTGGACGATGACGAATATGTCGTGAACCCAGAGAGGGAAGATCTTGAGCGACAGATCCACGTTCCACATGAAGAAACCCGAGAGGATCATGACGAACGACCCCCAGGCCACGGAGAGGTACTCGAGCTTCTCGACGAAATTATAGCGACCGTACTCCGGTGGATTTTCAAATTTCCAGAAAGGGTGGCGGTCGAAGAACTTCCGAAGGATACCCTTCCGGTAGAGCCAATGCGATAGGCCGACGTTGTACCCGAAAAGGGCCACGGCGTCGAGGCCGTCCCTCAGGCGCGGGATCATCTCTTTGAAGTTGTCCCGCCCCCTCCGGGTCAGGACAGCGTAGCCGGTGTGCCAGATGATGTCCACGATGAGGATGACCGCCGCGGCGCGATGCAGGATCCCACGATAAAAAAACGCTTTCTCGAACCCGAACAAGGATTTGAAGATGCGCAATTCGTAGAACATCAAGGGAAGCCCCGTCACGACGAGGAGCGAGAAAGAAACGACGAGGAGGATGTGCTGGATCCTCTCGGCCAGGTTCATCCGCAGAAACACTTCATCGTCGCGGATGAGCGTTTTTGTGGCTATCTCTTCCATCGGATCCTCATGCGGCGATATAGGTCGGCGGCGATGAAGGCCAGGAACACGGAGATCAGTCCGACGATGACGACCATATAGACGATCTTGACGGTATAAGCCCAGCGGTTCTCCCTTTTCTCCGAGATGACGTGGATACGGCCCTTGGAGAAGTTCTCTCCGGCGCCCGGATGGCAGGTCCCGCATGTCGAGGCCATGTTGGCCGGGTTGATGGACGAGAGGGGGTCGGAGGACGGCCGGATGCCGTGGTGCCCGTGGCAGCTCGAGCAGTTGGCGACCTTGACTTCGCCGAACTTCGAGGCCGTGCCGTGGTAAGAGGCGGAAAACGTCTTGAGCCGGGACGTCAAAAGGCCGTACTGTCTGGCCAGGAGCTCGTTGTCATGGCAACGAGAACAGACGGCGGCCACCTTTGTCGCGTAGACCCCGGAGCCAAGGTCCTCCGGGGACTGGATATCGTGCTCGTTATGGCAGTCCGTACAGACGGGCACGTCCAGGCTGCCCTTGACGTAGTCCTTGCCGTGAACCCCCTCGAGGTAATCCCGCTCGATTCCAGTATGGCACGTCCCGCACGTCCGGATGATATTCCGGCGGGAAACCTTGGATTGGGGGTCCCCTACTGTCCGGACGGAGTGGCCGCTGTGGCAGCTGAGGCAAGTCGCGGAAAAACTCAGGCCCGTCTTGGATAACGCCCGGAAATGAACGCTCTCCTTGTACCGGCCGGCGAATCCCGGCCCCAAGGTAGTCTTGACGCGCTCGAGATGACAGGACAGGCATGTGTCGGGGATGTTCATCGGGGAAGTGTGCGACTGGGCGTCTTTGGCGGGCAGGATATCGTGAGTTCCGTGGCAATCCTTGCAGTGGACGATGATGGGCTCGGCTCCAGAATGGGGCATGCCGTGGATGCTCTCACGGATTGCGGCGGCGGCCTCGTCATGGCAGGAGGCGCAATCGACCGGCATGAGCTTCGCGGCGTGAGGGAAATCCGTGAACTTTTTAAGGTCGGTATGGCAGTCGGCGCAGGAGATCCCGGCCGAGCCGTGGATCGAAGCGGTGAAACGGGTACTGTCCACGAAAAGGGAGCGGCCCTGATCCGTTTTCAACCCGGAGTCCCCGTGGCAGGTCAGACAGTCGTCGTCGGATTGCCCTGCGAGGGCCGGCGAGGCGGCCCATAGGACGGCCAACGCCGCCAGGAGGGCAAGCCGCAGGAATGGACCGCGGAGCTTCATCAGGACTTGAATCCTCGCCTGCGGCGGATGATGGCCGGGATGAAAAAGACGAGGGTCAGGGCGGTCAGAATGAATACGGCCCACACCAAGAACTTCTTGACGTAGAAGGGAGCTCCGGACTTGGGCTTGTTGTAATCGCGGTGGATCTTCGTCCCGGCGATCTTTTCGGTCATGGCCGGGTGGCAAGAAGCCTGGCCGCAGGTCTTCGCTATGTTCGCCGGGTAGACCTTCGACTCGGGGTCGGCCGCGGGGCGGATGTCGTGGACGCCGTGACAATCGACGCAATTGGCCTCGGCCGTTCCTCCGAGGCCGATGGCGATGCCGTGGAAGCTCTCGATGAACGTCCGGATCCTGTCCTCGGGGACGCCGTATTTTCTCATGATCTCGGGGCGGGCGTGGCAGACCGAACAGGTGTCGGGGACGTGGGCTTTCGACGTCGGTGCCTGGGGAGAAGCGGCGGCGGCAACGGTGTGCTCGCCGTGGCAATCCACGCAGAGCGGGACGTCGGGATTCCCCTTGAGCGCTTCGCGTCCGTGGATGCTCCGGCCGTATTCCTCGAGGACCAGACGATGGCACTTGCCGCAGGTCGCAGGGTCTTTGGCCGGGAGATGGGCCGTGCCCACGCCCTGGATGTTATGGACGCCGTGACAGTCCGTGCAGACCGCGGCATAATCGAGTAGGCCCTTGTCGTAAAGGCCCCGACCATGGACGCTCTGGCGGTACTCCTGGTAGGGTGATTCGGCGTGGATGTTATACTTCACGACGACATGCATGTCCTCGTGGCAGCGGGAGCAAGTAAGGGGGATGTTGCGGCGGTTGACCGTGGATTCCGGGTCGTTGAGCGGCTTGACGTTGTGCCGTCCGTGACAGTCCCAGCAACGGGCCACTTCCGGGACGTGGCGTTCGATGTAGGCCCGGCCGTGGACGCTGTCGGGATAGGAGGCAGGGGTCCCGCCAGGCCTCGCGTCCGGGGCCTCCACGTGGCAGGACGCCGTCGAGCAGGAAGGCGGCGGAAGGTCGTTCTTGGCTTGGTGGGGCGGCGTCTCCGGGAGCTTCTCGATCCCCTGGTGGCAATCCGCGCAGGCCAAGCCGGAATGGGACGAACCCTGCAGGGAAACCTGGTCATGGCATTCCCGGCACGCCGCGGAGGCGGCTTGTCCCGCAGCCTTGAGCGGGGAAGAAAAATGTAACCCGGCAGCAAGAGCCGCGGTCACGAGAAAAACCGAAATCCGCCGCGGCGGACTGTTATCTTCAGACCTGCAGGCTTTCGGATTCACCGATTGAAACCTTCCTTAAGGAAAACGAAACGGGACTTACTTCCCGGGCACGGGATGTTTGATCTTCTCCCAGGAGGAGGCGAAGTCAAACGTTTTGCCGTGCGAATTCTCGTGGCACCCCATGCACTTTGTTTTGATGGCGTCGGGGCTGCCGTAGAGGATCAAACCGTTCTTCACCGCCTCGGCCTCGTCCTTCATCACGCTGAGCTTCTTGTATTCGCTGCCGGGGCCGTGGCAGACTTCGCAGGAGACGCCCTCGGGCTTGAGCTCGGCCACTTTGGCGGCGAGAGGAGAGTGGCACTTGAGGCAGCGCGGATCATCCGCCGGTTTCTCCACGCCCATGGCCTTTGCGTTCTCTGCGGCCTTGGGCGAGGTCAGGGCTTCCAAAGACTTGGCATGCTTGGTGCCCTCCCAGATAGGGTACTGACGTCCCTGAGTCTCAGACTTATGGCAAATCTGGCATTTTTGAGCGCCGACGTAGGAGAAATCCTCGCTAAGAGCCGGAATAGCCAGGATGAGAAGCGCTAGAGCTGATAAGACGATCATGTTTTTCATGATTACTCCCTATAACACACATAAGGTCTATCGGATTAATATTTTATTAGAGTGGCGATGAAATGTCAAAGCGACTGGACAGAATTTCTTCCAGGATCCCTATAGCTTGGAACCGCCGGGACTTCCCCGCTCTCTTCGGTCACGGCCCATCCGCCTGATTTTCAGGGCGAGGGCGGCGGCGAAAAGGGCCAGGAGAACGGTGGTCACGGCCAGGCCCTGCCGCCGGAAACGGGCCTCATCCAGAGCCTTCTCGCCGGCGGTGCGGACCTCGGCGAGCGCCGCTTCCCCTTCGGCGACGGTCTTGGCGATTTCGGCCGTGTCGAGACTGTGGGTCAAATTCTTGGCCGTAACGAGGACGGTGTTCACATCCAGGAGTTTGTATTCGACGTCGCTCACCTCGACGCCCTTCTGCTTGGCCCGCGTCAGGAGCGCCTCGGCGGCCTGGAAACCCGATTCGAACCCGTCGAGATGCCGGCGGAGCTCGGCCGCCGCCTCGAATCCCCGCGACCCTTTTTCGTGGCATTGCATGCACACCGCGCGGTCGTCCGTTCCGATCATCGCCGTGGACGGGGTCAGGATTTCATGGTTCCCATGGCAGGCTTCACACTCGCCGACTCCGAGCTCGTCGAAGGCCTTTTTGTGGGGGCTTTTGGTGAAGAGCTCGCCCGTCGAGGGATGGCACTGACGGCAGACCGAGGCCACAGACGAGACGGACGGCGGATAGGCGCCGTGGTTGCCGTGGCAGTCGTTGCAGACGGGGGCGGAAAGGTCCTTTTTGTCATAGAGGGCCTTGGCGTGGACGCTCGCTTTGTAGTCGTCCAGCTGGTCCGTCGGGATCCTGTAGCCCTCCATGAAGGCCTTGTCGGCGTGGCAGCGGCCGCAAGTCTGGGGGATATTCCACGGAAAAGTCGGGGACTTGGGGAACCGGGCCGATTGGATGCCGTGGACGCCGTGGCAGTCGGTGCAGACGGCCGCTTTCGTATCCCCGGATTTCAGGAGCTGCCCGTGGCGGCTGGTCACATATTGACTGAGCTGGTCCGTACGCAGGGAAGGATTGTAGACTCGCATGACCGTGGCGTCGGAGTGGCAGCCTCCGCAGAACTGGGGGATTTGGCCGCGCCTGGGCGATCCCCGGAAAGACTTGTCCTTCGCCAGGACGACATCGTCCTGGCTGGGATCTCCCCCGTGGCAATCCTTGCAGCTGAGCCCGTACTCGGCGTGGATATCGGCGGCGAAGGAGGCGGCCGGGGCCTTGAGCTCGTCATCGAGCTGGTTGTGACACTCGATACAGCTGTTTTTCTGCCCGAAAGCAAAGAGCGGCGCGAAGAGCGCCGCCGCGGCGAGGAAGCGGATCGCGCGGATATTCATAGTTTCGTCTCGTTAAAGTTTCGGCAAGGTGTAGGTCAGGACCGTCATAGTCACGATGTAGGCGGCCAAGGCCACGCCGATCCATGTGACCAATGGGCTTCGCGTTTCCCGGGCGGCTCGCCTGTCCAGGAACGGGACGAGCATCCAGAGCAGTCCGCCGGCCATGAAGCCCAGGATGGCCAGCTTCTCCCCTTCGATGGACAGGATGTGCGGGGGGATGAGCTTGAGGGTCGTGAACATGAAGGTGAAATACCATTCCGGCTTGATGCCAAGCGGGGTCGATGCCAGGGAGTCGGCCTTCGTCCCGATCTCCCAGGGCAGGAAGACGCAGAGCACGCCGATGAGGACGAGCATAAGGGTCCAGCCGAGCGCGTCCTTGTAGATGAAATCCGGGAAGAAGGGGATTTCTTTCGTCTCCCGCTCGCCGATGGGCTTGCTCATGCCCAGGGTTTGGACGAGCAGGATGTGGATGCCGATAAGGACCAACGCGGCCATCGGCAGCAGGGCGACGTGGAACCAGAAGAACCGCGACAAGGTCGCTTGGGATACCTCTGGCCCTCCCAAAATGACTGTCTTGAGCCAGTTGCCGATGAACGGGAGGCTCCCGGCGATATCCGTCCCGACACGTGTCGCGAAATAGGACAACTCGTTCCAGGGCAGGAGGTAGCCGCTGAACCCGAAGGCCATGAAGAGGACGAGCAGGAGGAACCCCGTGATCCACGTCAGCTCCCGGGGCTTGCGGTAGGCCTTGAGGAAGAACGTCGAAAACATATGGATGAACAGCAGGCCGATGAGGAGGTTGGCCGTCCAGCTGTGAACGGAACGGATGAGCCAACCGAACTTGACGCCGCTCATGATAAACTGGATGCTTTCGTGGGCGGCGTCGATGTGGGGTGTATAGTAAAGAAGGAGCATGGCGCCCGTCGCGATCTGGATCCCGGTCAGGAACAGGCAGATCCCTCCGAAGAAATACCAGAACGAACGGCGGTGCTCGGGGACCTTCTTTTTCTTTCCGAAGGCGACGACCCCCGAAAGCAGGAAGCGTTCGTCCAGGAAGTTCCAGATGTTTTTCCAGATATTCTTGGCCATGTCAGCCCTTCCTGGAGACGATGATGTCGGGGCCGGAGATCTCGACGGCGTAGGTCTCGAGCGGCCTCGGCGGCGGACCGGACAGGACATTCCCGCTGAGGTCGAATCGGCCGTTATGACAGGGACAGAAGAGGGTCCCGGTCTCGCCGTCGTAGCGGACCGTGCACGTCAAGTGGGTGCAGATGGCAGAGAGGGCAACAAGGGTCCCTTCCGCCGTGTTGATCAAGACGGCCGGCGCCGACCCGAACTTGAAGACCTTGGCCGCGTTGGGGGGAAGCTCGCCGACCTTGGCCGCCGCGATGCTGTTCTCGATGACACTGGTCCTCTTGGACGGGAGGACATAGCGAACGACCGGATAGACGAAAGCGACGATCGTGGCCAAAAGGCTTCCACCGAAGAAGATGTCGAGGAAATTGCGGCGCTTCATTTTTTCTCTTCTTTTCCGATGCTCAAAGATTTTATGGTTCCTGACATTTTTGTCAAGTACTCGTCGATAAAAAGATAATTGTGGATACCTGAACTCCCGTCGAGGTCGATAGTCCCCAATGCCTCCTCGATCTTCAGAACCTCGGCCTTTTCGGGGTCAGTCAAGGGCTTTTTGTAGAGAACGTGGAGGGCGGACCGGACTTCGTCGGTGCGGCTCCGGACGCCGTCCCGCCATTCCGTGTAGGTCGCCCGGTATTTTTCGTCGTGGCAGGCGACGCAGGCGCCCCCGTCGGGCCTGATGACCTTCTTGGCCTTATCCAGGTGGCAATCCGGGCAGGACGCCCCGGCCTCAGCCATCATGTCCTTAGGGATCGTGACCTCCCCGAGCGCTCCCCCTTCGAACATCGTTTTCTGGAGCGCGTGGCACTCTCCGCAGCTTTTCTTGGCCTCCCGATGGTGGCAGGTCGCGCAAAACGCTTTGGTGGCCGTCAGTTCCCCGTGGCGGCGGACGTTCGAATGGCACGTCTTGCACTCCAGTTTCTGCCCGACAGCGTGTTTGCGATGGGAGAACTGAAGCCCGAACACGGCCGGGCTGATCTCCTCGATCCCGGCATGGCAGGTCAAACAGGCATTCGGCGTTTCGCGGTTCAAGAGCGTCGTCGCCTCCGGCCGGTAGGAAGAGCCGGCGGCGGCCAGGGCTTCGCGGATTTTTTCAAGCGACGCCGTTAGAAGTTCTTGGGAATAGGCCATATTATGAACGCTCTTGCCCTTTTCCACGATGTCGATGTTGAACCGTGCTTCATCAAAAAGCGCGGCGGCCTCTTTCTTTTTCGGCCCGGCCGCCGACTGAACGTCCACGGCCGCCTTCACCGAAATGGCCTTGATTTCCGCCAGCCGCTTCTCCGTCGAATTCTCCCAATTCTTCAAGATCCGGTCGAAACCGTGGCCGTGGCAGGATTCGCAGGCCGCGCCGCTCGCCGTGAGCGTATCGCCCCCCTGGTCCAGCCGGCCGCTCCCCGCGTGGAACATGTGGCAGCCCTGGCAGTTCAGCCCTTTCTCCAGCATGACGTTCGGCGTCGCGTGGGGTACCCCTTTTCCGCCCTGTCCCGTATAAAGGATCTTCTGGGCACCGTGGGTCCCTTGGTGACAGCCCTGGCAGTCGGAGATCGTTTCGATGTCCTTGACGATTTTATGCTGGATTTCGCGGTGGCATTGCTCGCATTCGATCTTGTTGGTCGCGATGTGGGTTCGGTGCATGAGATCCGTATCGCCGTATTTTTCCAGCCGGTCGTTCTCGAAATGGCACTTGAAGCAGTTTTCCTTCGGCACTTCGCCTTCGCCGGAGACGATCCGGCCATGGCACTTGTCGCAGCTATAACCGTTATCGAAGACAGGTGTGTGGTCGAAGCGGTCTTTGAGGGCGATCAGATCGTCCTTGCGGTGGCAGACGGCACATTCCGTTTTCAGGACCTGGGGCGTCTTGTCCTTGAAGTGACAGAGAAAACAGGAGGCTGACGTGACGGTGATATGTTCGCCCTGGACGATCTGGGAATGGCAGCTCGTGCAGCGCAGCTTTTTGCCCCGCTTGAGATCCTCGAAGTGGGCCTTGTGGTCGAAAGCGACCTTGCCGAATTCGACCTTGCCCTCGAGGAGTCGCCGATCGTGGCAACCCGGACGGAGACAGCTCTCGTCCTGGATCTCCGCCCAGGGCTTGGATTTCACATAGAGGCGCGTCCAGTAGCGGCCGACCATGACCAGACCCTCGATCTTCGTTCGGATGAACGATTTCATGCCGGGCGGGTAATGACAGACCTTGCACTGAACGTCCTTGTGGGAAGATGTCTTCCAGCTCTCGAAGAAGGGCGTCATGTAGTGGCAGGCTGAACAAAACCGGGACGTCGAGGTCATCTCGACGGTAACGACGAGGAGCAGGATGAAGACCACCGGCAGGCCGAACAGAAGAAGGCGGCGTTTCCGCCGTTTCTTCTTCGGCGGTTGGACTTCCGCGTCCGGCCCGGCGGCCGGATCCCGAGGGCTATCATCATGCATAGGAGTGCAGCCCCGAGAGGAGGTAATTGACCCCGAAATAGGTGAACAGCGCGGCCAGGAAGCCGATGATGGCGATGAGCGCCGAGCGCTTCCCCTTCCACCCCATGACGATCCGTGTATGGAGATAAAGGGCGAAGACGAACCAGGTGATCAGGCTCCAGACTTCCTTGGGGTCCCAACTCCAATAGGTCCCCCAGGCCTTGTAAGCCCAGACCATGCCGAAGACGAGCCCTCCGAGGGTGAAGAGCGGGAAGCCCACGGCGACGGCCCGGTAGCTCACGGAGTCCATTTTTTGTTTTTTCTCCTCCGTGTCGGCCCCCAGGTAGAGAAGGCTGGCGATGAAGGCCGCGGCGAAAAACGCTTCGCCAAGAAGGGTGACGGACACATGGAGCCAGAGCCAATAGCTCTGGAGCGCGGGAACGAGCGGTGTCACGTCCTTGGGCATGAGCGGGGACGAGGCCAGGGCGACCAAGCCGACGGCGATCAACATCATGTAGGGCGCAACCCGGGAAATGCGGAGTTTCTTGTCGAGGACGATCAAGGCCAGGACCGTTGCCCAGGCCAGGAAAGACAGGGATTCATACATATTGGTGAAGGGCGCGTGCCGGCTGACGACGGTCCTGATGATGAGGGCCCCGGTGTGGCCCGCGAGTCCGGCCGCGGCCAGGACGAAGCCCAACCCGGCCCATTTTTCTTTCTTGGCGAAAGCGGAAGCGAGGTAGACGAACGCCGAGAGAATATAAAGAACGAACGTGATGGTGAAGAGCGTGGCTTCGGTCATGTTGTCCTCCTGAGGGATTCGACGAGGGTATCGAATTCGGTCTGGAAAGCTTCGCGGCTTTTCGGGGCGAAGCCGCCGAGGACCGCTTCGGTCTTCCCCTGGGCTTCCTCGAGAACGATCCGTATCTCGCGGGGAGGCCAGTAGAAAGCGAGGAAAAAGCCCGCCGTGACGAACAGGCACCCGAGCCAAATGAAGGTCGCGCCCGGGTCCTTGGCCGCCTCGAGGACCGAGTATTGGGAGGCCTCAAAATTCTTGAGGATAAAAGTCAGAGAGGCTTGGCCCACCTTGTGCCCTTCCCCGAAATCGGGAAACTTGGCAAAGCTCCATCCCGTGTAGATCCGCTCCTCCCCTTTCCAGACCTCGATCTGGGCGGCGGGGTTGTTGGGCTCCATGGAGCGGGTTTGGACCTCGTTCCCCTCGCCGATGACGAAATCGGGAACGAATTCGCGGACGGCGAGATGGGTGAAATCCGGGTCCTCCACGGCCAGACGCTCTCCGACCTTCAGGGACAAGGTTTTGAGATAAGCGGGGTCGGCCGGCTTTTTGATGTCGATCTCAAGGCGCGGGTTTTCCCAGTCCCAGCCGT
>Ga0307379_10012800_pt1 | contig 10911 bp, 14 predicted proteins | sample UN2MG_FD_202237 | JGI IMG/M metagenome (GOLD analysis project Ga0307379, IMG submission 202237) | Soil microbial communities from Risofladan, Vaasa, Finland - UN-2 | ecosystem: Environmental > Terrestrial > Soil > Coastal area > Acid sulfate soil | place: Finland: Risofladan, Vaasa | collected... | reverse complement strand
ATAATGTCGCCAGTCCTGACTTGGTCTGTCCGTTCTGTGTGCGCTCAAAGTACCTGCTCATGCTACACTGGTACTTGAATGCCTTACCACCGCCTCTCTCCATCTCACCTACCGTGGATGTCTTGACGGTGAAGCCTATTATACGCACACCAATGGAGAGACATTCTTTTACTACGGTGTGTCTGTCCCAGCACGATAGGCCTTTCTTTAGCTTACCCACCTCATCGTCATGATGGAAATACAACTTATCACCGTCATAGGCAGAAGCATCGGCCATCTCATAGTTAATACTCGATTCGAGTCCCAGTTCTGATGTGGATAGCGACCCACGTGATGACAGCCTCTTAGCAGGAGGGGAGAATGATAACTCCGTCTTCGGTGATGTAGAACCCTCGTAGTTAGGCTTGAAGAAGAATGGTAGTTTTTTCCATGGTGCTACAAGATGCCTGAGGAAGCATTTACGAGCCTGTATGTCATTCATGGACTGTATGCCTCCGAATGCTGCTAATGTACGACTGATGATCTCGTAACCAATACACTCGGCCTTATACGTGGCACCTTCCCTACGGTGCTTGGGGTAGTTGAAGCCGTAAAATAACCTTCTCCCGAAATCCACCCATGTATAGTTTCCTTTCTCGTCTTTTACCGCAAACCCTTCATCATTGACCCGTGGTGCCTGTGTATCGGTGTATATGTGACGTGCGAATAAGAAGAACCGTCTGTCCCTGTCCCTGTAATCCGGTAGTCCGGTATCAATCTTCCACCACCCAATATAGAAATAATGCCATCCGTCAATATACGTTGGAACACCATTATTCCAGAACCAATAGCCATACAACCTTCGCTCCCATTGTAAGCGAATAAACTCTATCTCTTCAGGGTATATGTCCTTGTGATCTTCAAGCTCATCCCAGATGTCATCAAGTGTCTCGAGTTTGTTCTGCAGGTCTTTTAACCGCTTCGGTAGTTCTGGCGGGTGCCATAGCTGTTCTCTTGCAGGTAATCCCCAGTTGTCAATCAGGTGTGGCTCGGGTGGTTCTGGTAACTGTATCTCGATTGGTATAAGGTCTTTATCATCCGTGTTCACCCACACGCTCTTTGGTGACTCCTGATACTGTGCTAGTATCTGTGGATCAACCTCTTTGTAATAGCGTTTGAGTAGTGCTAGATGATTCATTGTTTTTGTTGAATAGTGTTAATAACCCTTAATATTCCCGTCATCAAATCAACCTTTGGGGTAAAATGAAGTATTTTTTGCTGATTATCCAAGCATGGTATCTTTTCGAGAGACATCTGTCCGGGTAAGTCTATCTCCTTAATGAGCTTACTGGGATTTGCATCTACTATCTGACACATTATATTAGCCACAGCTATGACATCATATACCTCTGGATGTCCAATATTGAATATTTTGAAATCATCTACATTGCATAGTCTTTCAAACACATCAACAACATCAGACATATACATCCATGATCGCTTCGCTCCCTTAAATACAGTGATCTCTTGGTTATGTGTCAGCTTTTCAGCAAACTGCATTATTGTCGAACAATGATTACTTGTGACTTCTTTCTCATCGTAAAACAGAAATGGCCGAATAATTAGGGCTTTGAGTCCATTGTTCTCAACTTCATATTCAATAAGTTTCTCACCAAGATATTTTGAAAGGCCATAACGGTTAATCTGCTTAACACAAAGCGAAGTCTCTGGTAAGATACCTTTTGTGTTTCCATATACCTCAGATGTTGAAAAATATATCAACTTTGAATTAAATTCCTTACATGCCTGAATGATATTGTTTGTGCCACTGATATTTACATTTACTGAGTTAGTATGTATATCCTCACAGGATGCTCTGCCAACTACTGCTGCGAGATGATAAACAACCTCTGGATTGAACTTATTAAATGCCTTCCATATTCCTATACAGGAATTTATATCAACTATCAAAAAATCATCTTCTCGTACCTGAAAAATATCACACCTGCAGACATTATGCCCCTTCGCTTTAAGGTAAGGAACGAGTCTTCTGCCTATATTACCCTCACTGCCAGTAACTAATATTCTCATAATAGCCCTTCCTTTTTTAATACAGATGTCATACTACAATTGGTATTAAGACCATCGTTGTTTAAATAGTTTTTACTTAACTGATGCCCATTAAACCAATGGATGCACATCACGTTCTTGCTGTTAAGAGGGGATAGGTCATTCTCTAAATACAGTTGTTCCAGTTTAAAGATGCTGTATGGATAAAATGTCTCGTATTTTATTGCAAGTACACGTGGGAATATGCTCGTTATCGAAGCAAGATCAGGATATTTATCGTTTAACATCTGTGTCCCAAATGACTGATGATCATACGGTGGCGTTATGTTCTTTTGATATTCTATAAGAGAATAGATGTATGGACTTCCTTTCTCTGATATGAGATTTGATACATTATGATGTCCCTGCGTATATCTGAAAAATGAGACAACGCTCTCAAAGTCCATTGGATCGCCAATACAGTCAATATTAGAAAATTCCGACATTGGCTTTAGCCAGATAACATCAAAGTCTGAATACACACCACCAAACTCATACATCAATTTTCTCTTGATTATATCAGATGCCACAATAGCGTTTATCCCGAGACTGACACCTGATTCAATAAGATTATGTTCGATAATCTCCACATAATCTAAATTTTTTACCATGTAGAAATAGTCCTTACCCATATATTCCGGTACATAGATATTACTGCCAAGTTCTTTCTCTGTCTGTTTTGACAAGTAAACTATAATCTTCCAATCAGGGTTGTACTTATGGAATGAGACCACAGTAAATACTTGTAGTAAAGCCATAGGTGCTTCACTTGTCCACATCAGATAACATACTTTAGGAATTGTCTTCATAAGTTTATCAGCCAATTTTATTTATATTTTTTAGGGTAATCAGTACATATCCCTATTGCATTGCTTATATTCCAATTTTCGGACATCTCTGGCATTACTGCAATAGATTTATTAGTGAGTTGTAATCCTGGTGCCGTCCATAAATATCCATTAAGAGTTATTATGATGCCTTCTTCGTGTGCGAAAAAATTTAATAGTGTTGTCCCTACCAGAAGTTCCATGACTTCAATATTCTTACAATGAACCCATAAATTTGCATTGAATAAAAAAGAAAAATCTATTTCAAATTGCGGGTTATCGTGACCTAAATACAATTTGCCAGAGACATAGTGTATATCTATCTCGGCATGGTATCCAAGACTTAATGCCTTCCGTACATAATCAGGATGATTTTCCCTTTCAGCTATTCTTCCGTCAATGTTTCCCCTATGTGCTATTAAGATTTTTTCTTCCATGATTTCCAGTAGTTATAACACATGATCGCATCTTCTTCATTCTTAACCTGTCCCTCTTTTAATATGGTTTGCCATGCCTCGAAATTTCTAATCTCATTTGGTGTCCCAAAGGCCAATACAAGGTCATTCAGATAAGAATAAACCGACAATCCATCTCTTATCAGTAAGTTAAAAACAAGTGTGACATAATATTCCCCATTATAACTAATGTTCTCATCAACTGCTTGCTTGAAATATTTTTTAATATATGATCCGTGTCGGAAATAATATACTCCTGATGATGCGTGTTCCATAAAACGATTAGTAGTATAACAGGCTTTTTCTTTGACATCATAAACCTTATTAGCTGAATCTGTCTTGCAATAGGCAAACATCGTAGCACTAAGGGTGTGAGGATGGAACCCACTATGGCTTATAAGGCATCCATCAATATCCTTGACATAATCCTTGAAATGATTGTAATCCCACGTGACAGGATTATCACAATAAGATACTATGACGGGGTTATTGTCTCTTATGTATTCTTCTGCAAACAGAACGGTGTGAACTGGCCCTAGCTTGTGTTGTGGCATAGATATTACAATAGAATTATTAACTAATCCCATTAAAATATTTCGGATATCCGTCATTCTTAAATGATTCTCATTGCAGATAAAAATAAAATTATCATTATCCCTATCATACATGTCGCAAACATATTCTATGATGCTTTTACCTCCTACTTTGATTAGTGGTTTAGGCTCTGAATATCCTTCTGATATAAACCTATTACCACTCCCTGCCATTGGAATAATTATATCCATCACATAATAAATTGAATGTGCTTATTAATACTTAAAAGTTGTGATTTGATCTCGTCCGTATATGAACCGGCCTTCAAAATAACCAAACTGTTTAAATCTAAAGTAACTTCGTCAGGAAATTTAATTACTAAGTCCGTGCCATATAACCGTTTGCTATTCTTTAACTCAGAGTTATCTAAGATACACTTGATCCTTGATATGTCTAATCCGAGAGCAATCAGATATTGAGAGAAGATATGACCTCCAAATAAATATACTGTTTTGTCGGTATTACTTAATTTCTTATTTAAGTCGGTTACAAAATGTTTATAATAATTAAAAAAAGACAAGTACATATCCTTGTATGTCTTATATCTTCTTGGCAAATTTGGTGATGTTACTTTCTGTTTTTTTGTGACATAAAATATACTATGTTCGTCATAATAAACTTTTTCCTCAATATTAAAACCAAAGATAGATAACAGATAATCAACTATTTCCTCTGTTAATAACAACGTATGTTCAAAAGTTAAGGCGTTTATAAACTTATGTTCCAGATAAGAATATAAGTTAGGAACTGAAAAAATATGATAGTCTCCTTCCTTTAAACTGCGGTATATTGTGGATAGAAATAATTTTGGGTCATATATGTGTTCTAATACATGCGAGTGTACTATCATGTTAAAATCACATTTATTTACTGTCTCTTCAGTAAAGAAATCTCTTATGTACTTAACATCTGATAATGTCGAATCAGATTTAATATTTGGGTCAATAATTGTCCATCTCTTATTAATAAAGTTGGATGCCAGCCTTGAATCAGAGCCACCTATCTCTAATACGGAATGGTTGCCAATATATTTATGTATCAACTTTGCAAATAAATTATGATGCTCTCCCCACACCTTACCCAGTGCTTCTGAGTGAAAATTAGAATAGAGAATCGCTGGATCTATTAAATTTCTTAATTGGATGATACCTGATTCCTTACAGATGTCAAATGTTAAGTCCTGAAAGATATCCTTTGATGCCTCAGTAGTTGTGGCATTGACAAATATCGGAAAATGCTCAATCGTAGATAGGTGTTCAACATCACCGTTGGTTAATATGCTATTCTCCCTTGTCATTTAATATCTTATTTCTCCAATATTCAAAGGTAAGCATTTCTATGTTCCATGAACTGTTTTTTATCCTCTCATATTCATCATTTAGGAAACTCTCTGTTATTTCCTCCCAATCATTTACAAAGAGTATTGGTAATCCTATCAGTGATTTATTGCTGACATGACGTTTTTTAATAGGGATGGAACCCATATATAGTGCTTCCCATAGACGATGTGTAGTCAGTCCATTACCCCTTGGGCATATAACAAACTTATGATTATAGACATTATCAATGTATGCGTCAAAGAGGACAGACTTATTTCTGACGGTACTAACCCATGGCTTGCCTTCAAATAGCTGATATGGTTTTAATCTTTCTGCCGGATTCAGGTCAATATTATAATCTATATACAAGATATTCCTGATGTTCCTTGTCCCTTGTAGTTTTATGAGCATCTTCTCTTTCTTCATTACACCGAAGTCCCTAATATCATTCTCAACACCTATTGGTAGCGGTTCTATGCGTGGATCATCTACATTCACGTTTTGTGCATACCATCTTATCACATTTGGTGGTAGTGCAAATGAACTATTTACATCATTATCACAGTTATGAGATATCAAGATGACTTTTTTGCTATCTCTGATAACTTCTAATAACTGTCTTTTATAATGGTGAAATCCCTGAGTGTAAATGATATCTCCATCTTTTAATAACCCCATATCAAGAGTATTTGGGAACATAGCATAATCACATGGAGCTTTATTAGGTGGCGAATATGTAAAGTTCGCCATCGACTGAAATTTATTACCTTGTATCCAATCAATCATAAGTCAGGTGTTATTATATGTTTAGCTCTGTAATTACCTTCCTTGCATAACTCTCTAAATAACCCCTCATTTTGATGAAATGAACTAGCTTCATCTACTGGATACTTAGTATGTTCGTGCCATTGATGTATCACAAATGGGTCTGCTGTTATCTGCACATGTAATCCCAAGCATCTTATCTGATGTAGTAGATAGTCATCATCGAATCCTACGCCCATACATAGACGTTCATCAAAGCCATTTATCTTTTTCATGTTGGCCGAAGATATAGCTGCACAGAAATGGTAAGCTACTGGCCTGAACTCTGGATGATTATACCATGCACTCTCCCCATCAAAGGAAGCTCCTTTTGGGTTAATTACCGAGCCTATCTCCTCTCCTTTGGCTTGTGAATAACATCCAAATGAAATATAATTTGCCTCTGTTACATGTGCTTTGGCGTAACCCAAGATATCTCCATTATGGTAACACTCAGCGTTCTGAATAATGATGATATCGGGGTTATTAAGTAAGGCATGGTGTAATCCTCTGTTCCATGCTGGATCACCCATCACCCATGTCTTGTCATACATTTTCAACGGTGTGACTTCAAAGGGTAATTGGGGTAATATAATTTCTTCACGACTGCAATCATCGACGATAATTACACAAAAATCATCGGGGTTATACTGATTAAGCGATTCAAGAGTTTTATTCAGTTGCTCCTGTCTATTCAGATGCGTCATCACAATGGCCATCATAGCTTTTGACTTCCTATTACGTTTGAATGATTACCTATTTCGGGTAACTGTGTTTTATAGTAATACTGCTCATCTTCCGTAAGGTCTTTTATATCGTGATAGTACCACGGGATATGCTTTGCCGTGTACGGCCTATTAGTTCGTATTGCTGAAAATGACGGATATCTTATCTGCTTTGAAATTTGGTATAATGCGAATGTAGTGTCAATATCTGCATGAAAGTATTGTGGATCAAGTGGTGTTTGCCAGAAGCGTGTCTCCCACCACACAGTTCCCTTGTCTGGGATATCATTAATCTCCAAAGATAATCCGCACTTATCATACTGAGGATACCGTTTTAATCCTTCATATAAGACTGTAATAAAATCATCAGGGATACCTGTAAGATCAAGATCGGGGTCTGTTACTATGTAATCCTCATTTATTCCAAGTTTCGCTATCACTCCCTGTCTCCAAACCACTTCATGTCCGTAGTTCTTATCCATCCTTAGTACCTGAAATGGACATGCTTGGTAATATGCGAGTAAGGGCGAGTAGTCTGAGTTGTTATCAACAAATATCGGTTCAAGTCCTCTATCAGCAACCCACCGTGCTAACTTTATCGGTAACTCCATTCGATTATATGTGATAATAAGACATTTCATCAGAAATCCTCTATTTTACGAAAATGGCAAACATAATACTCTGGTGTGGCTATCTTCGTGTGTCTCAAAGGTAGGAGATATTTTTCAATCATTTTAAAATCATGGCCATATCCAGTACCCCACTTGACCTCTATGTCCCTACGATGAGCAATAGCACTGGTGCCAATGGAGCAGAACACGGGATTTACTATGCGGTGTTCTTTATTGGCAATAACGGTGTCCACCAGATAGTCGTCATAGTACACCCAGTCATACTCTGCCGTGTCGAAATGCTTATCTATGATGGCAAGGTGTTTGTGACCAAACACATCATCATGGTCAAGGTAACAGATGATCTCTCCCCGTGCCATTACCAGTCCGGTGTTTCTTACCTCACCACTGTAATCTTCTTGCTTTGGTATCTTTTTAAACCTTATTCTGGGATGTGAAGAGAACCATTCCTTGTACTGTGATTCAGAAATATCACACCCGTCAGAGATGATTATAAGTTCATTTCCTGAAAGGGACTGGTGTATAAAGGATAATACAGCCTGTCTGAACCGAAACTCCCCATTGTCGGGGTTGTGTGTGACATCACACTTATACGAGCCCAGATTGACAGGCATTATAACTGATATTCTCATTTGTATTGGATTTTAAAAATTGCATCTCCCGGTTCTGTATGTGGTATTGAGTAGAAATTAGGCTTGCCCATGCATATCCACTGTTCAGCATGGAAGCGGTTCTTATGATTGAGGCTTATTATTGGTGGGCATCTGCTTATGTATGACCTGTTGAACCACCAGAAGTTGCCTGAGAAATGATTCGGTTGCGGTAGATAACCCAATGATGACACGTCATAGTCATTATCTACCCTGTCCCTGTGCTCCTGCCATCTGTTGAGTATCATTTCATTCATGTATGCTCTCCAATGCTGTACGACTGTCTCAAAGGGTCTTGATGTGCCCTTGGTGTGGAAGTAAAAGCCTACATAGTGTGAGTCATCGGCCTCGATAAGACTAAGCGTGGGGAACTCAAACTCCTCCGCTACCTCTGAGTGATACTTGAATTTCAACTTCGGATAATTGGCGTTTATGAAGTACATCTCAAACAGATGCCTCTCTGCCGGACTACCAATACACCCGATGCTTATCTCCTCACACGCATCATAGAGTCCTGATGTTAGCAAAATTCTCAACTGATCTGTTATTACTGAGTACCAGTGTGCCGTGAGCCAGATGTGCCAGAATCCTTTAATTATCATTTTTTTATCTCTATTGGTTTCTCTCCGTTCTGTAATTTTTTTGCGATGTCCTCGGGGCGTAACTCCAATCTCTCATCTTCCATGTACCGCAATACCTCGTCTTTTAAGAAGGGGTTATTATCTGCGTTCAGAAGTTCCAGAAGACTCTCCTCAAGGTCATCCCTTAGGTCTTTTGCTTTGATGATATTCTTGGTGTCACCACCGATTATCTCCAACATCAGATTGTAGTACGCACTCTCAATAGATACGAGATAGGTGTACTTGAAGCTCCGGTGCATCCTCACAAACTGCACGATCTTACGGTTGACGATGTTATTCTTGCCTCTGAGCAAGTCTTCAATGGGACTCTCAAATGTACCATCCTCTATGGTGGTAAATTCCAGATCGTGTGCCACCTCGACCTTCCTCTTGAGTATGTCGTGGTACTTTGCCCTGTAGGGTGACTTCTGATCATACATCAACAGCACAAAGCGATTGACCTTATCATTGTCAATGCCCTCGCCTGCACTGTTTCGGAACTCCCTGATCTTACCCAGTTCTTTGTAGTACTGTGTCACACTCGTACCCTCGGGTACCTTCTCCACGTTGTAACGCATGTTCTGAAACTCTCGACTATGGAATTGTAAATTCATGTCTTGGCAAATATATTTCTACGTTGAACCCTCAGATACGGTTTACCACCATCTATTTTTGCATGGAGATTATACTGCAAGGGGATGTCATTGGTGCGCCTGATCACCACAACGTCATCCACGGCAATATCCACATCCGCATCACTGTGGTTCTCATCGACATACTCACGGTTTGGCACACCCAAGTACTTAACCCTGCCATACGTCACGTGTGTTGCTGTGCGTCTCTCCGTCACCACTGATGCCAAGCCTATCTTCTTCAGCCTCTCCCTCTCCTCAACAAGAGCAGGGTCTTCTGTGGGTTCAATAAGGCAATAGCCATTGATGGGTATGATCTTATCATCACGTATAACCGCAAATATGAACTCGTAGCTGACGAACACGTAACGGTCTTCACCCTCCAATAAATAGCGTTTGTGTTGGGGTTTCAAGGCATTAATTATTGACAAGTAATAGACAATACATTTATCCCCGAGTTGTGCTTCCATTGATGTCAGCCATGGCATATTCTTATTTGGTTTACTACAGTAGGATAGGTGTGATGGTAATCCCCATATAGTGCCCGTTACCGTAGCGTTGCGTTCTGGCTCAAAACTTAAATCAATATATAATTCTGTACCATTTTTTAGCTTTAATGAATCATACTCTGCATCGAGCCTGATCATAACCATGTTGTTAAGAGTTCTTTTCTGCTCCATAGGTTTTATTCGTTAGTTTTCTAATGCAAATTTCATCATTATCTCCAAGCTACTTACCTTGATGCTGAAGTTTTTGCTAAATAATGCCTTCCCTTTAAATGATTTCAAAAAAAGGTGTTCTGTTTGTAAGTAATCTTTGTAATTATCAGTTAATATTAGTCGATGTATAATGAGTGCCTTTTCATAACCCTTAGACTTATTTTCAGTAAGAAAACAATATTGCTTTACGATATTACCATCGTTTGTATAGCCTCTCATTACGAGTCTTTTCATAGCTTATTTTTTAGTTTCTGCAATTTCTTGATAGTTCTTATTCTGGATGCAAATCAAATATCCATCTATAGTCTCGAATCTGATTTTACCCTTCTTCTCCTCTACTTTTGTTCTGAGTGCCATAGCACGTTTATCTTTCCTACTCATAGCCTTCCATATTGGATATTCCGTATCTCTTAACATATTTATTCTCTGACCTCGATAGGTTATGACAATATAGGCATGTGCAATCTCCTTTGCCTTGACTCGGGGTGGTGGCTCTCTTACCACCTTTGTAGGTTTATCCCACAAATACAACTTAATCCACGCTAGTATCTTTTTCATGAGTCAAATTTATGATTTAATTACTACAGATGCAAACAGGGGCAACACAGTACCCCCGTCCATTGCTATGACAAGATTTGCAGAATGGTTGTCGGCAACAACCGAAGTCAAAGATAGATAATATTTCGCTTTTGTTGCCATTATTTAAAATCCTTCTGGTGGTTCTGGTTCTTTATATTCAAAATCCCCGTTTAATAGTCTTTGATTAAAAGCATCGGTAGTCTCTTGCCATAACCTGTCTCTTTCTTTTTTTGCTTCTATCTCATCTAATGTGGGTTCAGATTTTTC
>Ga0307379_10012799_pt1 | contig 10911 bp, 8 predicted proteins | sample UN2MG_FD_202237 | JGI IMG/M metagenome (GOLD analysis project Ga0307379, IMG submission 202237) | Soil microbial communities from Risofladan, Vaasa, Finland - UN-2 | ecosystem: Environmental > Terrestrial > Soil > Coastal area > Acid sulfate soil | place: Finland: Risofladan, Vaasa | collected... | reverse complement strand
ACTTAGAACAGGAGTAGGGAACAGTAAAGAAAAATTTTCTGCTCTTGATCTTGCTAAAAAAATACTGGCCGAATATGGCAGCTTAAAAAATCTGCTGGATCTATCGCTTTCGGAGTTTATAAAAATTAATGGAATCGGAAGAGCAAAGACAGCTCAGGTAATGGCTGCACTTGAGCTGGGTAAGAGGGCAATCTCCGAGAGAAACAGAAATAATAAAAGTTTTAAGTGCAGCGAGGAAGTGGCAAATTATTATATCCCGCTTCTTAAAAATTTAAAAAAGGAACAGTTTATAGTTCTCCTTCTGGATATAAAAAATAAGATAATAAAGGAAGTTCTGATCTCGCAGGGCAGCCTAACCTCATCCGTAGCTCGCCTAGCGACACTATTTTTCGCAGGACGGGTGAAGGCTATAGCTCACCTAGCATAAACCTTAAATTTAAAAAGAAAATCAAAGTTATTTAAATATAAAAGCTCGGTATAATGCCGGGCTTTTCGTATTAGATAAAGATTTAAAAAGGAAATCCTATAATGAATAGGAGCAACTTAAGAGATACTAGAGAAAATATAAGAAAAAAAAATGGAATGCCTTCCGGCGACTCTAACAGTTCCTCAAACAACAAAGAATATAATTCTATACCATCAGATAGATTTTATACTGAAAAAGAAGAAGTGACTTTGAGGTTTTACCAGGTTCCAAAAGCTCTTTTTAAAAACCCTAAATATAAAGGGCTCTCTCTTGGCCCAAAGCTTATGTATTCAATATTAAGGGATAGGCTTGATATGTCTATAAAGAACAACTGGAAAGATGAAAAAGGCTATATATATTTAATTTTCAGCATAGAAGAGCTTGCTAGCCTTCTAGAAATAGACAGAAAAGCTATCATGCGATACAAGAACTCATTAGTCGACTACAGACTTATAATTGATAAAAGGTTGGGTCAAGGTAGATCCAACAGGATTTATGTGTTGAAACCGGAACTATGGGACGGTCAGAAGTCCCAAAAAGGGACTTCAAGAAGTCCTAAACCAGTACCTCCAGAAGTCCCCAATAAGGACACTAATGATACTTACATTAATGAAACTAATTTAAATAACGTTAATAAGGATGGCAGTAAAGAGGTTGTGGGGAACTCTAGAGAGGAGATGAAGGAAAAGACAGAAGAAAATGAGGAGGATATTAACGATATTAGGAGAATAATAAAAGAATCCCTTAAAGAAAGGGGAAAATGCAAATTTACAGAGCCGGAGGACTCTGGAAAAGAAAAAAGCACTGATCCAAAAGGTAGATATCCTAAAAGCATCAAGGTAGAGGAATACCCTGAACCAAACAGATATAGGCTTGGAGAAAAGGAGCTACTGGCTAGAGAAATAGCAGAAGAGCTTGAAGATGACCACAGCCTGGGAGCATTTCTAATCATAGTTGATAAGATTTCTGAGCAGCAGATAAGAATATTTTTAAGCATAATCAAGGATACATACCTTACCGGGAAAATTAAAAAGAGTAGGGGTGCAATGTTTATATAACTTGCCAAAGCCTATGCTGGGAAGAATAATATAAATCTCAATTTCAAGTAATTTCACTCCGAATTATAAATTTTAAAGAAAAAGGGTAAATATGATATTTCACAAGCTCTTCTTTTTATAGGTTATATTTCTTCAAACTAGAATTTATATACTTCTTTATTTTAATCGTCATTTAAAATAAAAATATCTTCTATGGGCTTCTTTAATAGTTTAGCTATTTTTAAGGCTAGTTTTAAAGAAGGATCATATTTATCATTCTCAATAGTAAATATGGTTTGTCTCGAGACATTAGTTTTATCTGCTAATATTTGCTGGGTTAAATTGTATATTTTTCGAAGTTTACGAATATTATTTTTCATATCAATGAGGATCTAAATATTCCTAATTTCTAGTAAAAATATTTAGTCCACTTTTAACTTTTAAATTATTAAAAATCAGTCCACTTTTATTTTTTAAATGACAATAAAGCAATTCGATATTGACAAATAATTAAACTTTATGGTATAGTATCTAAATCGTTACCGGGAATCGTTACCGGGAATCGTTACCGGGTAAAGCTAATTAGAATATTAATTGATTTTTTTAATTTAAAGGACTTTATTTTGGCAAAAATAATAAAAGCACCAAATATAAAAGATGTTGCGAAGGAAGCAAATGTTTCTGTCTCAACAGTTTCTAGTGTCATAAATAATTCAAGATTTGTAAAAAAAGAAAAAATGGACAGAGTTGGTAACGCGATTAAAAAATTAAACTACAAAGTTAATCCAATAGCACGAGGACTTAGAACTAGAAAAGTAAATGCTGTTGGTGTAATTTTACCTGACATTGCAGATCCCTATTTTGCACAAGTTATAAAGGGTATGGAAAAAGTTGCAAAAGAAAGAAATTATACTCTAGTATTAGGCTGTTCATTTTATAATATTTTAGAGGAAGAAAGACAAATAGAATTATTTTTAAGCCATTATATAGACGGTATAATTTTTTTTTGTGGACTTGATAGCTATTCTCATATTAAAAAAGTTTTTAATGCAGGTGTTTCTGTAGTAGTTGTTGATAGAGAGATAAAAGATAAAAAAATTCCATCTGTTTTAATAGATAATACATTAGCAATGGAGCAAGCTATTGATTATCTGTGCAACTTTGGTCATAGGAATATTGGATATTTGACATTTTCTTTTGAAAATCAAACAACAATAAGAAAAAGATACGAAGGTTATATTAGAGCACATAAGAAACATAATCTTACTGTCAAAAATGATTTAGTTCTAGTTAGCGATAGCATTAAGTTAAATGAACTAGAAGGTACATATAATTTAGTTAAAAACTCATTTAATAAGAAAAATATTCCAACAGCATTTGCAACAGTCTCAGACCTTGTTGCTGTTTCACTTATCAGTGTTTTGACAGAAATGGGTTATGAAATACCTAAAGACATATCTATAATTGGTTTTAATAATGAGAACATCTGTAAGTTTTCAATTCCTTCTTTAACTTCGGTTAAACAACCAAAAAAGGAAATGGGTGAACAAGCCATGCAATTACTTCTAGATGCTATAGAAGGGAAAAAGAATATAAATAAAAATTTAATTTTATCAACTCAAATAATAGAAAGAAATTCTGTTGCAAAACCGAGGAAATATTAGTTTCCATAAAATACTTAAATTAGCTAAATTAAGTCGAATTCTTAATTGAATATTAATTTTTATTAAAATATAAAGAGAAAGGAGATGTTATGAAAGAAAAGTGAGATTGTTCATAAGCATATTGGCTTGGTAGCGTCCTTTATTGCTTATAAACAAATCTCATTGTATATTTTATCATAAAAAAAAATTAATGAAAGGAAGTGAAAGAAAATGTTGTTAAAATCCATGAAAAAATCATTATTGTGGATAGTAGTGTTGGTATTAAGTATATCAATGGTTGCAGCTTTTTCACTTGCTGGTTGTAAAGCAGCAGCAGAAGAAGCTGTAGAGGAAGAAGCAGTAGAAGAAGCAGCACCTGTAGAAGAAGCTCCCGCTGAAGAAGCGGCAGCAGAAACAACTGCAGCTCCCGTAAGTTTTGAAGGAGTACAATTAAAGGTAGCAATGATTGATGAACCACGTGAAAGGCTTTTTAAAGAGCTACTTCCAGAATTTAAGAAACTGACGGGCATAGATGTAACTATAGATTTTTATGGTTTTGACGATCTATACAATAAAAATATAACGTCTTCAGCTGCCCATACGGGTGAATATGATGTATACCAAATCCATTTTCCAGATATTGCTCTTTTTGATGAAAGAGGTTTTATGGTAGATGTTACTGATTGGGTTGAAAGAGATTGGGCTGAAATGGAAATGGATGATATACAAACAAGTCTTCAAGAATCTCATATGAAATATAAGGATAGATATTATGGTGTACCAACCCATGTAGGCAGTCATGAATTTTACTATCGAACTGATATATTTGAAAAAGAGGGATATACATTGCCTAAAACCTATGATGATGTATTGACACTTGCTAAAGAGATTGATGCTAAATATGCTCCTACAACAAGAGGGTTTGTATTTATGGGTCGTGCAGATGTCCAAGGTTGCTCAACTTTTATGGGATTTCTTGGGAGTTATGGAGGAGATTTCTTCGATAATTATACGCATCAAAGACCAGCTATGGATAGCCCAGCAGCATTGAAAGCTATGAATACTTTGAAGGAAATTTATAAATATTCTGTTGAAGGTTCAAATGTTTATAGCTTTGATGAAGGTCAAACGGCTTTCAAGCAAGGTAAGGCAGCAATGATCTCTTTCTGGGATTCTGGTGATAATTTCTTCGGAGATCCTGAGCAATCAGATATAATTGGTAAATGGGCTATTGCTCCTTATCCTGGTGGTAGAACACCAAATGGAGGTTGGTCTGTTCAAATATCTGCAGATTCAAAAAATGCTGCAGCTGCTTGGGAGTTTCTAAAATGGATTATTTCTCCTGATGTAGAGAAAAAAGCTGTTCCCCTAACACCAAGTTGTCGTACATCAATATTAATTGATCCTCAGAATAGTAAATATCCATCGTATGCGGCATTTAATGATGTACTTAAAGGAAACCCAATTGGCTTTCCAAAAGTACTTCCTAACTGGCAAATTATAAATGAGACTGGAGCTATGGTGTCTTCTGTAACAACCGGTCAAGTTACACCTGAAGAGGGACTAGCAACACTACAGAAATCAATGGAATCAATAATGCTGCGTTATGGATTATGGGATGGAAAAAAATAAAATCTTTATTAATCCAATTTTATAATTGTTGATAAGGTCAATATAACCAGGCAGTAAATATACTGCCTGGTTATATTATGTTTTAATATGTTGAGATTATAAAATTTGAAGTAGTAGGAATCTAAATGATGAATAAAGAAACTATTGGATACCAAAAGTATTTTGTTGGACAGAAATGGTATGATAGAAATAGAGAAAAAGTTAGGCAAGGTTTATTATTAATGCCAGCTATATTAATAATCCTATCACTTGTAATATATCCCTTAATTTATTCTATTTCTAGAAGTTTTACTGATTTTAATCTGGGTATGCCAGAAATACATTTTGTTGGAATTAGAAATTATATAATGGCATTTAAAGATATAAGGTTCCTGCAAAGCTTGAGAACTACAATAATATTTTCAATAAGCACAACGATAGGTGGATTGGTAATAGGTTATGGAACAGCATTATTACTCCAACGCAATTTTATAGGAAGAAAAGTTTTAACTGTTTTACTTATTATTCCAATGATGACAACACCTATTGTAGTCGGAATTATTTGGATGTTATTATTTCAACCTGATTATAGTGTTATTAATAGTTTGCTTTCGCTAGTAGGTATTAATGGTCCTCAATGGTTGCAAAATTCTATATGGGCTTTAGTTGCTATTATTGTGGCTGATTTATGGCAATGGACTCCTTTTTTTACCATAGTGTTATTGTCGAGTCTATTAAACATACCATTAGATATTGTTGAAGCAGCTAAAGTAGATGGAGCTTCAAATTGGAAAATGATCCGTTATGTTATTACCCCCATAATCAGTCCCATAATTGTAGTAGCAGTACTTATAAGGCTAATAGATTCATTTAAAGTATTCGATGTAGTCTTTGTAATGACAAATGGTGGTCCCGGTAATGCAACTGAAGTTATGAGTTATTATATATATAGAACAGGATTAGGTTATTTGAATATGAGTTATTCAATGGCTATGAGTTTTATATTTTTAATAATCTTGATTGGTAGTAGCACCATATTAATTAGAAAATTGCTTAGAACATGAAAGGTTAATTGTAAGGGAGTCAGAATATGAAAATTAACATATATAGAAAAATTATATCAAAAATTGGTTTGGTAATTTCATTTGCAGTTTTATTAACTTTTTCATTATTCCCGCTTTATTGGGTTTTTTTAACTAGTATAAAAGCAAAAAAAGATTGGCTTACATTACCGGTGAAATTTATTTTTAAACCAACACTTGAGCATTGGAAAAATGTACTGCTTTCAAGTGACTTTATTCAATATTATAAGAATAGTTTAATAATTGCTATTGGTGTAGCTTGTGTAATTTTGGTTGTTGGAACTATGGCAGCCTATAGCTTGGCTCGTGGAAAATATAAATTTCGTGATAATATTTCCTTTTTTATACTTTCACAAAAAATGATGCCTGCAATAGCAATAGTATTACCGATTTATTTAATAGCATCCAGGTTTCATGCGATAGATCACCTTGAGACGCTTATATTCATAAATGTAGCATTCAATCTTCCTTTGGCAGTATGGATGTTGAAAGGCTATATACAAAGTCTTTCTTTATCGATTGAAGAAGCTGCTTTAATAGATGGATGTTCACAGTTTGGAGCGTTTATTAAGATTGGTATTCCACAAATTGTACCCGGTATTATGAGTACAATATTATTAATATTTATTTATACTTTTAATGAATTTTTCTTTGCTTTAATCTTATCTGGTACAAAAGCCAGACCTGTTTCTGTAGCTGTAATGAACTTTTTACCAACAGGTGTACGTGGAACTATGTTTGGAGAAGCAGCTGCAGCTTCTATTTTAATAATGATTCCTACCTTAATATTTGCAATTTTTATGCAGCGTTATTTAGTAAAAGGGATTTCACTTGGAGCTGTTAAAGAATAAGCACATTAAATTAATGAAATTTTATATTAAAAAGAATACTGTAATATGAATAATAAAAAAATCACAGTCAATATTGGTATGTTTACAATAGGTCTTCAAGCTTACTGGTCACAAATGCCTGGCATGAAAGATGAAATTTTAGAGTATTCAAAGATCATTGAAGGAAAATTGTCAACGTTAGGAAAAGTTTTTAATCTTGGAATAATAGACAATATAAAGGATGCTAGAAAAGCAGAAGAATTATTTATTTCAAAGGATATTGATATTATTATTATTCATTGTGCTACCTATGGTTTATCAAGCATTGTAGCAGCAGCTATTCGTAGGTGTAATGTTCCTATTCTAACGTTGCACTTGCAGCCAGTGGATAATTTTTTATCAGGTTCTTATGATACTTCCTATACTTTACCAAAAAATACATTTGCAGCGTCTGGCGAGTTGGGAGAAATGTTAAAAAGAACCAATAAGGTTTTTCATTGTATCTGTGGAAAGTTATATGATGATATAAGACCTTGGGATGTTATTAAGGAATGGACTAGGGCTGTTTCTATAAAAAAAGCATTAAGAAAATGTAATATTGGAGTTATTGGAAATTATTTTTCTGGTATGACTGATTTATATGTAGATGGATTATTATTAATTGATAAATTAGGAATAAATTTAGAATTTTTGGAAATAGCTAATTTAAGAAAATTGATAGAAATAGTTTCAGATAATGAAATAAATAAAAAATATGAGTTTGTTAGACAAATTTTTAATTTTGATAATGATATTAATAAGGAGAAATTAAAATGGTGCCTTAAAGTTGCAGTAGGAATGGAAAAATTAATTAATGAATTTGAACTTAATGCATTAGCTTTTCATTACTCTGGTTATCCTGATAGTATTGAAGAAAAAATTGGATATTCTTTGACTTTAGGAGGTACCTTATTAACAGGGTCAGGTATACCATGTGTGGCTGAAGGAGATATAAAAGTGGCTATTGCAATGTTTATATTAGGATTTTTTAATGGTGGAGCAACGCAAGCAGAGCATTATTATGCTGATTATAATAAGCAGGTCAACTACGTCTCTCATAGTGGACCCGGAGACTATTCTATTGCAAATAAAAAACCGTTGCTAAAGTGGTTAGATTTTTTCCACGGGAAGAGAGGGAGTGGTGTTTCTTGTGAGTTTAGCATTAAAGAAGGTCCGATAACGCTATTATCTTTAGTACTTTCTGAAAATAATAATTTAAAATTTGCAGCTACTGAAGGTATCGCTTTACCAGATTATATTAATAGTGGTGAAGTTACAACTAGGATTAGATTTAGTCCCAATATTAGGGAGTTTATAGAAAAATGGGCTGAAGAGGGTCCTTCCCATCATAGTGCAATGGGTTTAGGACATCATATTAGGGAAATTGAAAAAGTTGCAGAAGTTTTAGGTATAAAAATGTCTATTATTTAAAGTTAATTGATTTTAAAAATATAAGTAAATTCTATTACTAAATAATGAGCCAGAAACATTTTAATAATATCAAATTAAAAGAGTCGCTAATATTGGCAGGTGGTGGGATGAGTTTACTTGGAAAGGGGATGAAATTTTAGGAGTATATCCAAATAGCTCTTTCTTTCCTTTCTACCTAACTTTAGATAAGTGATAAGAATTGAGAATTTATGAAAATATATACAATAAAGTTTTATAGAAAGAGTATTGACTATGAATTCAAGAGAAAAATTCCACAATGTTATGAATTTTAATAAAAGTACAAAAACAATAAAATGGGAATTTGGTTTTTGGGGTGCAACAATTAATAGATGGTATAAAGAAGGTTTGCCAATGAATAAATATCCTGAAATACCGGTTAATATTATTAATACATCAACTTCTTTATACACAACTGTTTGGATAAATAATTGGTATAAGAATAGAAGTCTATTTGAAAAAATCTATGAAGAAAAAGAAAAAGAGATAAATCTCCCAGATGGTATTGGGGTTATGTCAGGAGGTTTATACTGGCCAACTCAGGGTTTTCCAATTGATTCAGATGTTAGGGATTATTTTAATCTTGATAAATGTCAAATAGCAGTATGTAGTGAGCAACTTATCTATCCACATTTTGAAGTAGTTATATTAAACGAAGATGAGAAGTATTTAGATTATATAGATATTGATGGATGTACTAGAAGGTTTTCTAAGGAACAACAAGTACTTCCAGCAGGATTGAATTGGGTTGTAAAAGATTGGGATTCTTGGAATGAATTAAAAGAAAATAGAATGAGATTAGATAATATAGAGGAAAGGCTTCCAGATAATTGGTCTGAATTAATTGAAGAATATAAGTCAAGAGACTATCCATTGACATTAGGGGGATATCCAAATGGTCTTTTTGGAAGTCTTACCCATCTTTTAGGGTATGAAAATTTGTTTTTATTCTTTTATGATAAACCTAAGCTAATAAAGGACATCTTAGAAAGATTGACAGATATATGGTTGGCTTTGTGGGAGGTAATTTTGGAAGATACAGATGTAGATTTGTGTAACCTATGGGAAGATATTTCATGTGGTAAAGGTTCTATGATATCACCAAGGATTTTTAAAGAATTCTTTTCTCCCTACTACAGAAAAATTAGCTCTTTTTTAAAAAGCAAAGGGATAAAAAATCTATTAGTAGATACTGATGGTAATTGCAGTGAATTAATTCCATTATTATTAGAATCAGGTGTTACAGGAATATATCCAATGGAGGTCAGTGCAGGTATGGATGTGATTAAAGCAAGGAAAGATTACCCAGAGCTACAAATTATGGGTGGAGTTCCTAAATCAGAAATTGCCTTAGGGGAAAAAAGGATTGATAAGATTTTAGAACCAATTGAATGGCTTTTAAAACAAGGTGGTTATATTCCTTTTGGTGATCATTTTATACCACCAGATGTAACATTTAAATATTTTAAATACTATAGGGAAAAACTAAATAATATTATAGATAAGACTTAGTAAAAATAATTAAAAATAATAATAAAAAATATTTTAAAAATCTAAAATCGGTAAATATAGTTAGAATATTAAACAGTTGAAGTTTTATATTAATTTACATTAGTAGCTCTAGATGTATTTATTATTACTATCTAGATTCTAATAAATGCCTTTGAAAATTGACCAGATTTATAAAATCTTAAACAAATTGTGGAAAAAGTAGAGAAGGTATTGTTTTGCAGGGAATAAAAAGATAATTATTATTTTTTTAATAAAGTTACAAAATGAAGAATAGTATTAAATACAATTATGAATCAGCTAAAGAATTATTTAAAAACTATCATATTGATACTGATAATGTATTAAAAAAATTAAGTATAATCCCAATTTCTATTCATTGTTGGCAAGGGGACGACTTAAGTGGATTTGAAAATTTAGGACTAGATCTATATGGTGGTGGGATATTAGCTACTGGTAGTTATCCTGGAAGAGCTAGAAATATTGAAGAATTGCAATTAGATATTGATAAAGCTTTTTCATTAATACCTGGAAAGAAAAAATTAGCCCTTCATGCTATATATGGAGATTTTAGAAAAAAGAAAGTAGATAGAGATAAAATAGAACCTGAAAATTATCTAAGCTGGGTAGATTGGGTAAAAGATAAAAGTGTAGGTATAGATTTTAATCCAACATTTTTCTCTCATCCTTATGCAGAAAGTGGATATACATTAGCAAGTAATGATAAAAAAATTAGGGATTTTTGGATAGAACATCTTAAAAGGTCAAGAGAAATTTCTAACTTTATAGGTAAAAAATTAATGAAGATTTGTGTAAATAATATCTGGATTCCGGATGGTGAAAAAGATATAACACCATCAAGATTATATCATCGCGAGTTACTAATTGATTCACTAAATAAAGCTCTAGATATGAAATTTCCAGAAAATAATATGCTAGATAGTATAGAGAGCAAGCTTTTTGGAATTGGTTCTGAGTCATATGTTGTAGGCTCACATGAGTTTTATTTAGCTTATGCCTTAAAGAATAATATGCTAATTACTTTTGATACTGGACATTACCATCCAACAGAACAGATTTCAGATAAAATTTCAGCTGTATTGCCATTCGTAAAAGGGATTGTCCTCCATCTATCTAGGAGTGTCAGATGGGATAGCGATCATGTTACTATTTTTTCAGAAGAGCTTATATCAATTTTTTCTGAAATAATAAGAGCAAAATCTCTGAATAAGGTTTATATCGGTA
>Ga0307379_10012797_pt1 | contig 10912 bp, 12 predicted proteins | sample UN2MG_FD_202237 | JGI IMG/M metagenome (GOLD analysis project Ga0307379, IMG submission 202237) | Soil microbial communities from Risofladan, Vaasa, Finland - UN-2 | ecosystem: Environmental > Terrestrial > Soil > Coastal area > Acid sulfate soil | place: Finland: Risofladan, Vaasa | collected... | reverse complement strand
ACTTTCACTACCCCAGATACAGCAAAATGGGGGCATTTTATATTTACTGCCACCGGGTCTTCTGGCTGGTTGGTCAGGCTTATAGAGGCCCCAACTGGTGGAGCCGCAACACCAACTGGGGTCTTGCTAATTTTGAACAAAAATAGAAACAGCTCTAAAAAATCAACAGTTTCAGACGGGACTACAGCAGGGCAAGTGAGCTATGATGCAACTCTAGCTACCGGAGGGACAACATTATGGAATGGGTATATAGAAGGGTCTACAAGTGGGATTACAGGGACAGGGTTTTCCGGGAAAAGAGATGAAATAATCTTAAAGCAAAACACACAATATCAATTATCTATTTTCGGGACTGACGCAGAGGCCGCTACGTTGTATATAGACTGGTACGAACATACGAATAAGGATTAGAGATGGGGACTTTCACCGAGGAATTTACTAACGACACTGGATTTATATATAATTCGGATTACACAGAATTCTCAGGTGGTGTTATGCAACAAGTTGACACTCGACCCGCTAATGCAACTTTTGCCGCAACTTATACAAGCTCGATTAATGCAAATTGGGGTGACGGCGTGTTAACTGGAGCAGCAACAGGGGGGGCAGAGGTTTCTGGCGGGTTCCTAGATCTTGCTCATAATGATGTCAGATATGTCACTTATGACGCAGATCTTAACGCAGATAGTCAACAAGAGGGATGTTTCCGTATTCTTTTTAATCCCAATTATTCAGGGACTCCAGCAACAAACCAATTTATTATAGAGGTTTATAACGCCGCAGGAGCGTTGAATAACAGGATTAGAATATCTCATACCACGGACGGGAATTTAGCTGCTTCTCTTTATAATAGCGTGAGTGGGCGAATTATAAACATAGTAGGGGCCTTTTCCCCGACAAGCGGAACAAGTTATGAAATAGAATTCAATTATGACATAACAGCTGGGGCAAGTCGGCTTTTTTTGGACGGAACTCAAACAGGGTCTACGGCTGGAGAAACTGGGGTTAGAAGTTCTTCCATTAGTTATTTTAGGGTCGGGGCTGATTTTAACGGAAATGGGGCTTCTAATTTTTCAATTGAGGAGTTTATTCTCTTTTCTGATGTCCAGCACACAGCTAATTATACAATAGGCGAGACAATTAATGAGACGATCTATCTTGAAGACACAATATCAGTCCCCCAATTTGTGTATACAGATCTTGGAGATATAGACGGATTTACTTCTTTTTCTACAACAGAAAGCGGGAATATAAAGATTGTATTTAATGGCGAATATTGGAATGGTTCTGCGTGGGTTGCATCTGATGATAGTTACGCACAAGCTAATACTGCAGCAGATATTAACACTAATATATCTACTGTAGATGTTTCTGAAACTATTGACCTAAAAATAATATGGGAAGCACAAAATTCAGCAAATAGTATCGATATTTTAGCGATCGGTTATACTTCAACAGCTGACGAAGAGGCCCCATCTCTAACGACTGTTTTTGGATATTCTTACAATCCAGATGGGAGTGTCTCTCAAAGGGAAATAATAATCACGTTATCCATAGACGCAAATGAATACAGCGATAGAGACCAAATCAGAAATAAAGCGGTGTATGTAACTCCGGGGACAAACGGGTTTTGGTCTGTTGATCTTGTTGATAATACAAACATGGAAACTGGGAGTTATTACGAATTTAAATGGGGTGAAAAAAAAGAAAATAGAGTTGTCCCATTTGGAGATTCGGTTTTATATAACTCATTGGCGGAAGCATGAGAGTAATAACGTTAGAAAAAACAAAAGCATTATTGGGGATCACAGACACTACATACGATACCTTAATTAATACACAAATTCCGATAATTGACGCAAAAGTAAAACAGATCTGCAACAATAATTTCAACAGGCAATTGGCCGTATCTGTTGTCGATGGTGATGCAACAGTAACCTTTTCCGGGGGGGCCGATTACTATGGGTCACGGTCGTGGCCTGATATCGAGTTGTTGCTGAAGGATCTGCCAGTAGGAACACAGCTCGAAGGGACAGGGATCCCGGCAGATACTTATATCTCCGAGGTGTACTATGCCGGAAGGAGTTTGCCCTATTTTGAAATGTCTGCTCCGGCGACGGCGGATAACGCCGGATATATCTACGCAGGAATAAACATCGCATACCAATCAACAATCGCTAAATGTATAATGTGGCTAATAGGTAGGACAAACACGACAATATATACCGACGACTGGAAATCAAGGTCTGTCGGGCCGTTATCTGTGACAAAGGGGACAGCAAACGAAAAATTAGATGGGATGTCTGGCCTTCCTTCTGATTTTGTCCGGGAGTTCCCGAGGTGGCACAGATGAGCATTAAAAGAAAAAGCTACGTCGACGAAGCAATAAAAGCTATCCATCTTGGATCACGAGAGGGAATGATTGAAATTGCTATGAATGTTACAACTCAGGCAAAACTGTTCGCCCCTGTTGCGGCGATAAAAGGAGGTAGGCTTAAAAACTCAATAATGTGGCTTTCCTCATGGGGCAAAAAGGGCGGAAATAAGGGCGGCGATGTCTTAAGGGAGAAGCCAGAAGAGAACTCGATCCATATTGGAACTGCGGTTGAGTACGGTTTGTATCAAGAATTCGGTACAAGGAAAATGGAGGCCCAGCCCTTCTTGAGGCCAGCGGCAGATAAAGTGGTAAACGGGACACAAGGCGTAACGGCAATGAAAAAGGCCATTGAAAAATCGGTGGCAAAGCGGATGAAAAAGGCATGAGTATACTTGCTTATTTCCCAGAATGGAAAGTATCGGCTATCCCACAGATCCTAACAGAAGCCCCAGACTCAAACGGGAACTGGGTGGAAACACTTACCCCCGGGACGGCGATAAATGGTGTGAAGTATAACCGAGGTGCCGCAGAACGGTACTTCTCGCAGACATGGGCAGAAGATGTGTCTGACGTTTTTGCAACGGACACCCCGGGAAGTTTGGCAGTGAAAGACAAGCTTTCCATCGGTGGAATAGTCCATGATATTGAAAGTTTTGTTGATGTCGCAGTTCAAGGGGAGGTCTATTTGTTTGGCCTTAAGGTACATAAGAAATGAACGCTGAATATACCCTGCTTGCGGCACTTGAGGCAGACACAGCGACAATGGCTTTGCTTAGCTCTGTTGGCGGAAATAAGTGTATCGCCGTTGCGATGAAAGATCCGGCTACATGGCCTGTCGATGGCACGACCCTTTCTATATACAACGCAGTCGGGGTCAACAACAGTGTTCCATGGTCACCAGTGGAGCTGACGGTCAACTGCCGGGCGGCTACCGAGGTGGCTGTAAAAGGGTTAGTAGCGGCTGTTATCTCGGCTATAAATAGGGAGCCTATAGCAGGCGGTGGCTATTGGAGTTGCCAAACGCTTTTTTTAATACGCCCAGAAGATGGGGCAGATGCATATAACATGCCAATCATAATAACGGCGATAGCCGGAAGGGAGATAGATTAATGCCAGTACAAACGATTAAAACAGCAAATAAAACGTCAGACGGCGTATCGATGGAAGTATCTACGGATGCCGGGTCGTCATGGATAGACTGCGGCGTAATGATGGATGGGTACGAATGGACGTACGAGTACACAGCGAACGAGGTAGAGCTGGGGAATGCAGAAAACCCAGATGCAGTCGCAAAAAACCTGAAAGCGACCATTTCCCCGTCAGCTCTTGCCACTTGGGACTCTTCTGTAATGGAAGATCTTTCTTCTGGGCTGATGAGCAGAACCGCTATTGCCGGAACCCCTGTTGCTGGTGCTACTCAGACTGTAACATCCGGGAACTGGAACTTTGACTCCGGGATCTTGCTTGACGGGCAGAATTCTTCCGGGCTTGTTCCGACGATTAATAGTGTCACCGGGTCTGTTGATGGAGCAGGAGCCGCAGACGACTGGACAACTGTTAAGGCACAAGGTGGATGGATGCTTGTTCCTCTTGACGGGACTAACTTCACCACAGAAACGCAGGATCTGGTTATCGATTACGATTACACACCAGCTTCCGGGAGCTACCTGTATTCTGGGACTTCATCTAAGATTTTGACCCCTTATCAGGTTAAGTTTACGCACTACACAGACAGCATATTTTCTGCTTTCGATTATCAGCATATATTTTACAGGGTTTCTATCCCTTCAGGGGGAATCTCGATGACAAAATCAGGCTCTCTCTCTGGAAACGATTATGATACGTGGACGATTTCTTTTTCTGCCCAGATCGATTCTGGCTACACAGATGGGCGTCAGCTTTTTAGACTGTATCAAAATAACTAGGTTCTTGTGGGGTGGGGATTCCTCCTTTCTCTGCCCCACTTTTTAAGGAGGAAACAATGAGGAAAGAAATTGAAATTACAATCCCTTATGTAAAGAGAGGGGAAGAACTCGAAAAGGCCGTAAAGATAAGCTTTATTTCGAACAGGGTTTTAAGCGACTACAATAAAATAGTTGAGCAGTTCAACGGGATCTTAAACCTCCACGTAGAGAAGAAAGAAAAGGTCGAGGAAATGGCATGGATTCTAACTGATAAAGAAGTGCCTATAAAGGATAAGCGTGCGAAAATAGCCCCATTAAAAGAACGGGTCGTTAATATAAAAAAAGAGATAAAAGCCAAAGACGACAAGGCTTTGTTTTCAGATAGATTCAACATCATAAAAAGAATCCTCGACGATAATGGAATAACTGACAGCGATCTTTTGTCATATAAATTCTGGAACGAGAAAGTCGAGCCATCTCTTGTCTGGACGTTCCTTTCTCAGGCGGCCATGAAAGATATTTCTTGGGATGGTAAAAAAAAAGCGATATAGAATTTGATGAGGCTCGCTTAATTGCGGCCTTAAATAAATACTGGCGTGGTATATCACGTGAGGAGTACATGGACAAGATGGATATTATAGATGTACAAAACGCCTGTGAAGTGGCGGCCATGCCAAAAGAAGTAATTGAAAAGATCTGGAAGAAAAAGAGCGATGAGGAATATTTGAAACGGTACCGGGAACATAGGGGTAAATAATGGGCTTTAAAATCGGTGAAATGTTCTGGAAAATAATAGCTGACACAAAAGACTTCGACAACGAAACCAAAAAAACCGAAAAAAAAGTTAAGGGACTTGGGAAACTCGTCAAAAAATTAGGGGCCCTTTTTACCGCCGCCTTTGCTGTTGTTGCTGTCAAAGCTATCGGGTCTGTCGGGAAAGAGCTGATACTTGCCGCTTCTGAGGCCGAAGAGACAAGAAACAAATTCAAGGTTGTTTTTGGGACGATTTCTGAGTCGGCAGAAGAGGCGGCGCAAAGAATAAAAGATGAGTTCAAAATCTCCGGCCAAGCAACAGAAAATTTCCTATCTCAGGTCGGTGATATCACTTCCGGCCTAGGGGCGACCTCTGAAGAGGCACTAGTGGCAGCAGAAACGATAACATCTCTTGGCCTCGATATTGATAGTCTCGCTAACCTCACTGGAGGAGCTGGTCAAGCAGTTTCGGCATTAACCTCACTATTCACTGGGGAGAGAGAGGCGGCTAAAGCTCTCGGGATCGTAATCAATGACACGAATTTAAAACAATATGCGCAAGATACTGGGCACGTTTTTTCAGAAATGACACAATTAGAAAAGGGGTTTTTGTCGTTAGAGCTGGCTGAAAAACAAAGTGCTTTGTCTCTTGGCGATTTTGCCAAATCTGAAGCCTCTTTTGCTAATCAAACCAGAATCGCAGAGGCAGCCACGGCAGATTTAAAAACAGAGCTTGGCAAGAAATTGCTCCCTGTTGCAACAGAAAGTACCCGTCTTTTTGGGGAAGTGACAAGAGAGCTTGCCAATATGGCAAAGAAATCCAACGATGCCGCAGAGGCTCAGGCGAACTTGAATACTGTTATGTCTGGGGCAGGTGGTGGTGGAGACCTCCAAAAAGCGTTTGACGACCAAAGGGAAAAAGTGGACGAACTTGCGGCGGCAATAGCGGCAGGGGGAAGAGAAGTCCAGAAATACGCCAGAGCAAATAGAATATCTATTAGGAGCCTTGACTCATTACTTGCCAGCGAGACAGGGATTTTGGGAACGCTCGGAAACAAACTTAGAGCGCAACAGCTTAGCACGATGGGCCAAGAAGAGGCGGCACAAGCGGCACTTGATGAGGCGGCGGCCCAAGAAAAAGCGGCCACGGAGCTACAAAACTACCTCGCTCTTGTTGGCACAGAATACGCCGAAACCCAACAAGGAAAAATTGACCTCCTCCGGGAAGAGGTTGCGTTATGGACAGAATACGCCGAGACCGCTGTAAACACCGCCCCGCAAGTACAGGAAATCCTTGCTGAAAAAACAGAACAATTACAGGAATTAATTGACAAGACCAAAGAACTGTCGGAAGAAGATAAGGCCAGAATCGAAGCCGGTATCGCCGATGAGGAATTGCTGGCGGAGGCGGCCATTAAGTCAAGGGATCAGCGGATTGCCGCTGAGAAAATGGCTAATGAAAGGCGAATGCAGCTTGTTTCAGTCGGGACAAACGCCATATTATCGTCATTCTCTGATATTGGGGAAGCCCTTGTGGCCGGGGAACTAGGCTGGGATAACTTCGGGAAAGCCGGTCTGAACGCTGTGGCTGCTGTCCTTGATGCACTTGGCGCACAGTTAGCGGCTCAGGCGGCGGCTCTTATCGGGGCGGCATTTTTCTCTGGTGGTGGCTCCTTGGTTGGCCTCGGGCCAGTACTTGCCGGGTCTGCTGCTGCCTTTTTGGCCGCTGGTGTCACACGTGGGGTGGCTAACTCTTTTGAATCTGGTGGAATTGTCCCCGGAATACCATCATCCACTGACAACGCCGTGGCGGCGGTCAGGTCAGGAGAGGAGATTCTATCAGAGGAAGATCCAAGACACAGCAATAATACAGGCTCAAATGGAGCAACTTTTATTTTCCAGTTTAGCGGTGAAAAATGGGCCGAGGTTATAGTTGATGATTTTATAAACACAGGGAGATATCCAATAGATATGAACAGGGGGCTAAGATGAAAAAAACAAGCCTCCCAAAAAAAATATCTACGACGTTTCCCGCTATTGAGTTATCTATAGTAATGTTATATATATACACAACTATTATGTTTGGCCACTGTGGGCGCAATGCGCAGAAATTTGCCTTTTTGGGCCTATTTTTTGTCTATTTTTGTAAATATTATCAGATTTGTGCTTGTAAAACTGCCATAAAAGGCACTTATAGCTCTTGGATTATTGAAAAAAGTAGAGGTTTGGAGGGGAAATGAAAATATTATGGGATAATTATCTTGATGATAGTACAATTACAGCTACTTCAGAGAACTCGCTGTATCCTGTCTCAAACCTTACAGACAAATTCCTAGAAAGAAAGTTTCAGGCCGTTGGAACAAGCTCCGTTGTTACTGTGACATTCCCAGAGGATCGCACGGTTTCCATGATCGCATACGGATACAACAACGTCACCACCTCAGACACTATCCGGCTTTCAAAAACAGCTACGGACACGATCCGGCTGTCAAAAACTGCGGTAGATACAGTAAGACTTTCTATCCCGTCGGACTACACACTAAAAAACTCAGGTGGTTCGGTAATATCTACGGGACAATTGTCTATAGGCAATGATGTGAATATAACATACCTGACACCCACCGTTTGTCGGTCTATCGTATTTTCATTTTCAGCCCAATCTACCATGTATGTAGGTGGAGTGGCTGTAGGAGATCCGATCGAATACGACTATATACAGGTGAATCCTCAGCTTATCGCATCACTACGTGGAGACTTTCAGAAGACCACAGGCGGCCAGCTTGTCGGAAGAAAGACACGGCTTCTTAGGGAATGGAGAGTTACTTTCCCCAATCTTACAAACCAAGAGAGAATGGACACAATGGAAATGCTCAGGGCAGTGGGCAATTTCAAGCCTGTTTTTGCAGACATAGAACTATACGGGGATGCGGAAGAGGCTATCTATGGAAACTTTGAAAACGGCGATGTTTCTTTTAGGAGAGACAGCACCGCAAAGACATATTCAACCGGATTAACACTACAGGAGGCAAGATAAATGGCAATTAATTTAATATCACAGCCAGCGGCAGGGACACCGACAACAAACGCCGATTACACCCAACAAAATCTAATTGCACAAGCAGCTAGCTTACAAACGCCAGAAGTCCTGACCGACTGGATTTCTACCGTTGCTGCTCCAAGCATAAAACAAAACACCTACTTTTCTCTAGGGGCTGAGACATATCAGACACAGTCCAGCGATGAGGCGATATCCGGGACACCATCCGCAGGTATAAATTATGTTAAGTTGACTGTATCGGGATCTGTCGCCACAGCCTCGTGGGTTACTAGTACCTCTGGGTTTACTTGGAATCAGGCGAACGGAGGATTATACAACGGATCAGGGGAATTGATAATTCGAGCTTGTATCTACAAAGACGGGACAGCCTTTAGGCGTGCGCTAACAGCTGACGGCCCTGTAAGTGGTGTATTCTTTCTTGCTGACGGCAGACTTTACACCAAAGGAAAAGATATTCTTACCGATGGTGGTGATTTAGATACAGGCGGGGGCGATGTAAATGTGACTTCTGGATCTTTGACCTCAAATACTTTTGATAGTTCAAGTATTGTATATTTCCCGTCGGCTTTGATTTCTTCTTCTTTTTCTTCTCCATCAACTAACTCTTCTGGCCTTGCTGTAGATTCTTCCGGCAACCTTATTAGTTGTGACTTTACTTCTGCTACAATTTATATACACTCTGGGATTACAAGTACAATTTCTTCTTCTTTTTCTGCCCCTTCCTCTGGCCCATATGGCCTTGCTGTAGATTCTTCCGGCAACCTTATTAGTTGTGACATTAATTCTAATATGATTTATATCCATTCTGGAATTACAAGCACTATTTCTTCTTCTTTTGCTTCTCCTTCCTCTTCTCCTTCTGGTATTGCTATAGATTCTTCCGGCAATCTTATTAGTTGTGACTCTTTTTCTGATATGATTTATATACATTCTGGAATTACGAGTACTATTTCTTCTTCTTTTGCTTCTCCCTCAACTATCCCTTCTGGCCTTACTATCGATTCTTATGGGAATCTTATTAGTTGTGACTCTTTTTCTGCTACAATTTATATTCATTCTGGAATTACAAGCACTATTTTTTCTTCTGTTTCTTCTCCCTCAACTAACCCTTCTGGTATTGCTATAGATTCTTCCGGTAATCTTGTTAGTTGTGACGCTATTTCCGATATGATTTATATCCATTATAATGGGATTTATTCAACATGATAATAGTTAAGATCCGTAAGCCATTTTTAACCGTTCTCCATTTTCTCCCTTACGGATACCCTTTTGTCTGGCGTTCTCAAGTGTCTTTTGCTGGGTATACTCAGCCAACGAGATATGACAGCAGTTATGATTTTACGATTCCAGCACTTAATGAGACGGCCTTAGAAATTGGGAATGTCTTTATTGATAATGTGGCATATGACGAAAAGGCAAGCGAAGCCTTGATGGTCGCAGAAGAAAAGACCTTTTATTTTGACCTCGGGAATCAGTTTTTATATATACATCTCGATCATGAGAAATTGATGACAGGCAGCGATTTTAACAGCCTGAAAGTTCAGGGATATAGCTCAGACAGAGTCTTTTATGATGATAACGAGATAGAGTTTCTGCCGTTATTAACGTCAGGATACACGATCACGGAATCAGCGGACAGATTAGTATATGCGAAAATGGCTTTTGTTACTAACTCGGCTGTGTTTGATAATAGCGATACAAACAGAGCAGAGTTTGATCAGTTTGCTGATAATCCAACGCCGGGGGCAGATATAAATTATCTATATCTAACAGACGAAGAACTGGCCGCAGGGGTACGAACTCTTCACGCTATTTATACCGGATTTGCGGCTTCTGATGAGTTATCTTTGGAAAAATATAGGATTAAAGTTCAAGATAAACGGGCGCAATTAAACAAAAATATTCCTTTGACAACGTTAAACACAACAGATTTCCCAAACATTGAGTCAAAACTTATAGGGAAAATTATCCCGGAAGGATATGGCGATATCTTAGGGGCAATTGCTACTTGCACAAATGGCACAATTGGGTCTGGAAACGTTGAGTATAAATACGCAACTGATGGGACGAGTATCACAACAGTATATGTAAAAACGGATGATGCTTGGAATTCCGTGACCCCTGTTTCTACAGATGCGACAAATTGCGAATATGTGTTATCATCTACTGATGCAAGAGACAGCTCGGGCAATCCAAAATTATCAAAAGTAGATTGTAGACTCCGTGATATAGATGGTCCGGGCGAAATTATGAAAGATATGATAGAGCGATATCTAGGATTCCGCTATTTGCCAGAATATTACAATCAAACACAATGGGTTGCGGAAACGGCCTATCTTGCTGATATCTATTTATATCTCGGGGAACAAAAGCCTTTTTTTGAATATATCGAGGAGGTTCAAAACGCTTCAGATTACGGGTTCAGATTTAGAATCGATCGAGACGGGAAATTTACGCTCAAAGTTGACGATATAAACAGGGCTGTTTCAAAGGCGTATCTTGCTATCGATAATATAAGCGATCTAACGCCGTCAAAAAGAGACTTTCAGGAATATGCGTCCACTGTCAAAATTACATATAGCGAGGATCAGGAAAATGGCGATTCAAGTTTTGTAATTGTTGACGATTACGAGACCGAGGCCCTAGATGTTTACAGACTACCAAAACAGGCAGAATTTAAATCTAACCTGAAAACTCTTGCACTTGCGGAAGACAAAGGGGAAAGACTAGCCCTTGATTATTCTGTCGCTAGAAATCAGATAACTTTTAGCATAAATCAAATTGAGGATATAGAAATATACGACGTGATTACAGTAGATA
>Ga0307379_10012796_pt1 | contig 10912 bp, 9 predicted proteins | sample UN2MG_FD_202237 | JGI IMG/M metagenome (GOLD analysis project Ga0307379, IMG submission 202237) | Soil microbial communities from Risofladan, Vaasa, Finland - UN-2 | ecosystem: Environmental > Terrestrial > Soil > Coastal area > Acid sulfate soil | place: Finland: Risofladan, Vaasa | collected... | reverse complement strand
TGGTATTGGCTTTTTTATTTCTTCTATACGTATATCACCTGGACCATAAAATAATGCTGCTTTCATATTAATCTTTCCTTAATATCATGCTAATTTTTATTATTTCATTATTTATTAAAAGTTTTATCAAAATTATTCTTAAATATAATTTTAAAGGTTACTATTCAGCCATAAAACTTAATCAATAATAATCTAACTTCCAAGGAAAATCAATTCTACTTTGAGACGCAAACGTTGTAAAAAAACAATTTGGCTCTGGTAACCTTATTTTGTAAAATAGAGATACTATGATATCCAGATTTATAACAAATCAGGTAATAAAGAGCTTAGAACCTTCTAAAGTAGTGGGAGTTTTTGGTCCACGCAGGTCAGGCAAAACTACTCTTATGAATTTTATTAGAAAAAAGATATAAAAGCTCCAAAGGATTTTATAAAATCTTATCCGAACTCAGATTTTTTTGTTATAAATAAAGATAATTACTTAGATTTCTTAACCTGAAAAAAGCTCTTACTCATTTTCATGCGTATTCTGTGCCTCATTGCTAGCATCTTGACTTACCCCCTGTATTTAAAGATGTAGATTTTATCTTTAAATATAGGGGATCTGTCCTAATTATTTAAATAATTTCAGATACTTTTTTTGTTGGTGATAGGCAACGATACCTTTTCAGATACTTTTTAAATGAGGCAATTCGGAGCCTTGACTTATAATTCCTATAATTTAAAATGGGAGAAATATCTTAAATCTAGATAAAAATTTTGATAAGTTAAACATAGTTAAATACTAAAATGGTCTGGTAGGTAGATTGAGGTATTGATTTGAAAGAAAGGATAATATGGAATATTTAAAGTTTTTCGGAATAGGAATCCTGGATGGAATTATTGCTGGACTACTGGGAATCGGTGGCGGGGTAATTATCCTTCCCATTCTTCTATATATAACCAATGTGGAAGTAAAAGTTGCCACTGCCATATCCGCAGTGCAGGTATTTTTTGCTAGTTCTTTTGGCACCCTTTTTAACTGGCTTCAGAAGACCATCAATTTCAGGTATGCCCTAATCTTTGGAATCTCCAGCGGGATACCTTATTTTTTGGGCTCCTATTTTACCTCCTATATTCCAGGAAATATCATAAAGATCATATATCTAGCCGCTGTAGTATTAGCCCTGGTGCTGTTCTTTGTAAAAAGAAACAGCAAAGGTACTAATCAGAATCTTGTGCTTGCTTTAAAAAGAGTGTCTATCAAAATAGATTACTTCAAGATAATCCCTATTGCCCTAGTAGCTGGATTTGCTTTTGGAGTGCTTGGTGTAGGGGGAGGATTTCTCTATGTACCGCTGCTGGTAATCCTCTTTGATCTGCCTCTCAAAGTTGCCATAGGCACCTCTCTTATGATTGTGTTTTGTAATGCTATTCCTGGAATCATAGGAAAACTCCTCTCCATAAGGTTTGATATCTTTATCGGACTTGCTGTAGCGGTGGGAGCTATTGCCGGGTCCAGGGTAGGAACCTACCTGAATAAAAAAATAAGTGCCAGGATCATCAAGATTATCTTTATTATACTTCTGGCTATTATAATCGCCAGGGTGGTATGGGACCTTTACTATAGTTTTAGTGGAGGTATTTACATATTACATTAGAATATTTATTGATATTCTATTTGTATGGGGAAAAGAATATTATTTAGGATAATGAAAGAATTTTCACTACTCATAAAACCTTCTTCAGCAGACTGCAATATGAACTGCCACTACTGTTATTATCTGGAAAAATCATCTCTTTATCCAGAGAATAATATACATAGGATGACTAAAAGTACTCTGGAAAGAATAGTTTCTTCTTATATGAGAACTCCTCAACCCTGCTATACTTTCGGCTGGCAGGGAGGAGAACCTACAATCATGGGTTTGGATTTTTTTAAAACAGTAGTAGAACTACAGAGGAGATATGGGAAACCCGGAAGCCTGGTACTCAATGGACTACAGACCAATGCTACTCTTATTGACGAAAAGCTTGCTAAACACCTGGCAGAATACAAGTTTCTGGTGGGAGTGAGTTTGGATGGTCCGGAATATATTCATAATCATTATAGAAAATTGCTGAATGGACAGGGCACCTTTAAGAGAGTTATGGAGGGCATAGAAACCCTGCGAAAAAATAATGTAGAGTTTAATATTCTGGTTCTGGTAAATGATTTTAATGTAACTAAGGCAGAACAGATATATAGATTTCTAGTTAAAAATGGCTTTTACTATCATCAGTATATACCCTGTGTAGAATTTGATTCAAAAGGTAATTTAAAGCCTTATTCCATAAATGGGGATCAGTGGGGGAATTTTCTTATTCAGATCTTTGATCTATGGTATACATGGGATATGTATAAAGTGTCGATAAGGTTCTTTGATTCTATTTTAAATAAACTTGTAAACGGTAAAGAAACCATCTGTCCTATGGGAAATGAATGCAATCATTATTTTGTAGTTGAATATAACGGAGATATATATCCTTGCGATTTTTATGTGCAAAGAAATTTAAAACTTGGTAATATACTTACGCATTCTTTCGAAGAGCTTTTAAATTCCCCCTTATTTAAGAATTTTGGTAAGTCTAAGTTAGAATTTAACAATCAATGTAGCAAATGTGATTACTTAGAACTCTGTTTCGGTGATTGCTTGAAATATAGGAACTTTAAAAACAAGAGCTCTAAAAATTTAAGTCTGCTTTGCTCAGGATGGAAAATGTTTTTTAATCATAGTATTTACTATTTTAAAAAGATAACTCAGCAATTATAATGATAAAATAGTTACAAAGTTTTAATAATTATGCTGAAATTATTGACGTCTTAATCAAATCTCATTTTTTACCTATATTCCATCTCCTCTCAATTATACATATTAAACAAACTTTCCTAATTTTTTTCTGTCACTATATATTTCCATAGTCTCAAGTAGAGTTTCTATATTCTCAAAAGGAGTATCAGGCATTATTGAATTACTTGTCCCTGATATAAAACCTCCGCTGTCATGATCTAAAATAGTAAATATTTTCTTTACACCCTTTTTAATCTCTTGAGGTGTGGAATATTTTAATACCATGTTTTGGTGAAAGGATAAATTTATTTATCTTTAAATTTAAAGATAGTAGCTTAGGAACTGTGCACTTTTAAATTTTTCCTAACACACAATTTTCAAGAGGTTCAAATCTTACATCATGCATATAGGATTCATATTGCCATTCAATTCCTACATCCCTTACCTTAACGCTTAATAGCCTTTTCATTAAACTTAACGTAAGTTCATTTTTTACATCTTGGTATTGACTTATTCCATATAGATTATTTAGTTCATTTGGATCTTCTTTTAAGTCATAAAGCTCACATCTGTCATCAGCATAAATAGTTAGCTTGTAATCGCCTTCTCGAATCATTGCGCCACAGCCAAATGAGGTTGGGGGAAATGGTGCTACCAATTTCAAGCCATCTATCGGTACCTTACATGTTGGTGCACCTCCACCTGCTTCACAAATAATGTTCTTTTTCCCTTTATAATTAGAGGCTTTAATTTCTTCAAACCATGATTTTCCAACCATAGTTGGCGGAATATTGACATCAAGCATATCTAATAAAGTTGGTGCTAGATCCACCTCTTCAGCTAAACCTGCAAACCTTTCACCACGTCCTAAATCTTCTGGATGTTTGATTATAACAGGGATTTTCGTAAGACAATCATAAAAAACTGGCAATTTATGTGTCATATTATAGTCACCAAGCAACTCACCGTGATCTGAAAAAAATAGTATGATAGTATTTTTGTCTTTGCCACTTTCTTTTAGATATTCAAGCATTCTTCCGACACTATCATCAACATATCTAATTTGCCCCATATAATGTGCTATGGCATTTTTCATATCATCATCTGAACAAAGATTCATTTCAGAATGCACACGCCAAACTTCGTTTCTTGCTGGTTGGCCGTCTTTAGAATAAGTCTTATACTTTACTGGTAATTCAATCTGTTTGGGATCAAAAATCGAATCATAAGGTGTTGGACATGTAAATGCTGGATGAGGATCTTGATAGTTCACCCATGCGATGAAAGGTTTTGTTGACTTTTCCATAAAACTAATTGTCTCGGTAGTTAGTTTTCCAGTTATATTAAAGGGATGATCCGAATCTAATGTAAAGGAAGAAAAAGAATGCTTATAATCTGGGTGCCCGTCATAGTTTCCTAAACATATTTCATCAAGGCTGTCCCATACCTCATTTAAGCGCTCATAGGTAAATAAATGGTTTTTGCCAAACATGCCTGTTTTATAGCCTTCTTTTTTCATTGATGTGACTAAGTTTGGTACATCAGGACTAATTGTCGACCAATAATTGCGATGATTATGTTCACTAAAATATGTTGACGTTGCAAAACTTATGCGACTAGGACCACAAAGAGGCGAGGCACAATAACAATTATCAAAAGTTACACCTTCTTTTGATAAACAATCGATATTTTTGGTCTCTATCTTCTTGTTACCATAACAACTTAAATAGTCACCTCTTAACTGGTCCGGTGTTATTATCAATAAATTGTATTTTATGATATTCATCCCCTTCTTAATTATTTAATAATTTTGCTCTCTCTTACCACCATTTGATAAGATCAGTTACTTTATTTCTAAGCTCTACAAATCCAGAATCTGCTATATCTCTTGGTCTGGGCAACTCATTAACAAGGTCTTCTTTAATCTTTGTCGGTTTATTCGTTAAAACTAAAATTCTATCACTTAAGTAAACAGCCTCTTCAATATTATGTGTGATAAATATAACGGTTACACCTGTCTCTTCCCAAAGTCTTAGTAGCTCATCTTCTAATTTGTATCTTAGTTGCAAGTCTAATTGTCCATAGGGTTCATCCATCAAAAGAAGTTCCGGTTCTATTGCAAATGCTCTTGCAATAACAACCCTTTGCAACATGCTTGCTGATAACTGTTTTGGATAATAATGTCTGTATTTTTCCAAACCAACCATACCGATTACTTTATCTACACGTTTTTTGATAACATCTTCGGAATATCCTTTAATTCTCAACCCAAAGCTAACATTTTCTTCAACTTTCAGCCATGGCATGGTTGAATACTCTTGAAAAATATAAGCAATATTATGCTTTTTCAAATCAATAGGTTTATCCTCCACTAATATTTCACCTTTATCAATGTTATATAATTTTGTAAGACTGTTAAGAAATGTTGTTTTTCCACAACCTGTAGGTCCCACGATACATAAAAATTCACCTCTACAAACATTAAAAGATACATCATCTAATACCAATAAGTTACCAAAACTTTTAGTAAGATTTTTGACAACAACACTAGCCTCTGATGACACATTAGAACATTTACTTCCTTTCATTATTGTTTGCACGCTCATCATTAATTCACCCCCATTAAATAGTTTGATCCGTTTCATTGGTTATTTCTTTACGTAGTTTTAAAAATTCACTTGATGTATAATCTCTTGGTTTTTGAATATCAATGATGTATTCTTTTTTTGTGGTTGTTGGACAATTCGTCAATAGCACGATTCTGTCTGCTAAGTAGATAGCTTCTTCAATATTATTGGTTACGAAAACAATTGTTCTTCTTTCTTTTGAGCAAATCTTTTCAAGTTCTTCTTCCATTAAATACCTTGTCTGCGCATCAAGGTGTCCAAAAGGTTCATCTAACAAAATAACTGCCGGATTGTTGCAATAAGCCCTAGCTATACCAACACGTTGACTCATACCACCCGATAGCTTAACAGGAAAGTGTTTTTCATAACCTTGTAAGCCAACTAAATCAATATAGTATTGGGACCGTTCTTTTCTCTCTTTTTTCTTAACACCTAATACTTTTGGTCCAAATTCCACATTTCCCATTACTGTCAACCAAGGAAATAAGGCAATCGTTTGATATACCATACCTCTATCTGGACCTGGTTCTTTTATCTCGTGCCCATTAATAAACACTTGACCCATTGTCGCCTGTTCTAGACCTGCTATTATATTTAATAAGGTTGTTTTACCACATTGTCCAGGACCAAACAAGACAACAAATTCATTTTCTTTAATTTCTAAATTAAAATCTCTAATAACTTCGTTAGAATCATGTTTTGATTCAAAAGTTTTGCAAATATTGCTACACTTAATCATCAATTTATCCATTGTTACTGTCCTTGTATTCTCCATGAACATAGCAACCTTTCTATAATTCTCATGATAAATGCAATCATAAGTCCAACAACACCAATAGATATCATACCTATCAATATTTGGACCGTGTCGCCATTATTCATACCTGTTATAATAATCCATCCCGAACCTTTATAGGAGCTAACCATTTCAGCAGCTAACACCGCCATCCAACTCGTTGATAATGATATTTGCAAGCCAGCAAAAATATAAGGCACACTGTATGGTAAAACAATTTTAAAAAATTCTTGACGTTTATTGGCACCTAGCATTCTTGCTGCACCAAGTAAAGTTGGATCAACTCTTCTAGCACCATCCATTGTATTAAGTACCACTTGCGCGAAACCACCCATAAATATAATAAATATTTTAGCTTCTTCTCCAATACCAAGCCATAATATGGCAATGGGAATCCAAGCAACACCAGGTATTGGTCTAACCATATGAAAAATCGGACGTACGATTGCATTTATTTTTTCAGAGCATCCCATACCAATGCCCAAAATAATACCACAAACAGCCGACAAAGTGAAACCTACAAGAACTCTAGTCAAACTGACTAAAGTATGTCCAATTAATGTATATTTGCCCATTGGTTTGAAAATATATGAAAAAAGTGATTTAAACACTTCAAAAGGTCCTGGTATAACTCGACCCATAGTAGTAAACGCAACACTTAGTTGCCAAATTATAAGCACAAATAATAGACCAGCTGTTCCCCAAATTATATTTTGAACTTTCTCATTTGATAATATTTTACTCAATTAAAACCATCCTTTTACAAATTTTTTTTCAACAAATTCAAGAACCATGAATAAAACACTTCCCAAAACCGCTATAACTAACATTCCTAAAACAATAATATCAGCCCTACCTATTGTTCTTGCAATTTGCATCATGTAGCCTACTCCTTTTGTTGCAGCTAATAATTCTGCCGCTACAAGAGTCATCCATGAAATACTAAGAGATACCCTAAGTCCTGTAAACACAAAAGGTAACGCTGTTGGAATTGCAATTTTTCGCAATAGTTGCATATTTGTCGCACCAAATATTTGTCCTGTCCAAAGATGAATTTGACTTGTTTGCTTTATTCCTGTATAAGAATTGATTAAACAAGGTATAAAGGAACATAAAAATATAACTGCAACCTTTGCTTGCGTACCAATACCAAGTAATAAGATCATAATAGGAATCCACCCAATCGGAGGAATAGTTCTTAGTAAATCAAAAACAGGCCTAACAGCCATATCTACTTTTTTATTCCAAGCCATGAGGATCCCTAATGGTGAGCCCACAATAGCACCACTTAAAAATCCTAATAGCGCAACTTTTAAGCTTGCTAAAATATGAATTGGCAAAGTTGAACCGTCAGGTGAAGTACTCGTCATTTTTACAATAAGCACATGAAAAACTTTTATTGGACTAGGCAAAACAAATGAAGGCTTTATATGCAAAACATCTGTAGCAATCTCCCAAATAAGAAGAAAAATTGTAATTGAAAGAGCTGAAATTAATTTATATTTAATACTTTTCGACATAAACACACCGCCTTAATTTATAGAATAGTCGATTTTGAAAGAGATCCTTCATTATAGAATGAAGGATCTCTTTCATTTACTTAGTCATTATTCTATTCTAAAGCTTTCATTCGATCAAGTATATCTACTTTTGTGTTATCTACAACTATATCCACTTGCTCGGGAGTTAATTTATCGATTGAAACAAGAAATTCAGCATATTCTCTCTGGTATTTCCCATATTCAATATTTTCAACATCCGCTTTTGTAAGAAATGACTTTAAATCACATTCTAGTTGTACCCTCTCATCAAGATCCTTTGTGTCTTCTGCACCATTAAGCACATACCAATCTTTTACAGCGTTAAATTTTAAATCTGGATTATTTTCAAACTCTTCGTTAGCCCTATATAATAGGTTAAGAAATATCGCTAATTCATCTTTCATATTAGCATACGCATCAGGTGCAGCAATAACCGTTTCAAGCAATAGTGCTCCAAGTGATCGAAGACTAGCCGCTTTAACCCAACCTTGCTCTTGTGCCATGAATACAAAAGGAGAAACCATGGCTGCAAGATCTCCCTCTCCAGCTAAAAAGCCTTGATATACTTGCGGAAACTCTAAGTGAACCTTTTCTACATCTTCTTCAGCAACGCCAATAGCTTCCAAGTACTTTACCATTGCCATTTGTGATGTCGTACCAGCTGTATACATAAACGTCTTGCCTTTCACTGTATCAGGGTCACCTAATAAATCAGGAAAAGTAGGATTAAACCCTTTAATTTTTGCTATGTCGCTATCTCCTCTAACGTAAATTTCATTACCACCTGTACCATCTATAAAATCCCCAATAAATGTTGCACCAAAAGCCGCAACACCGAAGACAGCTGCACCACCTGTTGGCGCAACATCCCAAAGTTTTGCTCCAAGGGCTTCATTCATTGTAGCGCCACTTGAGAATAAGATGGTATCCACATCAAGTCCCGCTTCTTTATCCCAACCTTGTTCCACAATGTAATTCACAGGCGCAGATAAAAAGAAAGGCATTACCGCAACACGTAATTTTTTCAGTTCTGCTGCTACTTCTTCAACCGGGGCTGCTTCCTCTACAACTTCTTCCTCAGATACTTCCTCTACAACTTCTTTCTCAACTGCTTCTTTCTTGCATCCTGCAAGTGAAAAAGTTGCTATCATAGATACACTAAGTAACATTATAAGTAACCACAATAATGATTTTTTCATTTCTTTTTTCCTCCTCATATTATAGGATTATTAATAATTCTCTAATAAATTTCCAATTATCACCTCCCTTATTTTTAATGTTTTCTATCAACATTTAAATCTTTTTATCTCCTACCTCCTCTCTGTTGATTAGAATGTTTTTTTGTTATTTTTAACGATATAACGGGCCGTAATTTTTACATGCCCTAAAGTCAGCTCCTTCTGAATCTTTGGTTCCAAAAGCATTCCAAGCACTAGGTCTGAATATTTTATCTTCAGATACATTATGCATATAAACAGGAATCCTTAGCATTGAGGCTAAAGTTATTAGTTTTGCTCCTATATTACCATAACTTACTGCCCCATGATTTGCACCCCAACTGTTCATAACCGAATAAACATCCTTAAAAACACCCTTGCCTGTAAGATGTGGAACAAACCATGTAGTGGGCCAGGTTGGGTCGGTTCGTTTATCCAATATATCATTTATATCTTTGGGTATATCCACTATATAACCTTCAGCAATTTGAAGGGCTGGACCCAATCCTTTCATAAGATTGATTCTTGACATGGTAACAGGCATACCACCTTTAGTTAAAAAATTGGTTGAAGATCCTCCTCCGCGAAAATACTCTAAAGTTGCCGGTCTGAATAGTGTTGAATCTAAGCATTTTTCTACTTCTTCAGGAGTTATATCCCAGTAAGGTTTAATTGCAGGTTTACCATCAATATTCTGCTCTCCTGTCCAATCAAGGCAGGCTGAACCCGAGTTAATAAGATGTATAAAACCATTTTCAGATATGCCACTTAGTTTATGTCCGGTTACTCTTGTTACTGCATCCGGACTCCAATATGTTCTTACATCACAAAATAGTTGGGCTGAATTTGTAAGTAGTTTTCCAAAAAGCATTGAGACTGCATTTAAACAGTCATTTTCTGTAGCAAATATAAATGGTTCCCTAACCCCATCCCAGTCAAAAGAACTGTTAAGAATAGTTTCTGTAAAATCTCCATTAGGAAAGTGATCTGTCCAGTGCCTTTGCCCCTGAAAACCTGCTGCAATAGCGTTATGGCCTAAAGCTTCTTCTTTAAAACCTAATTTATCTAACTTTGGATTACCAATCATTAAATCCCTGGCAATTATGGTCATCTTTACAACCATTTCCCAATCTCTATCTTTTTCCTCTCTTGATTTTTGCATATTCTCTGGATTATTATCAGGACCTTCTTTGCAGTATTTTTTAACCCATTTAATTGCTTTTTGATATTCTTCCTTATCATAAATTTCTTCTTCTATTCTTCTTATAAATTCAGTCATATCCACATATTCAACTCTCATTGCAAGATAATCTTCAAAAAAATCAGGATTAACAATTGAGCCTACTATTCCCATTGAAACCCCGCCAATTGACAGATATGATTTCCCCTCCATAGTTGCTACAGCTAAACCTGCTTTTACAAATTGTAATATTTTTTCTTCTACATCTTTGGGAATTTCTGTATCATCTTTATCCTGAACATCTTTTCCGTAAATACCAAATGCAGGAAGACCTTTTTGATTATGTGCAGCAAGAACTGCTGAAAGATATACAGCTCCCGGCCTTTCTGTTCCATTAAATCCCCATATAGCCTTTGGTCTAATTGGGTGCATATCCATTGTTTCTGAGCCATAACACCATGATTTAGTTACTGTTAATGTTAAATCTATACCTTCTTTTTCAAATTTTTCATCAGCTTTTACTGATTCAGAAATACCGCCAATACAGGTATCTGCAATCACACATTCAACTGGCATTCCATTTGAATGTTTTATTTTTTTTGTTATAAGATTAGCTGCAGATTTTGCCATACTGAGTGTTTGTTCTTCAAGAGATTCTCTTATTCCTTTTCTCCTCCCGTCAATAGTAGGTCTAATTCCGACTTTTGGAAGTGCGCCTTTTAGTCTATTTGTGGGTGTAGT
>Ga0307379_10012794_pt1 | contig 10912 bp, 5 predicted proteins | sample UN2MG_FD_202237 | JGI IMG/M metagenome (GOLD analysis project Ga0307379, IMG submission 202237) | Soil microbial communities from Risofladan, Vaasa, Finland - UN-2 | ecosystem: Environmental > Terrestrial > Soil > Coastal area > Acid sulfate soil | place: Finland: Risofladan, Vaasa | collected... | reverse complement strand
GACACTCACCGGCTTATCTCGGATCAACGATGACGCACACTACCTCTCCCAGGTGTTTATAGGCTGGTTCCTGGCTTGGCTCTCCGCCTCGACTGTGAGAAGAATAAGGAATGGAAAAAACCGCACCCATTCCAAAAAAGACACCTTCAAGCCTGTAGTCACCGCAATAGTTATATTCTTTATCTCGATCACGCTCTGGTAGCCCATTAAGGGCGGGTTTGAACCGGAGCGCAGCGAAGATTCGCGCTTTTCGACAACCCGCCCCTGCATCTGGATTGCCCGAAATAGTCCGGGCGTTCAAGATATTCTCCGCCCGCCGCATAAAGCCAAATCAGTGGAACTGCCGATGCGCCATTTTGGCAGCGCGAGTATTATAAACCCCTAATAATAAATGAAAGTGAACTCTAACCTGCACTGCAATATATCATGCAGAATCTTTCCCGCTTGTCCCTGGACCGTAGGAACTATGAACGAACGTAAGGGTAAGGATGAAATAGAGGATTCGTTTTACCTTGGGGCATAGAACTCATTCTTTCTGCCCGAAGGAGATCTTTGGAAGCTGTAAGAGCGGGTTATACACGCAGGAGGGTGGTCGCTTAGCTGTCTCTACGGACTCGTGAACTATAAATAAAATACATTCCCGAACTTTCGAATTCTAGCACTAAGTACTGTAACTCGAAAATACGGTGACGTATTTTTTCCAGAAACGCTGTGCGGAGTCGTAGGGGCGACCGGCGGTCACCCGAACAGGGCGAGGCATGCCTCGCCACTACGTTTACTAAATTTGTAAATTGGTTTAAAACAATACGCTACACTATTTATGAATTCATGCACTAAGCTTGGAAGAACAGGAAAAGAAAGAGCTAAAAAACCCAATAGAAATGCAAATACAACTCCTGCCCTGTGACAGCCATTTAAAACCGGGAGATTGATGACCGATCAACCTTTTCCCTTAAAAACAATAGCATCTGGATAGATACAGGTTATCGCTTTGCCATCCGAATTTTCCGAAACAGAGTAGTTTTTCCCCACCATAACATGAGTAGGGGAATGGCGAACAGGTTGACAAAGATAGCGAAAGTCAGGCCTCCCATGATGGATATGGCCAGGTTCTGAATGATCTGTGTGCCGGTTCCCAATGCGAATGCCACCGGCAGCAGGGCGAATGCATTAGCCAGCATAGTCATAATAATGGGCCGGAAACGGGTATGAACCGCACTCAGCATGGCGTCTTCCTCACTGTCCCCTTTCTTCCGCTGCATCACGAAATAGTCAAAAATCAGGATATTATTGTTGATCACGATGCTCAGCACGATTAACATGCCCATGAAAGCAGTAATGTCCAGCGGCTTGCCGGTCACCAGCAGTCCGGAAAAAATCCCGAGGAGGGTGAGAACGAGGCCGATGAGGATGATGAACGCTATCCGCAGGCTCCCAAACTGGAACAGGAGCGCGGTGAACATGATCAGAATGGACAAAAACACCACCAGTACCATCTCACGGAACGAATTCTGCTGCTCCCGGTAGAATCCGGCAATTTCCGGGGTAATGTCCTGCGGCAGGTTGAGTTTCTCCAATGTTGCGCGGACCTTCTCCACTGCGAGCGTCATGTCGTTCCCCTTAAACCGTACTGAGACAACGGAAACCGGGGACAGGTCATAGTGGGTTATTTCCGGGACATTTTCCGTGATTGCTACATCAGCCACATACCGCAGGGGAACCTGGCGCTGGGTTTCCGGGGAGTATATAGTCAGGGAATTCCGCAGATACTCGATCGGATCCCGGTCCGGTCTCTCCATGAGGACTCGCATCCCCAGGATTTTCTCGCCCTTGATGACATCCCCGATCACCGTTCCCCAGTATAAGGAATTTATCTGTGCGGAAAGAGTGTTGATATCGACACCGTAAAGGGCTTCAGCATCGGGTTTCAGCTTGATCCCGATGAACGGGGAGGCGTAAGTGGTTTTCAGGTTCACTTCCTCCAGTTCCTGTACACCCCGGAGCGTATCACGGACCTTTTCCCCCCAGGCGATGAGCTGATCCGGGTCGGCGCCGTAGAGGAGAACGGTGATCGGCGACTCTTCGCCGAGAATATCCCCCAGCCGGTCCTCCAACACCATCGGGAGGTCAAATTCAAGAAAATGAGGGTACCGGGTGCTAAGCTGGGTAAACAGATCATCGCGAACCTCGTAAATAGAACGACCCCTCTCCTGCTTCAAGGTGACCAGGAAATCAGCGACATTGGGCTGCTCCGAAATATGGCCCAGGGAGTTCCCGATCCGCAGCGTCCAGCCTTTCACCTCGGGAACATCGTCGATAATTTTCCCGATATCCCGGAATTCACGGTAGCTCTCATCCAGGGATGTGCCAACCGGCAGGGCAATGTCAACCACAAAATTCCCCTCATCCCATTTCGGCAGAAACGTGGCGGGCAGATTCTTGTAGAGAATGAAGCTGATCAGAAATCCGGCTCCCACAATCGGTACAGATATCCAGGCACGGCTGAAAGAGCGGTGCAGAAATCCCGTATATCGCTCCATGAAGGTATCCAGCCAGCTTTTTTTTTCTTCGGCCGGGCTTTCCGGAAGGGCAATGTAGGCGATAATTGGTGTCACAAAAATAGCAAGCACCTGGGAGATGACATAGGTGGAAATAAGCACGAAGGCCAGTTGTTTGAAAAATACGCCCACCACGCCGGACACCAGAAGCAGCGGCAGGAAAATGGAGATCGAGATCAGGGTTGCCACGGTCATTATGGGAAGAATCTCGCGGGAGCCCTCAATCACCGCCTTCAGCTTTGAGCCGGTTTTCCGGTAGTGACGCTCGATGTTTTCAATGACAATGACAAGGTGGTCGATAAGACCCCCGACAGCGGCGGCCATTCCTCCCAGGGAAAAAATATTGAAATCGAACCGGACGATCTTGATGCCGATGATAGTCACCAGAAAGATAATCGGAACGATTATGATCAGGAAAAAAGAAAGCCTGGTTTTGCGGAGGAACAAAAACACGATGAACGATGCGATAAGCGTCCCCAGCACAATGGCTTCTCCCACACTCCGTATGGCTTGCCCGATGAATTCGGTTTCATCGTAGTACTTCCTGATCTGCATATTCTGCCTGGAGAGGGTCTTATTGAACCCGGCAACCATCCGGTCGACTGCTTTCACCGTTTCCCTGCTGTTCCCGTCAGGCTGACGGATGATGTTGAAGACCACCGCATTCTTGAATCCGCTGGCGGCGGACATGTTGGTCGAGGGAGTGTGGTCCTCGATGGTCAGAGCGATATCTGCCAGGGCGACATAACGTCCATCCGGCAGAGGAATCTTGAGGAGCGGGATGTTGTCGATGCTCTCAGGTTTCTGAGTCAGGGAGACCACATACTGCTTATTATAATCCCGGATCAGCCCCAGAAAGTCGATAACATTCTGTTCTTTCAGAAACCGGATGACTGAATCGAGGGTGAGATTGTAACTTTTTATTTTGTCGTTGTTCAGCACAATCTTGTATTCAGTGTATTGTGGCGCCCTGATCTCGACATTGTAAATGCCTTTGATAGAGAGGAGCACAGGCCGGAGCTGGTAGTATAAAGTCTCGGTCAGATGATTTCGCAGCACGGTTTCCGAGCCGATGGCATACATGGCGATGGGGAACCGTGACGGAGTAGCCTGCAGTATAGTGATGCGTGCTTCGGGGGGAATTTCGTTTTTTATCTCGGCCATCCGGGATTGCACGAATTGCAGGGCCAAGTAGGGATCTGTGCTCCAGGTGAAATAGACGTTAATTTCGGTGGAGCCGACCGAGGTGGTGGAAATCACCCGCTCCACTCCCTGGACGGTCTTGATACTCTCCTCGGCGGGTTTGGTAATCTGGAAGAGCATCTGTTTGATAGGGGCATAGCCGTTTTCGATAGTGACCTGCACCCTGGGAAAAAACACATTCGGGAACACTCCCTGGGTGATATTTCCGGCCAGTTCATACCCGACGAGGGAAAGAATGAATATCAGGAAGAAAATAGCGACCTTGTTCTTCAGCAGATAGAGGAAAAAGGAGTCTCTCATTTAACCGTTACATTCGTTTGATCAGAAAGGAGATAAGCGTTTTCAACAACCAGGACATCATCTGGCCCGAGATCGTTGGCGATGACCACTTTGTCGAGATAATCCTTCTCGACCGTAATGGTTTTCTTATATGCGATGTTGTTTTTGACTATGAAGATAACCGGCTTTTCCTCGTCCATCACCACGGCGGATTTGGGGATCAAGAGACCGCTCACAGCGCGGACCTTGAAAGTGACTTTTACCTCCAGATTCAGCGGAATGGGGCTGTCCGGGATAATGATCACCTTGATCAGGTTTGAGTTTGCCGAGGGGAAGCTGTGCGAAACCTTCCCGGAAACAGTCATGTTGTTGCAGGATATTAGAACATCGTCTCCCCGGGCCGGCAGGCTCAACTGGTCGAAGGGGACGAAAGCCTCGATCTGTTCGTCCTCGAGCGAAACGATTCCCGCCACTGCCTGCCCATAGTTGACAAAACTGTCTTCCGGGAGAATTTCTGAGATGTACCCATTCGTACCGGATACAATCCGGTAATTATTTTCCCTGCCTTTGAGGCGGTCATTCGTGATTTCCAGGTCGTGCGCTTCCGTTTTCCTGGTGTTCAGCTCCTGTTTCAGGGAAACAAGATCGCTTTCCGAGATGATCCCCAGGGAGAGCATTTCCTCGGCGGCTTTCACCTTTTTCTCCAGGTCCTCGACTGTTTTACGGCCCAGTTGCAGCTTGTCGTTCTGAATCGAAAGCTCACGGTCAAGCTCGATGTTTTCTAAGAGGGCGATTACCTGCCCCTTATCCACCAGTTCGCCAACTGAAACGTATACCTTTTTGATTCTCCCTTCCGAGAGCGAGGTCACGGAAAAGCTCTTTTTTGTCGTAACCCTGCCCTGGGCATTAAACACCAGTGTGTCGGCGACCCCGACAGGCCTGGCGACCTTCACTTCCACCCGGGTCTCCGGGGATGATGGCTCGGAAGATGACCCGGCGCTATGGATAATCATTCTGACGAGTGAAACTATGACGGTAACAGCCAGAATCGCTCCAATCCCGATTGCAGCCCTATTTTTCAAAAGTATATGTCTCCGCATGATAAATGGTACAGAAACTGGCAGTTTTTATTGAATTCGATGTATGTGTTCTCGTAGTTTTCCCGCAGCGCAACATCGTCCCGGAAGGCATTGAAAAGAGTGGTAAAGTCAATAAACCGTTTTTGATAGCCGACTAAGAGCTTATTCAGATTGTCGGTAGATAGACTGCGGGCTGTCTCAAGGTTCTTCAGCATCTCTTTCTGAGTATTCATTTCCTGCAGCCTGTACCGGTAGAAATCTGTCAGCATAGCCCGAGTGGCTTTTTGGTCACTTTCAATGCTTTTTATCCTGGCCTGATCAGAAATAATCCGGTATCTCCTGCCGCCGTCGAACAATTTAAAACTCAGACCCGCCGATACCAGATACTGATCCCCGGTGCTTTCCGGCTCGTGATTCATGACCAGCGAGTTGCCTACCTGCAAGTCCGGATATAGACTGCGGCGCTCTTTCACTATATCCAACTCTATCTGCTTTTTTTCCAGGTCATAAACCACGAGTTCGGGTGAATGCTTAAGCATATTCTCCTCAGACACATCCTCACACCCGGGCTGGTCAATACCCTCCGGTGTAACTGAGACCAGTCCGGTCAGTATCCGAAGGGTTTCCTCCGCGCGGGCAATCCCCAGTTTGTCGGCCTGGATGGAATTCTGACGGTTCAATTTCTCAATGGTCCAGCGGTTGATATCTGAAGCGGGGAAAACTCCCTTTTCAACACCCGTGTTTACCAGGAGAATGTTTCTTTCTATCCAATCCAGGCTTTCTTGATGAATTTTCAGCAGCTCATAATTATTTAACAAGGCAAAATATGCTTCCGTTATCATGCTAAAAACATTTTTCTTTTCTATATCGGTCAGGGACTTATTTTTTTGTATCTCATAATGGATTATTGAGCGGTCCACGCCCTTCTTGTTGAAAATATCGAAAGTGTTGAGAATGCTGAAATCTCCGCTGGTATACCGCCCCAGATCGAGTGTGGAAAAGTGGTAATAGTTCGTTACCGCGTCCATATCCACCAGCCTTTGCCATCCCAGGCCCTTATACTCGTTTCGCAGCGATTGTTCCTTGTAGTCGAACGATTTCAGGGATGGGAAATGCTGAAGCGCAGTTTGATAGAGAGACATCAGGCTATCTGCATAGACTGGTTTTGGAATGGGATTTAAAAGTAAATACAGTAAGCAGATAAGAATGGACAGGGAGGGTTTTGTAATACTCTCGGAAAGCCGAAACCTGGAGAACATGCAATGCAGGTTCATTTTCCCCTTTCCGGATTGCCGGAGGGGTGTTGTCAAGCAGTCGTAATTACCGCAGCCATATTTCAGGTAGTGACAATCCGTCAGGGTTCTACCGGAAAATTGCGTGCCTGGCTGCTCAAATGAGGTGATGTTCTCAATACAAAATGCTTTTGGTTTGAGGTGCAGCTCTGCACCACCGGACACCGTAGTGACAACTTTACGAGGCAAGACTGTTTTCATACGAGTGCTCAGGCTAAATCACTACACAATTATAACTTCCATATAATTAAACAAACCCTGTTTTTTATCAAGGTTTATTTATCCCAATAAGCCTGCTATAAAATTTCACCCTTTATCCCATAAATGAAGTTCCGATTAACTTTTCGGAACGAGGTCACGAAATGCCCTCTCTCAAGCGAAAAACATCCAAATACTCCGAGAACAGGATGTCTTAATTGCCGTGGGAATGAGCATGGAGAAAAAGTCAAGCTGGAGCAATTTGAACTTTGGTTGAATGCAGACTAGAAGATGTGTGCTAGGAGTTTGTTAAAACACCTATCCGGCATTTTATCTTTCAGCGCGAACCGGAATCTTGAATCCTCTCATAATAAGTCTTTTCATTCTTGAGGGCAGGTCGCCATTCCCGGTCGTCTTAGTACTGTAACTCGAAAATACGGTGACGTATTTTTTCCAGCAACGCTGTGCGAACTCGTAGGGACGACCGGCGGTCGCCCGAACAGGGCGAGGCATGCCTCGCCACTACGTTTACTAAATTTGTAAATTGGTTTAAAACAATACGCTACACTATTTATGAATTCATGTACTTGGTGACGGATAAGCATCATTCTTCCTTATCGACCATGTCGTAAACCCTCACGTAATCGACATAGAAGAAGTCCGGAAGCTTCGCCTTGCGGATATCGCCGGCCCAGTCTCCCACCTCGTCGGTAAGCTTGACATAAGCCGGGACCTGCGAAACACCGCCAGCACTTGTTCTCCATGTCTCCTTGCCGTCTACGAAAAAAACATACTCATCCGTTTTCCATTGCAGGCCGAATGTATGGAACCCCTGACTCAAGCCTGGAATCACGACCTGTTTCCCTTCGCTTTTATGGTATTCACCGTAACCGTCCCAATGCAGGGCGTGATTTATCCTGTCCTCTTTGGCCCAGGCCTTTTCCATGATATCTATCTCTGTCCCGTCTCGACCTTCATTCCCTACTATGCTGACACCGGGATCTGAGAACAGCCAGAATGCCGGCCAATGTCCTTCCTGAGTGTGAAACTTGCACCGGGCTACCCAATATCCGAATCTGTGTTCGAATTTACCTTTAGTACGAATGGCCCCCGAATAATATTTACCGCCCTCCTCCCTGGTCCGTATTATCAGGTTACCTTTCCCATCCAGGTAACTGTCATCTTTGGCCCAGTAACCATCCCTCCTCACCCCGACAGGTGTTTCCCATAAGTCCCAATTCAGGCTCTGGCCATCGAATTCGTCGCTCCAAACCATTTCCCACGCTTTCCCGGCAGCAAGAGGGGGGAGAAACCCATTCCCCTCTTTCTGGTCAAGGCCGCTGATATTCTCTCCGCAATTCAAAACTCCGAAGCCGAGGAAAAAAACAACTGCAGTGAATAAAAGATTGTGATGTAATCTGCTCTTCATTTTTTCTTCCTGTGTTTTAAGTGAACTGATTCTCCACGTTAAAAATATGGGCTTGCAAATAATGGCAAACCCTTTACACTCATAACCAACCCGCAAGTAACCTGCGCTTGAATTATACCATAGAGCCAGTCCCGTTCCGAGAGGGCAAGTCATTCGAACATACGGTTTTACCTGTCCGGCCTGTCATGCGAAAGGTCTGCCAACACCGGCAGCCAGACCCTGAAGCGCGCGTCACGATCCCAGGTGTTCCCAGCCGAGCTGTAGTCGCACATACGGATTAATCGCTTACTCCCGGTTTCCCGGCTGGCTGGGTCTTCAACCACAGGGACTTTAAAGACCATCCAGAACGCCTTCGAGGGGGGCGTGTCCGGTTGCAGTTCGATGAACCCCTCTTCATCAGCTACCGGGCGCTGCAGCTCCGTATCCACATCCTCATTACCCAGGCGGCTGTCCCTCGCCAGCATGATCGGCCCGCGCATTATCGCGATCTGCTCACTCCCTCCCGGATCACGAATGACCCGTCCCCGCAGATCCAGTTTCAGGGTCACAGTATCGCCGGTGTCCCAAGAGCCGGTCACCCGGGCATAAGAACCCGGAGTGACATCTGATACTTGCGCGCCGCTCACAGTAATGACTGTCTGCCCGCTCCATGCCGGGACCCGCAGTCGCAGCGTGAACCGTTCCGGCCATTCGGGGTGCACCCGGATAGTCACCGTTTCCTGCAGGGGGTAGTCCGTTTCCTGCGCAATTTCCACACGGTTCCCTGAGGGTAACCTGATATAGGCCATGCCGGTGCTGTACAAGTTCACCACTGGCCCCTCGCTTGAGGCCATGACCGCCACCTGCGGCGCCACCAACAGGCCCCGCGGCCCGTTGGCGCTGCAACAGTGCAGGTCCATGCCGCACTGATTGTCGCCAGGGCTACGGCGGCCGATCAGCGGGCTGTACTTGGCGAAGTCTTTTCCATCAAGCGTCATCGCCCCCAGCAGGGCGTTGTAGACAGCCTGTTCGATAGCGTCCGCATAGCGGGGCTCACCGGTCAGCCGAAGCAGCTGAGCGCAGAACTTGATCCATGTCACAGTGACGCAGGTTTCCATCATATGGAGCGCGGGAACTGTCTGCAACTGCCGGCCGCCGTACCAGCATTCCTGGCCTGAGCCGCCGCCAGCCAGGTTAATCTCGGTATCGAGGATGTTCTCCCAGGTGTTCGAGACCGCCCGCAAATAGTCGGCTTCACCTGTGCTGCGGTACATCTCGCACAGCCCTTCGTAACAGGACATCATCTCGTAAGCCTTTGCGCCGTTCTCCCAGGACCACCAGCTCTGCGGGATCGGAAAACGCCTGGCGACAGGGATGCCCGCCAGGGCTTTGCTGATCAATTTTGGTCCCTGGTCTGTCTCCCACTGGTCAACAATATACCTGGCGAATTCCAGATAGCGCGCTTCGCCGGTCCGTTGATAAAGTCCCACAATCGGTTCGAGCACCGAGCTTGAGGCCATGCCCCGGTAGTTGCCTGTCAAAACGATATTTGCATGGCCGGGTCCCACCTCGGTCATCAGGTGATCGGCCAGGCGTCTGGCCGCCTCCAGTGCTGCCTGGTCGCCGGTAGCGTCATATTGGAACAGCAGCCCCAGCAGGCAATACTTCCGGCCCCAGATATCCCACTGCTGCAGGTGTGCGTCCGGGCGGTAATTCCCGATATAACCATCCGGCGACTGGGTATCGATCAGGCCCTGCGCAGCCGTATCCATGATGGCGACCAGTGCCGGGTCCTGGTTGTACCGGTATGCCAGAGCGAGTGAGGTGAACCATTTGCCCCAGAATTCCGTCTGCCAGCACCGGGTCTCCTCACGGTGACGGAAAGGTTCTATCAGGTGCTCCACATCCTGGGGTATTATGCGGTTAGTGATACACAAGCCTATCTTTTCGCCGAGACAGCCTTTCAGCCTGATGTCTCCCGGAGCCGGGGCCTGCAAGCGATCCGAAACAGCGGCACGCACCACGACCGGGTCTTTCGCCATCCCATGAAGAGCTGTTATCAGGGTGAAAAATACAATTTCAGGAGTAATCGCTCGAAAAGATCTTAGGATATACATGAATGGTTAATCCTTGCAGACATCGGTAAATCATGCGAAACCGGCTGAATATATAAAACTGATGGAGCACTGGTCCTCCGGACTCACGGCAGCTAAACCTCGAGAAAATCCGACACCCTCCCCTTTCTGGCAATCATCCTGTCGAGGATCTGGATTGTAAAGAAAAGCCGCCGCGGCTGATGAAGCAGATCGTACTGCTCGAATCTGTCCGGCCTCTGGTAAGCGAACCTGAATATCTTATCGAACCAGTATATTGCCCAGGGAGCATGGATATGTTCAAGCGTCAGCAGATTGAACAGCATATAGTCTTCGAGCGGCCCCCAGCGCGGCAGTTTGTCGATTGGAGCATTGATATCGATTTTCTGGAACTCCGCAAATGCACGTTCAAGCTGTTTCCGTCCCATCTCCATTGCATCCATGAACAGTCCGCGGTCACCGATACGCAGCGCTTCGTTCATGCACATCCAGGCCGACTGGACACTGTGCCAGAGAGAATCACTGCGATTCCCCTGCAGCGGATTGAAGTTGACATCCAGCATTTCAACAAACTGTCCGAGTTCGGGACGCCAGTGATGTTCAACGATATTCCGGACACACATCTGCGCGATTCTCTCCACCCTCGGGTCATGCGTGACAATAGCCAGCGGAATAAGCGTATTCAGAAAATGCAGCCAGACACCGAGAAATTTCGTGCCAGGCTCGCAGACTTCAATGTCCCATGCGCCATAATACATGAAATCAGGCGCAAGTATCTTCGTGTTCACTGCATATACGGTTT
>Ga0307379_10012793_pt1 | contig 10913 bp, 18 predicted proteins | sample UN2MG_FD_202237 | JGI IMG/M metagenome (GOLD analysis project Ga0307379, IMG submission 202237) | Soil microbial communities from Risofladan, Vaasa, Finland - UN-2 | ecosystem: Environmental > Terrestrial > Soil > Coastal area > Acid sulfate soil | place: Finland: Risofladan, Vaasa | collected... | reverse complement strand
CCAATAATGAAGGGCTACATTATTGGCACAGTACAGCGCGAGCGTAGCTGGGATACGCCACGACGCAGGGTATACAAGTACGACCGACCGGAGTATCCAAGCAGGGTATTCCTAGAGTTCGGCGAGACGGTGTGGGAGCACCTAGAGAATCGTCGATCGCGACCGTGGCAAGAGCTCAAGCCAGTAGTCAAAGGGTTACTGGAGGAGCGCAGTATCCCGGTCAGCAAGCTGAGCTGGAACATCAACGCTGGGTGCGGAATGTGTCCGTGCAGCGGAGGGTTCCTGGTCGATGGAGAGTGGGGCAAGGACTACTACATCAAGGTGGAGGCATAATGTACGCAGTGATTCTAGAGCTCTTGGCTAACAAAGAGTTCGATACGAAGGAGAAGGCTGACAGCTTTGCCGAGCTTTGGGTTGACAGGCTGGCAAAGCGTGACGAGCCGGGCACCTGGGACGAATGTACCTGGAGCATTGTTGATTTACAAGAGCTCACCAAGCGCATTGACTTGGTGGTCAAGAGATACAGGGAAGAGAAGGGGATCAAGTAATGGCAACATACTTTGCCGAAGACGGCAGCTACGGGGACGCAAGTGGCTTGGTGATTGTAGATACGAGCAACTGGACCGAGGAGCAATGGCAGATGATAGAGGGCACAAGCGATAGCTTCAGACCGATTAGGGCGATGGAGGGATAAGCAATGCCCAAGCGACGCAAGACATACATCAGACCAAGAAGGTGGTGGGAGTTTTGGAGGAAGTAATCGACAAGCTCAAGTGGGAGCGCTACGCTGCTCAACGACAGCTTGAGATGATACTAGAGAAGTACTCGGATGGTGGGTTCTACAGCAAAGAGGACTCATCCGCCGAGGACTATTGGGAGGGAAAAATAGTCGGATTGGACTACGCAATACAACTAATAGAAGGGGAAGACAATGCCTAACTGGGTATACAATAGCCTGACGGTGACCGGCAGCGAGGAGCGAGTAAGCGCCTTTGTCGATCAGGCACGCCGTGGATACACAGCAAAGTTCACTGACTACAGTAGTGGTGGGCGAGTAAAGAAGGATTACGATATTCAGGAAGAGTTCTCGTTCTGGAACTTCGTGCGACCGGATGACTCAATTCTTGACGAGTACTGGGGTGACGAGCCACAGAAGACCAGTCTTGCTGACGCGCTGAGGTTTGCTAGCAACCACTGGTATGACTGGAACATTCGCAACTGGGGTTGTAAGTGGGATGCCAAAGAAGTGGACGTGCCAGACAGATCAGATGGCTACGTTCAGTACACATTCCAAACACCGTGGGGGCCGCCGGAGGAGTTCTTTACTAGCATCACAGAGCAGTTCCCCGACCTGACGTTCTGCCTCGAGTACACCGAGGAGCAGGGCTGGGGTGGCGAGCTGACCGGTGCGAACGGCGAGGTTAGCCAGACCAATCAGTGGGAGATTCCGGTTACACACGAGGAGGCAGTCGATAGATTAGGATACTGCTCTTGTATAGGATGGCAGCCAGTGTACGAGGATTGCCCGAAGAGCAGCGAGAAGCAGCTCGTCGGATAGCAACAAGCCGGGTCGGCTTCTCTCTTTTCCGCCGACCCCTTGGGGTGAGTGGTGTCCCCCTATACCACCATTCACCCCTATCTCAATTTGACATATGAAACATAGTGTGGTAACGTACCGATTAGGAGGGGTGGTAAATGCTAGTATTTGATTTCTTTGCGGGGACAGGATCATCGACGAAGGCGTTCGCTGATGCTGGAGATAGGGTAGTAACCTTTGAGCTCGACGAGCAGTTCGATGTCACGGAGAACGTAGACATTATGAAGCTGAGCGCGGCCGGGTTGATTCAGAAGTACGGGAGACCGGACTTCGTGTGGGCTTCGCCACCGTGTACTGCGTTCAGCGTGGCAAGCATTGGTCACCACTGGACCGGTGGCAAGGGTGCTTACATTCCCAAGACTGAAGCAGCCAAGTACAACCAGGAGCTGGTGTGGCAGACACGTCGCTTGATTGACGAGCTCAATCCACGCAAGGGGTTCCTGATTGAGAATCCCAGAGGGGTACTGCGCAAGCTTCCCCCGGTTCAGGGATTGCTTCGACACACGGTGACGTACTGCCAGTACGGCGATGACAGGATGAAGCCAACAGACTTGTGGGGTGGCGTCAAAGGATGGACACCACGCACGATGTGTAAGAACGGTGACGATTGCCACACGGCAGCGCCACGAGGATCAAGGACTGGCACGCAGGGTAGAGCTGGGGCAAGGGAACGCTCGATGATTCCTTATGGCTTAGGTGAAGAGATTAGGAAGGCGATGGTATGAAGATACTGAACTTGTATGCGGGTATCGGTGGCAACAGGAAGCTGTGGGGTGACGACCACGAGATTACGTCGGTCGAGTACGACCCACAGATTGCAGCCATCTATGCCGACCTATGGCCGCAGGACAAGCTGGTTGAGGGTGATGCTCACGAATACTTGCGGTTGCATCACGAGGAGTTCGACTTCATCTGGTCTTCTCCCCCGTGCCAAAGCCATAGCTCATTCAGATACAACATCCACGTTAGGTTCAGGGGTACCGAGCAGGCTTACCCTGACATGAGTTTGTATGAAGAGATTCTGTTTCTCCAGTATCACAGCAAGGCGGTCTGGCTGGTCGAGAATGTCGTGCCGTACTACGGTGCGATGCTCGATCCCATCAAGCGCAATCGCCACCTGTACTGGACAAACTTTGACCTACCAGAGATACCCAAGACTGGCGAAAGCATTAGGGGTATGAACAAGATAAGCGAGCTCGAGGAGCTACACGGGTTCGACCTATCGAAATATACTTTGCCTAACAAGAGGCAAGTGCTTCGGAATGTAGTCGATCCGCACGCGGGTCTACTGTTTCTCGAGGCAGCAATCAAGGAGAGGGAGAATGGACAACACAGAACTGGAAGCACAGATTGAGAAGTACGTTAGGTCCAATGCGGAAGGGGCTGAAATTATTACAGGTTGGGTCTTGTCTATATCTGTCAAGCACCCTAGTATGGAGACAAGTGATGGTTACATCGTGGAGAATAGTGAGGGACTGCCCTACCATTCTCAGATAGGGTTGCTTACTGCGGCCCTGGATGAGAAGCGCAATACGGTGTTATCTCAGGTGATAAAGGAGTAGAGATGATGGGACCACGGATAACCGACTACGATGCGTGGCGGTACTGCGAGACGTGCGCCAACATCACAGTCATGGAAGATTGGGACACAGATGCTCGCATGTGTAAAGCATGCGCGACCGTTATGGATGAAGCACTAGAGACAGGAGGCGAAGATGGATGACAGAGTATGCATGGCGTGCAACATAGTTGTAGCCGTTGCAGATCAGTACGAGGAGGACCGCTGCGAACCATGCTTGGAGACGTGGCGGTGGAACTACATGGAAAGCAGGGTGTTCTAATGGCACGCACACCAGGGGATAGAAGTATCGAGTGTGAGATTAGCTCGAGCGAAACGTTACGCAATATGTACGAACTCTTCGATGAGCTTGGTCACGCCAAGCGTTATTCAGAAGAGCTCGGCGAGCTGGAGATTTGCATCCACGGTGAGTGGCTGCTGTTCTTCGTTTCGGAGAAAGCACTGAAGGATGAACAAGAGTACGAACGCTGGGCAAAAGATGCCGAGCTGGTAGCGGAAGGATACTGGAGACAATGAGTCAACAACTAGATGCAGTGAGCAAAGCAAAGCAGGCTTATGTGATTGCAAAGACAACACTGGAGCAGCGGCTTCGGGACCAAATGCGCAAGGAGTTGGGTAATCTACAGACACAGATTGACCTGGCTGTTCGCTTCGCGTTCGAGGCTGGCGAGAGCAAGGCTGAGATTATGCGATCGCTGGGCACTAAGGATTACCACACACTAAACGCTTCGCTAGAGCGCACGAGCGGTGTGCGAGAAGTCAAGGGCGTTGACCCGCTCGACGAGTGCTACACGTTCGACCTGGTGACCGGAGAGCTCAACGTGACCTACGATAACCACGGTCCAGACAGCGTTAGCGGAACGGCAACGTTTGACTATCGCGTGCTGGACGATGGCACGAAGTGGTTCATGGCACGCACTCCGCTATGGAACGATGACTTCACCGTTCGTAATGATGTGGTCTCTTCGCTGGATAACAGACAGAGCGGCCACTATTACGAGGAAGCTTTGTACTGGGTGGAGCGAGTCATCAGTGGTAAGTAATGAGGGTGACTTCAGGAAGACGCTCAATGGTATCGACGATGCCATAAACAAACACATCAAGAGCAACCGAACGAGAACGTCAATCGTTACGGGTTGGATTGTGATTGCCTCGGTCTCGGATATCGAGAACGAGGATCGTGACGGATACATTATGCAAGCAAGCGAACGGCTGCCGCACCATACGCAGCTTGGCTTGCTGAACATGGCACTCGAGGACAAGAAGAACATGAGCATGATTGCTACAATCAAGGGATTGATGGGTGATGGCTAGCCCCGGGGATTGGATGGTGTTTCTTGTTGTGCACTTGTTTATCTTCGGCTTTCTCTGGTTCGTCGTTGTGCGGCCGCTGGAAGCCCTCGGCAAGTGGGAGCCATCCGAAGAGATGATGAGAAAGTTCGACGAAGAGTATGAGAAAAATGCGAAGCGTCACGAAGATGATTACTGGGAAGAGGAGGTGAACTATGACACTGGAGAAATTAGTACCAACACCAGACCAAGCGTCCGCCATCCAAAGAATCGCGACCGAGCCTACTCGGGCAGCGTTGAACGCTTCCACGATGGGGGCGGGCAAGACTCTTAAGGCGGTCGAGGTTGCCAAGCTCCTGGGTTCGCAAACAATCTTGCTCATTGCTCCGCTCAACACGCGGCTCGGCTGGCAGGTCACCTTCGAGCGCCAAGGCGTAACGCTTCCCTTCAAGTGGATTCGCACGAGTAAGGAAGGGTTGGCTAACCTAAGTGATTGGGAGTGGCAACAGCCTGGCATCTATTTCGTAGGCGTGGAGTACTTCGTGCGCCTGGGTTGGAACGGTAAAGAACGCAGTAAGACATGGAGTCACGCTGCCGATCTGGTTCTGTTCGACGAGGTGCATCGCAGCCAGAACCGCAAGAGCAAGACACACAAGACACTCAAGCAGGTGAAGGGTGGGTTCAAGCTGGCGATGTCTGGCACCCCTACTGGTAACAGTTTCTCTGGGGCTTGGGCTGTAACCAAGTGGCTATGGCCGCAGGTGATCGAGAACTCTTACTGGGCTTGGGTTGAGAAGTGGTGCGCCACGGAGTATGACCATTTCTCCCCCGGTGGCAAGAGGGTTGTCGGAGAGCGACGACCCGGTGCATTCTTCAACTCGCTGCCCTGCTATGTTCGCATCGAGTCAGAGGTGGAGGCAGAGCTCCAGGAGGAGCAGGTCTACGTCGAGCTGACCAGAGAGCAACGCAAGGCTTACGCCGAGCTCGAGAAGAAGATGGTGACGTGGATTGAGAATAAGCCCATCGTGGTTGAGGTTCCGATTGCGCTGCGCATAAGGCTCAGGCAGGCAACGCTTGGGCTGTTCAAGCTGGGCGACGATGACGTTATCACATTTGATAACGACTGTAAGTCGGTGAAGATAGACGTGATGTTCGATATACTCGAGGATGACTTCGACAACGAGTCGTGTCTGATCCTTACGGACTCGAAGAAGTTCGCCAATGTTATTGTCAAGCGACTGGAAAACGATGGTCATTCTGTAGCGGCTTGGCATGGTGATATTTCAGATATCCACAGAGAAGAGGCGAAGCAAGACTTTGTCAGTGGTTCGTGCAAGTATTTAGTAGCGGTGATATCAGCCATCGCCGAAGGGGTTGATGGCCTACAGCACGGCACGAGGAACATCCTCTGGATGAACCGCAGTGACAATCGAATACTGAACGAGCAGGTCATCAAGCGTGTGCACCGACAGGGGCAGACGAAGCAGGTCAGATCGGTGGAGCTTGTGGCAATTGACACCTATGATTCGGGAGTACTAAGCTCTCAGATACAAGCAGCACTCGAGATGAATATGACACTAAAGGAAAAGAATATTGCCAGTACAAGTCGGGGACACCTGCAAGAAGGGTCACAAGATTGAGGGCGATAACGTCCAGCCCTACATCAACCAGGGAAGACCGCATGTCAGATGCGCAACATGCAACCAGCCCCCGAAGAACAAGCCACGCCAGCGTGGTGATATCTGCAAGAACGGTCACGTTATCGACGGCGATAACTACGCTGAGAAGATGGCGTTCGGTAAGTTGCAGGTCTTCTGCAAGGAGTGCCAGCGTGAGAACGTCAGGCGATACGCGCAGAACCAAACACTCAAGGACGGCAAGATTGTTCGGAGCTCGAGCAATCGGGAGAAGAACGAGCGACAAGCGCAGCGCAGAGCGGCCGATCGAGCTGACGAACTAATCCAGGCGGGGAAGGAAGACAATGCACTCAAGTACTTGCTGCTCAACAAACGAGCCGAGCGGGCGAGCATTGCGCTTCATAAAAAGATGGAGCATACAGAACCAAACTGTATTGACAACCCACGCCCTTACACGGACTATCCGGAGGACGATCCTCCGACAAAGCTTCAGGCATTCCTGATGTGTCAGGATTGCCCAGTCATGGTGGAGTGTGCAAGATTCGCCACGGCATACCGTCCGGCTATTGGAGTTTGGGGCGGAGAAGTGTACAGTGATGGAAAGCCAATAGATAGGTAGGAGGAATACCATGGCAGAAGTGCCAAAGATATACAAGGCAATCGCAGCTATTCAGGCTGGGGTTGGCAACATTCCGAAGGCTGGGGTTGGTCCCGCTTCTCAAGGTAGCTACAAGTACGTCAAGAACGACGACATCTTGGAAGCTATCTCCAAGCTGATGATTACTAACAAGGTCATCACTCGGCCCGTCATTACTAACCACGAGCTGGTGACCAGGGAGATTGGCGCTAACCGTAGCGTTGCTCTTACGGTTGTATCGCTCGACGTTACATACATCTCTACTGAGGATGCTTCCGAGTTCACGGTGAGCGTGACCGCAGAGGGCGCAGACAATGGCGACAAGGGTGGCCGCAAGGCAGTAACCCAGGCGCAGAAGATTGCGAACCTGCTCACGTTCAACATCGCGACCGGCGAGCCCGACCCCGATGGAATGGATGTCACGCCTGTTGCGGGGTCCGCAACACCTGCTGTTAGCAAGATTGAGAAGGCCGCCACGGCTGGTACATACAACCAGATCAAGGCGTTCCTCGGTGCTAACGGACTGAGTGGCTCGGTTGCTAACGCAGTCGGTGACCGCATCTCTGGTGGTAAGCCAGCGTCTGAGTGGTCGAAGGACGAGAAGGTCTTGGCTGACGTTCTCAAGGCACTCAAGGCTGGCGAGGTCGAGTAGTGGAGCCGAAGCTTAGAGTACGGTCTTCCGGTCATGGGGGTAGCGGTTACAAGCACCCCCATACCGGGGAGGTCGTACCCGGTGTGACCACCGTGCTCAAGCAGTTGGCTAAGCCTGGCATCGCGCAGTGGGCTGTGGATAACACCGCAGCCTACGCGGTTGCCAACGTGGATGGTCTGCTCAACCGGACCCAGGAGCAGGGCTACGGATTCCTGCGCTGGTATTGGAAGCGCGACCCGATCGCTGGTGACCTGACTGATATCAGGAACTATTCCAACGGCGTGCTCAACGATGCAGCCGAGCTCGGCACGCTACTGCACGATTGGGTAGCAGCCGAACACGATGCGTGCCCGTACCCCGACGTGACCAATGCGTCAGAGTTCTTCTGGGAGATGGTCGAGGAGTGGAATGCTTTCAGCGCAAAGCACACCATCACTCCGCTGTACTCAGAGGTAACGCTGTGGAATAAGTATTCACACTACGCTGGCACGGCGGATGGAATCTGGGATATCGATGGAGAGATTGTGCTTATCGATCTCAAGACCTCGCGCAACACCTGGGATGAGCACTGGATGCAGCTGATTGCACTTGCTGAGTGCGACACCATGCTCATCGAGACCAGCGAAGGCGAGTGGGTGGAGATGGAGGCACCGAAGTACAGTAAGCTCGCCCTCATCCACATCAGACCAAGCGACACCGACAAGAATGGGAACCCGATGTTGCCATTTGCCAACATGAAAGTTATGCCTGACAACGAGAAGGATATAATGTTTCATGCGTTCACAGGATTGCTGGACGTGACACACGCGCTCAGTAATATCAAGAGCCTAAGAAAATAGGAGGAAAGATGAGCAGGATAAGCGCCGTATTTAGCGGCAACGTGGTGGCCGAGCCCACCAAGAAGGACATCAACGGGACCTCCCTTCTGGAGTTCCCCGTCTATGTCAACCACACCAAGAAGGACCGCGACTCGGGAGAGTACGTCAAGACTGGTGACACTAGCAAGATTCGCGTGACCGTCTGGCGCGACCTTGCTGACTCCCTCGACGTTCGACAGGGTGACCTGGTCGAGGTGCACGGAACCCTCATTGAGAAGGAGTTCGACAAGAAGGATGGCACTCCAGGCCGATCCCTTCAGACCGACTACATCGAATCCGTTGTAGTCAAGTACCGCAAGGACGAGGGCGCTTCGGTAGTCGTCGATTCTGACGGCGCGTTCTAACCCTGATAGGGTTTGGCCACTAGCTCAACGGCAGAGCAGGGAGCTGTTAACTCCAAGGTTCCAGGTTCGAATCCTGGGTGGCCAGCGTATGTGTAAGATGTCTATGACGAGGAGAAGCGATGAAGGATTTCATTACCACTGTGCTGGGGGACCAGCGGGGTAATGCCTTCATCAGCAGGGCCAGCGGCAAGACCGCCAACGGTAAGCTCAATGTCAACATCCATAAAACGTTTTTATATCCTGAGCAACTCGAGGAGATGGTTGCGTATGCAGAACAATATGCCAGCGAAGATGTCTATCTTTCGCCTCTGTTATATGGCGATAAGAGAAACGATAAGGGCAATATATCTCGTACTCCGGAGAACGCGCTAACCTCTCAGACGGTCTACATGGACTCGGACTTGTGCGGACCGGACAAGTTCAGGCTCGAGCCCTCGATTCACGTTGTCACGTCGCGAGGCCGTGGTCACGACTACTGGTTGCTCGATGAGCCGGTGCCAGCGCAGCGTGCAGCAGAGATTGCCCACAAGATTGCGACCGCGCACAAGGATGACGGGTGCGATCCATCCGGCTGGTCGGCCAACAAGGTGCTGCGTTTGCCGAACACGGTGAACACCAGCCACGGATTTCCGGAGTCAGTACTCGCCGAGTACAACGGAATTATCTACAACATTGTGGACATGGAGGGTGCATATGATGATGTCGAAACGATTGAGCGAAATGTCATGGGTCGAGATACTGGTGTTTCGATTGAGACACCTGCTTCTCTCCCTCCCTACGAGGAGGCGCTTGCGAAACTGCCTGAAAACGTACTCAACCTTGCGCTCGCGGAGCCGAAGGTGGGGGCAGATGGAAATAGGTCTCAGACGCGCTACAAGCTCCTCTGCGAGCTTTTTAGATTAGATGACCTTCTGAGCCATGATGAAGTATTAACGGTCGCCTGGCACGCCCCAGCGTCCCGGAAGTGGAGCATCGAGGACCCGAGGGGTATGCAGGGACTATTGCACGAGGCGGAGAAGGCTCTTGCTGAGGTGCGGTGGGACAAGGGTCAAGGGCTCGAGCCACCCTCTGAGAACGAGGACCGGCACGACGTTGACCTGCTAGCCAAGGACGAGCGCGAGCTGGTGCGAGACCACCAGACGTGGGTAGATTTGTACATGGACTGGGCTAAGCGGAAGCTTGCCAAGCAGAACCCTCCGTATGACCGGATGAATGCCTGGACTATCTTGTCGTGCGCGTTCGCAGACACAGCGTTTATCCCACGCAAGAGCGGTGCTGAGGGACTCAATCTCTACACGATGACACTGGGTGATACCACCACGGGTAAGTCGCAGTCGCTCAAGCTGATGCGCACCGTGCTGGACGAGGTGTTCGAGAGCGACCCGGGCTACAACCTCGGTGGTAACGCTAGCCCCAACGCGCTGGGCGAGAAGCTTATCGAGCGCGATGGCAAGGTGTCGATGTTCAACAAGGACGAGGCGCACGGTCTGTTCAAGACCTGGGCCACGCAGGACTGGACCAGCGGAATGATGGAGGACCTGGCGTTGCTCTACGACGGCACGGTTCCCCCGATGCTGCGCGTGGGCAAGAAGGAGATGTCCAAGCCAGCCAAGACTCAGTTCGTGATGCACCTGATGGGCACGCCACAGGAGATTACCAAGACCCTGAATCGCGACATGTTTAAGTCCGGATTCCTGGCGCGGTTTATGTGGGGTATTGGAGAACCACGCACGATCACTAAGGATGCTGTAATCGAGGAGGACTCCGACGGGACAGAGATTCGCCTGGGCTTCGAGCCCATGGCTAGGCAGTGGGCAGCTGAGTTCGCAGAGATTAAGACACGGCTTCGTGGCAAGGTGTCCTCTAGCAAGGTGTCGATTGGTATCACCAAGCAGGCAGCCGACCGGATGACCAAGGTCAAGTGGGACCTCATCAACTTGGTCAAGAGCTCCGACCCTAACTGGGACATCATCAACCCGTCGCTGGTGCGTATGGGTGTAACCATTCGCAAGTGCGCCACACTGCTGGCGGTATCCGATGGTCGGATGGAGACCGAGCTCATCGACGTGCTGGGTGCTATCGCCGCAGCCGAAGAGTGGGTAGCCAACCTGATGGTGGTGGCCCGACAGATTAACGCCAGTGATTTCGAGCGCAACTGTGATGAGGTTGAGGCGTTCGTGCGGAGCAAGGACGACAGGGTGAAGCTCGAGTTTGTGAACCGGCGATTCAAGGCGTGGCGTGTGAGGGATTTGCAGGAGGCTATCGGCGCGCTGGCATCACAAGGTAGACTTAAAGAAGT
>Ga0307379_10012792_pt1 | contig 10914 bp, 16 predicted proteins | sample UN2MG_FD_202237 | JGI IMG/M metagenome (GOLD analysis project Ga0307379, IMG submission 202237) | Soil microbial communities from Risofladan, Vaasa, Finland - UN-2 | ecosystem: Environmental > Terrestrial > Soil > Coastal area > Acid sulfate soil | place: Finland: Risofladan, Vaasa | collected... | reverse complement strand
CGCGGCTCTTGCTCTTTCCCGCGATTCGTTGAAGGTCGTCCATCGTGTAGGCCACTTTACGCCGTATGGCGGCTTGCTCCACGATGGCTATGTGATGCTTCCATGTGTAGCCTATGTTGTCTTTGACGGCTTCCCAGGGTTCCAGCCCCAGTACGCTGTCGTATCTCTCGAAGATCTGTTTCTCAAGTATGCACGCGAACAGGCTTTTTCCCTGCCCGAAGCTGAGGCCCTCAGACTTGATCTTACCCTCTACCTTGCTTGTGACCGCTATGAATATGGTCTTAGCTCGGGGGCCGCCCTGGGCGGCCTTGTCGATGTACTCCCATAGGAAACCGATTTCTTCCAGCTTCTCAGCTTCTTGAACTAGCTCCAAACCTATTCCTCCGTCCACGGTTTAGTATTCTTAAAAGTGGTGTCTCTGCGGGCTTCGACCCCATAGGATTTATCGTAGAGGTAGCTTTTACCGGACTTGGGCTTCCAGAGTATCTGCACGATCTCCCTTGCCCACTTCCAATAGGTATGTGCAGAGCTGGTTAGGTGCCGCCTGTACTGTTTGCTGCTCTCGGTGCCCTGTGCCTGGTTCTCCTCTTTCATGATTTTGTCAAACAAATCGTCGGGTACGTCGTCCTGCCGGATGTCGCTGAGGATGGCTCTCATCATGCGGAGGGCACCGATATAATCCTCTTGCCGCAGCCGACTCCACATCTCGTCTTTGGCTCTTACGAGGCTGCCGATCTCAGGGTGTGACACGGTAATTAATATGTAAACACATAGTAAAAGTTTTATGTTTCAACTACCATGTAAATATAGTTATGTCTGAAGCCCACTCATATCCATTGATGCTCCACAACACTTTTATATATCTATAAATATCAGGTGATATTATGAGCATGAAAAGGTTTATGATGAGTGTCCCCGACAAAATGTACTCAGCCCTAGAAACTGAAGCGCAGCTCAGACACATGAACTCAATCCAGGAAACCTTGAGGCAAATAGTTTCAGAGTATCTGAGGGACGGGAAATGAAGGAGGGTTCTAGGTGAATAAAGAAAAGATCAAAGAAATCTTCTTTATCATAGGTATAGCTGTGATTGGCGGCTTCTATGGGTTAACCTGTTTCACTTTTATACTCACGTTTATCACGGGCCATAGTTCAGTGACGATCCATATGAATCTCTATGGTGAGTTGATGCTTGAATTTGTTATAACGGTTATTTCTATTCCCTTTGCGGTTTATGCGATGAAAGAAGCCATTAAACTCAAAAAGGCTGAACTAAAGATAAAGAAAATAGTAGGCCAAACGGGATCCTTAAACAACTAACATTAATCTAACCCTTTTTTTCATCTATTGATAACTCTTATTTACCCTGTTATTACAGTGTAAAGTAGAGTCCTGTTCTCTATGAGGTGGAGAAACACTGTCTGAAGCCCAGAGGCGAGAAGAACTCGCCCATAAGCGTGAGGAAGAGGAGCGACGCAGAGCCCAGCAGCGACGGGATGAGCTTGCTCGTAAACGTGAGGAAAAGGAGCAGCGCAGGGCTCAGAAACCAAGGCAGCCCAAGACGCCTGAGAAAGTAGACGATCTTCATCAGATGATAGAGGAAGAAAAAGAGCGGGCCGGGGGATTATTAACTAAAATTACGGCAGCGACGGAGGTGGGTGTGAGAGTTCAGGAGGCTGGCCCCGGCAGCGTCTACGCTACCCCTGAGTACCGGGAGTACGTGCGGAGCGGCCAAGAGATCAGGCAGGCTATGGGGGACGTGCCTGAGACACTATCCATTATCACCGAGGCCCCGGAGGGCTACTATTACCGGGGGCAGGACGTACAGGAGTACAATGCGAAGGTAAGGGAGTATAATCAAAAAGTCAGGGAATACAAGAGGAAGCTAATCGACGCCTACCAGGAATACCAGGCGGGGCTTATCACCTATGACTCCTATGAGGTTCAGCGTAAATCCTATGAAGCCCAGCTCAAGCTCTACGAGGCTGAGATGAAGCGCACGGCCCCACAGAGAGAGGCGTTCCTAGAGTACCTTGAAAGCATCGGGCCGCCGGAGCCCACGGAGGAGCAGCGCAGACGCATGGAGGAGGGCGCACTCATATATGGCGCACCCGGCAGACCGGGTGAGCAGGTTCCACCAATAATACAGGAAGCCTTCGAGAAGACCCTGGGCATCATGGAGGCACCTTTCAAGGCGTTGACGGACCCGTTTAGAAACGTTGCGGCAGAGCTTGGGGATAAAAGCATAGAGGCCGCGATGGAGGCGAAGCCTTGGGCCGGGTTCGGCTACTACGCGGCGGGCACCGCGTTAAGAACTGGGGCTATGGCCTTAGATGTGGCTACCTACGAGTTTAGGCCCGGTCTATGGGTTGACATAGCCCGTACAATCGGAGAAGTCACGTTCAACCCAGAGGCACGCACCGCCATAGCCGACGAGATCCTACGTGACCCCTTCGGGTTCACCGCCGAGATAGCAGGCGGTTGGTATCTAGGCGGCGCACTCAAAAAGACCGCTGAGACCGCAGCATACAAGGCTAAAAAGCTATGGATAGAATCAAAGACCGTCCCATACAGTATTAGCAAAGAAGCCTATTACCCATCAGAATATGAGATGGGGCTTCAGTTCCCCGAAGAAGTCTCAAGCGTAGAGCCTACATACCGAACCTTTGAGAAACGGTGGCTGAAGATCGAGGGCGAAGGAATCAAAGGCGAGATGCCGTACTACGGTGCAAAGGACGTTAAGACCCCCGGAGCCGAGCCCAGGGCGTTTGACATACCCGGCGACGAGTGGATTATGAAGCAGATAACCCATGAGATAGAAACCGGCGTACCCTACGAGTACGGCGGGATATTTGATCCTAGAGGCGGCTTCCTACGGGTAAAAGGCGGCTATGGCGGCATGAAGCCGTTTGCAGAGCCCAAGCCACCCCTACCGCCCAGAGCCGAGCAGCTTTTGGTCACAGCCGAAGCCGCGCCAAGCACCAAGATACTGGACCTCATAGGAAAACCCACACGCCAGACCCTCAGCCTTGAGACAGAGCTACAGTTTATCCCAGACATCGAGGTAATCATGGCGCAGAGGCCGGGCTTCAAGTTCATAACACCGGAGACCATCAGGCCGCCAAGTGAAGTATTCAAATTCATGGACATAGGTAAGGCGTCGGTGCTGAGCCTGAGCAAAGTTAAGAGCTTCGACAAGGTATTCACGGTCCCCACTATCAGCCTCAAGCAAATAGAGCAGCAGGTCCAGAAACAGCTAGAGAAGCCCACACTCATGGAGCTACCGAAGATGAAGCAACCTCAGATAACGGGGTTGACGCCGACGCAGATACAGATGCCGACTCAGACACCCATCGAGAAACTCAAACTGGATCAGATACAGTTACCTATCCTGGACCTACCCCAGATAACCATGCCCAAGATACCTGTACCGGAGGAGCCGAAGCCAATATACCCCCCAGATCTACCTTATTTCGAGCCACCAGGAACGCCACGCAGAACTATAGTGAAAGGCGAGTTATTCCCCACCAAGAAGAAAAAAGGGAAAGGCCGCAGACTCACAATCTATGAGTTGCGGTTTGACTTCAAGGAGCCCAAGCTACCAAGCATCCCAGCTATGGAGAAAATGATATTCAAGGAGCCCAAGCTGCTCGACTTCGAGACAGGCGGCAAGAAGAAAGGCAAGAAGAAAAAGAGGAAAACAAGGAAAAGGAGATGAAGCGTTGAGTTTAAGGCAGACGACGACTCGTGCCGTGGGTAAGGTGGTGGGCCTCATATTCGGGTACTTCATCCTGGCGGGGCCATACTACACGATACTCGATGAACTGTACAACATAGCGGCTACTGAGGCGGATGCCACCCTGAACACGTTCATCGCGTGGGTGTACCCCACCTTCTACTATGGATACCCGAGTGTCGTGGTTTTCGGGGTGATCTGGACCATTGTGGGGCTCTACAGGGAGATAAGGAGCAGATACTACGAAACGGAGGAGGTATCGTATTATGGTTCTTAAGCACTTTGAGGCTGCCCTACTGAACATCATATTCGGGGGCTTCGAGTGGATCATAAGCCGTTACCTGATCTTGCAGGCGGCTAACCTCTATATGACTGAGTTTCCGCATTGGGCGGGGATACCGCACGTAGATTTTATGCTTGCGGTGGCTCACTGGGGGCTCTGGATAATGATACTCTTGCCTACAGCGATCTATCTGTGGACGCAGACGCAGAGGCCGGAGGCTGAACAATGAGAAGAACGGTGCCGTTAATATTGTTGCTGCTCTTGATGCCCTTCATTCCTCAACCCTTGGTGTGGGGTAGGGACGCCTCCACCATAAGCACCGTGATAATAGATGGCGACATAAAGGATGATGACCCCACTTATACGCGAGATGCGGGTAGCAACGATATACTTGTTTACTATAACACGCGTTATCGTGGGTTCATCGAGTGGAACACCTCCAGCATACCCGATGCGGCCATCATAGACTCCGTGAAAATAAGGATTAGAAGCTATAGTAGCGGCTACACAGGTAACACCGAGTTCTGGAGCATGGAGAACCGCCCCAGTTCGCAGGCTAACACGGATGCTGGGAACAAAGTAATCTTTGACGATGCCAGACAAGGCACTAAATACTGCACCAGCGGAGCAGGAAGCATCAACACCTGGTATACGTTCGCCTTCGGAGCCGCAGCCAAAGCCGACCTCCAGAGCCACTTGGCTGATAACTGGTTCAGCGTCGGGATGTACGCCCAGCCAGGCCTAGACACCTACTACGCCAGCGAAACAGCTTATGACCCTGAGATCATAGTCCAGTGGCATCTAGCCACAGACTATACCTTCTACTTTAACGACGCGATCTATGAGAACAACACGGATGCGGGAAGCGTCACCGTAACCGCCCACACCGCCAACGGATCCGAGGATTTCACCGTGGACGGCGCGGATTGGTGGTATGGCCCAGAATTGCCCGACACCTTCTCATGGGACATAGGCGGAGGCTACAGCCGCTACCTGTTCAGCTATGGCCCCGAGAACTTCACCGTCACCATACCCGAATCCACTTTCTACGTCTACAGCTTCACCATAAAGGACCACACCGGCAGGACGGGGCTGGGCGAATGTTTCCTGGAGGCGTACAGGGCGATCAGCGGCACCGAAACATTGATCGAGCGCATGAAGATATACCTCGGCAACGCTGTGCCCCTCAACCTCGTCTACGGCAAAACCTATCACCTGAAGGTGCTGTTCGCAGACGGGTCACGGTACGATTGGGGGTACTTCATGGCTGGAGGAGTAGATGAGATAAACCTGATCCTCAAAGCCGTCACCTTCACCGACCAGGCCCAGATCCTCTTCAACCATATCCACGTTGAGGCGACGCGCACCGCCACCGTAGTCACCGTGAACTACCTGGACGACAGGGATAACACGGTCTGGGCGAACACCACCATAAGGATAAGGAACGGTGCCGTTGTTCTCTCGGCTCCACGATCTAACAGCAGCTACACCGTGAACTGGGGAGGCGCAGACGCAGACACAGGGTACACCGTCACCGTAGCCGGGCTGCACACCGATTACGGCACCTGGGGCAGATCATTCATACTCGACCCAGACGAAACGTTCCCCGACCCGCCGAGCCTAACCGGGATATTCGGGGACGTGGACCCCAACTTCATACCCTGGGTGATAACCATGATCTCGCTGCTCACCTTCAGCGTGGCGTTCAGGGCACGCGGCCTGGTGGCTACCATGTTCATCGCCTCGATACTAAACTACCTCGGGTGGGCTTCGTGGGGCTATGAGTGGCTGGCCTTCGGGTGGTTCATAGCCGTAGGCGTGGCCCTGACAGCAGGAGGTAGAGAATAGTGGACGTTCTGAAGGCAGCGATCTACATCATCATAGTTATGATGGGCGTCAACGCGGTATCTATGATGATGACAAGCGTAGGCATGACCACCATAACCCCCATGAACACCACCGAGATAGAGGGCGCATTCAACGCCACCAAGCTCGTTGACTCCTGGGGGTGGAGCGACAACCCGTTCTACGACATCGCCACCGGCCTCATCTCGTTCTGGTTCGCCTGCGTACCCATAATCGAGAGCTTCCCCCACATGCTCGCCGTCTACGGGTGCCCCGCCTTCATCTACATGCCTCTGCACACGATATGGCGTTTCATGTGGCTCACAGCCGTCGCACTCAGCATCATAGCCGGGAGGCAAACCTAGTTGAAGAACGGCACCGTTAAAAAGATAGAGCGGTTCGGGCAACGCCCCGTAACACGGGTGCTGTTCATCATACTCGCGGTGATAGTGCTGGCGTTAGCCCTTGGGTTCGTCGAGTCCATTGTTTATGCATATTCCGGGACATCAAATATCACGGGTGCGTCGGTGGACGATGATAGGGTGGACCCCAGCGCAGCGGTGACGTGGACCGTGGGGCCGATATTTAACGGCACCGTTAACCCGATACAGAACGGGTGGGGCTTAAAGTGCGATGGTACAGGAGACTTTGTTAATGTTTCAGGGCCCTTCCCAAACATAGCTTATTCTTTTTCAACTTGGTTGAAAGTGGATGCTGCTGGGAATCAATATATTCTCGATGCCACAGAGGGCGCGGGAACGGGTACTATCACATGGAACACAAATACTATCACGGTTTCATCTGGGACTGTATATGTAAACGGAACTGCCTCAACTACGTTAACACAAGGAACCTGGGGGTTTATTGTTGTCACTGGAATTACTTTAAACCCAACGACCTCAATAATTCTGGGGGCTGATAGTGTTGGAGCTAATGAGTTAACAGGAACCTTGGATGAATCCTTATTATATAATCGCACAATCGGATCTGGGGAAATTGCATACGCTTTCAGTTACAAAGTTCCACTTAACCAAACCGGACTAGATGTTTGGCTTGATTATGATTACCAAGTAACAGATCAATCAGGGAACGGAAATAACGGCGTCGTTAATGGCGACCCTGTGTATGTCCGTGGAATACGTGGAAAAGCGGCCCTCACCTTCGACGGCACAGGCGACTACCTAGATTGCGGCGCAGATGCGAGTTTAGATGTGGACCAGGCTAACTTTACGTTAGAGGCTTGGTGGAGATCGGATGTCTCCGCTGGGCTTCAGGGCATAATTATTAGACAGGGGTTCCATATGGGTCTGTCATTATCTGGAACAACCATCCAATTTACAATGTGGAGTATCGGAACAGGCCAGATCGCGCTTCAAGAACCAGGCATGGTACAAGGAACCTTATACCATCATGCTGCTACCTATAACGAAGTATCAAACGAATTAATATTATATGTAAATGGAAATAACGAAGACTCAGACACAATCACAGATCCTAGAGATATAACGAATAACTGGTTTATCGCAGCAACAAACGCAGGTGGGAACTTATTTAACGGCACTATTGATGAAGTTAGAATTTATAACCGCACCCTCAGCCCCACCGAGATAGAGGAGCATTACCAAGGGATCTACAGTAACGAAACGGGGCTAGTGCTTCACATCGACTTTGATGGGCAGGTATTAGATCACAGCGGGGAGGGAAATAACGGTGCCGTTAATGGCGACCCCGAGTACAGCGACGGGTGGGCGCATAGTCCAGTTAGTACCAGTTACAATGGATCAGGCGGCACCACCGTCGAACTCGTCAACAGCACCACCGGGCTCTGCGTCATACCCGACACCGCGCCCGCCACAGCCGCCAACTACACGGTGACAGCCACGACCCCCGCAGCCACGGCGAACGCCACCTACCCTGCCTTCATAGTGGACCACTACCTCATAGACCTCCACACCAGCTACCCCGAGACAGAAGCCGGGTTCAGAGCCCTCATAACCGGCACCGGGGAGAGCGTGATAGACGGGCACCTGGTAACATACGGCGACGCATTGAACGTAGTCGGAGTCGGGGCGTTGACGTGGAGCAACTACACCGACTGCTTCCAGGACACCGTGACCAGCGGCACCCCCGCCACAGTCACCTACGACACCGTGACCAGCTTCCTCGAAGACACCTACGGCATAACCAGCGCAGAGATAAACACCACCATAACCGTCACCTGGACCACAGGCACCCTCGACAGACTACAGACAAAGTTCATGGAAGGCGACTGGATAGGCGCAATATTCGACGAAGAAGCATACCTCGTCGGCACCCTCACCCTCTACACCTTCATACTCGGCACCATAAGCATCGCCATCTGGAACGTCACCGGACCCTACGGCACCTTCACCGCGTGGCTACTCGGCTGGATAATATTCGCGGCAACCATCCACGGCCCCGCGCAGAGCATGGCCCTCCTGCTCTTCGCCCTCGGCTGCGGCATAATGCTCGCAAAACTATACCTGGACAGGAGAACGACATGAGCAAGCGACGCACCGTTAACGGCATAAAGCTGAACGTAGCTGTAGATGAAGCCACCCGCAAGAAGATTGAACGCGCTGGGAACACCACGCAGCAGATGATAAAAGCCGCCGAACTCGGTTTACTCGATGAGGACCACTACAAGAAAGTTGTAAATATATTGAAATACGTAGCTAAGGACTTCTGGTAAATTTGTTTATTGATTAAATATAGACTCGTTTCATTTTAGTAGAGCCCTTAATACGTTTTAGGTAATATTTTCCTCCTCGTTCACCTTTATAGACCGTGGGCTTTTTCTTCTTAGGCCCTTGTTTTCTGGTTTCCTTCTTTTTCTTGGCGGGTTTTTTAATGACCTTCTCAGCCTTCTTTTTCTTAGCTGGTCTAGCTACTTTTATAACTTTTTTGATAGGAAACGATGCTAACGCTTTTTTGGCGGCTTTATTGATTTTAATAGTTAATAACGTGTTTAACTCTTGTTCTTGTCTCTTTAGTTTTAGGAGGGTTCTATCAAGCTCCTTCTCTTTCCGTAATAATTGGCCGATGCGCCGCTTTTTTATTACGTCATAACCCCAGGGGTCCAGCTCTTCCCGTGCTTGGGAGGCCATAATGTCCCCGTATTCGTCGGGGCTTGGTCCCTCCTCCCATCTATGTTGAGGGTACTCTTCTTTAAACGACTCAATGTTTTCTCGGTATGACTCTTTTCTGCCAATAACCGACTTAAAATCTATCTCGGATGGATCTATGTCGGGGTTAAGTCTCTCAAATCTACTGGTGGCGTGGCGTTCTTGTAAAGGATCTGAGAGCCGAGGCATTATCTTCGACCTAGTTCTACTTTTTTAGCTGCTATCCTTCTTTTACGTATCTTTATCTCGTTCTCTTTTCTAGTGATGCGGGACGCTATTTGTTTAACACTCATGGAGAACCGCCTATCCAGGCGTTCTAGTGTACGCCTTTACTTTTACTGTTTTTTTGGTTTCGCCCGGTTTTCTTCTCTTATGAGCTTTAACGTGGGTTCTCTCCCAATACTCTTGTTTGCTTCTGGTGAGGCGGTCCCGTTTCTTCTTTTTGGGGTCGTCGCCGTAATCCTTAGCTCTTTTGCCCCAAGCAGCCTTTCTTTTACGTTTTACCATGTATTTACCTTGGTTTAAAAAGGGTTAGAAGGGTTTGTCCCATTTGGTACTTATCTTTAAATATACATGGTAAATAGCCTGTAATGAACAACATTGAGTATGAAATTAGGCAGCTTCATCACGGGAGCCGTGATCAGCGTCTTCGTCACCGCCCTTCTGGTGCTTGAGTTCACGAACATGATAGACCAGGAGAGGCCCGGAGCATCCACGGACTTCAACGACACTATGGACCGCCTCGTATCCTTCGCATGGATCGCGGTAGGGTTCATGGCAATCGCGGTGTTCGTCATCGCAGCCAACTACATAAGACAGATAGCGACTTAGAAGGGCTAAACAATGGCCCGACATACCTACAAGACGAAGGCATCGGCGAAGAAGCACCGGACTAAGGGCGGCCACCTCTACAAAGTGAAGGGTGGCTGGCGCATCAGCTACAAGTAACTAACAGAAGGTGAACAGGATGGGAAAAGCACCTACAAAGGGAACCCGGAAGTTTGATGGTGAAGTGTACCGTTACGCTGGGTGGGCCAAGACGAAACGCCAAGCCGAGAAATACGCTGCAGAAGATCGGGCACATGGCCTTAAGGCCCGTGTAGTGAAACATAAAAAGCAATACTCGATCTACCGAAAGCACAAGTAGCCTCCCCTTTTTTATCAATAACTTTAAAACTTTTACATGGTAAGTAGTATGTATGGCGTGGTTCGTCGAGTGGACAGTCTTCACCCTCATCGGCATGACCACCTTAGCCGTAGGCTACATGCATCGCCGCGACACCAGTGAACAGCTCATACTGTTCGGGGCCTCATTCCTCTTCTGGGTAGGAAGCATGGCGCAGTGGATGTATGACCATGCCGGGGCAGGTAACTTGATGCTCGGCATCATAATCACCGTAGCCCCGCTGTTCGCCAGCTTCGCGTGGTTCATGCAGGCCCTTGGTGCCTATGTAGATCAGATGGGAGGTAAGAGGGATCCGTTTGAGTGATGAAGAGGGTTTTCTGTTACCCGAGGGCGCAGAGGACGCCATGCCCACTACCGAGCCCAAGCTTACACAGCTAGACCCCGCGAGCCGTGCAATCCTCCTCAACACCATATACGAGTACGGATACATTGATGATAAAGAAACCGGGTCCATAAACAAAATAATCAGATCAACAAGATACCCGGAGCTTGAGAAGGCCCTCAGCTACGCGGGGAGCCACCTGAACAGCGTCATGAACTACACCTGGAGCCACGGAATGGCCGAGATCCTCTACTGGGAGGGACTATTCTACGACCCCCTGGGCCTATACTATGACGACAACCCGGAGGCGTTGCGGGTACTCGACGCCCTGAACCTCATACTCAGACGAAGTATAAAGGGCGGAAGCATCGGCGGCAGCCACCAGAACTATAACGT
>Ga0307379_10012790_pt1 | contig 10917 bp, 10 predicted proteins | sample UN2MG_FD_202237 | JGI IMG/M metagenome (GOLD analysis project Ga0307379, IMG submission 202237) | Soil microbial communities from Risofladan, Vaasa, Finland - UN-2 | ecosystem: Environmental > Terrestrial > Soil > Coastal area > Acid sulfate soil | place: Finland: Risofladan, Vaasa | collected... | reverse complement strand
CTGACACGGGATCGTCCGGATCGTTCGGTTTTCTTTTTATCTCATATCAAACCCAGTGTGGGCTGAGCATTTCAGCGGTGCCTCGCTTTCATCGCTCAAACTCGATGGTGGAGGCTTGATCCAGTTCACTGTCATTTACCTCATGTCATGAAGGGGCTTTCGGAGGGGGGTTTCGACACGACTTATATGGGCGGCCGGCGGAGGGACACTAACATGTTCCTTGAGGCGTGGGGGTGCCCGGGGCCGTGTTGCCTAGCCCTTCGGGGTCAGGGGGAGATGTCCAATGGGGAAAACTGAAAGGTATGACTGGAGGGGGATACTGATCGCTATGCTCATACAGGGATTCCTCCTGCTGTCCTGCGTAGGTGTGCTGAAGGCGGTCTGACGTCCTTCAGATTCCACGAGTGAGCCGTAATTTTCTCAGTTATTGCTGTAAAGAAGGGGATCCCTTGACCTCCCTAGGTGATCAGCCCCATCTCCCGGAGATCCTCGGCGAAGTGCATGATGAACTCTAGGCCCGTCTCCTTGAACTCGAGGGACACGATGTTCCTGATGTCCATTAGGCTGCGCTCCCCGTCGATGAGGTTCAGGATCTCGAAGGCCTCGCTGCCCAGCCTCGTCGTTGGCCTCCCGAAGTACTCGCTGTACCAGTCCGCTCTCTCGTCCCCGATTTCCTCTCTGATCATCTCGATGGCGTTGCTCAGGGGTCCCCTGGAAAGGCGCCTCGGCCTCATCATCGACGCCTTCTCGTGGAGCTCCCCGGGCTCGAAGAGCTCCCCCTCGAGGCCGTACTGGCGGAGCAGGAGGCCGTGGCATGTATCGATCTTCTCCCTCTCCCTCTCGGACTGCCTGAGGAGCACCTCGGCCACGCCGTCGATGAGGCGCCCTGTCACCCCGGCTCCGTAGAGCTCCTTCACCTCCCTGACATGGGAGGCCTCAATCTCCGCATGGAGCCCGGAGTAGCGGAGGACGCTCCAGTAGGCCTCAGCCAGCCCCTCTCCACCCCCCTCGGAGGCCATCTGTTGTAGAAGGCGCATCGAGTTCCCGGTCACCCTCGCCATTCTGACGTGGGCCTGGCCGAACACCTCCCGAGCGATCCTTACGGCCTCCTCGTTCCCGGCATTGGCGAGGAAGATCGCCCCCGCCTCGGCGAGGGCGATGATTCTCTTCAGCTCTGTCGGGTCGCAGGTGTCGGTAGTGTCCATACTCGTGTGGTGGAAGACGTTGCTGTGCCCCAGCATCACCGAGGGCACCGAGTAAGCCGAGTCGTTGAAGAGCACGTGGTCGGAGCCCCCAGAGTAGCCGGTCACCCTGTAGTTGAACTTGTACCTGCTCCCGTGGGGGCTGTAGAATGTCTCCCCCTCCAGCCAGGGCAGTAAGTTCGCCAAGACGTCGTTGACGTACCCGGGCACAGAGTAGGGCGAGCAGGTCAGGTTGAAGTTCGCCCTGCAGAGCCCGTAGTCCTCGCCGATCATGTCTAGGTTGATCCCGGCGATGGCCCGCTCCCCGATGTCAGGGTGGCGGTCCAGGTAGGCTGCGGCCCCCTGGAGCTCGGGGAGGAATAGGAACCTGATCGTCCTCCTCGGCGGCGGGATGGCGCCCCTCTCCACGAGGGAGGCGATGTTCCTGATGATCTCCACCATTCCCGCGCAGCCCGAGGCGTTGTCGTTGGCCCCCGGCTTGTAGTGGTCCAGGTGGCCCATTAGCACCATCTCCTGCTCCGGGTGCTCGGAGCCCTCGAACCAGGCGTCGATGGTGGGCATCTCACCCTCGATGATCTCGGCGTCCACCCACGCCCTCATCTTCACAGTCGTCCCCTTCTCGAAGTAGGACTCCAGCTCCTTTGTCTGCTTCATGGAGAGTGCGAAGCCGAAGCCCGCTTTGGGCACCTCCTCCCCCTTCGGGGAGAGCCTGCTCACCTCGACGAGGTCAGAGTAGTCGAGGCGGTCCGCCCTCACGGTGGGCCCCACGATGACGCCGACAGCGCCCCGCTTGATGACGGCCTCCCTGTGAACCTTCTCTCCATTTCCGTCTACTGCGAAGACGAGTTTGTCCTCGACGTCGACGCCCTCGTAGTCCTTGTCTGACTTGCCCTGGCCCACGAAGACGACCTCGGACTCTGCCATCCCCCCCTGGGAGTAGGGCATCAGGCTTACCGCAGTGTCGGAGAACCTCGCGATCAGCCTCTCCTCGGGCTCCAGGAGCCAGAGCTCTGCCTCCTTGGCCCTCCAGCCCACGGGGGTCAGCCAGCCCAGATACTTGATGGTGCCGTCCGACACGAACTTCTCAACCTTGACCTGGAGGCCCTCGACCCCCCTCAGCTCTTCCGCCAGCCACTCGACGCAGCGGTTGTAGCCCGAACCCTCGCCTCCGCCTCGGATCCGGTGGAACCGGGATATCTTGGAGACCGTATCCCAAGCCCTCTCCCCCGAGACTTCGCTCTCGATTCTCTTAAGGAGCTCATCGTCGACCAGGAACCTGCCGTAGTCCCTCGATGGCGCCCACATACTAGATGTCATGATTAAAGTATCGCATTCAACACGACTTAACGCTTGCCACTAGAAAAGGGGTGAACGCCTGCATCCGTTCACCAAGGGAGTTGCGCGAGTTGCGTATAGATGAAGGGTCTCTAATTCCGTCTGTTAAAAGTAGACCTTCCGGACCGTCCTCACCGACTTAAGTGTCGCCTTCAGGGAGTAGGGGCGCTCGAACTCTGACGCTAATTTCCTCCAGTCCTCCCCCAAAACCTCAATCTTGTCAAGATCTATCTCACCAAGTCCCATCTCGTGGGCGTTGGCGAGATACTTTACTTTCAGCGGGTCATATCCCATGATTCTCGAGCAGACGGCGTCCGTCGAGACCGGGTTCGTCCCCGCGACAATGATCCCCAGCTCCCGGGGAGTGCCGATGATGGGGCCGTTGCCCTCCATGGCGACGATTCCGTCCACGACGACGAGGTCGTTCCTCACCACCTTCGTAAGGTACGGCAGTATCTCGTTCAGCCTAGTGTGAAGCTGGCTCTTCTTCCTCCTCGCCGGCAGGCCGAAGAGGTTCTTGATGGAGAGGGTGACGCCAACGTGGCCCTCCGTCTTGATCTTCGGCAGATTGATGAAGCAGTCGGCCTCCAGCGCCGTCCGGGGAAGCCTCAGCTTCTTCCCGGCGACCTCGTGGACCTCGCACTCGTCGCCGCTCAGGTTCAGGAACTCGACACCGAGGCCGTCCAGCAGCTCCAAGAGCCCCGACTTCTCCGCCCGGGCGTCCGCGGTGTCTGAGATGTTGTCGGACTCGACGACGACGATCCTGTCCGTCCTCTCCCTGACGAGCCCTATCACTGCCTCTATAACGCGGAAGTCGGTGGTCACCATGCCGTCGGGGTTCTTCGCGTTGCACAGGTTCGGCTTGATGACGACCCTCTCGCCGCCACTGAGGGGCAGCCCTCCCAGGAGCTCGACGCCCCTCGCCACCGCCCACGGGACGTCGTCGCCGACCTCAACAATTGCGACCCTGTCAGCCAAGCCTCAACTGCACGCTCCCTGGGACTATCGGGAATCCTCGGTTATATCCGTTTCCGAGAGGGCCTCCCTGACGCCGACCATGAGCCTCAGCATCTCGACCTCGTCGTCCAGCGTGAAGCTGGCCCCGCGCCTCCTCTCGACCACGTCCACGAAATGGGCGTACTGCTCCCTGAAGGCGGGGTGCCTGATCCTCAGGAGGTCGAGGTACTTGCCGAGGCCCTTCTTGTCGATGACCCTACCTCCATTTGATCCCCTCACGGAGACGCGGTGGGGGAACTTCATGAGATCCATACTCAGGGACCCGCCGTCCCCCTCCACTTTGACCTTGAACGCCGGGATCAGGCTCGTCCAGTTCATCGAGCATTCCACCGGTATTCCCCCATTCTCAAGCCCGAGGCTCAGGTTGTCCACGACCCCGAAGCTCCTCTTCCAACCCCTCGCACTCTCCAGGGTCAGCCCTCCCCCGGTCATTATGTGGATCACCGAGAGGACGTGGGGGAGCAGGTCCTCGACGATGCCGAGGTCCTCCACCAGCCTGAAATCCGTCTTGGACCCGTAGCTCCTCAGGTTGTTGTTGAAGTGGAGCTCCATCACCCGGACCTCACCAATCTCCCCGCCCTCGACGACAGCCCTCGCCGACTCCAAACAGGGAGTGAACGCGTAGTTGTGGACCGGCATCACGGTGAGCCCCGTGTAGCCCTGGACCTCCTTCACGTGGAGGCAGCCCTCGACGCTTCTCGCAAGCGGCTTCTCGCATAGGACGTGTTTCCCTGCCCGCAGTGCCTCGACGACCATCGCTTCGTGGAACCGGGGAGGGGCGTTCACCGCGACGGCGTCCACGTCGGGGTCGGACAGGAGCTCCAGGTGGTCGAGGTAGCCCCTCTCAGCCCCCGCCCTCGCCTTGACCTCCAGCATCCTGGACTCGTCTGGGTCGGCGACTGCCACCACAGAGACGCCCTCGACGTCCTCGATGGCCTTGAGGTGGAACATGGTGGTCACCTTCCCGCAGCCGATCACGCCCAGACGCAGCATACGACCTCACCGGTTGACGCTAGGAGTAGACCCACTTGCCGTAGGGAGAGTCAATCTTGAGGCTGTTGCCGCCGCCGACCTTCTCGCATCTCCCCAGGACCTGGGCGCCGATCTCAAAGCCGTCGGCGACGCTGAGGACGGTCTCCACGGCGTCCTTCTCGACGACGAGCTCGAAGCCGACCCCCATGTTGAAGTCCTCGTACATCTCCCTCCACTCGACCTCCCCCTCACGCTGAATCAAATGGAAGATGGGATCTGGCTCCGGGACCTGATCCTTCACATAACGTATCCCGTCCCCCAGGTTGAGGCACTTGGTCTGGCCGCCCCCCGTGTTGTGGACCATGCCGTGCACCGAGGGCCCCAGCCGCTCCAGCACCTGGGCGACGACGGGGGCGAAGAGCCTCGTCGGTGAGAGGATGGCCTCCGCCACGGTCATCCTGAGCTCGTCGACGTGGTCATCCCAACCGTATCGCCCCGTGAACCTGTCTCGGGAGGGGTGGGCGAGCTCCGGGTACCGTTCTATGTACTCGTGCCTGAGGAGGCAGTTCCTTGCCAGGGTGCCGCCGTTGCACATGATCCCGCTGTTGGGGGCCTCCTCGTAGCGGAGGGGGCCGCCGCTCCGGAGGCCGACAATGGCGTCGCCGCCCTCGACGGCGTTCCCGGTCACCGCCTTGGAGAGGTCAACCTTGCCGAAGAGGGCGCCCGAGACGTCAAGGGTCCTCAGCTGGTCGGGCATGTCCGCGGTCTCCCCTCCCCCGAAGAGGATGGGCATCCCGTTGCCCTTGAGCATGCCGAAGCACTCTGCGAATCCCTCGGAGAGGGCCCTGAGAAGCTCTACCCTGTCGATGAGGAGGGTGTTGAAGGCGACGTAGTCGACGAAGCTGATCGGCCTAGCGGCGACACAGACGATGTCGTCCAGGTTCATCGCGAGGACGTCTTGGGCGAGCCCCCTGAACCACGCGGGGTCCCCCGACTCCCTCCAGCAGAGGTAGCTGGTCACGGGCTTGCTCCCCGCCGAGTCCGTGTGGGAGACGAGTCCCCACCCCGGTGCGTCCGGGTCCTCCGTGACGACGCAGAACGCCCCGGGGAAGAGCTCGTCGACGACGCCCTTGAAGACCTTGACGCCCTCCTTCATGACGTCGACGCCCAGAGCTTTGTACTTCGACAAATCGATTCACACTTGAAAGGAGCATCGGGGTCTTAAGGTTATTTCGTCAGCCCCACGTCAGGGCCTGTCAACGTCTCCGAGCCTCTCCACTAACCCGACGTTGAGCTTGATGTACTCGCTATCGCCTATCCAGCCCTCCTTGCGCATCGCGACGAGGCCCGCCATCATCCCGTCCATGGCATCCCTGCTCCCGAAGAGGTTGAGCCCCTCACCACCACAGTCCAGCGCCCCCTTCAGGGCAGCACCCTTTCTGAGCTCGGTCAGCGCCTTCTCGATGTACACGTCCGTGAAGAGCCCACGGGGCCTAATTAGCATCGCCATCCTATTCTCCGGGTTCTCCGCCAGTATCCTCCTCAGCCTCGAGAAGAGCCCGCGGTTGTCGGCGACCTCGACGGGCGGGTGGTGGCCGAAGGCGGAGTCACCGAACCTGAACAGGTAGAAGGGGACGTGGACCTCCATCTCCTCGTGGTCAGTCTCCAGCCGGAGTTCGAGGAGGGAGTCGAGCTCCCTCTCCTTCCTCCGGTCCAGGGATGTGATCTGCCTCGAGACCATCCTGACCTCCGCTGCTATCCTCGAGGCGACGCCCTGCCTTGCCGCCAGCTCATCCTTTGCCTTGGCCCTCGCCTCCTTCACCCTGTTCTCCTCCTTCTCCACCTCGAGGCGGCTCCTCTCCCTGGCCTCATTCATCTCGGCGTCTCTCTTCGCCTCGAGAGCCTTGACGTCCGAGCTGAGCCTCTTCTCGTCCTTCCTGATCTCTTCGAGCTCCCTCCGTGCCTCCCGGACCCCCCTCCTGTTCCCCTCGGCCCTCTCCTTCTCCAGGCGCTTCTCGAGGCGGCTGAAGCTCCGCCTCGCCTTGGTGCGCTCGTCGGAGAGGGGCTTGATCTGCTTCCCGTGAGCGGTCCTGATGGCCCTGACCTCCTTCTCGAGGGCCCTGCCCAGCTGGCCCCTCCTGGTCTCGAGCAGCTTATCGAGGCGCTCCATCCTCCTCGCGTTCCTGTCCCTGATGTTCTGGATCTCCTCGGCGAGCACCTTGGAAACGATGTCGACGGAGTCCGTCAGCCCCCGCTCTGTGGCCTCCAGCCGCCTCCGGTCCCGCTCGAGCCCAGCCTTAAGTTCGTTGAGGGCCTTGACGACGCCTTCCACCTCGTCTTCTTTCATGATGGGCTGAAAGAGGGCTGGACCTTCAACCTCAATGGCCTTGGCTCCGTCCAGGAGCGCCTTGAGTTGGGCCTCATCGGGTCTCGGAAGGAGCCCGCCGATGGTGCCCGTCACCTCTCCGCCGGTGCCTTTGAGCAGCTCGACCCCATCGCTCAGGACCTTGAGGATCCGGTCTGGGTCCTCGGAGAGTTTGTTAAGTTCGGCAATGAACGCCTCGACGTCGGGCAGCCCTTTCGTCTTCAGGCTCGTCTGGCTCAGCCCGAGGAGGTCGATGAGGACGACGCCCCCCTCCCAGCGCCCTAGCCTGAGGGGATAGGAGACGGGGGCGATGGAGGAGAGCCGCCTCGACCCCCTCTTCGCGTCGGCCAAGACGTAGAGGGAGGCCAGCTGAAGCTCCTCGGTGAACGTCTTGACCCGACCCCTACCCACGACTGCGTAGGGCACAGCCACCCTCGTAATCCCCATCGAGGCACCAGACTACCCTAACGAGGCTTCATTAAAAAAGACAGCGAGCGAGGTGCATCTCACCTAGCTGATTCGACCTCGTAACCTGACAGGATCTCGTCAAGAAGCTCGGAACAACCGTGAATATCCTCGTGCCCAGGACGTCCCCCTTTAGGGTAACGTGGAACCAGCCCCTCTTAACCTAGGAGGTCTAGACTTCCACGTACCCGTCGATGGAGCCGTGGGCGACGTAGAACTCAACTCTCCGCGCGTACACGGGCACAGCCAAGAGCGCGATGAGTAGGGTTGCGAAGGCACATGAGGCACGTTTCTTCATCTCAGGTCCCAGTCTAATGTAAGTGATCCTTGATTATGCTATGTGTATCGGATGTTACGCCATAATGACGGATGTATCCTGTGAAGCATCGATTATGCGTGGATCGGGGGACGCCCTAGACCATGCCCTTTAAAATGGGCTGGTGGAGATTATCTCTGAGTCACGGTGGGCTATCATCAGAAGAAAGGGGACAAGGAGAATCGGATGCTTGTGAGGCTCATCTTCGAGCTGCCCGAGTTCCTCGTCGAAGAGTCTGAGCCCTTCAGGAGCTGGCTCCTGACGTTCCTCTTGGGGATCCTCCACAGGATCAACGCGTGGCTCATTAGGTCCCGGGAGGTGCCCGGACGGGTCAACAGGCTGCTCCGGTGGCTGTTCAAGGGGCTCACAAACCTCATAACGGCGGTCCTGAGCTGGATCACCGACCTGATGCTTGGGGAGGACTAGCCACCAGAACCCGTGGGTCGCCCCTCTGGATTCAATAGTTTTAAGGACGCACCCGCCCCCATTACATACGCAGTTGGATCTATCAGATATTATCAAAGGTTTTCCCCTGGGAGACGCCCTCCTGATCGCCCTCGTAGTTGTGACCCTGCTCGTCCTTGTCTTATTTTTCAGGGTCCTCGGGAGATCCGGTAAAGGCGAGGTGAGGACGTCTTCGGAAGTTCTGTACGAGGAGCCCGTAGAGGCCCCACCCTCTGAAGAATCCGTCGAAGAGCCCGAGACCGCAGAGGAAGAAATTGAGATTGAGGAGCCCGTGGAACACGAGCCAGAATTAACGGATATGGAGCCCGAGGTGATAGAGCCAAAGGAGGAGCCGGAGATAAGGCCCATCACAGCGGAGATCGAGATCAAATCCGTGGAGGAGCCCGGCGAGGAGATACGCCCCCTCCTCGAGGAGGAATCTGACGACCGCTGCCAGTACTGCTCCGTCTTCCTGGACCTCGGCACGGCCGTCTGCCCCAACTGCGGAAGGCCCCTCGACGCCCGCATAACGCCTAAGGCTTAAGCCCGGGACCGCCTACCCAGCACCGCTATCAGCGCCACCGTCGGGACGATTATCGCCAAGGTGACAGGGAAGATGACTCCAGTCCCCCTGCCTTCGATCAGGACGGAGGTGGCCGTGGGGACGACCGCCCCGACGAGGTTTACTGCGACGAAGTTGATGCTGAAGGATAGGCTCCTGTACCTGGGGTCGCTGTCGGCGGCGATCATGGAGTTCAGCAGGGGCATGAAGGCGGCCTGGAGGCACCTGTACAGGCCGTAGGCGGCCGCCAGCGCCCATAGGGTTGCCATGGAGGGGAACGCAACCACTAGGCCGCCGATGAGGAACATCACCACAATCCCCATCCTGTACCTGCCAAACCGGTCGCCTGCGAAGCCCCCCGCGAAGGAGCCGACGAGACCGGTGAGGGGCGCCAGGCCCGCGATGATGCTGACGAGGCTGTAGGACATCCCCCTCTCGATGGTGAAGTACACCGGGATGAAGGTGACGAGGACGTTGGAGGCCGCCTCGGCGAGGACGGACATCGAGACGACGGTCACGAAGCCCAGGGTCAGAATCGACCTCAGGTCACGTCTCAGGTCCGAGGCCTCTCCGCCGCCACCTTCCGCCGCCCCCAGCCTCCTCCTCCCGTAGGCGTAGGAGACGACGGCTGTGAGGAGGGTCAGGGGGCCCCAGACGTAGAAGGTGGACCTCCAGCCCCAGGAGGGCATCATCGCCCCCAGGAGCAGCGGCCCCGCGGCGAAGCCAAGGCTGGCGCCGGCGTTGTGCACCCCCATGGCGAGGCTCATCCTCCGTGGGTCGAACTCGCTGGCCAACTTGAGGCTGGGCGGGTGGTAGAGGGTCGACCCCAGGGAGAGGAGGACGAAACCCAGCAGGATGATGGAAAAGCCCCCGGAGAAGGGGATCATGAGGGCGCCGACCGCCGTCACGGCGAAACTCGCCGTCAGGATCAGCGTCGGATGCCTGTCGGCGACGAGGCCAGCGGGGAGGTACGTGACGACGTTCACGAGCCGGGGGATGGAGGCCAGGAGGCTCACCTGGACGAGGCTGATGCCCAGCTCCTCCCTGAGGGGGAGCAGGAGAACGGGCAGGAGCTGGGTGTAGACGTGGATCATGAAGTGGGTCGAAGCGAGGAACGCGAGGAGCCCGCCACCCTGAGAGTTTGTGCCGTCCGTCATGTCGGAGCCCCCTCGACCCGCGATGACGCCAAGGAGTATGGGGGGATCCTCGGCGGGTCAACCAGCCGGTCGCAGTACGAGGTTAAGCAGCATCAATCCTCGCTAATGATATTATCGATGAAAAAAAGGCCTACAGAATGCTCTTGAGGCCGGGGTCTCCCTTCTCCAGCTCTCGGCACTCGTCCATAGTCTCCACCGCCTTCCTGATGTGGGGGATGGTGATGGAGCCGCCGACGACGAGGGCGACGTTGAGGGCCTCCAGGAGCTCCTCGTCGCTGACGCCCAGCTGGATGCACCTGACGATGTGGTAGGTGACGCAGTCGTTGCACCTGAGCACCATCGACGTCGCGAGGCCGAGGAGCTCCTTCGTTCTCTCGTCTAGGGCGCCCTCCTCGTAGGCCCGGCTGTCCAGGGCCCAGAACCGCTTCATGCCGAGGTTGCCGCTGTCGATGATCCTCTCGTTCATCCTCTTCCTGTACTCGTTGAACTCCTTCAGGTCCACCAATGTGATCCGGAATCTAGTCGGAGGCGAGACCTAAAAGGTTCTTGCTGGGACCCACTCATGGGGGGAGCAGTGGCGCCACGTTCCTGTCCAGCATCGCCTGGAGCGCCTCCTCCGGTATCATGAGGTCGGGGTGGGCGGCATACCGGTTCACGGACATCAACATGTCGATGTAAGGCCTCTGCCGGACGCCGGGGTAGTCTGTGCCGAAGACCAGCTTATTCATCACCCCCAGGTTCAGCGCCGTTAGCAGGTCCCTCCAGAGCATGTAGACGTAGCTCGGATGGTTGACGTCGCCGTAGGGCCAGCTCACGTCGCACCAGACGTTCCTGTGCTTCCTGGCGACGTAGAGGGTCTCGTCTACCCTGGGGTAGCCGAGATGGGCTAGGACGATCTTGAGCTCGGGGAAGGAGAGGGCTACCTCGTCGATGAGCGCGGGGTCCGAGTGCCTCAGGAGGTCCCCGGGAGACGGCATCCCTGCATGGTGGAACATAATGGGCATGCCGATGCTCGACGCCGCCTCGTAGACGGGAAAAGCCTTTGGGTCGTTCACCTCATAGCCGTGGGTGGTAGGGTAGAG
>Ga0307379_10012788_pt1 | contig 10918 bp, 10 predicted proteins | sample UN2MG_FD_202237 | JGI IMG/M metagenome (GOLD analysis project Ga0307379, IMG submission 202237) | Soil microbial communities from Risofladan, Vaasa, Finland - UN-2 | ecosystem: Environmental > Terrestrial > Soil > Coastal area > Acid sulfate soil | place: Finland: Risofladan, Vaasa | collected... | reverse complement strand
AGCGAAGAATCTCGTCCGCGTCCCACTGGCCGATCACGTTGTAGGGTCCACCGGGCGGACAAGACGCTTGAATCCGCACACGCCGGGCGTTAGGATGAGTCTGTAGGCGGTGTGAACCATCTCGTTAGGGATTTGGGTGCCGGCCAGCCTGGACCGGCGTTGCAGAGGAGGAGAGATCATGCGATCGAGCAGCACATCACTGATTGCATTTGCCGTGATTGCCGGAATCGGGCTGGTGGGCGGGGAGAACTCCGCGCTCGCGGACGATTGGTGCGGCACACGCGTTCGCCCCGAGGACGTACCCATCGTCCGCGACCTGATGGCCATGGGGGTCTATGACCCGCCCGCCGAGCCGCTCGGCGCCCTCTACGTCCCGCTGACGTTCCACGTGGTCCGGCGAAGCGACGCTACCGGCGGGCTCGACGACGCCCGCCTGGTCCGCGCGCTGGACGATGCCAACCTGTACTTTGCCAACAGCGGCATCCGCTTCTGCTGGATCGGCCCGACCGACTACATCGACGACGACGACTTCTACTACAACATCGACACCATGGACGAGATCAACGCCCTGCGCCAGACCAACGTCGTCCCCGACACGATCAACATCTACTTCACCGAAAACCTGGCGTACGAAGGCGGCCCGCTCTGCGGCATCTCGTCGTTCACGTTCAGCCCCGTGCAGGGCATCGTCATGGCCAACGACTGCACCGCGACCGACGACAACCACTCCACGTTCCCCCACGAGATCGGCCACTACTTCGACCTGTTCCACACGCACGAGACCGCGTTCGGCCCCGAGTGCCCCGACTGTGTAGACGAGGAGTGCAACTGCAACGTCGCCGGCGATCTGCTTTGTGACACGCCGGCCGATCCGACCCTCGGCACGCACAACGTCGATGACAACTGCAACTACTTCGGCAGCGAGACCGACCCGTGTGCGGGCAGCCCGTACGATCCGGACGCCAGGAACCTCATGTCGTACTCGCCCAAGGCGTGTCGCAACCACTTCAGTAACCAGCAGAACTTCCGCATTCAGGCCACGCTCACCCGCCTGCGGCCGGAGCTAATCAACGGCGACTGCCCCGGCGAGGGCGACTGGAACATCGACGGCAAGCTGCTCGCCAACGACGGGGCGCCGTCCGACAACTTCGGGTATGCCGTCGCCCTCGACGGCGACCGGGCGCTCATCGGGGCTTGCGCCGACGATGACCAATGGTCGAACTCTGGCTCGGCGTATGTCTTCCAGAAGATCGGCGGCGTCTGGGCGCAGGTCGCTAAGCTCACCGCCAGCGACGCGGCGCCAGAAGCCTGGTTCGGCGTCTCTGTCGCCCTTTCAGGCGACAGGGTGCTCGTCGGGGCGGACGTAGACGACGACCACGGGTCAGCGTACATCTTCGAGAACATCGGCGGGGTGTGGACGCAGACGGCCAAGCTCACCGCGGGCGACGGCGCGCCGGGGGATTACTTCGCCTGGTCCGTTGGCCTTTCGGCCGATACGGCGTTAGTGGGGTCGGTATTCGACGACGACCTCGGGGAGGACTCGGGCTCGGCCTACGTGTTCGAAAAGACCGGTGCCGTGTGGTCGGACGTGGCCAAGCTAACCGCCGCGGAAGGGGAAGCGGACGACTGGTTCGCGTACTCGGTGAGCGTCTCCGGCGACACGGCAGTGATCGGGGCCCCGTGTGACGATCACGTCTTCGGCTCAGCGTACGTGTTCCAGCGCGATGAGGGCGGTCCCGACAACTGGGGGCAGGTAGCCAAGCTCACTGCGAGCGACGGCGCGGAGTCCGATTGCTTTGGCGCCTCGGTGGCCCTCTCGGGTGATACCGCCCTCGTGGGCGCCATAGGTGACGACGACCAAGGTTATTCGTCCGGCTCAGCGTACATCTTCGAGAACATCGGCGGCATGTGGACGCAGACGGCCAAGCTCACCGCCAGCGACGGCGCGGACTACGACAGCCTTGGCTACTCTGTCGCCCTGTCGGGCGAGAGAGCACTGGTTGGAGCTTACCACGACGATGACAATGGCGATGACTCCGGTTCGGCCTACATTTTCGACAAGATCGGCGGCGTCTGGATAGAGGTGGCCAAGCTCACCGCCGCGGACGGCGCCCCCTATGATGAATTCAGCGGGTGGCCTCGTGGCGTTGCCATTTCCGGCGAGACGGCGCTGGTCGGGGCGTACCGTGACGACGACAACGGGACGGATTCCGGCTCCGCGTACGTCTTCCGCGACCTGAACGCCCTGCGCAACCCCTGCCCCGGCGACCTCGACGCCGACTGGGACACCGATCACGCTGACCTCGGTATTCTGCTAAGCGATTGGGGCTGCGTCGGGTCGGCACCCGGGGATTGCCCCGGCGACCTGGACGGAGATTTCGATACCGACCACGCCGACCTGGGAATTCTCCTAGCGGACTGGGGCTGCACGCCGTAGCGCTGGACGTCCCGGTCCGGCGTCTTCACACAAGTCTGTCGGGTGCCATGGGCAGGCCCCGACGACGTCGGGGTTTGCCCGTGCTTCCAGCGCCGCCTGCCACTCTGACTCGATCCCCTAATCCCTCAATCCCTTGATCCCTCGACCCCTTCCCCCCCCGTTCCCTGTTCCCTGTTCCCTTCATCCCCCATTCGCCATTCTGCATTCTGAATTCACCATTCGGCGCCAGCCGCCCCCAATCCCCACCAACTGAAAACTGAACACTGAAAACTGAAAACCCATCGCATACCATCATCCATGCACACGCGCGCCCTCGACGAGCTTCACCGCCAATCCCCATCAGCTCGCTGGTGCGAGAATCCCCTCTCGCACCCAGACCAGCGGGAATCCCTTCCCGCCGCCAACCGCCGTCCGCGCCTGTTGCCGCCTGCTCAGCGGTCCCATAACAAAGGTGCTCCAATAAGGGGGGCGCACAAATGAGCATCTTGCGCACCTCCGCCTGCCGTGCTCACACGAACGCCCTTATCGGAACCGCCGGGCGGTCCGCGACGATCATGCCGGATTCGTCGCGATCAAGATTCACCAGGAACCTCATCGGAGCCCCCTACGCGCATTCTGGCGGCCCGTCGGCAAGCCGTCGCGGACGATCGGTCACAGGGCTTCGCGAATCCGCAGCAACGTGGTCAGCAACGGTTCGAGTTGGTCGAGCGGCCAGACAGTGGCGGCGTCGCTCTTGGCATTCGGCGGGTCGTCGTGGACTTCCAGGAACAGGCCGTCGATGCCGGCGGCGACGGCCGCACGGGCCAATGGCGGGATGAATTCGCGCGCCCCGCCGGTGACCGTGCTTACCCCGCCGGGGTATTGGACCGAATGCGTGGCATCGAAGACAACCGGCGCGAATTGCCGCATGATCGCCAGGCCGGTCAAGTCGTTGACCAGGCTTTCGTACCCGAAGAACGTCCCGCGCTCGGTGACCAGGACATTCTGGTTGCCGGTCTCGCGGACCTTCTCGACCGCGAGCTGCATCTTTTCCGGTGCGAGGAACTGGCCCTTCTTGATGTTGACGCAGCGGCCCGTGCGCCCCGCGGCCAACAACAAGTCGGTCTGCCGACACAGGAACGCCGGAACCTGCACGCAGTCGAGCACTTCGCCGGCAACGCGAGCCTGGTCAGGCTCGTGGACGTCGGCCAGGACCGGCACGCCGACCTCGTCGCGCACCCGTTTGAGGACTTGCAGCCCCTCCTCCAACCCCGGCCCGCGGTAGGAGCGAATGCTCGAGCGATTGGCCTTGTCGTAGCTGGCTTTGAAGACGAACGGCATTTCGAGCCGCCGGGCGATCACCGCAATCGACTCGGCCATCTTCAGAGTATGCTCGGCGGACTCGATGACGCACGGCCCGGCGATCAGCAACAGCGGCTGACCGGGACCGACGGTGTGGGGACCGAGTTGAAAGGGCGCGGCGGTTTCCATGGCGGGCATCATAACATCGCGCGTCGTCTATCAGAAGTTGCTCCAGCGGATCGCCCGGCCGGCGATACGGTAGCGCCACAGCCACACCACACCCAGCCCCGCCGTTCCGAGCAACAACACCGCGATCTCGGCCGGCACGCCGAACGCGCGAAGGAAACCGGGAACGATGAGCCGCGAGATCCAGTCCCCACCGAGGATAAGGCTGGAAGTCAAGATCCCCCAGTAACAGCAGAACGCCCAGAGGAAGGCCGATTCGTACGCCATGACCTTCGCTGCCCAAGCGTAGTCCGGCAGGTACTTCCGCGGCAGCCACCAGGTGATAACCAGCGCGCCGATCGTGCGGTGTCCCAGCCAACAGCACAGTGGGGTCCAAAATAGCATGACACCGGCGTAGGCGAGTACCTCGGCGAGTACCTCCTTGAGGTCGGGACCGAACAGCCATTTGAAGGTCAAGTGTAGGAGGCATCCCGTGACGCAAGCCCAAGCAGCACCCCCGAGGCCGAGCAAGACGTAGTTCCACACGGCAAAGCGCCGCGCCGCACGCGGCGGCGTCCTCAACTCCAGCGCGGCGTAGAAGCGGGCCGGGCGAAACAGCACCCGCACCTGGGTCTCGAACCAGCTTCCCGCCCCGGTCCAACGCTCCCAGGCACAACCCTCCCGCCGCCGGCGCCGAGTCAGCGAAGATGCCACGCTAAGCCCGCACTCGGGACAGCGGGCGTTGGGGGGCTGGTGCGTCAGGTCGTAGCCGCAGCCTTCGCAGCGCGGCGGTAGTTCCGGCTCCGGCGTGCCGGCTTGCATGCTCTGCACCGCCCGCCCGATCCACCACAGCAGGAAGCACGCCGCGGCGGGACTCGCGATGACGACGAGCCCCTCCAAATCGAAGAAGAGGTTCGGCGTGGTGCGCAGGCCCGTGCGTTCGAAGGCAGACCAGTGGTTCGCGGCGACCATGGCCCATCCGAAACCGGCTGTCAGAATCACGACCAGCCCGGCACACGCAGCCACAGCGCGCAACGCGTGGTCGTAGGAGCGCAGCACCGAGCCCGTCCGGTGCACGCGGGGGAGGTTCAGCCAGGCCAGAAACGCCATGCCGGCACCGGTGAGCAATAACACGAGCACGAACATCAATTCCGCCGGGCCGATCAGCGTGTCGCGGTGCCAGTCGTGCCATACTTCGGCAAGGGTGCGGTGTTCGAGGTCGGGGGCAGGCAAGCCGGGTCGGATGCCGGCCGGGGCGCTTGCGGGCACGGTAGTCGGCGCGGGCCAGCTAAGCCGGACCGTGCCGCTCCAAAGGGCCAGCACGACAACCAGCCCGGTCAGCGCAATGGCGTGGGCGGCGAAGCTGATCCAAAACGTTCGCGGTGTTGCCGCGGTCAGACACGCGGCCGCCGCCCGCGGACGCGTCAGTTCGAGCCACGGGCTCAGCAGCACCCGCCACCAGCGCGGACGATGCTGAGCGTCGTCCGCCGCGGCGTGTGCTTCTGTGGCATTCCCGGCGTCCCGACTCACCGGCCGCGCTCCGATCCGTGGCTGACGATCATGATTCGGCGTAAGCGTTCAGGCCTTTTACGGTGTGACCGCGGGCAGGACAAGGCCGCCGCCGCGCCTGACCGCCGCCCCGCTCGCAGCCCATTTCCCAAGGCTCTTGCGCTTGACATTCCCGGTGCCCGCGGGCTAGCTTAGCATCTCCGGCTTCGCCACGGCCGGGATGTTGCCCGTTCGCACGGGGCACGTGGGCGTGCTGGCCCACGGTGGGCCGTCTGAATCGCGGCCGGCGGCTCAGGCCTCCGAGCGGGTCCGCAACCGCGCTTTCTTGACAGTACAACGTGGCGGTTTGGGATACCGAGCGTCGGCCGCGGTCGATACCGCCCCAATACCCGGTGGTGTAATCGGTAACACACCAGGTTTTGGTCCTGGCATTCCTGGTTCGAGTCCAGGCCGGGTAGCTTTGTTGCACGGCCGGCGGCGAGCGCTGCGCCGAACCATATGGGAGTCTTTCGAAGCATGAAGGATTTGCGAGTATTCGCGGGCCGCAGCAACCCGGCCTTGGCGGAGCGCGTGGTCAACTACCTCGGCCTGCCGCTGGGACGCGCCCAGCTCGAGAAATTCCCGGACGGCGAAATCTCGCTCAAGCTATTCGAGGATGTGCGCGGACGCGACGCCTTCGTGATCCAATCCACGTGCCAGCCGGGCAACGACCACCTGATGGAGCTGCTGATCTACATCGACTGCCTCAAGCGGGCCTCGGCGCAGCGGATCACGGCGGTGATCCCCTACTTCGGTTATGCCCGGCAGGACCGTAAGGACGAAGGCCGCGTACCGATCACGGCGAAGCTGGTGGCGAATCTGCTGACCACGGCCGGGGCTGACCGGATTCTGTCGCTGGATCTGCACGCCGCCCAGATTCAGGGGTTCTTCGACATCCCGGTGGACAATCTGTCGGGTGAGCCGGTGTTGACGGCCCACCTGGAGTCGTTGGACATTGGGCCGGTGGTACTGGTCAGTCCGGACATCGGCAACGCCAAGCAGGCGCGGATCTACGCGGATCGGCTGGGCGGCGATCTAGCGATCATCGACAAGCGGCGTGTCAGCGGGACGGAGGCGGTTTCGTACAACATCATCGGCGAAGTGAAGGACAGGGCCGTGCTCATGGTGGATGACATCATTGCCACGGCGGGCACGGTTCTGGAGGCGGCCCGGCTCGTGCTGGAGCGGGGTGCCAAGCGGATCATTGTGGCGGCCACGCACGGGGTGCTTTGCGGACGGGCGATCGAGCGGCTGGCCAGCGCCCCCATCGATCACGTGGCCGTCACGGACACAATCCCGCTCTCGAAGGAAGCTCGGCAGCGCATACCGAACCTGACCGTGCTGACGATAAGCCAACTGCTGGGCGAGGCGATCAGACGCATTCATCAGGACGAATCGGTGAGCAGTTTGTTTATGAAGTAGACGCTCGCGCGCCGAGAGCATGGCGGCGGCGCCAAGGAGCTGAGCGATGCAGATCGCGAACATGAAAGGTGAACCACGGCAACCCGGGAACCGAGGTGCCAACCGCCGACTGCGCAAGCGCGGCCTGGTGCCGACGGTCATCTACGGGCATGAGCAGGAGCCGGAGACCGTGGCGGTGTCGCTGCACGACCTGCTGCTGGCCCTGGAACACGTCCAGCACGTCATCCGGCTGGAGATCGACGGGCAGCAGCAACAATACCTAATCAAGGACGTGCAGTACGATCACTTGCAGAAGACCCCCATCCACGTCGATCTGATGCGCGTCGATCCCAACGAGCGCGTCCACGTCAAGGTCCCGGTCGAGCTCAAGGGCGAGCCGCACGGCGTGCACGAGGGCGGCGTGCTGGTCCACGTCATCGCCGACATCGACGTCGAGTGCCGACTGCTGGAGATCCCCGAGGTCATCCGACTCGACGTGGCCCACCTGGGCGTCGGTCAGGTCCTGTACGTCAAGGACATCGAGCTGCCCGAGGGCGTCGAGCCGCGGCACGACCCCGACGACATCGTCGCCACGGTACGCGCGAAGCGCGGCGTGCGTGCCGAGGAAGAGGAAGTGGAGGAGGTCGCCAAGGAACCCGGCAAAGAGCCGGAGGTCATCGGCCGAACGGGTAAGGAAGAAGAGGATGCCCGCGAGGGGTAGTAGTGAAGCTCATTGCCGGGCTCGGCAATCCCGGTCGCCGCTACGCCGGCTCACGCCACAACGTCGGCTATCTGGTTGTGGACGAGTTGGCCCGGCGTTGGCAGATCGACGCGGCACGCCACGACCGACGTTGCGAGGGGCTGCTGGCCGAGGGGTCGGCCGCCGGACAGCGCGTGCTGCTGCTCAAGCCCACCACGTTCATGAACCTCAGCGGCCGCAGCGTGGCGGCCGTGTGGCGCTTCTACAAGCTCGCCTTGGCGGACGTGTTGATCGTGCACGACGACCTCGATTTGCCGGTCGGGCAAATCCGCCTGCGGGCAGTCGGTTCGGCCGGCGGACACAAGGGCCTGCTCGACATACTGCGACACTTGGGCAGCCCCGAAGTGCCGCGCCTGCGAATCGGAATCGGCAAGGTGCACCAGGCGGCAACGGTCGAGTACGTCCTCAGCCGCTTCGAGCCGCAAGAGCGGGAGACCATCCAACAGGCGCTCGGCCGGGCGGCGGATGCCGTCGAGTGCTGGCTACGCGACGGAATCGACGCCGCCATGAATGCGTTCAATCGCAAATGCGAGCAAGAGCCCCCGGACCGGGGCGACGAACCCGCGGCCCCCGACGGGGCACAAGGAGATAGGTCGTGAAACGCTATGAGGGCTTATTCCTGTTTGACAACTCCGTGGCGCACGAGTGGCCGGCGGTCGAGCAAGAGGTTCGGCGGCTGTGCGACCGGATCGGCGGTGAGTTGCAGGTCTGCCTCAAGTTCGACGAGCGCAAGCTGGCGTTCGATATCAAAGGGCGCAAGCGCGGCACCTACGTGCTGACGTATTTTGACGCCGCTCCGGAGCGGATCGTCGATCTCGAACGCGATGCGCGCCTGAGCGAGATGATCCTGCGCACGCTGGTGCTGCGGACCGACAAGGTGAGTGCGGAACGCATCGCCGAGCTGAAGGCCTGGCCGGCCGACACTCCGCTGACGCCGGTCTCCGGCGACGGACGCCGTCACTACGACGAGCCCCGCGGCAGGCGCGAGCCCCCGCCCACGAGACGGCCGGAGACGCCACCCGAGACGACGGCGAAAACCGCGCAAGCCCCGAGCGAGACTATCGCCGAGATGCCGACCCCCGAATCCGCGGCGGCGGCGCCGGATATCGCAGCGACGGTACCGGATACCGCTCCGGCGGACACGCCGGCATCGGCTGAGCCGGCGGCCGACCTGCCCGCAGCCCCGGACGACGCGCCTGTAGAAAACACCAACGACGCCAAAGAGGAGACTTAGGTAACTCTGGGGGCACCCCTTGCCGGATCGGACGGAGGACAACAGCCCCAGGAAGGCTGGGAACGACGATGGCCGATTTTAACAGAGTAATCCTGTTGGGAAACCTGACACGCGACCCGCAACTGAAATACCTGCCGAGCAATACCGCCGTGTGCGAGTTCGGGTTGGCGATGAATCGGCAATGGCGAGACGCCGACGGCAACCAGCGCGATGAAGTGTGTTTTGTGGACATCGCGGCGTTTGGCCGGCGTGGCGAGACAATCAACCAGTACATGTCCAAGGGACGCCAGATCCTGGTCGAGGGCCGGTTGAAGTTCGACAGTTGGACTTCCCAGGACGGAACGAAGCGCTCGAAGCTCAGCGTCGTCGTGGACAACTTCACCTTCGTCGGCTCGCGTGATGCGTCGGGCGGTGGCGGAGCGCCAGCGGGCGCGCGTGATGACCGTCAGCCCGCTCCGCCGCCGCAGGCGCCGGGGCCGTCGGACGCCCCACCGGTGGACGAGGGGCCGCCCTCAGGCGACAACATACCCTTTTGAGCTCTAGCGGAGTGATCAGTATGGCTATGCAGAGAAGAAGGCCACCGACGCGGAAAAGGAGACGCCGTGGGTTCGCGGACGCGTCACGGCGTCGCATCGTCCGTGGGAAGGTCGATGAGTTCGACTACAAGGACGTGATCACGCTGCAGCGGATGCTCACGGCGCACGGGAAGATGCATTCCCGCAAGCGTTCCGGGCTGACGGCAAAGGAACAGCGTTCGGCTGCGTTGGCGGTCAAACGGGCCCGCTTCATGGCCCTATTGCCGTACGTCAGTTAGGCGCCGCGGGACGACCCCCGGTCCGGCAACAGACGGAGAAACGGATCATGCGTTTGCTATTGTTGAAGGACGTACGCGAGCTCGGCCACGTGGGCGATATCGTCGAGGTGAAGCGCGGGTATGCCCGGAACTACCTGGTGCCCCAACGCCTCGCCGCCGACCCCACCGAGGAGAACATCCGGGCGATCGAGGAGGACAAGAAGCGGGCCGCCGCCGGCCGGGCCGCGCAGCTCAAGGAAGTCAAGCTGCTGGCCAAGGCGATCCAGGACGTCTCGGTGACGATCGAGGCCGCCGCCAACCCCGAGGGCACGCTATACGGCTCGGTCGGGGGCAAGGACATTGCCGAGGCCTTGCAGGCCCTGGGCCATCCCGTGCTGCCCGAGCACGTGGTGCTTGAATCGCCCATCCGGACCCTCGATAATCGCATCGTCAAACTGGAATTCACCGAGGAGATCACGGCCGAGATCAAACTGTGGGTCGTGCGCGAAGGGGCGGTGGAGCATGACGACGAAGCAGGCGAGCGTGTCGCAGCCGAGCCGGCCGAAGCCGCAGCCGAGCCGGACACAGACACCGCCGACAATGAGTAGTCCCGGCCCCGCGCGTGAGCGGGCCCTGCCGCACGCGCCGGACGCCGAGCGGGCCCTGCTCGGGTCGATGCTGCTGGAACAGACGGCGATCGGCGAAGCAATCACGATTCTGAAGGACGCCGGCAGCAACGCGTTCTTCTTCCCCAAGCACCAGAAACTCTACGACCACATCGTCGAGCTGTACGACGAGAACAAAGCGATCGACGGGGTCGTCATCAAGGACGAGCTGGACCGCCGGGGACTGTTCGACGAGCTCGGCGGCTACGATTTTCTCGCCGACTTGGTCAACGCCGTCCCCTCGGCCCTGCGCGTGCGACACTACGCCGAGATCGTCCGCGAAAAGCACCTGCTGCGCGAACTGATCGGCGCCACCCACCGCGTCATGGATACGGCCTATGAGGACGGCCGTCCGCCCGCCGAGATCCTCGACTACGCCGAGCAGGAGGTCTTCGGCGTCACCGAGCGGCGGGTCTCCAGCAGTCCGGAGACGCTGCTGGAGCAAATCGACGCGTTGTTCAAGAAGATCGAGGACAAGCAGCCGCACACCGGTGAGGAAACCGGGTTCTTCGAGCTGGACGACCTGCTGTGCGGCCTGCAACCCTCGGAGCTCATCATCGTGGCGGGGCGTCCCTCGATGGGCAAGACGGCGTTGGGGCTGAACATGGCGGAGAACCTGGCCCTGACGCAAGGC
>Ga0307379_10012786_pt1 | contig 10918 bp, 8 predicted proteins | sample UN2MG_FD_202237 | JGI IMG/M metagenome (GOLD analysis project Ga0307379, IMG submission 202237) | Soil microbial communities from Risofladan, Vaasa, Finland - UN-2 | ecosystem: Environmental > Terrestrial > Soil > Coastal area > Acid sulfate soil | place: Finland: Risofladan, Vaasa | collected... | reverse complement strand
TATGGGGCCAAATAAATAGTACACTGCCTTATGATCCAATACCTTCTATATCACCTACATTATCAGAAGTTGTAAATAGATTAAATAAGTTAGAACTTGATAATAAATGTTTAAGATTAAAAGTACTAGGCTTGGAAGGTAAGTTTACAAAAGAAGAAGTAAGTAATATTAGAAAGATGCTTATGTCAGAAGATGAAGCATCTAGAACATTAGCTGATTCAATTATAGAAAATGTATAGTTATGAGTATAGTATTTAACGCATCAGATCATAGCTATAAAAGTATTGATGGTGCAGAAGCAATTGATTGGATAAGTGTAACTACAATTATATCAAGTTTAAAAAAAGGATTTGATGCAAAAGTTATATCTGAAAAAGTTTCTAAAAATAAAAGATCAAAATGGTATGGTGTTGAACCTAAAGACATAGAAGCTATTTGGAAGAATGAAGCAGATAGAGCTACTACTTTAGGAACATATTACCATAATCAAAGAGAAGATGACTTATGTTCTTTTGCTTCTATAGAAAGAGAAGGAGTTACTATTCCTGTATTTGCACCATCTGGTGAAACTGATGGTATTAGATATGCCCCTTTACAAAAACTTGACTCTGGTATATATCCAGAACATATGGTTTATTTAAGATCTGCAGGTATATGTGGTCAATCAGATTTAGTTGAAGTAGTCAATAGTAAAGTAAATATAATTGATTATAAGACTAATAAAGAAATTAAGACTGAAGCATTTACTAATTGGGAAGGTGTATCAGAAAAAATGCTTGATCCTATAAGTCATTTAGATGATTGTAACTTTAATCATTATGCATTACAGTTGAGTATTTATATGTATATTATACTTAAGCATAATCCCAAATTAAAACCAGGAAGAATCTTTATACATCATATTACATTTGAACAAGAAAAAGAAGACAAATGGGGTTACCCTATTGCTAAGTTAGATCATGATGGTAATCCAATTGTCAAAGAAGTTACTCCTATGTCAGTACCTTATCTCGTAGATGAGGTAATTAGTATTATGCATTTTTTACAAAACAACAAACACAAAATTAAAAAGAAATGATAACAAGACTATTTGATGTACAAAATGGAGTAGTAGTTCCAACAGAACATTGCTATACACTAAAAGCTCTTAAAGATATAATGGATAAATATCCTGAAGATCATCTTAAGATTTATCTATACTTGTTTTATATGACGTGTCCTAATCCAGATATGAATCCTTTCTTTCATACTCCTGAGATAGATAAAGAACCAATTATCCTACAAGAGATACAAGCAGAGTTTTCTCCAGAGGAAGATGATATATTTATTGCATTACAGTTTTGCCAAAGAATGTATGAAACTCCTACATCAAGAGCCTACAAAGGTATGGCATCCATGTTAGATAGATTAGCTAGATACATGGAGACTATACAAATTACAGCAGGAAGAGATGGTAATATTAATTCACTAGTTGGTGCAGCCAAAAACTTTGATCAGATTAGAGCATCATTTAAAGGAGTATATAAAGATCTCCAAGATGAACAAGCAAGTAAAGTTAGAGGTGGACAGGGATTAGCTTACGATAGTTAACTATGAGTCAAATATACGAAGATATACCGTGTTGGGATAATGGTAATTGGACTACAGTTAGTTATAACTCTACACAAGAATTTTCCGATGTTATTCAAGAACTCTTTAAAGAACCTGGTCAATATGAATTTAATGAAACAAGTTTCATATTTAACGAGCAGTCTGTAAAATTTAAACAAAACAATGTATATTGTACAGCACCTTTTAAATCTAAAGATTTTATTAACTACTGGGATAATGAAAAACATAAATGTAGAAAAGGTGTATTATATAAAAACAATGGTAAGACGTGGTATCTAACAAGAGATTACTACATGTGGTTAAACTTCTTACCTATCTTTGATAAAGAAGAACAAAATTTTGGTTTTGCTAAAGTTAGAGATGCACAGTATCATATGGCACTGTATGAATTACTTGCAGAACTTAATTATAAACATGTTGCTATTCTAAAGAAACGTCAGATAGCATCATCATACTTCCATATTTCTAAGTTACTTAATCAACTCTGGTTTGAATCTGGAGTTACCTTAAAAATGGGAGCTAGTCTTAAAGATTATATCAATGAGAAAGGTTCATGGAAATTTATGTCTGAGTATGCAGCATTCTTAAATGAACATACTGCATGGTATAGACCAATGTCTCCAGACAAAGTATTAATGTGGCAACAAAAGATTGAGGTTAGAAAAGGAGATAGAAAGAATGAAGTAGGTTTAAAAGGTACTATGCAAGGCATGTCTTTTGAAAAAGATCCTACAAATGGTGTAGGTGGTCCAGTAAAATACTTCTTTCATGAGGAAGCAGGGATTGCACCTAAGATGGATCAGACATATGAGTATATGAGACCAGCCATGAGATCAGGTATGATTACAACAGGAATGTTCATGGCCGCAGGATCTGTGGGTGACTTATCTCAATGTAATCCTCTAAGGGATATGATCCTCAACCCTACTTCAAAAGACATTTATGCTGTTGAAACAAATCTAATAGATGCAAAAGGTACTATAGGTATGTCAGGATTATTTATTCCTGAGCAATGGTCTATGCCACCACATATTGATGAGTATGGTAATTCACTTGTAGAAGATGCATTACAAGCTTTAGATGAACAGTTTGCTAAATGGAAAGATGAATTATCCCCAGAAGACTACCAGTTAAGGATATCTCAGCACCCAAGAAACATTGAAGAAGCATTTGCACATAGAACTGTATCTGTATTTCCAACACATTTACTTACTGCACAACAAAGAAGAATTGAAGATAAAGAATATGGTTATGAGTTCTTAGACATTAGTACAGATGAGAATGGAAAACCAGTTGTAAAAGCATCTAATAAACAACCAATTAAGGAGTTTCCAATGACCAAGAAGACTGAAGATAAAACAGGCTGTCTTGTCGTATGGGAAAGACCAGTAGCTGAACCATCATTTGGTCAGTACTATGCATCTATTGACCCCGTGTCAGAAGGTAAGACAACTACATCTGAATCATTATGTTCTATCTATGTTATGAAAGCTCCTATAGAGGTAACTAAAATAACCGGAACAGAGACAGAAACTTATATAGAACCAGATAAAATTGTAGCAGCTTGGTGTGGTAGATATGATGATATAAATAAAACACATCAAAAACTTGAGTTAATTATTGAATGGTACAATGCTTGGACTGTTATTGAGAATAACATTTCCTTATTTATTCAGTATATGATGTCTAGAAAAAAACAAAGATACTTGGTACCTAAAAGCCAAATCATGTTCTTAAAAGATCTTGGTGCAAATGCTAACGTCTTCCAGGAGTATGGGTGGAAAAATACTGGTACATTATTTAAAGCTCACTTATTAAGTTATGCTATTGAATACTGTAAAGAAGAACTTGATGTAGAAACTAAAGCTGATGGTTCAATTGTACGTACAAAATATGGCATTGAAAGAATTCCTGATCAAATGTTACTCCAAGAGATGAGAGAGTATGCACCAGGAGTCAATGTGGATAGGTTAGTTTCTTTTGCTGCATTGGTTGCATTCATGAGGATACAACAAACAAATAGAGGTTATACTAAAAAAGTAATCATGGATGATACTGCCAAAAACTTGCAAAAGTCAGAAAATTTGTTTAAATTAAATAAGAGTATGTTTAGACACATGGGTGGTGGAAAAACCAATATGCTCAATAGTGGATTTAAAAAATCTGCATTTAAAAATATTAAATAATAAGTTATGCAAATAATAAACGCATTACAGGCTAAGAAAGGTGCTAAGACTGAACAAAACAGGTTGGGTAGTATTACCCAACCATTACAGTTTATTCCTAAAAAAGATAAAACTGAAGAATGGGCAGCTTGGAATCTTGATTGGTTGGAGTGGCAAGGATTGAAACAAATCCGTAGAAATGCTAGAAGATTAATGAAGAATTATAAATTAGCAAAAGGTGTTATTGACAAAACAGATTATATTATTGAAGAAAACAATGAGTATAGAGATATAGTAGAAACTCTTATACAAGACGATTACTCAGCATTAGAATTAAAATTTTATCCAATTATTCCAAATGTTATTAATGTCTTAGTGGCTGAATTTGCTAAGAGATCTACTAAATTAACATATAGAGCTATTGATGATTTTTCTTACAATGAGATGCTTGAACAAAAAAGAGCACAAGTAGAAGAAACATTAATGACAGATGCTCAAACAAAAATAGTTGCAGCAATGTTAGAACAAGGACTTGATCCTGAATCTGAAGAAGCAAAACAACAACTAGCACCTGATGCTATAAAACAACTACCACAAATTGAACAGTTCTTTAAGAAAGATTACCGTTCTATGGTAGAACAATGGGCTTCTCATCAACATGCTGTGGATGTAGAAAGATTTAGAATGGATGAGCTAGAGGAAAGAGGTTTCCGTGATATGCTTATTACTGATAGAGAATTCTGGCATTTCCAAATGATGGAAGATGATTATGAAGTAGAGTTATGGAATCCTGTTCTTACATTCTATCACAAGTCTCCAGATATTAGATATATTTCTCAATCAAACTGGGTAGGAAAAACAGATATGTTTACTGTATCAGATGTTATTGATAAGTATGGTCACGTTCTTACAGAAGAACAACATGAGGCCTTAGAGAATGTATATCCAATTAGATCAGCAGGATATAACATTGGTGGTCTTCAAAATGATGGTTCATTCTATGATGGAACTAAATCACATGACTGGAATACGAACATGCCTTCATTAGGAATGAGACAATATACATCTTTTATGGCTGGTAATATACTAGATGGTGCAGATGTTATTAGTCAAATCTTAGCTGAAGGAGAAGACTATTATGATCAAGGTACTGCTTATTTACTTAGAGTAACTACTGGATACTGGAAGTCTCAAAAGAAAATTGGACACTTGGTTAAGATTACTGAAGAAGGAGAAGTATCGAATGACATAATATCTGAAGATTATGTAATTACAGATAAACCTATTTATGACACAAGAGTTTTCAAAAACAAAACAAAAGATAATTTATTGTTTGGAGAACATATTGATTGGATCTGGATTAATGAAGTATGGGGAGGAGTAAAAATTGGACCAAACATACCTTCATTTTGGGGTATGAATAATCCAGGTGGATTCTCTCCAATATATATTGGTGTTAATAGAAATCATATTGGCCCACTTAAGTTTCAATTTAAAGGAGACAATTCTTTGTATGGTTGTAAACTTCCTGTAGAAGGATCTGTATTTTCAGATAGAAATACTAAGTCTACTGCATTGCTTGACTTAATGAAACCATACCAGATTGGATACAACATTGTTAATAATCAGATTGCAGATATCCTAGTAGATGAACTTGGAACAGTAATTATGCTTGATCAAAATGCATTACCTCGTCACTCATTAGGAGAAGACTGGGGGAAAGGTAATTATGCAAAAGCTTTTGTTGCAATGAAGAACTTCCAAATTCTTCCATTGGATACATCAATTACAAATACTGAAAATGCTACTAATTTTCAACATTTCCAAAAATTAGACTTAGAGCAAACAAATAGATTGATGTCAAGAATCCAACTTGCTAACTACTTTAAACAACAAGCATATGAGGTGATTGGAGTTAATCCACAAAGAATGGGACAACAGTTATCACAACAAACTGCTACTGGAGTAGAACAAGCTGTTGCAGCTTCTTATGCACAGACAGAAATATTCTTTATTCAACACTGTGATTATTTAATGCCAAGAGTACATCAAATGAGAACTGACTTGGCACAATACTATCATTCTACCAAACCATCAGCTAGATTAACTTATGTTACTACAGCAGATGAGAAAGTTAACTTTGAGATTAATGGTACTGATTTATTACTAAGAGATTTAAATATTGCAGTAAGTACTACTGCTAATCATAGATCTATTCTTGAGCAATTAAAACAAATGGCTCTTCAGAATAATACTACTGGTGCTTCTATCTATGATCTTGGTAAAGTTGTTCAGTCAGATTCAATTGCTCAATTAAATGCAGCATTAAAAGAATCTGAACAAAAACAACAACAACAGAAACAACAAGAAATGCAACAGCAACAACAAATGCAGGAACAACAAATTCAATCTCAACAAGAAATTGAGAAAATGAAAATTGATTCTGAAATGGCTGAAAAAGAAAAAGATAGACAAAGAGATATCCTTGTTGCTGAAATTAGAGCTGCTGGTTATGGAGCTGCTGTTGATGTAAATGAAAATGAACTTTCAGATTATCAAGATGCTATGAAAGATATTAGAGATACAGAACAATATCAAGAGCAAGCAGGTTTACAAAGAGAGAAAGAAGTAAATAGAATGACAATTGAGAATCAGAAAAATCAAATGGAGAGAGAGAAAATTCAAGCTCAAAAAGAGATTGCTGATAAACAATTACAAATAGCACAAGAGAATAAAAATAAATTTGATGTAAAATCTGGAAAACAAAAATAGTATTTAGCTATATACTACAATTTTTTTTTACAGACATGTAAATTTTTCAAGTTTATTTTTGTATATTAAAGTATAACATAAAACCAACAAGAATGACTGATGAAACAAAAGACCTCAATGAGGTTGTTGATTCTACAACGGTAGATCAAGTAAATGTAAATATTGATGAATTGTTTGGAATGCCCGGAGCTGAAAGTGTAATGCTACCAGATTCTGATAATGAAAAACCTAAATCAATGTTTTATAAAGAAAATGTAGATACTACGTTCTTTGACAATCCTTCCACTACTTTAGAAGATAAGAAGGAAGCTGTAGAAAAAAAGATTGAAGTTGATGAAACTATCAATGAACTTGATAATCTTATTGCTCAAGAAGAAGAAGCAGGTAATAAAGGAAGACCAAAGGTTGATAAATCAGGTCTTGCTGAGTTAGCTAGTAAAATGATTGAGGAAGGTTCTTTAATTGGTTTTGATGATGAGAAACCATTAGAAGAATATACAACAAAAGATTTTAGAGAACTTTTTGAAGCAAACTTCCAAGAAAGAGAAAATGCAATTAGAGAAAATACTCCAAGAGAATTCTTTAATGCACTTCCTGAAGAACTTCAAGTAGCAGCAAAATATGTAGCAGATGGTGGACAAGACCTTAAAGGTTTATTTAGAACACTAGCTCATGTAGAAGAAATGAGACAACTTGATCCTTCAGATGAATATGATCAAGCAGAAATTGCAAGAGCATATCTTAACACTACAGGCTTTGGAACAGCAGAAGAAATTGAAGCTGAGATCCAAGACTGGAAAGATTTAAATAGATTAGAACAAAAAGCTAATCAATTTAAACCTAAGTTAGACATGATGCAAGAAGAAATAATTGCAAGACAGTTAGCAGAACAAGAACATAAGAAGACTATGCAAGCAGAACAAGCAAAAGCATATCAAGAAAATGTTTATAGTACATTAGCTGGTGGTACAATTGGTGGTTTGAAGCTTGACAAAAAAGTTCAAGGATTATTATTCTCCGGACTAGTTCAACCAAACTACCCTTCTATATCAGGGAAACCAACTAACTTACTTGGTCACCTATTAGAGAAGTATCAATTTGTAGAACCAAGACATGACTTAATTGCAGAAGCACTTTGGTTACTTGCAGATCCAAATGGTTATAAAAGTAAAGTAAGAGATCAAGGAAGTAAACAAGCTACAGAAAAAGTAGTAAGACAATTGAAAACAGAAGAATCAAGAAAAATAACTTCTTCTATTAACAACGAGTATGATGATGAGCCTAGAAGGCCAAAATCAAAATCTGAACCTAGAAAACTTTCTAAGGGGACTATGTTCAGAAGATTTTAATTAGTAACAAATAAAAACAAATAAATAATGGCAACTCCAGTAATGAACAATGGTATATTCCTCAGGGATACCGCTTACAATGCAAGTTCCCATGTGGATTCTTACCACCTGGTAAACATGCTAAAAGATGCAGAACCAATGGACTTAGGTCCTGTGGATCTATGGGCTATGGCTCAAAAAGTTGAAATGCCACTTTATCAAATGTCCTCATTTGGTGGTAAAAATGTAATCATGGTAGACAATGCTCGTGGAGAGTATAGATGGCAGACCCCAGTATCTGTGGATCTTCCTTATATCATCGAAGACATTGAACCAAACAATGATTTCAAAGGTGTAGATGGTACAACATTCCGTATCAAGTTAAACAGACGTGAGTTTGGACATGGTGATATCATCACATATGACAAATACAACGGTGTTGAGATGTACATTACAGACGAAGATATCTTACCTTTAGGTGATGGATTTATCTATACTGTACAGTTGGTAAACAATGACAACTACAAATACATTGACAACAAGTACTTAGCTAACGGTACTAAAGTATTCCGTAAAGGTTCTGCTCGTGGAGAGTACGGTGAAAGATTTTCTGACATCACAACAAGAACTGGATTCCGTGAATTCTATAACTATGTTGGTGGTGCTGAAGCTCACGTTCACTATTCTATATCTTCTCGTGCAGACTTGATGATCAAAGGTGGAATGAATGCAGATGGTACAGTTCCTGTAACTGAGATCTGGAGAACATTTGACAAATCAATTGATCCATCTATTTCTTCTTTAGATGACATGGTTAAAGTAATGGGTAAAGACAAAGTTAAACGTGCATTTGACAACGGTGACTTATCTAGAACATTCTTAACTCAAATGGAATCTGCTCACTTGACAAAAGTAGCTACCGATATTGAAACTTACTTAATGTGGGGACAAGGTGGTAGAGTTCGTCAAGATGGTCCAGATGATATCAGATTATCTGTCGGTCTTTGGAGACAGTTGGATAACTCTTTCAAAAGAATCTACAACAAAAATAACTTTACTCTTGATTTGTTCCGTGGAGAAATCTACAACTTCTTCAATGGTAAGGTTGAGTTCCAAGGTCCAGATCCAAAAAGATCTCTAGTAGTTCAAACTGGTATGGGTGGAATGAGAATGGTAAATGAAGCAATTAAAAAAGAAGCTGTTGCATCTGGTCTTTTAATTCAAGCTGCTGACATAGGAGCAATTACAGGAAAAGGAATGGACTTGAACTTTGGATTTGCATATACTTCATATGTAATACCTTTCTTAGCAAATGTTAAGTTTGTACTTAATCCAGCATTTGATAATATTCATACTAATGATATTGAAAATCCAATCATAGATGGTTTCCCATTATCTTCTTATAGCTTTATTATCTTTGACATCACTGATAATACTAATGACAATATCTTCTTATTAAAGTTGTCTTGGGATAATCAATTGAAGTGGTGGTACCAAAATGGTACTATGGATTACATGGGTCGTTCACAAGGATTCCAGTCTTCTGGTCAATTCAATGGATACCGTGTAATGATGTCTCAAACAATGCCAGCTATTTGGGTAAAAGATCCAACTAAAGTTTTAAAAATTGTTATGAGAAACCCTGTAACAGGTGGTTCATTCTAATAAGATTTAATAATATAAAAGGGAGTAAGGAAACTTTCTCCCTTTTTTAATAAAGTAAAACCAAATAATTAATAATAATCAATAAAAACCAACAACAAAATGGAAAATTTCACAATGGTCGAAGTAGGTGTCGGCAGTATTAAAAAAACATCTATTGCAGTAAGACCTTACTTTGACAAACAAGCAACTAATATGGGGCTTGAAGAATACGGTATGAGTCTCTTTGATGGAGTAACACATACTGAACAAATTGCATGTTTAGAAGTTAACGGTGTTATACGTTATATAACAGGTCTTAATGAATTTGCTCCGGAAATTAAACTATTATCTAAAGATGATAGAGATGCCCGAGTTCATGAAATAAGAACTTCTATAGCTGAATTAGAGAAAGAGTTAGCAGCAAATGTTATTGACATTGATGACAAAGATTTTTGGAATAAAGTAACATTACTTCAACCAAATAATAAAGAATTTTGGAATAAGATTGATATGGCTTGTGGTAATGAACCAATTTATCTTGATCCAAATAAACCTTTTGACAAAATAAAACTTCATGCTATTGAAGCAGGAGGTTTTGCAATGATTGCAAAAAGTTATGAAGATGCAAGAACAAAAGCAGTTCCACCTAAATTTTACTTAGATAAAGAAGAAGAAACTGTAATGGTAAGAACAGAGTATAAAAAAATGAGAAATAAAGCTTATTCTGAATTACAAAAATTATATGATAAAAACAGTACTAAATTATTCTACATTGCAAAAGTTGTAGATACAAATAGTACACAATATAGAAAGTCAACTCCATTAGATATTATCTATGAAAATATGGATAAGTATATTGCAGGTGATGCTGCAGAATCTAATAAAGAAAGAGCTGCAAAAACCTTTATTGATGCATCAAATTTAGATATGGAAACACTTAAAATTAAATCAATAGTTCGTGATTCCAGTTTTTTTAAGTATATTGTTAGTAAGGCTGATGGATATATTTATCATGCATCTACTAATAGTTTATTAGGAAGAAATGTGTCTGATGTAATTGAACATTTAAAAAATCCATTAAATGAGGATATTTTAAAAGAATTAATGACATCTTGTGAAAAATATTGGAATACATAAAAATAAAATAAGATGGCTGTTAAAAAAACAACAACAAAATCAACACCAGCTAAGAAAAGTTCTTCAGTTGGTATTTCCATTTTAGGAGGTAATAAAGCTGACATGAGAAAATGGGAAATTGAATCTGCTATGTCTACATTACAAAGAGCTTCTGAGATACAGAAGAATGCAAAACTTATGAATGATGTAAAAAAGATGGCAGCAGAAAAAGCAAAAGAGTTTAATAGTATTGCATCTGGTAAAAAGTTTTAATCATGGTAA
>Ga0307379_10012784_pt1 | contig 10919 bp, 8 predicted proteins | sample UN2MG_FD_202237 | JGI IMG/M metagenome (GOLD analysis project Ga0307379, IMG submission 202237) | Soil microbial communities from Risofladan, Vaasa, Finland - UN-2 | ecosystem: Environmental > Terrestrial > Soil > Coastal area > Acid sulfate soil | place: Finland: Risofladan, Vaasa | collected... | reverse complement strand
ATGAACTAAAAACCAACGAATTGGCTGAATGGATAACAGAATTCCCACAATGGGCAAAGAAAAATCTCAAATCGATTATCTACTTGGCACTACTTGTTGTTGTGGTTGTAGGCATATATATCTATAATTGGCATAAGAAAAACGTGGTATTGGTTCAAAGAGACATCGAACTAACAAAACAGGTCGCCCGGGTATCGAATCAAAAAACACAAATCATCCAGTCCCAGGCCCAGGGCGTAGACATTTCATACACGCTGCTGGATACCGCTAAAAATCTTCAGGTCATTGGCGAAAATGAAAAGAACAACCAGATGGCTGCACTGGCACTTATTAAACAGGCCGAAGCCCTGCGGATGGAGCTGCATTACCGTCCCGGGACCGTCAGCAGTAGAGATACGGAAGAACGTATGAAACAGGCCAGGGACTGTTACACCAAAGCAATTGAAAAATCGTCGTCCAATCGTTCATTTATGGCAACAGCTAAATTAGGTCTGGGACTGTGTGAGGAGGAAATCGGCAACTTCACAACAGCAGAGCAAATATATCGTGATATCACAGCCAACTCCGATTTCGAGGGTACCGTTGCCGTCGAACAGGCAAAGCGACGCCTTGAGACAATGGATGATTATAAGCAAACAATTGCCTTTAAACCACCGCCAAAACCGGCAACACCAAAACCAGCATCGAGCGAACCGACACAACCAGAGATTCAACTAAATCCCGCCGCCATTGTTTCGCCAAACCAATAATTCGTGAATCGTAATGCGAGAAACGAATTCAATACCGGATATAAGTGACGAAACACAAGATACAATACTAACAATTCAAGTCGGCGGTTCAATCAAAGAACGTCGCGTCGATAAATATCTCCACGGCCGATTCAGCAACTACAGCCGAGTTATGCTCCAGGAGGTAATAAAGGCCGGTTTCGTTAAAGTCAACGGCAAAGTGGTCAAACCCAGCTTCAAGCTAAGCCCGGATGATAAAATAGAATTGACACTGCCGCAACTTCCGAGCAAAGAAATTATGCCTGAAAATATACCGCTGAATATCATTTACGAAGATGATGATATCATCGTGCTCAACAAGCAGGCTGATATTCTTGTTCATCCAGCCCGTGGCAATACCCATGGCACACTGGTAAATGCTCTTGTTTTTTACTCTGATAAGCTATCGAGCGGCATGAGTGAGACGGTTCAAAGGGAAAAAGAGAAATTCGAGAACGCCGGTGAATTTCGGCCGGGAATTATACATCGACTCGACAAAAATACCACGGGGGTTATGGTTGTTGCCAAGAATGACATCGCTCAGTGGAAAATCGCCAAACAATTCCAGGACCGTCAGACAAAAAAAAGCTACCTTGCTATCGTTCATGGAACGCCGGAACTGACAGCCGACCGAATAAACATACCGTTAGGAATCCACCCAAAAATACGTGAAAAATACGCAATTCGTCCGGAAATCGGCAAAGAAGCTATCACTTTTTATGAAGTTTTAGAAGAATTTCGTGGTTTTTCCCTGTTAAAACTGAGCCCCAGGACCGGCAGAACGCACCAGATACGCGTACATCTTTCGTATATTAAACACGCAGTTGTAGCTGATGATATGTATGGCGGCAAATTGGTTTATCCCTGGCAACTGCAGGGCGGCGAACCAGCAGTGCAAGAGCCGGTCATAGCCCGCGTTGCGCTGCACGCCCATACACTGGAATTTAAACACCCTACAACCAAAAAACAGGTGAAATTTGAAGCACCCTTACCGGAAGATATGCAAAACCTGCTCGATATGCTCAGAAAATACCGAAAAGTGTGATAATTCTTGATACTCCGAGCATACAGAAATTTACCATTGGAAAAGTAGTTAGAATTCGTGAGTAACAGTCAACAACAAACTGATTCACTCCTGTGGTAGTTTTGCCAAGTCTGTATCGGAGCCGGCAACCATTAGAATATCGTCCTTATAGATGACAGTGTTGGGCATAGGGACATTTATAATCGCGCCTTTTTCACTCTTTTTGCCCTTGCTGTGTTCATCCCTCTTAATTGCAACCAGATTGACGTTGTATTTCTGTCTCAGCTGCAAATCCATAACGGTTTTGTCGTCGAAACTCGAAGGTGATTTTATTCGGGCCAGACTGTAACCCGGTGCAAAATCAATTTTTTCTCCGATTTGCGGCGCGATAAGTTTATACGCCCATCTTTGAGCCGACTCTATTTCAGGATAAATGACTTCGGTAGCTCCCACTTTGGAAAAAACCTCACCTGCGATGAGGTTCTCGGCCCTTGCGTATATCTGCTCTACACCCATCTGCTTGAGATTGACCACCGTCAGAATCGCTGACTCAAAACCCCGCCCACGCTGACCTATACCGATGATAGCAACATCAGCTTTATCCACACCTTGAGCCTTAAGTGCTTCTTCGTCGGTGCTGTCGAGTCGAACACAGTGGCTGACCTGGTCCCGAATTGAGTCTATTACATCTCTGTCTTTATCAATTGCAATGACCTCAGCTCCACTCATCGCCAGAGCAATAGCCAGCTTATGACCGAACCGTCCCAATCCTATTACAGCAAATTGCTTCATAGTTTTACTCCCGCATTTAGTATTGCATAATGCACGACGAATTAACCGACAATTATCGCTTCATCCGGATAATTATAACGAACCGGCTTCAAGTTAAACGTCAGTGCCGCCAGCAGCGTTAAAGGCCCGAGTCTTCCGATAAGCATAACCGCAATAATAATCAATTTCCCGGCAGTTGTCAAAGAACCGGTTATACCGGTTGTCAGACCTACAGTTCCTAATGCAGAACCAGCTTCGAACATAATTTCCGACATTGTAAAGCCGTTTGCATTTTCCGTAATACTAAGCGCCAGGGCGGCTCCAAACAAAACCGCAACAAAAAGCAGTGTAACAGTAATTGCCCTGCCAACGACGACTAATCGAATCGAACGCTTAAATATCTCAACTTCCCCCCTTTTTCTCAGGGCAGCAACTGCGGTTATTATTACAACAGCTAATGTTACGGTTTTGATTCCGCCAGCGGTCGAGCCGGGTGAACCGCCGATGAACATAAGCAAAATCAAAATAAGTCTGCTCGAAGCCGACATTTTCGCCACGTCAACGGTATTGAAACCAGCTGTCCTTGCCGTAACCGACTGAAAAAATGCATCGAGAATCCCGGTTTTTTGGTCGGGACTACCGCCGCCTGCGTAACGCTCAAACAAGAGAATGGTCAATGTTCCCAAAATTATCAAAACAAAGCTTACGCTGAGCACAATCTTAGTTTGCAGCCGCATCCTCTTTGGTGTTTCTCTTAAAAAATGACGGCGCTCGTCAAACCTATTTTTTAAAAAACGCTTTATCTTATCAGTAGTAATACTGCTCAAATCATAAAGAACGCTAAAGCCAAGCCCCCCCAAGATTATCAGCGGACAAATAACCACATATACCTGGGGTCTTCTGTTGTAGCTAATAAGACTATCGCTGAACAAACTAAAGCCGGCATTGCAAAAAGCACTAATGGAATGAAATATGCTGCAGAACCACTGTTGATGAACGTTACTAACACGGCCGGATACATCATCCCACATTCCGAACATGCTGATTGCCCCGATGGCTTCGATAAATATCGTACCGACAAAAATAAAAGTTATCATTTGGCCTATTCGGCTAAGCGTGCTGGCGCTTAGTAAATCCTGCATCGCCACTGACTCGCGCAGGCTAAGCGCCTCTCCTAACAATAACGCAATAACCGCCCCAAACACAACTATACCAAGCCCGCCAAGCTGAATAAGCGTCAGGATTATCAACTGTCCCATCAAGCTAAAGTCCTTACCGGTGTCTTTAACAATAAGGCCTGTAACACAGGTAGCGCTGGTAGCGGTAAAAAGAGCATCAACAAAGCTTATATTTTCAGCAGCAGACGACCTCGGCAGCCACAGGGCCCCGGCGCCGGCAATTATCAAAACAAGAAAACTCGCGATTAATGTCTGCGTCGGGTTTTTGCCCGAAGCCGCCATATTTACACTGGTTTTGCAAAGCTTCTTAACGACCTGCAATACCAGATAAATGCCTACAGCAAAATGCCTAACCATTGCAGGGTCGGTTTTAGCAAACCAGTGTCCGGCTCCTAGGACAGCCGTTAAAAGTGCAATTAAAAGCGGTATCTCCAACCGGTTGGACCGCAGGAATTCAGCCTTTGAAACCGCGTTAAACAGCCGAACAAGTTTTTCGATAACAAAAACAGAGAGCAAAATCGTCTGAACAATATATAAAAGATTAGCCGGCAGTAAGGGCGCATCAAAGCCAAACAGCAAAGCAAAAGACGCGGTTATTACTACCGCCGTCAGAACGTTAACACCGATTAAAAACCTCTCCAGCTTTTTGTTCTTATAGTGTATAAGCATAATTTAATTTACGATTTACCAAACTTTATTGATGATTGTAAAAATAAAATCTAATATAGTAAATCCAAAATCGGAAATTATTTATGCCACATCAGCCAATCCAAGCGAATCGCCAAATTTAGCCAGCAGCGCCCGGCGGATATTTTTGTGTTCGGGCTTCGTCAGCATCGGGTCCTGAGAAACCATCTCGAATGCGTTTTTTCTGGCCATAACCAGCAGTTTATAGTCGTCAATTATATTGGCGATTTTCAAATCGGGCAGGCCATGCTGCCTTGTGCTGAATAATTCGCCCGGTCCACGCAATCTAAGGTCATACTCAGCTATTTGGAAACCGTCATTGCTTCTGGTCATTATATCGAGCCTGCTCTTTGCTGTTTCACTGTCTGTTTCGGCGAACAAAAAACAATATGATTTAGCCTCGCCTCTTCCGATACGTCCCCGCAACTGGTGCAGCTGTGCCATTCCAAATCTGTCCGCTCCTTCTATAACCATTATAGTTGCGTTAGGCACATCCACACCCACCTCTATAACAATGGTAGAGACTAATACATCGATTTTCCCCCTTCGAAATTCACTCATAATCTGCTGCTTCTTTGCCGACGGCATCTGTCCGTGCAGCAATTTTACGGTAAATTCAGGAAACACTTCCGTACTAAGTTTATGCCATTGGTCGGTGGCCGCCTTGATATCATCGTTTGCCTCAACTGCAGTAATTCGCGGATAGACAAAGTATGCCTGCTTTTTTGCCTTCAGACGTTCACGGATGAATTCTATGGCTTTCTGCTGGTCACTTCTATCAACCCAGCGGGTGATAATGGCGCCCCTGCCGGGTGGAGAGTTTTTGATAATGGAAACATCCAAATCGCCGAACGCAGTCATCGCCAGCGTACGAGGTATAGGGGTGGCGGTCATAACAAGACAATGCGGGGTAGTCTGTTTGCGCAATTGTGCCCGTTGATGTACCCCGAATTTATGCTGCTCATCAATTACAACCAGCCCAAGGCTGGAAAACTCTATATCTTCCTGCAAAAGCGCAACTGTTCCGACGATAATATTAATGTCGCCGTTCTTGATTTGCTTCAGAAGTTCAACTCTTTTTTTGCCGGTCAATCCTCCTGTTATCAACACTCTTTTAACTTTGCTGTTTTTCAGATATCTTTCCATGCTTATAAAATGCTGACCCGCCAGAATCTCCGTCGGCGCCATAATCGCAACCTGCATTTTATTGGCAACCGCCAGCAGCGCCGCATAAAGTGCCACAACCGTTTTGCCCGAGCCTACATCACCCTGCAGAAGCCGGTTCATCGGTTCATTTTTTTCCATATCGGCTGCAATCTCCTCAATCACATTATCCTGGTCTTCTGTAAGCAAAAACGGAAACCGTTTTCGGATTCTATGGTTTATTTCATCATTGCAAATGCACGGCAGCGCCGCCGAAAAATGCTGTAATTTGTACCTTCGAAGCGCCAACCCCAGCTGCATCAAAAATAATTCGTCATACTTTAATCTGCGTTTTGCTTTGGCTAATTTGTCTTCGTCGGGCGGTAAATGTATCCATTCAAAGGCCTCTTTCCTGTTGATAAGCTGTCTTTCCCTGAGAACATTTTTATCATAAAACTCATCCACCAGCTCATCCAGATTATCAAGTACCGGCCGGATTATTTTTTTGATTTGTCCACTGCTCAATTTCGCAGTAGCCGGGTAAACGCCACCGCTGAAGTATTCCTTTGGATCTGAACATCCCTCTTTGAGTATCATAAATTTCGGGTTGGTCATTTGAAGCTGATACTTATACAAAGAGACTTTGCCGGAAGCTGCTACTATCTGCCCGGGTTTTAACTTATCGCGAAGGAAACCGCCGTGAAACCACATGATTCTGCAAATCCCTGTATCATCGGAAAGCTGGGCTTCAAAGATTGCCGGCCGACGGTAACTTTGAAAATCCGTTGATTCAACCAGGCCGACAACAGTAACAGTTGAATTCTTTTTGATTCGATTTATTTTTATCGGTTCAGGTGTAAAATTCCAGTCCCGAGGAAAATATTCTAACAAATCGCCCACTGTCCCGACGCCCATCTGTGCAAAGACTTTGGCCTTGGCCGGTCCGACGCCCTTGAGGTATTGAACCGGCATTGACAGATTACATATATTCTGCGATTTACCGCTTTCTTTGGTTGTGTTTGTTTCAACCGCCATCACTGTATCTGTTTTTGCATTAATGATATTACACTATTCCTCAAAGCCATGTTCCCCTAATAGTTTAACAAAGCGAACTTCGCATAATGTTCTTTTGAGGATTTTTTCCTTTTTCTTTTCCCAGACCATCAGTTCCTGTACCCCCCCATAACCGACAGGCCCAACCATCAAACCTCCTTCAGCAAGCTGGTCTATTAATGGTTTCGGCATTGTCGGCGCCGTAGCGGTAAAAATAATTCTGTCAAAATATCGTTGTTCCGGCCAGCCGCAACTGCCGTCACCCACGTAAAACTCCACATTACTGATGCCCAACCTGCCCAAAACCGCCTGTGCAGACTCAGACAACTGGCCGATTCTGTCTATCGTATAAACCTTTTTTGCCAGTTCGCTCAGAATTGCCGTTTGGTATCCGCTGCCGGTCCCGATTTCCAGAATTTCACAATAATTGTTAAGCCGCAGTTCCTGTGTCATCAGGGCAACGATAAAGGGCTGAGAGATAGTTTGGCCCATCCCGATAGGCAAAGGTCCGTCGGCATAGGCCTGAGATTGATAAGACGACGGCACAAATTCTTCTCGACGAATCTTACTCATAACCTTTATTACGCCAGGGTCGGTTATACCCCGGCCTTTCAGGTCACAATCAATCATCCGCCGCCGAGCTTCAACGAATTTATCTTCATTTCCGTCGCTGTGCATAGCTGTAATAATCGCTGTTTAATCGCTGTTTTGCAAATCAATTTTGCCCTTAGATTAAGTTGCTATTGTGCTGCCGGGTGGTAAAATGTCGTAAAAACACGACAAATAACCCAATTTCAAATAATTTTAAGGAGTGTTAGAAATGAAAACCAAAAAGTTTCTTTTCTACCTGTTAGCTGTGATTTTGGGCGGCTGCATACCCTCGCTGAATTCACTTTTTACTGAAAATGAGCTTATTTTCGAAGAAAAGTTATTAGGCACCTGGGCTGAAGATGATTCCAGGGAAACCTGGCAATTCAAGAGAGGCTCCGATGACCCTAACGAAAAGTTTTATGAAATGTCTTATACCAACTCAGATGGAGAAGGCCTGTTTTTTGCTGGCTTAGGAAAGATAAATGATATGATGTTTCTTAATATCTTCCCCCACGAGCCGGAATTAGACAAGACAAATGACTTTTATAAATTTCATATTTTACGTGTCAACACCTTTATAAAGATAGAACAAATCGAGCCGACCTTGAAAATGGCAGTGATGAATCCAGACACAATAAAAGAAATGCTTGAAAAAGACCCCAACATTATAAAGCATGAGATTATTGAAGACGGCGACCGCATCCTGTTGACCGCTTCGACACAACAACTCCAGCAGTTTATGAAAGAGCATGCAAACGACGAAGGGCTGTTTGGTGACCCATCCGAGTTAAAACGACTGACACCAAAGGATCCTAATGACGCTGATAACATCGAAACCAATGACAGCTAAAAGGAAAAAACCGAATGTCGATTAATCTGGAACTGCCTAAAAAGCCCGGTCTTTTCATAACCGGTACTGACTTCGGGGTCGGCAAAACATTAATAGCCGGTGCCATTGCCCAAATTCTGAATGAAATAGGTATAAAAGTTGGGGTCTTCAAACCGATTGCCACCGGCTGCCATCGCAGCTGGGACGGACTGACCAGTTACGATACCGAATTTCTGGCTGATTGTGCAAACAGCGAACTTCCCGTTTCAACGATAACCCCCATCAGCTACCTTACCTGTGCAGTGCCTATTATCAGCGCAGCCTATGATAAATCCGTTATAAATTTTGATAAGATTGCAACGACTTACAAAAAGATATGTCAGGACAGCGACATAGTTATCGTCGAGGGTATCGGTGGCGTGCGTGTGCCGTTAACAATAGAGTTTGACCTGCTGGATTTGGCGGTCGAATTTGGTTTGCCTGTGGTTATAGTTGCCCGCCTGAATCCGGGAACGATAAATCATACTCTTATGACGATTGACTGTGTCCGTGCGGCAAAACTGAAAATCGCCGGTATAGTCATTAACGGCTATGACGGCACCAAGGTGGCAACTGCTGAAGATACTGTCGAGCAGGTAATAGCTCAATGTGGAGGCGTAAAAATCCTTTCAGTCGTACCCTTCGACGAAACCGTTGATATCAAAGCTTCTTGTCTTGGAGAAGTAATTGTCGATTCACTGTCCGACTGCGACTGGTGCAAATTGAGTCAGCTATAAATTTATTCAACCTGTTCTCTCGCCGTTGAATTCCTTTACAGCGTCAATCATAGCAACAATGTTTTCCACTGGAACATTCGCCTGTACGTTGTGAATCGAGTTAAAAACAAATCCTCCGTTCCTGGAGAATATTTCACAGCGTTGCAGAACCTCATCTCGAACATCTTCCGGCGTTCCGAAAGGCAGCGTACTTTGAGTGTCAACACCCCCGCCCCAGAAAACAAGTTTATCACCGTAACATTTTTTGAGTTGTTCCGGTTCCATTGATGCCGCCGATGTCTGAACGGGATTTATAATATCGAATCCGCAATCAATAAAATAATTCATAAACGGCTCAACCGCCCCGCAGGAATGCTTGAACGTTTTCCATGATGTGTTTTTGTGCACCCAATTGTTAATCTTTTTGTAGTACGGCCCATAGAGAGAACTGAAAGTCTCCGGAGAGCAGAAGCTTGAACTCTGTGTGCCGAAATCGGTGCCGCAGACATAAAGGACATCTATAGCATCTCCAACTACGCCATAAAATTTCTCCAGATTTCCAAGAGCAATTTCACACTGCAGGGAGAATACCTTATGAATATAATCCTGACGAGTGACTAATGATATATACCATTCGGTTATGTCTCTGATTCCCTTCGGGTGTTTGAGAAAAGGGGCCGGTATCAGGGCAATATCGCCGAATCCCATCCCTCCGATACTGGCGATAATTGCCCTCTCGGACGAAGCAAGCTGTTTTACCCTTTCTTCAAAATATTTTAGGTCATCATCCGAAAGAGGACCGAATTCTTCGTTATTGTCGTAGGGATTGAGATTAGCTTCGTCTAATTTCGCCTGCCTTATGATGCTGTCAAAAAAGAAACTGTTTTTGGACATCCGGCCGCTCGGCGGAGCACTAATGTCACCTTTAGGATATATCAGAATATCGCCGTTCGGTTCCATAGTCGTTTTGAAATGTTCCGATACGAGCACTTCCTGCCCCCACGGCATTCTGAACTGTTTCCAGTTTTCATTGGGAAATCCGAACATAGTATTGCGGGGAAACACACCTGCAACATCTACACCTATCGCATCCAATAAATCATCATCAGGCCATCCCAGCATCTGATAGGGTTCAAATGCCTTGACCAGCCGTTTTCCCAGACCGTAATAGTCGCGCAAAGCAGCAACACGAGATACGTGCATACCGGTTACAGCACTGCCGCCGAAATCAATAGGGACCTTGTCCGGATTTTCGTGTTCTAATGCTTTTTTAACTCTTTGGCGGCGTTTCATTGAATTTCCTGCCTTCTAAAAAAATCCTTTAAATATGTCATTAATATTTTACAAAACAAAAAAACAAAATGCTATACTGCTTAATGTGTAATCATCAAATAAAAATTGTTTGTTTCCATAAAACGACCGTTTATGTATCATACTACAAATTGTGCGTTAATATATTCACTTGTGACTTAAGTAAATAAAGGTAAAAATCTCTTGGCTACTCAATCGGAATTTAGACGCTATTTAGTAAATGTTGACACTATTTCAACACACCAGCTCTTTACCGACTGTCTGGTGATTGGAGCCGGCATTGCAGGCCTTCGTGCCGCTATAGAAGCTGCCGAGAACTGCAATGTCATCATTATATGCAAGGATTCCCTGCAGAACAGCAACACCTGGCTCGCCCAGGGGGGGATTGCGTCGGTGATTGAAAAAACAGACACTTTTGAATCACACATAGCAGATACACTTAACGCCGGTTGTGGTATAAGCGATGAAAAAGTTGTCGATTTAGTCGTTCGCCAGGGACCGCAGCTTATTGAGCAATTGGTTAACTGGGGCGCCGATTTTGACACGACCGATGACCTTGTCGCCACCACTCTCGAAGGCGGTCATACTCACGCTCGAATCGCTCACGCTCACGGCGATGAAACAGGTCGGATAATTGCAGAAACTCTAATAAAGAAAACCAGGCAACATTCGAATATAAAAATACTGGAAAACTTTTTTGCCGTTGATTTGCTTACAAATGACAATCAAGAGTGCATAGGGATAATCGGCCATGATAAACAAAGAGGCTTTCAGATAATCTGGTCCGCAAACACAATATTGGCAACTGGA